>Ga0169931_10002439_pt1 | contig 30357 bp, 25 predicted proteins | sample Kivu_15m_20L_FD_129675 | JGI IMG/M metagenome (GOLD analysis project Ga0169931, IMG submission 129675) | Freshwater microbial communities from Lake Kivu, Western Province, Rwanda to study Microbial Dark Matter (Phase II) - Kivu_15m_20L... | ecosystem: Environmental > Aquatic > Freshwater > Lake...
ATGCTGCGGGAAACCCTTGGCAAAACTCTCGCATGGGCGATAAGGCAGGCAACCGAATTCTCCTGGTCAACCGATCAGGTCATACAAAAACTTCGTCTGAACTGATTTTGCAAAAGTCCAGCTGTAAGTTAAACGATGTATAACAAAAGCCCAATATCCTTGTGGTTATTGGGCTTTTTTCTTGCCTGCCGTTTTGGTCATTGCAATTTCTTCTTGTTTGGTGGCCCTGCGCCGGCAAGATGGAAGGGGCTTATCCATTCCGTTTCCTTGGTTTGAAATACGCCGTCACTGCCAGCTCACCTTGGGGAGTTTCCAGCCGTGCGTTTGATTCCCCTGGAACCCGGGCAGGGTGCTGAAATAAATTTCGACCGGCCCATTCTTCTGGTGGGTCGTCATGAGGAATGCGACATCCTCCTGGACTCGCGAAAAGTCTCGCGCAAGCATTGCATTGTGGCACTGATGGGTGACTGCCTCGTGGTGCGCGACTTGGGCAGCACCAATGGTGTTCAGGTGAACGGGAAGTCTGTGGTCGAGGCCAGGGTGCTAAGCGGTGACGAATTGGCCATTGGCGGTTGTCGATTCCGGCTGGAACCGGAACTGGCCCCGCATGGCACCCTCCAATCCCTCCTGAGGTGAGGCTGGGCTACCTCTCAACCACCGTTCAACTGCTGGCGCTTCGGTAGGAGCGAATGGCTTTCCGGAAAATCCAGCGACTGGCCAGAAGCATCAGCACCCCTGCGCAGACGGTCCACACCAGGATGGCGGGTTCCAGCATTCTCACCATCGCCTCGGCCGGGACGCTCACCACCAACAACGCCGGAAGCAGGAAGGTGAACACCTTCTGGATCAAAACCGCCCAAGGCTCCTCGTAAATATCCCTTGGGTAACGCATCAGCGAGGAAAAAAGCCACCACAATTCCATCAGGCTTTGGTTGCGGACCATCCAGATGGCGGTCGATGCCAAAATGAGCAGGAACGAATAAGCCATGGCTATTCCGGAAATCAGGGCCACCAGAAACCCTGCCACGCGTACCGCGGTGACCGGTTCTCCCAGTTTCCAAAGGCCGAACCCCATCAATGCGCCCCCGATCAGTATTTTGGGCGCGGTTGACCAATCGATGTGCCGAAAGCTGAGGAGGAATTGCTCGTCAATCGGCTTCAAAAGGAAAAAATCGAGATTCCCTGTTCGCACCAGTTCACCAAACTCCACGCAGTTCTCGAGAAACAGGGTCTCGATCAGTCCTTCCAGGGCGTAATAACAGCCGAGAAAAAACAGGTACTGGTACTCGTTCCAACCCTCGATGCGGGAAGTGTTGCGAAAAATGGTGTGAAAAAAAAGTAGCAGGATTCCCAGCCAAACCACCTCGAGCAGCACCTTCATCAGGAAATTGCCTCGAAAGGCCATTTCTCGGTTCAGGCTGAAACGCCCGAACGCGCCCAAAAGCCGGAAATAGCTTCCCAGCCCGCGTCGGATTCCAGGCTCCTTGCCAACCATCAAGGGAAACCTCCCCCTCAATCACCCGCCGAAGGCGCTAAAACGCCTCAACCCGAAACGCAAAGCCAGCCTTCCCAGGATGAATAATGCCAGACACCAGCCGCACTCGACCAGCAAGCCCCTCGCAATCGATTCATGTGATTCCCTGCCCAAAATGACCGACGCCGGGAAGTAGGCAAGGTATTGGAAAGGCAATTCCTTCAGGAACATCGCCATTCTTCCCCCGAACAAATCAAGCGGCATCAGGTGGCCGGAAAGGAAAAAACTGACCGTGTTGACAAGGTAGAGAAAGGAACTGATCTCCAGGAACCAGAAACCCAACAGGCCCAGAGAGAATTCCATCAGGTACCCCAGCAGGAATCCCAGCAGGAGGCTTGCCAGCCAAGCCACCCAAACCAAGGGATCTCCGGGCCAGTCGAAATATCCCCCCATGAGCCAAAAAAGGATGGCGTAGGGCACGGCTGAGGTGACGATGTAGGCCACCTTGTGGGCCGCCCTGTAGGCCAGCAGATGCGCCTGAAGGTCGAGAGGCTGTACCAGGTAACGCTTGACGGTGCCCTCGCGGATTTCCCGGGCGATACCCGATGCCAGTCCCGGCATGGAGGAAAACATCCGGCTGACATGAACCAGCAGAAGATAGGCAATGACCTGGCTGCGGGTGTAGCCTTCTATGGTGTCGCTTCCGCTCCCCCTGTAGACAGCCGACCATAACAGAACGCTTGTGACCAGCGGAAGGAAACGGAGGACCGTGCCCAGCAGAAAATCGGCACGGTAGGCCAGTCTTTCCACCAGCGAGACACGAAAAATCCGCAGGTATTTGCGGGCTGCGCCCCATGCGCCCGGAGTCCGGAACGCCGGAAGGGAGGGAACGGAACTCATGCCTTGGCCGCCCCGGATCCGAAAGCCAGCGCCACCACATCCTCCAGCGGCGGATCCTGCACGCTCAAATCGACCAACCCCGGCATGTCCACCAAGGCGGAAAGGGTCTGGGCCACCCGGCTTTTCTCAAGGTTCAACTCGGCAACCGGGCCGGTGATCTTGCATTCCCCAAAACGGTCCAAACCGTCTGGCACGGGGCCCTCGAATTGCAGGCGCACCTGTTTCTTACGGCCGAAACGGTCCAGTAATCCGGAGAGCTGGCCATCGTACTGCAGGGTCCCTTGGACGATCATGAGAACCCGGGAGCACAGGGCCTCCACATCCCGCATGTAGTGGCTGGTCAGGATGATGGTCGCGCCCTTGCGCTGGTTGTACTCCCGTAGGCAGCGCTGGATGGTGCTTTGGGCCACCACATCCAGGCCGATGGTGGGCTCATCGAGCAATAGCACGCCGGGTTCGTGCAACAGCGATGCGATCAGCTCCATTTTCATCCGTTCGCCCAGGGACAATTCCCTGACGGGCTGACGGGTCAATTTGTCCACACCGAAAAGCTCGACCAACTCCCCCAGGGTCCGTTCAAAACGGGCCCGTTCCAGGGAATAGATTTCACGGTGCAATTCAAAACTGTCCGCGGCGGGCAAATCCCACCAAAGCTGGTTTTTCTGTCCCATCACCAGCGAGAACTGCCTGCGGAAAGAATCCTCCCTTTCCCACGGCACATAACCCAGCACCCGGGCAGAACCGCTGGTTGGGTAGACCAGGCCGGCCAACATCTTAAGGGTGGTGGTTTTGCCGGCCCCATTGGGACCGAGAAACGCCACCATTTCCCCTTGGCCGATCTGGAACGAGACATCGCGCACCGCCTCCACCGTCCGCGTTTCACCCCTCCAGAGACCCCGAACGCTGGCCCAAAGGCCAGCCTTTTTCTGTCCCACCCTGTAGGTGCGGCAAAGGTGGCTGGCTTCGATCGCGAAACCGGATTGGCCGGACAGGCTGGCTGAAGGCACAGGCATCAATTCTCCAGGCAGGCTTTGGCCAGTCGGAAACCTTTGGCGATATCGCGAACGCGGTCCGGCTGGTTGCCCACTTCCCGCTCGATGCACAGGGGACCGTCAAATCCGACCCTTCGCAGCGTCTGTAAGAACAACGGGATGTTCGCACGTCCCTCGCCAAGTGGGACCTCCTGGCCCCACTCCCCCGCCACCTTGGGGGGGAAGGCATCCTTCAGATGGACGCTCCGGATGTCCGGGCCCAGGATTTCCACCGCTTCGATTGGATCGCCCATGTTGTAAAGCAGCATGTTGGCGGGATCAAAATTGACCTTCAAGTTCGGGCATGCCAGGTCATCCAGGGTGCGGCGAAGCAGCTTTGCGCTCTCTTGACCCGTTTCCAAGGCCAGGGTGATGCCTTTTTCCGCGGCCAAGGCCGCCGCACGGGCCAAAGTGTCCAGCATGGGCTTGCGTTCGGGGCTTCCTGTTTCCGGCAGGAAGCCGGCGTGCATCATCAGATCCTTCAAGCCCAGTTCGCTTGTGCGATCCAAGGCCCAGCGGAGACGCTCCATCCGTTCCGCCCGAGTGGCGGGATTGCCAAAACCACCGGTTTGTTCAATGGTCGCCGGAGTGGTGTAATCCTCCCCGGGGAAACCAAGCATCGCTCCGGTCATCTGGAGCCCGGCCGCCAGGGCGGCTTTCGGCATGTCATCCCCCTCCTCCCAGGAGGCGTGGTGGGGATCACCGCACGCGATCTGCACCGCATGAATTCCCAAATGCGTCATCAGGCTTTTCAATTGCCTGATGGAACCCACTTGCAACGACCAACTACAGACGCCGAGATGCATGGTTTCCCTCCTTGGCAAAAAGACCTTGTTTCAAACGCCGGGTTCCAGATGGCAATTCAGGGGCCCCAGTTTACCCTCATGAAAGGTGGTGATTTGCTCGAGCTTCAATTCGCCCACTTCCTTGCCGCCGGACCAGACAATGGCCCGTTCCTTTTCGTGCGCCTCGGTTGTCAGTTGGTGCGATTTTTCCACGGTGTAGTGGAACACCTTGCAAAGAACGGCAACCACAAAGGCAAAACTGTGGTGGGGATCGTTGTGCAGCACCAGGTTGTAAGGTGGCAGGCGGTCCACCCGGGTGATCCGCTCGGGAAGGACGGAAACACCGGAATCAGGTTCATGAATTTCATCAGGCATACTGAATCAAGGGCCTTTGTCGGTCGGACGGGGTTAGCGCGGGAAAACCTGCGGATAAACTTACGTTTCAATTTTACAGCATCAGAGCTTGGGCTCAATGGCCTTGATACCTGGCTCGCCTCGGTCGAACAAAGGGGATGCAAGGGGCATCAACCCAATTCCCGAATCCATTCGGCCCAGGAAGGGTAGCGGGTTGCCAGGTCCCTGGTGTCAGGCCGGCTCCAATCCTCGAAATCAAAGCCGGGGGCCATGGCAGTTCCCACCAACGACCAATCCCCGCCCGCTGCCACCCTGCTCCCCTGGATGGCTCCCCCCGGGACCACCACCTGCTGAACCGCCCCCGGATACCCAACCGGCCCCAGGATCAGATGCCGGCCTCCCTCCCATCCTGGCTCATCCAAAAGCAGGATTTCCAAGGGAGACCCACCTTGGTGGAAATAAATCTCCGGACCGGACAAACGATGCAGCTTCGAACACTCGCCCCGTCGCACCAGGTAGAGAATGGTGGTCCCCAAAGGGCGGGATTTACCATGCTCGGGGTGGGGAACGGTGGTTTCAGCCCTCCAGGTTTCCCTAAACCATCCACCTTCGTCTGGCAATGGTTTTAGTTCCAGCAGGCTGATTAACTCCTCCGCGGTCATCCGTCATTTCCCTCCGCGGCGAAGGGTCACCAGCATCACTTCCGGGCGGCAATTCCATCGCAACGGATGAGTGCCCCCCAGCCCCTTGCTCACATACAGGACCGTTTTCCCACGCTGAAACCATCCCCTGTCCAGCGTCCGCCCGTGCCTGCTGGGCATCACTAGTGGGCCCAAAGCCGGCAGGCAAATCTGGCCCCCGTGGACATGGCCGGCAAACATCAGGTCAACCTTATGTTCGGCGGCCCAGGCCAGATGGTCCGGTGTGTGGGAAAGCAGCAGGCGGAAAATCCCTTCCGGAGCGGCCCGTAAATCCGGGTTCCCCTCAAACCACGGGTTTTCTATCCCACCCACCACCATGGGTTCACCACGCACACGCACCACTTCCCACCGGTTTCCCAATTCCCTAAACCCCATCCGTTTCAAGTCTTTCCGCAGGTATTCGGGACCGTACCAGGAATCATGGTTGCCCAAGACCACCAACCCGTGCTCTTTCCAGGTCAGCCGCCCCAAGGTTCCACTGACCCATTGGTGGAATTCGCTGCCGTCCACGATATCGCCGGTGCACACCACCAAATCCGGTTGGTGCCGTGTGCAATGATCCAGCACCAACTGGTACCACTCCCTCTCGGGGGTACCATGAAAATGCAGATCTGAAAGGTGCATCAGGCGCAAGCCGTCCCATGCGGGGGGGATTCCGGGAAATTCCAGGGAATATTCCAGAATCTCTGGCCGCAGGGTTTCATTGAAGGGAAGGTGAGCCAACCAGTTCCTCAGGCCCGCCCCGCCAAAGCGTTTTCCCGGCAGGTTGGCGTAATCCAAAAGTTCCCTGCCCTCCAAACGAATCCCTTTGGGAACCCGCCTTCCCCAGCGCCGCAATGTAACCACCAAAAAAGTGGGGATAGCCGCCAGACAAATGGCACCATGAACCAGAACCAGCCAATCCAATGACCCGGAAGGCTCACACGCGAAAAAATCGGGGGATAAATTGCTCCATAGGAGTGGCGGTAAAAAAAGGAGTCCACCGTGCAGCAACTGGATAAAATCTGCCACCCGTCGGCTGTGAACCCGCCCGTAAAAAAAATTGTGGCTCCAGGTCAGGATAACCCCATGGCCCAGCCAGACCAGCGCGCCCAACAATAACCAAGCTGCGACGGGCACCGGGCACTACCCAATGGTTCGGGACTCGGGAATCATTGGGACATCCTATGGAAAAGTCGACACATTTCAGCGAAACAGCCCGGTTTGACACCGGGCTGTTTCGCTGAAACGGGCTGTGAATGGAAAACTACTGGGGAGCGATTCGCACCCGTGTGACCCCTTGGATATTGGTGCAGGCCTGGGCAAACTCCATTTGGCGGACAGGGTCGGCGCCCCCTTGTATGACCAGGACTCCACCTTCCAATTGATAACGGATCAGGCCAAAACTGGGCTGAAGGCGGACCAACTCCCGGATTCGGACTTCGGGAGCCACCGGGGAAGGCTGGACCGCTGGATTGAATCTGGATTTGTCCTGACCGGCGGTCAATTTCGCCACCTGGGGAGGAACCGGTTTGGAAACGACACCTGTTTCCATGCGCAATACCCGGGAGGTGATCCGATTCTCAGGGGACGATTCCGTGGATTGGATTACAGGCGGCATCGGGGCCGGGGGGACCGAGACAGTGGCGAGGTTTCCCTTTGGGGAGGGCATTGCAAAAGCCTGAACTCCTTCACCACCGGAACCCACATACAATTCGCTTTCAATCCCGGAGACACCCTTCACGGTGTCCAAACGGGCGACGATCCTTCGGGCCGCCTCCTGGTCGGGAACCGGGCCCCAGACCGAGATCACCCCGCGGCGAACCTTGATTCCCACGTTCAGATGGTTCAAACCGGGGGTTTCTGCAAGCACTTTGCGGGCGTGAACAGTCAGTTGGAAGTCCCGCTCAGGGGAATCCCCCAGCCGCAAAGTCGGGGTCACATTACCCTGCTGTTGCCCGACAGCCAAAGGCGCGAGGACCATCCCGATCAGGAGGGTGGCAAGGCGGCTGAAATGGCTGCGAAAACATTGCATACAAGCATTCTTCAGGAGCAAAAGCCACCGAACAATGCTGGCAAGCGATTTCAAAAGGAATTAGTGGCCCCGTTGGGTAGGGATCATCCTGACGGGCAAACCTTGCCGGTCTGTGAAAGATTGCCGGCCCTAGGAATGGATGGCCCGCCCGTGAACCGCCATGGCGGCCTCCCGCAGCCCTTCGGAGAGAGTCGGGTGGGCATGGCTGATCCGCACGATATCCTCGCTTGACCCCTTGAATTCGATCACATGGACCGCTTCCGCGATCATGTCCGAAGCCCTGGGCCCAAACAGGTGCACGGCAAGGACACGATCCGTTTTCGGGTCCGCGATCACTTTCACCAGGCCCTCGTCCTCATCCATGCATTTGGCGCGGCCATTGGCCCGCAACTGGAATTTGCCGACCTTGTACTCCACGCCCCGGGCCTTAAGCTGTTCCTCGGTCGGCCCGACACTGGCGATTTCAGGCCAGGTGTAAACCACATTGGGAACGGCCTCCAGATCCACATGGGACTTTTGACCCGCCAGGCGTTCGGCAAAGGCCATCCCCTCGTCCTCGGCTTTGTGGGCCAGCATCGGCCCGGAGGTCAAATCCCCCAGGGCGAAAATGCCAGGAACCTGGGTCCTGTAATTTTCATCCACAGCGATTTGGCCGGTCCGGGGGTCAGGGTGAATCCCGATCGATTCCAGGCCGAGACCCCGCGTGAAGGCCTTCCGTCCCACGCACACAAGAACCTTGTCCCCGGCAATCTCCAGTTTCCCGTCCTGGTTTTCCGCCTCCAGAATGACACGGTCCCCCTCGATCCGACGGCCGGTGACCTTGGTTCCCAGCTTGAATTCGAAGCCGGTTTTTTCCAGGCTTTTCTGGAGGAGCCCGGCGATCTCCCCGTCGCATATCCCAAGGATCTTCGGCAAAAACTCCACCACCGTCACCCGGGCGCCCAAACGGCGCCAGACCGAACCCAGTTCCAGGCCGATGACCCCGCCCCCCACCACCACCAGATGGTCGGGAACCCTGTCCAGACATAGGGCCACGGTGGAGCTGATCACATGATTGCCATCAAACGGCAACGCGGGAATCTGGGCCGGTTCGCTTCCGGTGGCGAGGAGAATATTCTTGCAGGCCAGGGCCCGCTCCGAACCGCTGGCGTCCTTGACCACCACCTCCCCGGGCTTGGTAACACGAGCGGTGCCAGTGATGGCCTCGATCCTGTTTTTCTTAAGCAAAAAGGCGACACCACCGGTCAGATCGCGGACCACCTTGTCCTTGCGTGACATCATCGCGGCCAGATCAAGCTTCAGGTCCCCCACCCCGATGCCATGCCGGGAAAACCTTGTCTGGGCCAAGTGAAATAGTTCGCTGGAATCAAGCAAGGCCTTGCTGGGAATGCACCCGACATTGAGACAGGTACCGCCAAAGGTGCCCCGTTTGTCGATGCAGGCGACTGTGAACCCCAGTTGAGCGGCGCGGATGGCAGCCACATACCCGCCCGGGCCCCCGCCGATGACCACCAAATCCAGCATGATTCCACTCCGCGATGAAGACCGGGGCGGCCCTGTTCAGGCAAAAAGGCGCGCGACGATCAAACCTCGAGCATCAGGCGCTCAGGGTTTTCCAGGCATTCCTTCACCCTAACCAGGAAACCAACCGCCTCGCGCCCATCGATGATCCGGTGATCGTAAGAAAGGGCCAGATACATCATGGGGCGAATTACAACCTGATCGTCGATCGCGACGGGCCTTTTCTGGATGGTGTGCATGCCCAGGATTCCGCTTTGCGGAGGATTCAGGATGGGCGTGGAAAGGAGAGACCCGAAAACCCCGCCGTTGGTGATGGTGAATGTTCCCCCTTGCAGGTCGGCCACGCTGATCTTTCCATCGCGGGCGCGCACGGCAAGCTCGGCGATCCCCTTCTCAATCTGGGCGAACGCCAATTTGTCGGCATCCCTCAGCACCGGGACCATCAATCCCTTCTCGGTGCTGACAGCGACGCCGATGTCCACGAAATGCGGCTGGACGATCTCGTTCCCATCGATGCGGGAATTCACGGCGGGAAAAGCCCGCACAGCCTCCACCACTGCCTTCACAAAAAAGCTCATGAAACCAAGGCTCACCCCGTGCCGTTTCTGGAACGAATCCTTGTAGCGGGTCCTCAGGGCCATGATGGCCGACATGTCGGCCTCGTTGAAAGTGGTCAAAATCGCGGCGTTTTGCTGGGCCGCGAGCAACCGCTCCGCGATCCGCTGCCGGATGGCGGTCATCCGGGTGCGGCTTTCCATACGTGCACCCTGGGCCGAAGGTACCGGCAAGTTCGCGGGCACCGAAGGAGGGATTGCCACGGCAGGTTTGGGAGCCGGCACCGCCTCGGGTTTTTCCCGTTGGGCCACAGCCGCCGCGATATCTTCCTTGATGATGCGCCCTCCCCGCCCGGTTCCGGCGATGATGGAAGGGTCCACAAGCTGCTCGGCTGCCATCTTCTGGGCCGATGGTGACAGGGACGGTCCGGACGAAACGCCCGGTGATGGTACGGGGCCCGCGGATGGCGCGGCCGGAGTCGGGGCGGCGCCCTCATTCAGGCGGGCCACCACTGCCCCCACCGGAACCTTTTCTCCCTCCTTGACCAGTAGTTCCACCGTGCCGTTGGCGGGAGCCGGGATCTCCTGGGATGCCTTATCCGTTTCCATTTCAAAAAGGGGCTGGTTTGCCCGGACCGAATCACCGGATTTCACCAGCCAACGGGAAAGCACCCCTTCAGAAACCGACTCGCCGACCGAGGGGACCTTGATGTCAATGGCCATTGGCTGAAGGGGGAAAAACAAGGAGAAAAGGCCGGCACCACCGGCTTTCCCCGCTCACCCGTCCCCCGCCTCCTTCCTGGGAAATAATTTTGTCTAAAAAATATACTTTAAGTCCATTCAATACGCCCGGGTGCCCGCCTTTTCCAAAGGCCCCGTGGGCCCGCCCGGTTTCGACTTGGCCCCGTTGGCCCGCACCAGGTGGGTGATGCTGCCGGTCAACGCCTGATCCACCAGTTCCTTTTGTTCCTTCTCATGCACCTTTTTCACACCGGTGGCGGGGCTTGCTGACGCGTCACGCCCCACATACTGGACATTCACACCCATGGCGCGCAAACGGGGCTCCATGAACGACCAGGCGCCCATGTTCTGGGACTCCTCCTGCACCCAGGCCACGGTGGCAGCCCGCCCGTATTTCGCAATGACCTCGGCCAAACGCACCTCGTGCAGGGGATAAATCTGCTCCACCCGGACGATGGCCACATCCTCCAGCTTCCGCCGTTCCCGCTCTTCGTGGAGGTCGTAATACACCTTGCCTGAACAAAGGAGCAGGCGCCGCACCCCGGAGGGATCCACCTTCCGGGGGTCGTCGAGGATTTCCTGGAACCCGCCTGCGGTCAGTTCGGAACGGCTCGAGGTGACCAGCCTGTGGCGGAGCAGGCTCTTGGGCGACATCACCACCGCGGGCTTGCGGAAATTTCGTTTGACCTGACGCCGCAGGAGGTGGAAAAGCTGGGCGGGGGTGGTGGGATATAGAACCTGGATGTTGTCTTCGGCGCAAAGCTGCAGGAACCGCTCCATGCGCGCGCTGGAGTGTTCCGGCCCCTGCCCCTCGTACCCGTGGGGCAGCAACATCACCAAACCGCTGTCGCGTTTCCACTTCGATTCGCTGGCCACGACAAACTGGTCGATGATCGCCTGGGCCCCGTTGGCGAAATCGCCGAACTGGGCCTCCCAAATCACCAGGGAATCCGGGGCGTCCAGAGAGTAGCCGAACTCAAAGCCAAGCACGGCGGCCTCTGACAGGAGACTGTCATACACCTTGAACCGCTCCTGGTCGCTGGAAAGATGTTCCAGCGGGCAGAAAGAGTGACCGTCCCGGGCATCGTAAATCACCGCGTGGCGATGGCTAAAGGTGCCCCTGCGGCAATCCTGGCCGGAGATCCGGATGCGGGTGCCTTCCAGCACCAGGGACCCAAAGGCGTACATCTCGGCCGCACCCCAGTCGAAGGGTTTGTCCTCAAGAATGGCCCGGGTCCGGTTGGCCAACAATTCCCGCACCTTGGAATTGGGTTGGAAAGTCTCCGGAAAACGGCTCACTCCCAACGCCACTTTTTCCAGAACATCCAGAGGCAGGCTGGTCGGTGCCGGATCATGGCTGAAGCGGTTGGTCATACCCTTCCAGGTGCCTTCGAAGGTGGGCATCCCCTTGTAGTGGGTAACTCCTCCCCGTTCCCGGTCGAGGGCGGCCTGCATCCTGGCTTCCACCTCCTCGCTCATCTGGCCTAGCAGGGCGCCATCGATCACCCCCGCCGCCTCCAGCCGGGACGCGTAGAGCTTGGGAGGGGTGGGTCGATTCCTTATCTTCCCGTACATCACTGGCTGGGTGAACGCGGGCTCATCGCCCTCGTTATGCCCATATTTCCGGTAGCAGACGATATCGATGACCACATCACGCTTGAACGTCTGGCGGAATTCCAGGGCCAATTCGGCCAGGTAGGCGCAGGCCTCCGGGTCGTCACCATTCACATGAAAAATGGGCGCCTGGATGATTTTGGCCATGTCGGTGCAATGGAAGGTGGACCGGGCGTCCGCTGGCACCGTGGTGAAACCGATCTGGTTGTTGATGACCAGATGAACCGTGCCGCCTGTGGTGTATCCAGGCAAACCGGACAGGTTGAGCGTCTCAGCGACAATACCCTGGCCGGCAAAAGCTGCATCCCCGTGGATAAGCAAAGGTAAAACCTTTTTGCGTTCCCGGTCGGTGATGCGCATCTGTTTGGCGCGTACCCGCCCTTCCACCACCGGGTTCACAGCTTCCAGGTGACTGGGGTTCGGGGTGAGGGTCAGGTGAACCTTCGCACTGCCGTAGGACCGGTCGTTTGAATAGCCCAGGTGGTATTTCACATCCCCGTCGCCGCCGATGGTGGAAGGGTCGTAGTTCTCCTCGAACTCGGCAAAGACCTCCTCCAGGGGCTTGCCCATGGTGTTGACCAGCACATTCAGGCGGCCCCGATGCGCCATGCCCAAAACCACTTCTCCCACGCCCATGGCCGGACAGGAGGAGATGAAGAAATCCAGGAGCGGAACCAACGCCTCTCCCCCCTCCAGGGAGAACCGTTTTTGCCCGATGAACTTACGATGAAGGAAATCCTCAAACCGCTCCGCCGCGAGTAGTTGCGAAAGTACTTGGATTTTGCGGTCCCGGTTGAAAACCCCCTTGTTGCGGCGAACTTCCATGCGCTGGGCAAGCCAACGCCTCATTTCAGGGTCTTGCAGGTGGGTGAATTCCACTCCGATGGTGGAACAGTAAGTCTCCTGAAGGGCTGCCAGCAATTCAGCCAAGGTGGCTCGCCCCAACCCGAAAAAACCGCTGCAGTCAAACTGGCGCCCCAGGTCTTCCTGGGAAAGATTGAACTGCTCAATGGCCAGAAGGGGGTTGTTCTTTTCGGGTGCCGTGTACAAGGGATTGAGGTCGGCAACCAAGTGCCCTAAGTCCCTATACCGGTGAATCAACCGGGAAATTCCCAGATGGTCGCGCGCGTCCCGATTTTCACTACCCAAAGCTTGCGCCGAAGCGGAGGACTGAGCCTGGCCTTCCTGACCGGGGACAACCAAGGCTGCCAACCCCGCCTCGAATCCCTCGAAGAAAAAAGACCAGGAAGGGTCCACCGAGGAAGGATCCAGCCTCCACTGCTGGTAAGTCGATTCGATGATCTCGCGATTCATCGCGCTAGCCACGGTGGCACGACTCATACAAAAATCTCGGGTCCAAAAGAGCAATAATTTCCCCAACTCTATATTAGGTTGAGGGTTTCGATACTACTTTGATTTTTCGCCCGCCATCCCGGACACTTGAATGGCAGATAATGGTAGCCTAGACTTAAAAATCGACATAAATCCAAATCAGGCAAACACTTGCATCAAATAAACAATCTGTCATGAATCGACTGGGAGTCCCAAAGGCCTGCCGGCTTGGAGGATGGTAGCTCCGGCAGGGGCCTTTCCGGGCGAAACCGGGGGCCGCGTGGGAAGTTTCAACACAAAACGGCAGCCGGATGTCTCATTGGGAAGCAACTGCAGGTCCCCCCCATGCTCCTGGGCGATTTTCCTGCTGACCGGCAATCCCAACCCGGTACCCTTGGATCCTTTGGTGCTGACAAACGGCTTGAAGATTTCACGGCGCATCTCTTCCGGAACGCCGGGCCCGTTATCCTGCACCTCCACCCGTACCCAATCCACAGACTCTCCCGGTGGCCTTTCCGCAAGCAGGCGAACCATTACTCGCCCTGCAATCGGCTCACCGGATTCATCCTCCAAATGGGAAGTCGCATCGATGGCATTGCCAACCAGGTTCATCAACAAACGGTGCAAAGCCTCGCCATCCGCCTCCATGGGTTGCGGCACTTCCGCACCAAGAAATTCCAAAGAAATCCCCCTGTCCCTGGCCCGCCCCTCCTCGAGGGAAATAACGTCCCGCAACACGGCAGCCATGTCCATCGGCTCAACGACAGGTTCACGTTCCTTGGAATACGACAGCATGTCCAGCACCAAATCGTAGATACGCTGCTGGTTGCGGTCCATGATCTTCCATCCCTGCCGGGCCATATCCAGATTCCCGGAATCCAGACCTACCGAAATAATCTCAGTGCCGCTTTTCAAACCTTGCAAAATGTTCTTGATGTGATGAGACAGGGAGGCCATGGCGGTTCCGACAGCCGCAAGCCGCTCCGCCTGCAACAAGGCGTGGTGGTTCCTGTTTTCTTCCACGGCGAGTGCGGCCAAATGCCCAATCGCCATCGCCAGCTTCAGGTGATCCTCCTGGAAAGCCGGTTCCGGCGGGGTGGCCTTGAGCCAGTCAGATGGCGCGGTGTCGCGCGTGGTGTCCACATACAGCAGGCCCAACACCTCATGCCGGCCCTTCATTGGCACACACAGGATTTCCCTCACCCTAGACTGAACGATGCTGGGTGCGGTATGGAAGCGCTGGTCACTGGCTGCGTCGGATACCAGGACACCCTCCTTCCGGCTCAGCACCTGTTCCATCAGGGTGCGGGAGACTGTCAGGCCTTCCACGCCGGGAGGCGGGGCACCATGCAGTCCTCCCCGCCAACGCACCGCCCTGGGTGTGAAGGCTGCGGCAGATTGGGGATCCGGTGCATCCGGATCGGAAAGCAGGACACAACCCCTGTCGGCGTCCATGCTGCGGAAGACCAGTTCGAGGATCCGCGCCAGCATTTCATCCAGGTCCAGGATGTGGTTGATGGCGCTGGCGGTCTCGTACATCACTCCCAGATTGGCAAGGGAGCGCCTGAGCCACTCCCCTTCCCCCTCGCCCCCCCCACGGAGCAGCCGGTCCCCCTCCTCCGCCGCCATGCGGCTCACCACCGTCCCGGTGATGGTGCCCTCGCTCTTGCGTGCCAGTTGGCTGATCCGTTCCGCCAAAAGACCAGGGGGTGCCTTGCCGTGCCCCGCCCCCACATAAACCATCTGGGTTTGGCCCAATTGGATCCGGTCACCGGAAACCAGAAGCACATCCTGGATGGCTCTTCCGTTTACCAACGAACCGTTCGCGCTGCCCAGATCCCTCAGGCGGAACCCTTCCGGACCGAAGCTGAGCTCAGCATGCCGTCTGGAAACCTCGGTGTCAGAAAGGCGAACTTTGGCGGTTGGATCCCGGCCCATCAACAGCTTCGCGCCTTCCACCACGTCCAGACGGAACTGCTTGCCCTCATCGGTGCCACGGGTGACGATCAACCGGTGCAATACAGTGGAAGACAAGGCGGCTTTCCCCTCTGTAAGCCTAACAAAGTTTCAAAACCAGGAATCGCCGTTCAGTAACCTGCCTCTGGAGGGCAGTCAACCGAGATTCAGGTCTAAATGCCACAGGCACTCAAAATCCGGGCCAGAGCCCCCAAATCGGGCGCGAAGACGTCAGGACCCGCTGCCTTCAGTTTATCCGCGCTGTCCGACCCGGTGGCCACTACTGCCACACGCAGTCCTGCCGAACGGGCAGCCTGGATATCCACGGTCATGTCTCCGACAAAAAAGGCTTCCTCAGGTCGCGTCCCCAACCTTTCCAATCCCAAAAGCAGCATGTCCGGCGCGGGTTTGGGAGCGGCGACATCTTCCGGCCCCAGCAAAACATCCACCCAGCATGCAATTTCCAGGTGATCCAGCAGTTGCGCGCTGAACTCCCTTGGCTTGTTGCTACAAACCGCATGCCGAACACCCCGGGCCCGCAGATCACGCAAGATGGCTCCAGCCCCCGGCAGAAGCTTGGTTCCCACTTTCAGGGTCTTTTCATGGTGGCCGGCGTAAATCAAACGGGCCTGCTGGGGATCACGCCCCGGCACGGTTTTGGCCATCAGTTGAATCACGCCATGGCCGACGCATACCCGGACAGCCTCAACCGTCATCGGCCCCATGCCATAAAAGGCGCGGACATGGTTCACGCTGGCAGTGATGGCGGGGTAGGAATCCATCAGGGTTCCATCCAGGTCCCACAGAACAGCCTGCAACGATTTTCCCCAATTGGTTTCTGCCGCGCTCATTCCATTTCTCACCGGACAACCAGCCAAATTTCAGAGGATACAATGAAATTCATGTCACGCTCATCAGGATACAGGGGCCGGGGCCCCAGACGCAGCACACCCGAAGGCGCCCACAGGCCCATCATGGTGGAGGAGATACTCCGCGTTTTCCACTTGAAACCCGGTGACAAAGTCGCCGATCTCACGCTGGGCCACGGGGGCCACACGGAACATTTTCTCCGGACAGTCGGCACTGAAGGCACTGTCTTGGCCATGGATCTGGACTTCGACCAGGCCCAAATCACTCTCAGCCGCTTGCAGGAGGCGGGGTTCGCCGGCCGGTTGCTGTTGGAAACCGGCAATTTTGCCGGAATCGGCCAGGCCATGGGCAAGTTTGGCTTGCCCGCCATGGACGCAATTTTGGCCGATCTGGGCATCAGCAGCATGCAGATTGACAAGCCGGAGAGGGGATTTTCCTACCGGCGCGAAGGGCCATTGGACATGCGCATGGACCCGCGTCGCGGCGAGACCGCGCGAGGCCTGTTAACCACGATTTCAGCGGAGGACCTGGCCAGTGGCCTGGAGGAATTTGGCGATGTCCCGCTGGCCGGCCCCATGGCCCGGGCCATGCTGTCCGCCCATCGGGTCACACCCTTTGAAACCACCACCCAATTGGCTGAATTTTGCCTGACCTGGCACCGGGGGACCGGTTCGGCCCAAAACCCGGGTGAATGGCGGCTTCGGCAGGGCAAAAAAAAATGGGAGACACATCCGGCGGCCCGGGTGTTCCAAGCGCTGCGCATCATGGTGAATCGGGAAATCGCCAATCTCAAGCACCTGCTCAGGGTAGCCTCCGACCTGTTGGCGCCGGGGGGCACGTTGGCCATCCTCAGTTTCCATTCGGGCGAGGACCGTCTGGTCAAATCCGCCCTGGAACAGGGTTTGCGTCAGGGCAAATACGCCGAAATCAACGAAGGACCAATTCGCGCGACCTTTGAGGAACGGACCGCCAACCCTCGGTCCCGGTCCGCAAAATTACGATGGGCCCGACGGCCCCTCACACCACCCGAAGAAACCGAAGCAGGGGATACGTGATGCTGGCCCTCGTCCTTTGGTTGGCCACCTCGCAATTCGCGGAAAAATCCGCCCAAGCCGCCCCGGGCGACATCCCGCCACAAGCCCGGGCGGAACTTGGGCCCGCAGGTTTTGCATGGGTCAATGCCGAAAAGGCCCCGGTAGCCCGGTGGTGGCCATTGGCCCAATGGCGCGGTCAGGCCGAACCCGAGCAAGTGGCCAACGGTTTGACCCTTTCCGAACTGGAAACCGGCCAGACCCTGGGTTGGCTGGAAGTCTTGAAGCCGATGCGCGATTTTCGGGACCGGGAAATTCCGGCGGGGATCCACGCCCTTCGACTGGTTTCACAACCCGTCAGCGATGACCACAACGACACTGCCCCTGGTCCCCATTTTGCCATGCTGGTCCCCGCCGGAGATTCCGATTGGAAAAAGCCCCTAAACTTAGAGGAAATTTTCAACCGCGGGAAAAAAATTTTGGACAAGCACCCAGCGGTGCTCTTGTTGCATCCGGGTGCCAAGCCCCTGGGCAAGGATGCCCCGGATTCCCCCAGGGTGCTCCCCCTGGATTCCGGATGGAAGGCACTGGCTTGGCCACAAACTGTCAAAACCGGTTCCCTGTCGCCCAAGCTGGAAATGCGCCTGGTGGTGGAGGGGCATTCCCCTGCCGTGAAAGCTCCCTAAGCTTCCTGGAGCGGGGCCCCGGCGGCCACCCATCCGGCGACATCCCACCTTTTTCCCGCGGCCAATACCGCCCCCTCGGAAAGCTCGGCCAGCCGCGCGGCAAGGCGGCCAACCTGCTCCCTCAGCGGGAGATCCGCATTACCCCAAACCACCAAGGTCAACCCATCCACACCCGAACGGAGGCTGATCATTCCGGTTTCCGCCGCCACGCGGATTTCCTGAAAGGCTTCCGGCACAGGTTCGTCCGGAAAAGCCGGCAGGCTGTCCACCATGCGGAGCGGCAACCCCATTTCCCGGGATGCTTGCGCGGCATTTTTCGGACCGGCCCCAGGAATGACAACCTGAATCCCCATGTGGCAAACCTCGTTAGTGATGCATTGGCTGTTCATGGCTAAAATAACGGATGGTTCCATCCCTGCTAACTGCCATGGACGGTTCAAGGCATGCTTTGCCGGCAATCGAAGATGACGCGGCCCCTGCTTTTCTGGATGGCCTTGGTTTGCATGGGTCTCTCCCCGCTTAGGGCCCGATGTCAGCAAACCGGGGCAGACGCGGCGAGAGGCTTCCAAGCCCTCACCAGACGCGCCTTCGTGCCAGGGCAGTTCCCGATGGCGCAAATCGAAAACGCCTGGAAAGTTTGGGGATTGAAGGAAAAACCCGCGAACTACCGGCAACTTTTCAGGGAGCGCTACGGCCTAGCCGAGGCGCCTTATCCCAACTCTGATTTGCCCATGGGACTAAAATCCAGCCGGATGCCCCTTGGTTCGGAGGGAGCCAGCCTCGATTGCCTGACCTGCCACGGTGGTTCCCTACTTGGAAAGCCGTTTCCCGGACTGGGTAACACCATGCTCGATCTGCAGGCCGTTTTCGAGGAATTGACCGCCCGGGGCAGCAAACCGATACGCACGCCCTACACCTTTTGCAACACCCGGGGCACCAACGAGGCAGGAGCCACCTCGGTATATCTGGCCGGCCTTCGCAATCCAGACCTCACCCCAAAGCTGCCTTGGCGCGATTTGGGCCTGCATGATGACTTGTGCGAGGATGTCCCGGCCTGGTGGCACCTCAAGCGCAAGAAAACCATGTACGCCACGGCCGAAGCGGATGCCATAAGCGTGCGCTCCATCATGCAGTTCATGATGCATCCACTCAATTTCCCGTCGGCATTTGAACGGGAGGAATCGACCTTCCGGGATATCCAGGCGTGGATCCTAACCCTGCAATCCCCGAAATACCCCTGGCAGTTGGATAGGGTCCGTGCCGACCGGGGCAGATTGGTGCACCGACAACATTGCGCCAGGTGCCACGGGACCGGGGATCACTATCCCAACAAGGTTATTCCGCTGGAGGAGATCGGCACCGATCCAACCCGCTACCGCGGAATCGAGGAAGCCTTTGGAGACTTTTACAACCAAAGCTGGTTTTCACGGGAAAAGGAAGGATGGTTCGGTGAGGGATACAAGGCCCAGCGATCCGGGGGATACCAGGCCCCGCCACTCGATGGCATCTGGGCCACCGCCCCCTACCTGCACAACGGTTCAGTTCCTACCCTGGAGGCCCTGCTGAATTCCAAAACCCGCCCGGTGGTATTCACGCGCAGTTTCCAAACCGAGGAAAAAGACTACGACAAGGAAAAAGTAGGGTGGAAAACCGGGCCTCCCCCGGCCACAACCCCGGCCTCCCCCCTGGAGGCCCGCAAAATCTACGACACGCGTCAACCCGGAAGAGGAAATGGCGGGCACACCTTCGGGGACAAACTGTCACCGGATGAACGATCCGACCTCATCGAGTACCTCAAGACGCTGTGACACCATCCTCCGCGAAGATCCGGTAATCCAGGTCCGGGAACGGGTTATTCAGCGACTCGATCCGAGCCAATCCATCCGGGTCCACATCCCGGCAACGAATGGAAGATTCCAGAGTCAGGAAGTTCAGCGTGTGGTCACGAATCCGTTTTGCAGCGTATTCAGCGTGGGCCCCGGTGGAGAGAATGAAGGCCCAATCGCTGGACTGAAGCAGAAGGCATTCCCTGCCGGCCTGATTCAAGGCCCTCCGAATCAGGGGAGCAGGATCAGGGTGGGCGTTGGCAAGCTCCCGCATCCTTTCCGCCACGGCGTGGATGTGGGGATAGATCCAATCGTTATTGCCATTCAGCCAAAAGGAGCAATAGCCCCCTTCCCCCCAGGTGGAATAGCCCGGCATGGCGGTTTGAGGATCGGGATACCGTTCCAAATATCCCGGGAGGGTGACGGCTTCCAATTGGCCTTCACCCGCCGCCAAAAGCCGGAACACCCCATCCAGCCATTGGGGCCCCTCGTGCCACCAGTGGCCGAACAACTCGGCATCGTAGGGTGCGGTGATCAGCGCCGGTTTCCCGCCCATTGAATCAGCCAGAAAAACCGCTTGGGTCACCCTGGATCGGACAAAATGGGCGGCATGTTCAAGCGCCCTACCAGCCGCCAGACTGGCATCGTAAGGCAGTTTATGCTCGCCCGGTCCGGTGATCCGGTGGTATTTGATCCCCAGCATGGTCCGCTGGCCTTGGCCCACCAGATATGGGCGAACATACTCCAAATCCAGGTCGTACCCGATGTCCCGATAAAAATCCCGATAGGCCGGGTCGCCCGGATATCCCTCCATCCGACTCCACACCTGGCGCGAAGATTCAAGGTCCCTCGCGGCAACCACCAGACCGTTTCCGGGACAGCTCAGGGGAGCGTACACCCCCTGCCTGGGCATCGGTCTGGACAGCAGGGCACCATGGGTGTCCACGAAAACAAATCCAACCCCGCAATCCGCCAGGATCCGGTCCATTCCGGGGGCGAATCCACATTCGGGCAGCCACATCCCGCGCGGGCGCCCGCCGAAGTGCCGCTCATGTTCGCGACACCCCTGCTCAATCTGCGCCCTGACCGCCCCGGGCTGGGAAACCAGGGTGGGGAGGAGGGCGTGGGTGGCGGCGCACCCGATGATTTCCAGGACCCCGCGCTTCTGGTGGCGGGAAAAACCCTGGATCGGGTTGCGGCCCAGGGATTCGTACATGGCCCGGGTCCGGGCAAAATGCTCCAAATGCGATACAGCCAATGGGTGGAACTCCGGCTCCCACCGTGTCCTTTCCACCTCCCGCTCGGCAAGTTCCGATAACCGCTCCAGACGCGCATGGTATCGGTCCTGCAGCAGGGGGTCCGACAGCATCCCCGCCAGTGTTGGGGTGACCGAAAGGGTCAAGCGGAACGGGACGGCGTCGCGTTCAAGATCATCCAGCACCCGCAAGAGCGGCAGGTAAGTCTCGCTGATCGCCTCGAACAGCCACTGCTCCTCAAGAAATTCAGGATATTCCAGATGCCTCACATACGGCAAGTGGGCATGCAGGACAAGATTCAGGTAACCCAGCGGCATTCCGATCGTTTCCGGGAAAGGGAGGAGGCGTCTGCCATGTTCCGCTCCCGCCTCTTCCTTGGCAAGTGGATGCAAGTTTCGCCTTGGCCCAACTGCCCCCTAAAACAACCGCCCCAGCCTGAGTATCCGGGAGGGCTGCACACCCTCCCCCAGAATTTGCTCGATGGGGCAAACCGAAGGGGAAAGCGTGTCCGACGGGTAAGCCACCGCGTTGGCCCAATGGTTTTTGGCAAATGCCCCCTGTCGGCCCTCCCACCCAAGCGCCGCGGCACCGTTCACCGTGCACATGGCGAGAATGGACGCCGGGGTCAGGTTCGGGTGGCGGGCGAAAAGCGCCCGGGCCTCCGCCAAAATATCCAGATTCGGGGCGCAGGCCTCCCCGTCGGTCCCAAGGGCGATCCGCACCCCCGCCTTCATCCACCCTTTAACCGGAAATGGCTCCCGTCCAAACCAGGCATGGGTTCTGGGGCAATGGATCAAGGTTGTTTCGGGCCCCAACTTGCTGGCCATTTCCACCGGCAGGTGATTGGCATGCACCAGCCCCAAGGGTGCCCTGGGTGATCGTGCACCCACCAGATCCAGCAGTCCAGCCATCGACAGGAGTGAATCCGCCGCGGGCCACAGACCCAAATCCCGCAGCATTTCCGCCAAGGGCCCGGTTCCCGAGTCCAGGAGTTGCATTTCCTCGGGTGTTTCTGCCAGGTGGATCTGCGCGGGTACCCCCTGGTCGGCACACCAGCGAAACAACCCACGCCGTGTGCTGTAAGGCGCATGAGGGCTGAATCCCCGGACCACTTGGCTCGCCGAACTTTCCTCTTTCAGCCATGCTTCCGCGGCTAGACGGGTCCGCTCCGCCCGATTCTCGTTCAAACCCAAAATTTCGTGGTAAACAGTCGCTCCCAGAGGCTGGCCCGTCAATAGCCTCGCGCTGCAACCATCGACACTGATGTCCCCCAGCAAAGCCACCCCGTGCGCCAAAGATTGGCGGATTCCCGCCTGCACTGCCGCGAGTCGCTGATCGGAACTTTCCACCAACCGGTGGCGGATCACCATCCGAATCCACTCGGCGAAGGTGGCCGGGGGCGAAACCGGCCGTGGAAATGCCGTCAAATCCAGATGGGTGTGCGCGTTGACCAGCCCGGGCAACAGGATCACCTCCCCCAGGTCCACGGTCGCGGGGCCTCCCCGGCCCACTCCGATGATCCTGTCTCCGACGATTTCGATCACGCCGTTTTCCACCGGTGGGGTCAGCACCGGCACCACCCAGCGGGCCTTCAGGCTCCAGGCTTCAGCATCCAAGCGGGTAATTCCTGCCCCTGTCGGCGAAGCGGCTCAATCGCGCTGACAGACAGGGTGATGACATCGTATCGCTGTTCCACCTCGCCGGTGGCCATCCAGGGCCCCAGATGTGGGTGCGTCACCACGGGCGCCCCACCCGGCATCAGGGTGAGATCCGCCATGCCGGAATCATCGACCAGCGTAAGAAACTGCATCGGCCTGCCCTGAGCCGTGTGGGTCTGCCGGCTGGCGCATAGCAATCCCGCCACGGTGACACGCCGGCCGATATGCGCGAATAGCTCGCCCATCGGGACCAGCCGATCACCCGCCCACCCGCGCGCGGGCACGCAGCTTGCGAACAGGCGTGGCAGCGCCACCTCCGTGGAAAGCCCCAGCAGCCGGAATTCGTCCCGGGTTCGGGCCAATGGCGCCGGCGGGGGCGGGCGCCATCCGATGGCGAGTTCTTCCGGAAACATCTCCGGCGCGCCGAAGCGCACACGCGCGCGGTCCTGCCACGAAGCCTCCAGCATCAGGGCGTGGCGGGAACGGTCAAACTGCCCCAGGGCGCCGGCTGCGACCAGTAAACCCAGCGACTCCGCACCCAGCGCCAAACGGCCGCGCAAGTCCGCCAGGGAAGCGTAAGGCCCCCGGGCCCGACGGTCCTCCAGCAGCGCGCTCCGGGCAGCCTCGCTCAGGCCTGCCACGCGCGCCAACCCAACGCGAATCCCCCCCCGTTCAAGCTGGAATCCCTCGCCGGAATAGTTGACGCAGGGCGGCAGGATGGGAATGCCCTCCCGCCGTGCCGCCTCGGTGTACACCCACACCGGATACATGCCCTGGTTGTTGTTCAGCACGGCGGTCCAGAACACCGCGGGATGATTGGCCTTCAGCCAGGCGGAACGCCAGGCGATCAGGCCGTAACTGACCGCGTGGCTCTTGCAGAACGAGTACTGATTGAAGCGCTCCAGCAGCAGCCACAACTCATCCAGTTCCGCCGGGCTCATCGGCGCCCCGCCCGCCAGTTTCAGGAACTCTTCCCGCAATCTGGCGGCCGTGGCTGGGTCCTGGCAGCGGGCGATCCGCTTGCGGAACGCGTCGGCCGCCGGCGCCGCCAGGCCGGTCACCCCCTGGATGACCCTGAGGGAGTCGTCCTCGAACACCATCACGCCGTGGGTGCCGGGCAGCAAATCGCGCAGCAAGGCCGGCACGCTATCGGCCGCGTCATGCCCCGTGCGCAGCCGCACAAAGCGCTCCTTCATGCCCAACCCGCCGGCGGCGGGACGCACCAGCGCCAGCGACTCGATCACCGCGTCCACCGTGCAGGCGCGCATCTGAACCAGCAGGTGGCGCATCGCGGGTGATTCAAGCTGCACCACGCCAAGCGTGTCTCCCCTGCGGATCAGATCGATGGTGGCGCTGTCGTCGGCGTCGGGAGCCGCCAGTGTCGGCAGGTGCTGTCCGGCCCGCGCCAACAAACGACTGGCCTCATCCAGCGCCCCCAGGGCCCGGTTGCCCAGCAAATCCATCTTCACCAAACCCAAGGCCTCGACACCGTCCTTGTCGAGCTGGGTCATCCAATACCCCATGGGGGAACGGACCAAGGGAACATGGTTCCGGGCAGGACCGATGGTGACAACGATGCCTCCCGGATGCAGCGACTGGTGGCGCGGCCGGCCGGTCAGCACATGGGCGGCACGCAGGATGCGCGGCCAACGTTCCTTCTCCAAGGGAAAACCGGACGGCACGGGCGGTGTTCCGGCCGATTCCAGCACCTGCTCCGCCCGCGCGGGCAGCATGTTTTCCAGCGTGGAGATCTGTGTGTCGGACAGGCCGTGCAACTTGCACGCCTCACGGAAGGCGGAACGGGGCTGCAGCAACTGGTGGGAGGCGATGCGGACGCAGCAATCCACGCCGAACCGGTTGATCGCCCAGTCGATGACGCCGTCACGCACTTTCCAGTCGAAATCCAGGTCGATGTCCGGATAATCCACCCGACCCTCGTGCAGGAAGCGGGCAAGCGGCAGGTCAAACCGCAGGGGATCCACATCGGTGATTCCCAGCAGGTAGCAAACCAGCGAATTGCCCGCCGAACCGCGCAGGGCCAGCGTGTGCCCGGCACTGCGGGCGTGCCGCGCGATCGATTGCACCAGCAGGAAATAGTCGCCGAGGCCGCGCCTGACAATGATGGATAATTCCTCGGCCAGCCGTTGCCGCGCGAGGGGATGCCCCAAAAGCCCGCGCATCCGCAGGCCGCGCTCGCAGCGGCGCCCAAGCACTCCCAAAGCGTCCAGCCCCGGCCGAAGTTTGGCCCGGGGCAGATGAGGTTCCGTCGGCAGCAGGTCCGCCACCGCCAGGTCGGCCGCCATTGCAGCACCCGTCAGGGCCGAGGGCAGGTCACGAAAGCGGCGGCGCAGTTCGTCACGGCCGGCCAGATGATGCCGGGGCGACCAGGGAAGTTCGTCGGGCAAGGCGTCCAGCAAGGCGCACCGTGCCACCGCCTGGCAATGGCGATAGGCAAAAAAATCATCGGGATTCAGCAGCACGGCACCGCTGGAAGCCACCAAGGGCAGCCCCAGAGCCTGCGCGACCTCAATGACCCGCCGCTCCTCCCCGCGCGGCAGGCAGTTCGGTGCCGGCCGCACCACCAACCCCCACACCCGACCAGGATGGGCGCGCGCCAACCGCCCGAGCGGCGCGGCAAAAGGTGCCAGCACCAGCAGGCTGCCGGCATCCTCCTCCACCCACTCCCACAAATCCGCGTCACACCGCCCCGGCTCAGGGCTAGCGCCCCCCTGTTCCAACACCCGTGTGACCAACCGGCATAGCGCCGGCCAGGCATCCATGGCCGCCGGCAGCAGCACGCACCAGGCGCTTCCCAGGCGCAGGGTCACCCCGATCACCGGTTTGACACCCGCCTCACGGGCGGCATGGTGAAATTCCACCGCGCCGGCAAGGCAGTTGATATCCGTAAGCGCCAGGGTACGCAGCCCCAGGGCGGCCGCCGCGCGGACCAGCCCCGCCGGACTAGCCATCCCTTCCAGCCACGACCACCAGGAATGCGCGTGCACCGCGACCGCCACGGCCCATCCTCCCGGACAACTATACACATGTACACTTTAAATCGGCAAGTCACCCGCCCGATTCCGGCTACAATTCCCAAAATGGATTGGGATCCGCCCGGCTGATCAGGAATGCCCGTGACGCACGGATGACGCAGGGGAGATGGCCATGCAGGGCCGTTACGACACCATCATCATCGGGGCGGGCCACAACGGGTTGGTGGCCGCGGCGTACCTGGCCCGAGCCGGCCGCAAGGTCCTGGTACTGGAGCGCCGGCAGGTTCTGGGTGGCGCCTGTGTCACCGAGGAAACCACCTTCCCCGGCTACAAGGTCTCCACCCTGGCCTATGTGAACAGCCTGTTCCGCAAGGAAATCATCCGCGACCTGCAGTTGCCCAAGCACGGCTTCGAGATGCTGGTGCGCAGCCCTTCCTCCTTCACCCCGCTGCCGGATGGCCGGCACCTGTTCCTGGGCCCCGATGCGGCGATGACCCACCGGGAAATCGCCAAATTCAGCCGCAAGGACGCCGATGCCTACCCGAAATACGAGCAGATGCTGGAAAGGGTGGCCGCCGCGCTGGAACCGCTGCTGCTGGTGAAACCGCCCAACATCCTCCGGCCCAGCCTGGGTGATTTGTGGCGTATGTGGAGGATCGGCCGCGGCTTCCAGAAGCTGGGTGATCTCGGTTTGGCCGAGGCGGTGGAGATGCTCACTGGCCCGGCGCGGCCCATCCTGGAGCGCTGGTTTGAATCCGAACCCCTGAAAAGTACCCTGGCCACCGACGCGGTAATCGGTGCAGCCGCCTCCCCCACCACACCCGGCACCGCTTACGTGCTGTTCCACCATGTGATGGGTGAGACCAATGGCAAAAAAGGGGTGTGGGGCTATGTGAAGGGCGGCATGGGCGCCCTCAGCAACGCGATTGCCTCGGCCGCTAAGGCGGCCGGGGCCACCATCCGTGTCAATTCACCGGTTGCCCGCATTTTGGTGCGGGGCAACCGCGCCGAGGGCGTGTCGCTGGAGGACGGCACCGAATTCCACGCCAAGGAGATTGTCAGCAATGCCGACTGCCGGGCCACCTTCGAGCGCTTCCTGACTCCCCAGGAACTGCCCTCCGATTTCCTGGAGGGTGTCGGTCGCATCAATTACGAAAGCGCCTCATTGAAGATCAATCTGGCACTTTCCGAACTGCCAGATTTCAAGGCCTGCCCGGGCAGGGAACCCGGCCCCCAGCATCGCGGCACCATCCATATTTGCCCCGATATGGATACCCTGGAACGGGCGTACGATGACAGCAAGTACGGCCGCTCGTCGCAAACCCCCATCCTGGAATGCACCATCCCCTCGGTGGTGGACCCGTCGGTTGCCCCCCCCGGCAAGCACCTCATGTCGATGTTCATTCAGTACGCGCCTTACAAACTGCGGGGCACCACCTGGGATGAGCACCGGGACGAGTTTGCCGATCGCTGTATCGCGTTGCTGGGCCAATACGCCCCCAACCTGCCCGGGGCGGTGCTGCACCGTCAGGTGGTGACACCACTCGACATGGAGCGGGAGTTCAGCCTCACTGGCGGCAGCATTTTCCAGGGGGCGATGAACCTGAACCAGTTGTTCCCCATGCGGCCGTTGCCGGGATGGGCCGGGTACCGCACGCCGATCAGGGGGCTATATCTCTGCGGCGCCGCGGCCCACCCAGGTGGCGGCGTGATTGGCGCCGCCGGCATGAACGCGGCGCTGACAATCCTGGGCAAGAAATAAAACCCTGAGCCATCCTTTTTACAGAACCAGAAAGGCGTTTTTCCTTCATGTCCTGCATTTTGATCCGCAACGGCCGAGTGATCGATCCCGCCACCAGCCACGACGCGGTGGCCAATCTTTGGATTGAGAATGGCGCCATCGCCGCGATCGGCGGGCCGGACCGGCAGGCCACTGAGACTATCGACGCGTCGGGCAAGCTGGTCTGCCCCGGCCTGATCGACATGCATGTCCACCTGCGGGAGCCCGGCCGTGAGGAGGACGAGACCATCGCCACCGGATGCGCCGCCGCCATCGCTGGCGGCGTCACATCCGTGGCCTGCATGCCCAACACTGAACCGCCGCTGGACAGCCAGTCGGCCGCCGAATTTGTGATCCAGCAGGCGCGACGCGCCGGATTGGCCAATGTTTTCCCGGTGGGCTGCCTGACCAAGGGCAAGCTGGGGCAAGACCTTTCGGAAATGGGCGGATTGGTCCAGGGCGGGGCTGTCGCTTTCACCGATGACGGCACCCCGGTGACCGACTCGGAGGTGATGCGCCGAGCCATGGAATATGCCCGCGGGCTAGGCAAGGCCGTCCTCAGCCATAGCGAGGACCTTGCCCTCACCCGGGGCGCTGTGATGCACGAGGGGGCAGAATCGCTTCGACTGGGCCTTAAGGGCTATCCAGCCGCGGCCGAGGAGATCATGATCTACCGCGAGATCGCCCTGGCCGAGATCACCGGCGCGCGGCTGCACATCCTGCATGTCTCCAGCGCCCGTGGCGTGGAGCTGATCCGCTGGGCGCGTGACAAAGGTCTACCCGTCACCGGCGAGGCCTGCCCCCACCATCTGCTACTGAACGATGAGTGCCTGCGCCGCTTCGACAGCAACTACAAGATGTCGCCTCCCCTGCGGGAGAAAAAAGATAGCGCGGCGCTGGTCCAGGGCCTGAAGGACGGTGTGATCACGGTACTGGCAACAGACCACGCCCCGCACTCCGTCGAGAAGAAGATGCGCGAGATCGACCAGGCCCCCAACGGCATCATCGGCCTGGAAACCTTCCTGCCCACCTGCGTGAAGGCCCTCATTGAACCCGGCCACCTCACCTGGCCGCAAATGATCGCCATGATGACCCTGCACCCGGCGCAAATCCTCGGCATCGACCGCGGCACCCTCAAGCCCGGCTCCCCCGCCGATGTCACCATCATCGCCCCCGACCGCGCATGGACCATCGATGTCAACAAATTCCTCTCCAAAAGCCGCAACTGCCCCTTCGGCGGCTGGAAGGTGAAGGGCCTGGCGGAGCAGGTGATCGTGGGGGGGAGGATTGTTCAGCGGGTGAGCCCGCTGGCCTGATCGGATAAACATTTTTCCCACTCTCGATAAAGCGCTGGTGCGAACAAACTTGGGGTGCCTTCCCTCTTCACTTGCTTGCCAATAACTTTTTGACTTCTACGCTACAGGAATGGATAGGTCTCCCCACTCGTGGTGGGGGGCTAATAGGGAAGACGGTGTGAATCCGTCGCGGGGCCGCCGCTGTAACTGGACAAGGGGCATTTCAAGCGGTTCATAACCGCGCCACTGGGAGAGATCCCGGGAAGGTGGAAATGCCAAAGGTGGCCCAGAAGGGCCATCTAAAAGAGTCCGGAAGCCAGAAGACCTGCCTTTCCAATCTTTTTCCAGGGTCGCCCCGGCACCGGGTGGCATGGGTTTGGACGGCTATTTTGCCGTTTCCCCTTGCCATCATTTGCCTGAGGCACCCTCCCAGTCGCCCGGAACCGGCGAAATCGGAGCACAGATGCGTCTTCCCACCCAAATGCAAACCCAACGGAACCGTAGTTTCACCCTGATTGAGTTGCTCGTAGTCATCGCAATTATTGCGGTGCTGGTGGGCCTGCTGGTCCCGGCGGTACAGAAAGTCCGGGAAGCGGCCAATCGCATTCAATGCGCCAACAATGTGAAACAGTTGGGCCTGGCGGTGGCTAATTACGAAACGACCCATTTCAAACTGCCTGCGAGTTTCACCGCACCCAGCCCATCCGTCTGGCCCTACACCACCACCTACTGGTTCGGTTCGGTGGACCCCCAAAACCAGGTCAACCCGCTGGAGGGCTCCCTGTCTCCCTACTACGAGGCCAACAACAAAGTCCTCCAATGCCCGAGTCTTCCCTCCGGCCAACTGACCAAGCTCTACAACGGGCTGACCGGTGGATACGGGTACAACCGCTGCCTGGGCACCACCTACTGGGTCTCACCCAACTGGTCCACCCCCAGGGTGTTGACCCGTCGCATGGCCGACTTCCCTGAAACCGGCGGTACCTTTGTGTTCGCGGATTCGGCCCTCATCAGCACCTGGCCGAAAGCCAACGCCCAGGAATCCTTCGCCTTGGCTGCCCCTTACACCACCGAGGCTGGTGCCCCGCAACCCACCACCCACTTTCGCCACGCCTCGGGACAGGCCAATGTGGTTTTTCTGGACGGTCATGTGGAAGTTCGCTCGGAAATTGCTTTCCCCTCACCCAAAAACTGGAATGCCGAGGCCTCCGAGTTGCGGAAAACCCTGAAAATCGGCTACCTTTCCGCCAGCAATGTGCCATACGATGGCAAAAAAGGTGCCCAGGAGCCCTGATAGATTCCAGGTGGCACCGCCTGAGGTAAAAACATGTCCGCCGGCCCCAGCCGCTTTCGGTCGATGCTGAAATCTAAGATCCACCGTGCCCGCGTGACCCATGCCAATGTGGATTACGAAGGCAGCCTGTCGATGGATCCGGTCCTGCTCAAGTCGGCTGATATCCTCCCCGGCGAGGAAGTCCAAGTTTGGAATGTGACCCGCGGCACCCGTTTTGCCACCTACGCCATTGAGGGTCCACCGGGAATCGGAGAAATGAGTGTCAATGGCGCCGCCGCTCACCTCTGCAACCCAAATGACCGCATTATTGTCGCCACTTTTGTGTGGATGGACGAGGATCAGGCCCGAAAATTCAAACCCATTATTCTTTTTGTGGACGATCAAAACCGGATCAAACACCAAGGACGAGAAGTGGCGGGCCCACAGGTACGCCCCCATTAAGCGCCATTTTTTTATACTATTTAGGACTTACGCAGTTGGCCCGAATTGGCTTTGCCTATTTCATTCAATTTGACTATCTTTGGCAGCTGTGAACAAGCCAAAAGTCACCGCTGAAGACTTCATCGAGTTTCTGGTCGCCACGCCGGTGAATGCGACGGCGATGGAGGCGCAACGGACCAACCCGGTTGGTCCTGCTGAACCCTCTCATGATGCGTACACCCGTTTGCTGCACCGGCTTGAACCATCCAAC
>Ga0169931_10002440_pt1 | contig 30346 bp, 27 predicted proteins | sample Kivu_15m_20L_FD_129675 | JGI IMG/M metagenome (GOLD analysis project Ga0169931, IMG submission 129675) | Freshwater microbial communities from Lake Kivu, Western Province, Rwanda to study Microbial Dark Matter (Phase II) - Kivu_15m_20L... | ecosystem: Environmental > Aquatic > Freshwater > Lake...
CATTGCCCACATCGAAGCGCTATTTAAAGGAGAAAATGTGAGCGTTGTTTCCTACACTGGTCTCACGATTGATTTTGCCAAACAATGTGGTGCCGACTTCCTTATTCGAGGACTACGCGATTCACGTGATTTTTCTTATGAGCGTGCTATAGCGCACACCAATGACCAGCTTTCAGGCATCAAAAGTGTGTTTTTGCTCACACGTCAGGAATACGGATCAATCAACGCTACAATTGTACGCGAAATTTTTATCAACGGTGGCGACATCAAAGCTTTTGTAACGAAGCCAGAATTGCTCGTTATGGACGTGGTCTAATTTTTGTCTACCTATAGAAAAAGAAATTATGAAATAGCCATGCAAACGAATCGCGCACCTGCGAAGCAAGCAACGCAGTTAACCACCAATGCGATGTGCCGAGCTTGCTGAGGTAAAAATAACATGGCGACCACGGAAGTAGCAGCGTAGCTAATTCCATATGACCTTTAAAAAAAAAAAATTACATATGAAACTTTTTGGAGTACTGATATTGCTGATTTTTGCCGTGGGTTATGCCCAGCAAACGGTTACGATTTCTGGTTTGAGTCCACAAAAAGCGGGCACAAAAGTTACCATTGAGCGCTTCGAAGATTTTATTACCTACAATACGGCGCTGGCTGTATCTTCAACATTGAATGCCGACAGCACTTTTCAATGCCAAATTGAAGTCTCAGAAATTGAGAAAATCAAAATAACCGTTGGAAGCAACTTTGCTTATCTACTTGTACAACCCGGGGCTAAATATCGCGTATTGGTGAGCAAAAAACGAACATCCAATTTCAATAACCCCTTGGGAAATGAAGTGGAGATGACCCTTTTGGATCTTGACCCAGCAGATATCAACTATAAAACACTCACTTTTGACCGCTGGATTGACGGATTTTTAGGAGAAAATTATCACCTGAGAAATAAACGCGACAGTATCTTTTTAAAAAATTTGATAGTTTTCGAAAATGATGTCGCATCGCGCTATAAAAGTGATTCGAGCCAATATCTTATCAATTACATCAAATATCGTGTTGCCTCTTTGGAAGAGTTGAACTTTGTTGGTGCCCGCGATGAAAGAGCCAGATACACGGTAAATATTGCGCCCTTCACTGTGTACTACAAAAATGAAGAGTACATGAAATACATCCGCAATTTCTACAAAAACTTCTTCGAAAAAACAGCCCCCGAGCTCAACCAAAAAATCTACAAAGCTATTGTGGCTGGCTCTCCTACCCGTCTCATCAACGAACTAGGTGCCGATTATCGGGTGGCTAATGTTCGTTTAAGGGAACTTGTGATGATTATTAGTTTGTCTGACGTGTATCACGATAAATCTTATCCACAATCGAGAATTGCGATAATTTTGGATTCTGTGGCACATCACGGACTGTTTAAAGAGAATAAAATAATTGCGCGCAATGTGTTGCAAAAAGTAATTCAACTCAATCCAGGTTCTCAAACGCCCTTTTATGAGTTTTTAAACCGCAACAACCAGGTGATTAGCAATGGCAAATTCGCACCCCGATATACCTACATTCAATTTGTAGACTTGGAACAAACCAACAGTCTGCTGCAATTTGAAATGCTCAAAGCGCTTTATGCAAAATACAGTACTTCGGTTGAAATTATTACCGTGGTCATCAACGAAACCAATTGGGATAAAATTGATGAAAAATTGAAACTCAAGGATGTTCCTTGGACAGTTGTTATTCCCAAAGACGCATCTGCAATCAAAAGAGTATTTCAATTGAGTGTGTATCCTCAATACGTTTTAATTGACACGCAGGGTTATATCGTACAAAGTCCGGCCGCTGCACCAGTACCAGACGGGAGTTACAAAACCATTGATTATTATTTCTTTGAGATACATAAGGCCATGTCGCGCCCCAGACAATAAAATGGAAATCAGGTTTATAAACTTATGCCATGAAAATCAGCTGTGAGTTTTTTATACATCTCCGTGTATGCTCCAGATGAAGTTCTTATGGTAAGTGATTCAATTTGTGGCTCTTTGCGCTCAAATCCAAATTGAATACATTTCCTTTTCAAAAGGCCTGGTTTACCATAAACATGAAGTATTCGTTCCGGAAAAAGTCCCACTTCTTCTGCTGTGGATTCAAACCTTGCATCGACTGGAAAAATCATATTGAGCTTGCCATTTGCAGATAAAAGTTGAGCGGCTTTCTGAAAAAACAGTATCAAATCTGAGCTTTTCAAGTGCTTTGCTTCATCCAAAACAGTTTGTTTCGGAATAAACGAATCCAAAAAATAAGGAGGATTAGAAACGATGAGTTCATAAGTTTGGGTTTCATCAAATTTCATAAAATCGAAGCTTACTGCCCTGCAATTTCTTCCGATATCATTTTGCTCAAAGTTTAATTGGGCCAATTGGGTTGCATTCGAATTGCTGTCTATCGCCAAAATTTTTGCATTGGGAAATTTTTGCGCCATCATCAAACTGAGTACGCCCGTTCCTGTTCCCACATCGAGAATTTGAGTAGGCGCCTTTTCGGTGTTAATCCAAGCCCCTAAAACAAAGGCATCGGTACCCACTTTAAAAACCAAATCGTTTTGATTGATTTCGAAATGTTTAAATTTAAACAGCTTATAATCAGACATTTCCCTTGTATCGAATGATGAACTCTGTGGCACCAAAGCCATTGCGTGTGTACGATTTGTCGTTGATTTCACAGCCTTTGAATTTGCGCAAATAGAGCCTCACTTCACGCATCAAAACTTGGTCGCCAACACCATGAATAATTTCAACCTTACGCGCTTTTTTTTGCATGAAATAGGCCAATTTATTTTTCAAATGCGCGAGCTGATACTCAACAATTTGCGTGTTGGTCCAGCCCTGATGATTGTCCACCAATTCGTGCATATGCAAGTCAATTACAGCAGTTTCTTGAAAATTCGGATTCAATTTGGGGGCTGATTTTTGTTCTAGTTTTTCTTTGGGCACACCCTTTATTTTCAACAAAGCTTCAGCAGAAACCCGCACTGCGGAGATATAATCAACAGGAAATTCGCGGTCAAAATCAAATGCATCAATGACCACTGCTGTTGACTTATTCTTGTATGCTTTGAAGATGAAATGGCCACTTTCATTGAGCACTAAAACCTGATCGCCGGAATTAAATTTCGGTGCCATTCTTCAAAAAATCAATGAGTTCGACCAATTTGGGAAGATTGACATAAAATACCCAAATCACACCAACAAAACACGCAAGCCAAATGCCGGCATAAAGCACCTTTTTGGCGAGCGACATATCTTCAATTACGGGCGTTTCGAGCACGCTGTTGACCTCACTCGCCATTACTTCTTCAAACTCGGGCGTGGCTATAACATCACTATCTACCATTTTTTTTGCTAGAGCAGAATTTTCAAGAATTACCCGTTTGATGGCATTGAATTCACTCGTTGTAAGATTTTCATAAGTGCGCACATAGTTGATTCCCAAATCCTTGAGTTCCCTATGGATATTCAATATTTTTTGATAGGCACGAACGCGAACACCCAACAAAAATCCAAACGCCATCACAATGTAGTTGTTGAAATACAAGCCCAATCCAATGATAAATAGAGATGACCCCAGAAGAAAATAAAGTCGCAGTAAATCTTTTCGGTCGAAAAACAAAAGATACAAAAGCTGACCCCCATCCAAAGGATCAAGCGGTATGAGGTTCAATACATTAATGATTGCAAACAATGAACCCGCATACACCAAATAGAAATCTTTAAAATGAAGGCCCAATAAAAACAAAGTTAGACCAATGAGAATACCGGGCAAGGGACCCGCCAAAATCACATTGGCTCGCTCCAATTGCGAATAAGCAGTTGATTTTTTTCCTTGCACCATGGCTCCCAAAAACGGAATGAAAATCATAGACATTTTCTCATATTTATAGCGCTTCATCATGATGTAATGTCCAATTTCATGCACAAACAAAACCAACACAATTAGGCCGATGAGCAAAATATTGTCTGAAATAAAATAGTAGAACAGCACTGCAAAAAGCACCACAGACAAAAAAGTCTTGACGAAAGAGCTGTTGTTTTCCTTTTCTGGGAGAGCAGGCTTGTCTTGATAATTGATATTCATTTCACTCATGGGCTGCAAAATTGCAAAAAATATAACGCATTATGGGTATTTACATTATTGTGAACAAAAAAAACGAACTCTTGTTGGGGAATGTAACTCAAAAAAGTAACTTTGCACCGCAATTAGCCAAAAATAAGACAAAATGAGTGTATTAGTCAATAAAGATTCGAAAGTAATCGTTCAAGGATTTACAGGTAGCGAAGGAACTTTTCATGCTGAGCAAATGATTGCTTACGGAACAAACGTAGTAGGTGGTGTTACACCCGGAAAAGGTGGTTCAACGCACTTGGACAAACCCGTATTCAACACAGTGGCAGATGCCGTAATAAACACAGGAGCGGATGTTTCAATCATCTTTGTTCCACCAGCCTTTGCAGCTGATGCTATTATGGAAGCCGCCAATGCAGGCATCAAAGTGATTGTTTGCATCACTGAAGGAATTCCGGTGGGCGATATGGTGAAAGCCAAAGAATACTTGAAGGCGTATAATGTTACACTTATTGGACCAAACTGTCCAGGTGTTATCACGCCAGGTGAAGCAAAAGTGGGCATCATGCCAGGATTTGTATTCAAAAAAGGAAAAATTGGTATCGTTTCTAAATCAGGTACTTTGACGTACGAAGCTGCTGACCAAGTGGTGAAAGCTGGAATGGGTATCACAACTGCCATTGGAATTGGTGGCGACCCTATTATCGGAACAACTACAAAACAAGCAGTTGAATTGTTGATGAACGACCCAGAAACTGAGGGAATCATCATGATTGGTGAAATTGGTGGAAACTTAGAAGCGATGGCTGCTGAGTGGATCAAAGCCAATGGAACAAAACCAGTTGTTGGATTCATCGCTGGTGAAACTGCTCCAAAAGGAAGAACAATGGGTCACGCAGGTGCCATCGTGGGTGGAGAAAACGACACAGCGGAAGCCAAAAAGCGTATCATGCGCGAATGTGGCATCCAAGTGGTTGACTCTCCGGCGCAAATTGGTACTAAAATGGCCGAAGTATTGGGTGTACACGCTTAGTATTTCGAACTTTATTATATTTTATGAAGCCTTCTATCTTTTGATGGAAGGCTTTTTTTTGACCATAACACGTAACTTTACAAGCAGCAATTATTATTCATAAAACGCGAAGTCATGTCAACCAAGATTTTTCTTTTTAGCACTTTATTCTGTGCCAGTTTGCATTTCTCTGGCGCTAGAGCACAAAGAAATGCCGATGAACCCATTAACAACGCTGGTATGTTTTCTTTAGGCATAAGAAACACTTTGAGCTTGTTCAATTCACATGAAGCCGCTTCTTTTGGCGCTGGCGGACATTTCAGAATTCAACTTTCAGACCGCGTGAATACAGAATGGTTTGCCGATTTTATCAAATCATCTACACAAGATTTGGGCAGAACAGATTATCACATCGGTTGGTCGGTGATGTATTATGTCTTGAATCCAGCCAAAACAAAAATCGTTCAGCCCTACATTGAGGCAGGACATTGTTTTGATTACACCCAACTTCGAATTACGAGTAATAATTTAAGTAAAGATCGCTGGAGCAGCGCCATGCAAATGGGAATTGGCGTGCATTTCAACATCAGTCCAAGGTTTGATATAACTTTAAAAAGTCAGTACATGCTGCATTTGGGAGGACATTTACACGCCCACAAAGACAGCATTGGTGTTTTTGAAATCAGTGAACATGAAGGCTTTAAAGCAGAGGGACATTTACTGAACACCATCAGTTTGAACTACAAAATTGGACGCATATGGAAAAGATAATGACTGCTTTAGGACTTGTGTTAATCACTTCATTTTCAGGACTTACCCAATCCAACGAATACCAACAATTTGACCGAACCCAGATGTTTTCTGCGAATGCCAGCTTCACCCCTGGATATCTTTTTCGTCAAAATACTTTTCAATATTACCTGCAAGGCACATTTTATTATTTTCTCAGTCCTCAAATCAGTATTCAAGGGGATGCGGCATTTTCGTTTAGACAAACCAACATTCAGGGCTTCGTTCCGCTCAAATACCACAGCGGATTTTTGGGCGCGTGTTATCATTTCACTGAAAATGGCAATTTAGACCCCTATCTCGGGTTTCAGGCTGGATTTAGTTACTTGGAGCGCACGTATTCAACGAATATCGTTTTTCCATCAACTACCACCTTGGCTGAAGTAATTCCAACATCCTCAATTTTAGGCGGATTGAATTTTTATGTCAATCGTTACTTCAATATCTTTGTGAATATGCGCTATGTCTATGGACAACCGTCTAAAAGCATTCAGGAGCCAGATGGATTGCACGAAATCCGTTTTGCATTTGGATTGGGATTTAATTTGGCGAAATGGCAGAAGAACTAACTCTCGCGCAACCAAAAATCTGATAGACTTTTCTGTCCAGTGGGCGTATTTATTTTATACGAATAATTCACTTTTAATACCTCGCCCATTGCCGCTTTTAAATTCATAATTTTTCCATCGCGAGAAATCATGATATCAAAGCTCTCTCCTACTTTGATGCGACCGATAAATGCATCAAAACCAGATTGATTGGTTCTAAATCCGTTGATGGCGATGATTTCGTCGTTGGCACTGATGCCTGCTTTTTCAGCTGCACTGCCCGATTGAACTCGTTTGACGGACAATTTACCATTCGATTCTGATAAGGATGTTCCGAAAAACGGTTCCAAAGATTCTTGTTTAATTACCTGAACCCCAATAGCTGCAAAGGCGCTGACGTAATCCAACTCTTTTGTGCCCCAAATACATTCTACGAAAAAAGCATCCAAGTTTTTGCCAATGAAAGTTTCTAAATCCTTTTTGAATTCTTCTTCCTTGAAACCGCGTTTTGCTTTGATGAAGTATTTGTCGTAGAGCAAAGCCATAAAATCGTCCAAAGACTTTTTTCCATCTGAGGAAGCAATAATCATAGCATCAATCACAGCGCCAATCAACTGACCTTTGGAATAATATGAAATCGTTGAGTTGTGGCTGTTCTCATTGGGGTGATACAATTTAATCCAAGCATCAAAACTGGCATGGGCCACCGGTTGAATTTTATTACCCGGCTGATTTTCAACTGAATTGATGGTGCCAAAAAGTGTTTTTAAATATTGGTCTTTTGAATAAAATCCTGCTCTTCTCAACAACAATTCATCATAATAGGTAGTAAATCCTTCCATCACCCAAAGCAGCGAGGTATAATTTTCGTGGTCATAATCGAAGGGCCCAAGTTCAATCGGTCGCAAGCGTTTTACATTCCACAAGTGAAAATATTCATGCGCCACCAAACTCAAGAAACCCAAATAGCCATTGCCGCTGTATGAAAATCGGCGCACATTCAAAGTCGTCGAATTCATGTGCTCCAATCCGCCGCCGCCATTTTCCGTGTTGTGGATGATAAACAAATAGTCGTCGTTGGGATTGAATCCAAAAACAGCTGTGGTCACATTCACAATTTTAGCCATGTCCACTTTCATACGCTCCACGTCGTGATTGCCTTCACCGTAAATTACAACGCGGTGTTTGATGCCGGCAGCCATAAAGTCAAATTTTTCATGGTTCCCAATTTCTATCGGACAATCTACCAATTGGTCATAATCAGTAAATCGAAAAGCAAAAGAGCCATCACCCGCAAAACCTTCAGCAGCGGGCTTCAATGAAGTAGCCACATCGGCAAAAGAATGATGGGGAAAAACTGTCAAATTACCACCAAGTTGCTTGTAACCATCCACATACATAAAAACCGAAGTGCCATTTACATAACCATGGGTGTGGTCGAGAAAACTCGTTCGAACAGTCAAATCGAAGGCATACACCTCATAATTCAAAATCACTTTTTTGACTTTATCCACGTCAACAGCCCAAGTGTTTTTGTCCGTTTTTTTGACTTTCAATGCCTTCCCATTTTCATCTTTGGCTTTCACCAAATTGACGTGTTTAGAAAATTCACGAACCATATATGAACCAGGTGCCCAAACAGGCAACTTGAATTTCAACTGCTTTACTTTGAAGCCCGAAAACTCCATTTCCACATGATAGTAATGGTTTGTTGGTTCAGGGGTGGACAGTTTGTAGGAAAGTTGTTGGGAGAATGTAATAATCGAGCTACCAATAATCAGAAGGAATGTGCTTAATAATCTCATAAATGCTTTTTGATTTTATTGCTCAAAGATACATAAAACCTATTTCACTTTGTTTTCCCAAAAGTCAATTGAAACTCCTGAAAAAGTTTAAATTTGTTGCTAGCAGAAATTATTCAACCCATGAGCCATTACAAAATCAAAAACCTCGAAGATTATTTCAAAACCTACCGTAAATCTGTCAAAAACCCGAAGAAATTCTGGTCGAAAATTGCTGATGAAAATTTTACTTGGTACCAGAAATGGGACAAAGTGCTCGATTTCGACTTCAGCGAGGCTAAATTTGAATGGTTTAGTGGCGCAAAAGTGAACATCACCAAAAACTGCATCGACAGACATTTGAACGTTCGTGGCGAAAAAACAGCCATCATTTTTGAACCCAACAATCCAGATGAAGCAGCGGAACACATCAGCTACAACGATTTATACAAACACGTTTCTAAAATGGCGAATGTGTTGCGAGAACGTGGCGTAAAAAAAGGCGACCGCGTTTGTATTTACTTGCCGATGATTCCCGAATTGGCCATCGCTGTTTTGGCTTGTGCTAGAATTGGCGCTGTGCATTCGGTTGTTTTTGCTGGATTTTCTGCATCAGCTTTGTCAGCGCGAATCGACGACTGTGATTGCAAAATTGTAATCACGTCAGACGGGAGTTATCGCGGCAACAAAGCCATTGATTTGAAAGGCATTGTCGATGAAGCTTTGCAAAAATCGACGGGTGTTGAACAAGTCTTAGTGGTCAAACGCACCAACGAATCCATCGACATGAAAGAAGGCCGCGATATTTGGTTGCAGCCACTTTTAGATAAGGCTTCCGACAATTCCGTAGCTGAAATCATGGATGCCGAAGACCCTCTTTTCATTCTTTACACCTCGGGTTCGACAGGCAAACCAAAAGGCATGATGCACACCACAGCCGGCTACATGGTTTATACGGCTTACACTTTCAAAAATGTATTTGATTATCAAGAAAATGACGTGTATTGGTGTACAGCAGACATCGGTTGGATTACAGGACATTCCTACATTGTTTACGGTCCGCTTTTAAATGGCGCTACCACGATTTTATTTGAGGGCGTGCCTTCTTATCCTGATTTCAGTCGTTTTTGGCAGGTGATTGAAAAACATCAGGTGAATCAATTCTACACTGCTCCAACGGCAATTCGCGCTTTGGCTAAAGAAAGTCTGGATTTCGTGCAGAAATACCCAATGAGTTCACTGCGTGTGATTGGCTCCGTGGGCGAACCGATTAACGAAGAAGCTTGGCATTGGTACAACGACCATGTTGGTGGAAAACGTTGTCCTTTGGTGGATACTTGGTGGCAAACCGAAACAGGCGGTATCATGATTAGTCCGCTGCCTTTTGTAACACCAACAAAACCCACCTACGCTACCCTGACCTTGCCTGGCATTCAACCCGTTTTGATGGACGAATTGCGCAATGAAATTGAAGGCAACCAAGTCACTGGCTCGCTTTGCATCAAATTTCCGTGGCCGAGTATGGCGCGCACCATTTGGGGCGACCACCAACGCTACAAAGAGACCTATTTTTCAGCTTTTCCGGGGAAATATTTCACTGGAGACGGCGCCCTGCGCGATGAAGTGGGCTACTACCGCATCACAGGTCGTGTAGATGACGTTGTGATTGTATCGGGGCACAACCTCGGCACAGCGCCCATAGAAGACGCCATCAACGAGCACCCAGCTGTAGCAGAAAGCGCCATTGTTGGTTTCCCACACGACATCAAAGGCAACGCGCTCTATGGTTTCATCATCCTCAAAGAAACAGGCGAAACCCGCGATCGCGACAATCTAGCCAAAGAAATCAACCAACAAATTTCAAATCAAATTGGTCCGATTGCCAAGCTGGATAAAATACAATTCGTTTCAGGTCTGCCGAAAACACGTTCAGGAAAAATCATGCGCCGAATTCTCAGAAAAATAGCCGAGGGCGACTTCAGTAATTTCGGAGATATTAGTACACTTTTGAATCCGGAGATTGTGGAAGAGATTAGGGATGGGAGGGTTTAGGGATTTACGATTTTCAATTCAGAGATTGAATACATTTGGATTTGAAAACGATTATTTTGTCTTGATTTCTCTAAATCACTCTGGCAAAGGCGCATTGGTAGCATATTTCCCAGACTTCGGATCATAGAAAAAGCGGTAGATTTCATGACCGTTGGATTGTATGGGGCCGATGGCGTAGGCGTTTTTGTTGAGCGCTGCTTCATCTGCATTGTATGTTGGACAAACGCCACCATAAATCACAATGTCTTTTTCCAATTGCGATGGATTTTCCTCGATGGCGTGGTAATACAGCGCCATATCTTTTGTTCCCAACTGATCAACAACCAAATATGAAAAAACAGGAACCAAAGAGCCGCCAACATTTTGGAAATAGGTTTCAAAAATGCTATTCTGCACGCGGTATCTTGCTGTTAATGTCTTGTAGCCTGGGTCGAGCAATTGAATCAAAGAAACTTCGATGGGCACCAAGCCATTGCCAACCAATTTGAAAGCGGTGCCCATTTTTTGCGTTGCACCATCCCAAACAAAAATGTAGTTGTAATCGCCAATATAGCCTGCATCTTGGAATCGTGCCGGATTGCTTGACGTTTCCATGTCGCGCTTGGCTTTTGGCGCTAGATTCAAAAACACAAAACCATCTTGAATAGCATCTGCATTTAAATGGGCGCGTTTCATTTCAAAAGAGCCAATATCCTCCGGTTTCAATTGCAACTTATCCATCACAAAAACTCGGATGCTTTGTTCCTCAAACTCAAAAGTTTGCTCAATACTGCCCTGTGTTTCATCGGTTTCATCAACATGATCCGAACACGAAAAAACGAGCATTGCAAGACCTACAAAAAATAATTTATTCGATAAAAAACGCATCGTATTATTCATTCACCACACCCATTTTACAGAATTTCTCAATACGTGCGTCAATCAATTCATCTGTGGGTTTGGCCGACAATTCTTTGATGTAAGATTTGATGGCTTTTTTGGTCGCTTCAAAAACTCCTTCATGATTTCTATGAGCGCCACCCACCGGTTCTTTGATGATGTCGTCAATCAACCCTAACTTTTTCATGTCTGTTGAAGTCAACTTCAAGGCTTCTGCGGCAATTTCTTTGTAGTCCCAAGAACGCCACAAAATTGAAGAGCATGATTCTGGAGAAATCACTGAATACCAAGTATTTTCGAGCATCACTACTTTATCGCCAACACCAATACCCAAAGCGCCACCTGAAGCTCCCTCACCTATGATAATACAAATCACAGGTACTTTTAAGCGCATCATTTCATAAATATTTCGTGCAATGGCTTCTCCTTGTCCGCGCTCTTCTGCCTCCAAACCTGGAAATGCACCCGGAGTGTCAATTAGCGTTACGATGGGCTTGTTGAATTTTTCTGCCAAGCGCATCAATCTCAATGCTTTGCGGTAACCTTCAGGATTGGGCATCCCAAAATTTCTGTATTGACGCATTTTCGTATTGATGCCCTTTTGCTGTCCGATAAACATCACCGTTTGTCCATCAATAGATCCAAATCCACCAACCATCGCTTTGTCGTCGCCAACCGATCGGTCGCCATGATATTCTTGAAAATTTCCATTGGTGATGGCATTGATGTAAGCCAAAGTATAAGGTCTTTCAGGATGTCTAGACAATTGAACGCGCTGCCATGGCGTCAAGTTGGCGTATATTTCTTTGGTGTTGTCAAGAAGTTTTTGTTCCAAAGCCTCAATTTTATCGGACATATCCAATTCTGTATTTCCGGCTACTTCTTTCAACTTTTCAATCTCTTCATGGAGCGCTTTAATAGGCTCTTCAAAATCTAGATATATTGACATAATTTCCTTTTTTAGTGCTTTGTTTAAACGATGAAAAACGTTGCAATGTTAGTCAAAAATATTAAAATTTATACCGAATCAAACACATGTAAGACCCAAGTAACTCGTTTTTAGTAAGCTAGGAGTTGATTAATTTTATCATCCAATTGCTGAATCGGGAAAAAGTTCTGTTCTAAATCGGCTGCAAAAGGTATCGGGGTATCCAAAGAAGCCAATCTGAGTACAGGCGCATCTAAGGACGCAAAACAAGTTTCTGTGATTCGGGCTGCAATTTCGCCACCAATGCCACCAGTCAAACAATCTTCATGCAAAACCAAAACGCGATTTGTTTTACGCACTGATTCAAACACAGTATCGTAATCCAATGGCGCTAAGGTTCTTAGATCGATTACCTCTAGGTCTTTTTCAGGATGCGTTTCAGCATAGTCCAATGCCCAATGTACGCCTATGCCGTAGGTCACAATAGTAGCACCACTACCCGATTTTCTTACAGCCGCTTTGCCCAATTCCAAGGTAAAAAAGTCGTCGTAAACATCTTCTCGAACACTGCGATACAAAAATTTATGCTCAAAAAACATAACGGGATTTGGGTCTTCAATAGATGCAGCAAGCAAACCTTTGGCATCATTTGGGAAAGCCGGATAAACCACTTTTAAGCCTGGTGTATGCGTGAACCAAGCCTCATTCGATTGAGAATGGAAAGGTCCTGCCGCCGCACCAGCACCCGTTGGCATACGCACTACTACGTCGGCATTTTGTCCCCAACGCCAGTGGATTTTAGCCAAGTTATTCACAATTTGATTAAAGCCACATGTCACAAAATCAGCGAATTGCATCTCTACAACAGCCTTCATGCCTTTGATAGAAAGACCCAATCCAGCGCCAACGATAGCCGATTCGCAGAGCGGTGTATTTCTCACGCGCTCTTTTCCAAACAACTCCACAAAACCTTCAGTTACTTTAAATACGCCGCCGTAATCAGCAACATCTTGTCCCATAATCACCAAGTTTGGATGACGTTCCATGGCTTGTTTGAGTCCATCGGAAATGGCATCGACAAAGCGCTTTTCTGATTTATTTTGAGAATTGGGTGCTATTTCTGTGGCATCGAAAGACCTGAATAAATCTGCCAATTCTTCCTCTGTGTTTGGGGTGATTTTCTCCTCAGCAAAAGCCAAATCCAAGCCGTGTTGAATTTCGGCTTTGATGTCGGCTTCAATTTGTTCTATTTGGCTGTCGTCCAGCAACCCGATTGACTTCAAATACAGTTCATAATTACGTACAGGATCTTTTTTATCCCACATATCCTGAATACCTTCCGGATAATACTTGGTACCCGAAGCTTCCTCATGACCACGCATGCGGAAAGTCATCAACTCCAACAAAAATGGACGAGGATTTTCTCTGAGCGATTGTGCAATTTTTTTAACTGAAGAATACACCTCAATAATATTGTTGCCATCAATTTGATAAGCGTCCATGCCATAACCGATTCCTTTGTCGATGAAATTTTCGCAGCGGAATTGCTCTCTGCTTGGCGTGCTTAAACCCCATTGGTTGTTTTCAATACAGAAAATCACAGGCAAATCCCAAACGGCCGCCACATTCAAAGCTTCATGAAAATCGCCTTCACTTGCACCGCCATCGCCTGAAAACACAAGGGCAACATGTTTTTCATTATTCAATTTGGCCGCCAGTGCAATACCATCAGCGATACCCAACTGCGGACCTAAATGCGAAATCATACCCACAATCTTATGCTCTTGCGAACCAAAATGAAACGAACGATCGCGACCTTTTGTGAAACCCGACATTTTGCCTTGAAATTGACAAAATAAGCGGTTCAGTTCGATGCCTCTTGCGGTAAAAACGCCCAAATTGCGGTGCATGGGAAGGATATATTCTTCTGGTTCAATTGCCATAGCGCAGCCAACAGAAATAGCTTCTTGACCCCAACCGGAGAACCACTTAGAGATTTTTCCTTGGCGCAAAAGAATGAGCATCTTCTCTTCAATCAACCTCGGCTTTTTCATGCCTTTATAAAGTGTTAGCAATTCTGAATCGCTCAGTTCGCCTCTATTGTAGGTGATGTGCATTTCGCTCGTATTCTGTTCAACAGTGTTCATAAAAATAATGGAAAGTTGTTATAAATTATCTGATTTTTGCTGGGACACATTGCTCTTTCTGAGCACAAAATTTCGTCCCAAATACACCTTGCGCACTTGTTCATCTGCCGCCAATTCTTCTGCTGTTCCCGACTTCAATATTTTGCCTTCAAAGAGCAAGTAGGCGCGATCTGTAATAGAAAGTGTTTCTTGCACATTGTGGTCGGTAATCAAAATACCGATGTTTCTGTTTTTCAATTCACTCACAATGTGTTGAATATCTTCCACAGCAATTGGGTCAACTCCAGCAAAAGGTTCATCAAGTAAAACAAATTTAGGGTCGGTGGCCAAAGCTCGGGCAATTTCAGTCCGCCTTTTTTCGCCCCCAGAAAGCATAGCCCCCATGTTTTTTCGTACTTTATTTAGAGAAAATTCATCAAGCAATTTTTCTAATTTTTCTTGACGTTGCTCTTTATTGAGATCAGTCATTTCCAATATGGCCATGATGTTGTCTTCCACACTGAGTTTTCGGAATACGGAAACCTCTTGTGGCAAGTAACCTATGCCCAACTGTGCTCTTTTATACATCGGCATTTTGGTGATTTCAGTTGTGTCCAAAAACACTTGGCCTTTGTCTGGTTGTACCAAACCAACAATCATGTAAAAAGATGTAGTTTTCCCAGCGCCATTCGGGCCCAAAAGACCAACAATCTCGCCTTGCTTCACTTCAATACTCACATCGTTCACCACCTTGCGGCCGCGGTAAGTTTTATACAAAGATGTGGTGTGAAGTTTCATTGAAGAACAGTTTATCAGAGGTTTACTTTCATTCTGTTTTTTGAAATGCGCACCGCTAGAAGAATACTAATCTCATATAAAATAATAATGGGTATGGCCACTATAATTTGGCTGATTAAGTTGGGTGGTGTAATCAATGCTGCCAAAATTAAGATTGCGACAACGGCATGGCGTCTATATTTTTTCAAAACCATTGGTGTTATCAAATCAAGTTTGGCTAAGAAATAGATAACCACGGGAATTAAAAATAGCAAACCCGTAAAAAATATGGTTGATAGCACAATAGACATGTAGGATGAAACCGTGAATTTGTTGCTAATTTCTTGACTCAGCTGATATGAACCAAAGAATTGAACGGTCATGGGGGCAATCACAAAATAGCCAAACAATATGCCTAAAAAGAAGAGCAGTGTTGTGAAGAAAACCGTACCACGGGCCACTTTAAGTTCGTTAGCTTTAAGCCCAGGTTTCACGAAATTCCACACTTGAAAGAAAACGTAAGGAAAAGCCAAAACTATACCACCCATGATCGACATATTCAAAGCATAGGAAAACTGCCCCATCATATCGGTGCTGATCATCTCTAATGGAATTTCTTCGATGCAAACCCCAAATAAATCACACATCACACGAAAAGTGACAAAATCTGCTTTGCTCATCGACAAGAACAAATTCTCAATCAGCCAAGTTTGATAAATCCAAATGCCGATACCCACTATGAGTATAGCAATTGCTGCTCGAACCAGACGCCACCTAAGCTCTTCGAGGTGGTCTAAAAAGGACATGTTATCCGCTGTTTCTGTTGCCATAATTGGCGACAAAAGTACAAAGGAATTTCGTTGATTCGTTCAAATTAACGATATAATCCAAGCTTAATTTCTCGCGTTTTACAATACCATAAAAATGCTGCTTTCGGCAAATGAATCCGTCCAACTTTTTTCTTGTAAATCTGAGTTCACTACAAACTTCACTTCACCATGACCAATCACTGTGCCGGCGTCTCTTATTTCGAATACTGAGTAGAGCAAAACTCCTTCAAGCAGATTTTCAATTGTTTTCAGAACCTAATAAAGGTAATAAACTAATACTTTCTTGTACCCATCAATAACATTCGCATGACAAAAATTAACAAAATTGCATTCTTAGATGACCACACGCTAGCTTTAAACTCTTTAGAAAAATTGGTGCAAAGTTTTGAGCAATACCAAGTGGTTTGCAAAGCGGCAAATGGGCAAGAATTTATTGCGCTTTTGGAAAATAAGGAACTCATTCCTGACATCGTGCTGCTCGATAACAACATGCCCATAATGAATGGATTTGAAACCTTAAAATGGTTGAGCAAAATCTTCCTTTGGTGCGCGTTTTGATATTGTCTATGGAAGATGATGAACAGTTGATGCTGAAAATGATTCGAGAAGGAGCCAAAGGCCATTTATTGAAAGACTGTGAACCAAATGAGCTAAACTGGGCACTAAACGAGGCAATGGAAAAGGGCTATCATTACACGAAAAAAGTGAATGGATTATTACAAACAGCCAAAAAAACGAAATCGAAATAAAAAGACAAAAAACCAAAAGATTTACTAAAAGAATCTGAATTAACATTTATCAAATTGGCTTGCAGCAATTTAACCTACAAAGAAATTACCGATCAAATGCAGTTGAGTCCAAAAACCATTGATGGTTACAGACAAGACGTTTTCGCAAAGTTGGAAGTTAAAAACCGCGTTGGCATGGTGCTATACGCTGTTAAACATAAGATTATTGAACTTTAAATTTCTTTAGCGTAACACTTAATTTTCATTTAGATAAAAAAAGCAAATATTTTCTTGGTGTTCGCCAAATATTAGCTATCTTCGTTTGACAAGAATTTTATAGGATATGGTAGAAGAAATGGAGTTGAAGTCTGCACTTCGCAAACATTTCGGCTTTGATACATTCAAAGGCGAGCAAGAATTGGTAATCAATAATTTACTCAGCGGAAGAAACACTTTTGTGATTATGCCAACTGGTGGTGGTAAATCTCTTTGCTATCAGCTTCCCGCGCTAATCATGGAAGGAACGGCAATTATCGTTTCACCACTCATTGCATTGATGAAGAACCAAGTAGATGCCATTCGCAATGTTAATGAAGACAATGCCGTGGCACATTTTTTAAATTCTTCTTTGAATAAAACTGAAATCACACAGGTTCGAACCGATATTTTAGACGGAAGGACGAAATTGCTATACGTGGCACCAGAATCCTTAACCAAACAGGAAAATATTGATTTTTTAACAAGCGTGCCCATATCGTTCTTTGCCATTGATGAAGCACATTGTATTTCGGAATGGGGTCACGACTTCAGACCAGAATACCGCCGACTGAGAGAAATCTTTGAGAAAATTTCCAACGTGCCCATTATCGCATTAACCGCCACAGCAACACCCAAAGTTCAGGTCGATATTCAAAAAAACTTGAACATGTTGGACGCCACGGTTTATAAATCTTCATTCAACCGCGACAATCTCTATTATGAAGTTCGACCCAAGCGAGAAGTTGAAAAAGAAATCGTTAAATACATCAGACAACACCAAGGTAAATCAGGAATCATTTATTGTCTTTCGCGCAAAAAAGTTGAAGAACTCGCCGAAATTTTGCGTGTGAATGGTATCAACGCACTCCCCTATCATGCTGGTCTCGATTCACACACACGAGCCAAACATCAGGATATGTTTTTGATGGAAGATGCCGATGTTATTGTAGCCACCATTGCCTTTGGTATGGGTATCGACAAGCCAGATGTTCGTTTTGTAATTCACCACGACATCCCAAAATCAATAGAAAGTTATTACCAAGAAACGGGTCGCGGGGGCAGAGATGGTGCCGAAGGAAATTGCTTGGCATTTTACAGTTATAAAGATGTTGAGAAGTTAGAGAAATTCCTGCATGGTAAGCCTGTTTCTGAAATTGAAATTGGCAAACAGCTGCTACATGAAATCGTGTCATACGCCGAAACATCCATTTGTAGAAGAAAATATTTGCTGCATTATTTTGGAGAGTCGTTTGACGACATCAATTGTTCAAATATGTGCGACAACTGCCGTCACCCACGTGAAAAGTATAACGGTCAAACACATGCCTTAAATGCGCTCAAAGTTGTGGAAGCACTCAAAGAAACGCAAAAAATTAAATACTTAACCAATTTCATTATGGGGATTAAATCCTCTGAAATTGTTTCCTATAAGCACGATCAACATCCTGTTTTTGGTGTCGGTAAAGAAAACGCAGAACATTTTTGGAACGCTGTTTTCAGACAACTCTTGGTGGCAGGATTTTTACACAAGGACATCGAAACCTACGGCATAATTAAATTGACAGATTTGGGGAGAGCGTTCTTAAAAGACCCACAACCATTTACCCTGATCAAAGAGAGTGATTACAGCGGCGACGACCATGAAGATTCCTCTTTTGTTGCCACAGCCAAAGCAGCTTTCGACGATGTAATTTATGATATGCTGGTGGATCTGCGGAAATCTGTTGCCAAGAAGAATCAATTACCGCCATTTGTTATTTTCCAAGAGGTTTCACTCAAGGAAATGGCCTTTCAATACCCCATCACCATTGAGGAACTAACGCATATACAAGGTGTTGGACAAGGAAAAGCAGCACGTTATGGCAAAGAATTTATTGAGCTTATTGCCCGTTATGTTGAAGAAAATGAAATCGACCGACCAAGTGATTTGGTTATGAAATCAATTGTCAACAAATCGGGATTGAAGGTTCAAATGATTCAAAATATTGATAAAAAATTGAATTTAGATGATATTGCCAAATCACAAGGCAAAACATTTCACGAAGTTTTGGAAGAAATTGAAGGGATTGTGAATTCTGGAACCCGCGTAAATATTCAGTATTACATTGATACCATATTAGACCCCGACAATCAGGAAGAAATCATGGATTATTTCAGAGATTCTGAAAGCGACTCGCTAGTAGATGCCTATCATGAATTCGACGGAGATTATACTGAAGAAGAACTTCGTTTGATGCGCATTAAATTCATCTCCGAAATGGGCAATTAATTTTGAATCTTTATGATTGAAATTTTTCATAACAATCGTTGCTCAAAAAGCCGATGTGCATTGCAATATTTGAAAGATTCAAAACTAGAATTCAAAATTGTTCATTACCTGCAAGACGTGCCAAGCGTAGATGAATTAAGCATTCTGATCAAGAAATTGGGCTTGAAACCAATTGATTTGGTGCGAAAAAATGAATCCATTTACAAAGAACAATTCAAAAACGGGTCGTATTCCGATGAAAAGTGGCTGCAAATATTACACGAATACCCAATTTTGATTGAGCGACCTATATTAATTCAAGGCAACAAAGCGATTATTGCTCGGCCTCCTGAGTTGGTAAAAAGTTTGTTTGACTAAAACTATTTACTCAACCACAGTTCTGGATTCAGCTTTTGAGGAACGCTTCCATTGATTACGTGAATCTCAAAGTGCAGAATTGAAATGTTGCCCTGGGGCAAAAGAGAACCCAACAAATGTTTGTGCGACACTTTGATTCCTTTGCTCACATATACATCTTGCAAATTGGCATAAACCGTTCTATAATTGCCATGACTAATAATAACAGCTTTTCCTGCACCTGGAATTGAAATCACTGAACTTACTTCTCCTTCAAACACGGCGCGCACCTCTGCCCCACGGTTGGTACTGATGTCTATTCCATTGTTGTCTGTGTAAACATTAGAAATTGTTGGATGGGCATTGCGTCCGAAACGTTCTATGATGCTTCCAACGCCAACCGGATATGGCAATCTACCTTTGTTTGCCGCAAAATTGTTTCCTGCCAACTTCGCCTCTGGTGTTAGTGTAAATTCATCTGTTCGAGGTGGTGTTGCGGGTTTATCTGGCTTCGTTTCTTGAGGTTTTGTACCCGGATTTTGATTGTTCTGATTGGCTTGGGCCTCTCTTCTTTTACGTTCAGCTTCTTCTCGCTTTTTACGCTCACGTTCTTGCTCTTCGGCCAATTCTCTTTCGATGGCTTTCTGAATTTGATTTTGAACCTGGACTTTCTTGCGCTCATCTTCGTTTAAGCGCGCACGCAAGGCGACCTCTTCAGACTTCACAGCATTAAAAACCTCTTGCTGTTTTTGTTTGTCTTCCAACAATAAGGAGCGCTCCTGCTTTTTTGTTTCAGCCAATTGTAAGGCATTCAACTTGGCTTTTTCAAGTTCTGATTTTTCAATTTCTATTTGCTCTTGATTCGATCGGATGAGTTGCACTTGTCTGGTTCTAACTTCATTGATTTTTTCTAAATACATGGCTCTTTTCATGGCCTGATTGAAATTATCGCTCGAAAAAACAAACATCATTTTATTCAATGAACCCCTATTTTTGTAAGCATAAACAACCATTTCGCTGTACTGCTTCTTGAGGGTTGTTGTTTTTGTGCTGAGTTGCGACATTGAAAGTTCGAGTTCGTCAATGCGCTGTTCTGTGCTTCTAATTTGCTGGTCGATGTTGCGAACCAATTGCTCCCTGAGCGATAAATTCCGGTCAATGAGTTGAAGCTCAACTGTCCTGTTGCGTAAATCGTTTTCAGTTTTCCCGAGTAACTTCTTGGTGTTTGCGATACGATTTTCAATTTGGCGTTTCTCTTTTTCAAGCTGCTCTTTTTTCTTGCTTTGTGCAACAACGTTCTGAGAGAACAAGATAAAAATCACCAAGAAAGATAGTGCTTTCATCGCAGCTGTAAACCATAAACGCTTTTCTAAAAGCTGTTTGGCGGAATTACTTCGTACATTTTTCATAATTACTTGGCACATTTAGGTTAATTTTCTTTTCATGCGCGATGTCGGGGCGATTGTAAATAATTTCAATACGCACCTCATCGTTTGGTGTAGTAATAACAATGTCCACCTGAATCGGTAACATTAAGCCCTCAATTTTCTCGTGTTTCCCAGTATATATGATTTCGATTTTCGAACTGTCTGAAGGACTTTCCAAAACAACTTTGGCCAGCTCCATATTTGTTGGGTTCAAATGATAAGAAATAATCACATCTAGGGTTTGTCCATTGCCATTTCTATCGGCATAGCGTGGGCGTTTCGTACGAATAACATATCCATTTTTATCAGCAATTTGAATGTGCTCAAAACTCCTGTTATAAAGCAGCGGTTTACCAACAATTAAATCCTGCAGATGCGCGTATTCTAAAGGAAAATCAATCATTTCGGGTAAGGCGGCGCGGTCTTCGATGGTATAGCACTTTGAAATGCGGTTCACCAATTTGAAAGAATCATTGCTCACCAAAACCTGCATTGCTGGCACGCCAAGTTTAGTGATATTGACCATCACGGCAGAATCTTTTTTCATGCGTATGCTGGCTTTGAAATTTTCATTGGCCTGACTTCCGGAAACTTTTACCTGGGTTTTAGCAGATAGAAAATCCCAATCCAAAGTTGAAAGTTGGTCCAATCTGTCCAACAACTCTTGGGTCGATTTTTCAGGAAAATCGTTGGCATTTCCTTTTCTTCTTTTGCCACAAGCAGTAAATGCCAACAAAGCAACAAGGAAGAATGTTAGCAAGCTTAATCGGTTCTTAATCATTGATTTTTTTAGTTTGAATTTTTTTCAACAAAACTTGATCCAAATTGCCCAGTTCTTTGGATTTGAGGCAATAAACCATGGCCTCATCTGTTTTCCCTAAACGAAACAAAATATCACCGTAATGTTCATTGATTTCGGCATTTTCTGGAGCCAAGGCATACGCTTTTTTAACAAAATCCAAGGCCAAATCGTATTCTTTTCTGGCAAAATGCACCCATGCTTTGGTATCTAAAAAAAGTGCATCTTTTTCGTTCCCGACAAGCGCTTTATCAATGATTTCCAATGCTTTATCCAAATCTAGTTTGTATTTAGCCATCAAAAACGCTCGGTTGTTTAACATCAATAAATCGTTGGGCGCCAACAATTCTGCAGATTCTAAGAACTTACGGGCTTGTGGTATTTTATTTTGTGCCAATTGCACTTCAGCCAAAGCCAATTCAAACTGCGCCTTCATTAAAGGGTCGCGCACAATATAGTCCTTACCTCCATCTAAATAGGCTGCTGCTTCGCCATAATTTTTCAATTGCAAGGCGCTCATGCCAGCATAATAATAAAACTCCGGTTGACTGGGAAACAAGTCCAAGGATTTCTCGGTATATTTCATCGACTTTTGATAATCGCGTAAATTATAGGAGAGCGTAATCACCTCATACCATAAATGAAAATTGTTGTTATCCAACTCCAGTGAGCGTTCAAAAGCAACAAAAGCGTCTTTGTAGTTTTTCTGTCTTTTGTAAATATCCCCAACCATGGCGTGCGTCATGTAGTTGTCTGGATAGTTTTTTTGGAGCAACAAGGCCAATTCGAGTACTTCAGGCTCAATAATTTGTTCATTTTCCAATATTGTGAGCACAACGCCTACGGATTGATTTGGATCCAAGGTTTGTGATTCAAAGGCCAACTTGAGCTGCGCATAAGCCTTCTTTTTTTCTCCTTTGGATTTGTAAATATCAGCCAAACCGATACGCAAAGATGCATTATTCGGTTGATTTTCAAGCATTTTTAAAATCGTTTCTTCCGCCAACGCGTTTTGATTGGTACGCATATAATGATACACCAACATGGAAGAAAATTCGGGCATATCTGGATATTCGGCAATGAGTTTCTTCAATTCGTCTAACATCTCGGCCTCGCGATTCAACTCCAAAAACAATTCATTGCGCTGATTCACCAATTCTGGAATGGGACCTACTTCTTTCATCAATAAATTCAAAACCTCAAGCGCTTTCGCATAATTGGCATTCGATGTTAAAATCTCCGAATAATAGTAAAGCCATTCGCGATTATATGGGTCGTAGGCTAACATTTTAGCATAACTTTCCTCGGCACCTACTAAATCATCCAAATTCAATTGAATTTTGCCTCGAAGTTCCGTGTACCAGATATTGTTGGGGTCAATGACACAGGCTTTATCAATATATTCTTTGGCTTTTGAAAAACGCATGTTCAATTCAGCATAGGTTGCCAGTAAAAACAAAACGGCGTCGTCATTGGGTCGCTCGCTGATGCACCATTCTAAGATTTTCTGTGATTCCACATAATCACCTACGGTTTTCAAACGGATGGCCTCGTAAAATTTGTTTTTATAGTTAATATCAGCTCCATAAGTAGATGGCGGGACTGCACTTTGCGTTTCCTTATTTTGCTTTGCCTTTTTGGAATTGCCGCACGAGAAGAAAAAGAAGCTTCCTGCGAGCAAGCCCAATGCCATGGAAAATGTAGAGATATTCTTCAAATGTTGCATCATGCGTTTGTTAATGTGGTATAATCGCCCAAACTGTAGTCTTTAACTGCATCGCTCAACACACAGTTGCTCCCAATCATGGCTTTATTTAGGATAACGTTTGATAGCTGTGTTTTGTGTTGAATAAGTGAATTTTCGATGCGTGCATTCACCACTTTTGAATCAGTGCCTAAGCTCACATGCGGTCCTACTACTGAATTTTCAATATGGACGTTATCGCCGATATAACAAGGTGGAATAATCAAGCTATTGACCAACTTGACATTGGTTGCCATATTGTTGATTCCTTTTTCGGCATCAAAATCCAAAACTCGTTGATTCGTTTCCACAGTAACAGACTTATTACCACAATCGAGCCATTCTTTTACCTCTCCAGGCACAAAACGTGTTCCTTTTTCTGTTAAACGGCGCAGAGCATCTGGCAACTGATACTCGCCTCCTTTGCTTATATTATTGTCTATCAGGTAATTCAATTCAACTTGTAAAGCCGCAGCATCCTTGAAATAGTAAATCCCAATCATAGCCAAATCAGACACGAAAGTTTGCGGTTTTTCGACAAAATCCACAATTTCTCCAGCGGCGTTCATTTGAATTACCCCAAATGCACTCGGGTCTTCAATTTGTTTTACCCAAAGCACGCCTTCAGCCGATTCGCTCAAAGTAAAATCTGCTTTAAACAAAGTATCGGCAAAAGCAACAACCACTTTTCCAGATAGTAATGGCTCCGCGCATAAAACCGCATGGGCAGTTCCTAAAGGTTCCAACTGATGAAAAATATGACCTTGTGCCCCGAGATTGGCGGCCACTTCGAGCAATTCATTTTCCACATCAGCACCAAAATCGCCAATCACAAAACCAATGTCGGTAATTTTTTCATTGCATACTTCGGCAATATCTGCAACCAAACGATGCACAATTGGTTTGCCCCCAACAGGTATCAAGGGTTTTGGAGTGGTTAATGTGTGAGGTCTCAATCGGCTACCTCTTCCCGCCATTGGTACAATAATTTTCATTTTTTTCTTTTATTTAGTTCCTGTGCTTCCAAATCCTCCTGCGCCGCGATGGGTTTCGCTCAAAGATTCGGACTCTTCCCAGTTTGCTTGCGTGAATTGAGCAAAAACCAATTGCGCCACACGCTCACCTTGTTCAATTATTACAGCTTCGTTTGATAAATTAACCAAAATAACACCTACTTCTCCCCTGTAGTCTGCGTCTATGGTGCCCGGTGAATTGAGAACAGTTAAACCTTTTTTCAAAGCCAAACCGCTTCTTGGTCGCACCTGGGCTTCATAACCGACCGGAATTTCCAAAAACAAACCTGTTTTAATCAAGGTGCGCTCCAGAGGTTGCAGCGTTAAATTTTCTTGCAAAACAGCTCTCAAATCCATACCTGCACTTGCACCAGTTTCATATTTGGGCAGTTCGTAGGGCGATTTATTGATAACTCTTACTTTCATTTCTTCTTTATAATTACAAAGTTGCAAAATAACTGCTCATTGGACTCAAACATTTCGAATTGTTTTTCTTTCAAACATCCACACCAAAGCGATGAAGACCAAGATAAAAAGGTTATGCACGAGCATTTTAACGAATCCCGGGTTTAAATCTATCCAGTTGGCAAGTCCAAAAATCAAGAGTGCTACAATGAAATAAAGGCCTGTTTTGCGTAAATTGTAGTGGATTGGGTAATATTTTTGACTCAGAAGATAAGAGGCAATCATTTGCAAACCATACACTGTGAAAGTGGTCCATGCTGCAGCCCAGTAGCCATAAATCGGAATCAGAAGTGCTAGCAGTGTTATGGTGATAAGCGCGCCACCGACAGAAATATAAGCGCCGAATCGCGTTTGTCCGGAAAGTTTGTACCAAATCGACTGGTTGGCATACACGCCCAAAAAAACATTGGCGAGCAATAAAATGGGAACCACGCCTAAACCAACGTGATAGGCTTCGTTACTGATAAAATGCTTGAATACATCCATATTTAGCGCAACCAGCAGGAAGGCAAAACATAAAACTGCAACAAACAGATTCATGATTTTGGCATACACTTTTCTTCCGGGATCGTTTTTGGCATTGGCGAAAAAAAATGGTTCAGCGGCATAGCGAAAAGCCTGTAAAAACAAGGCAATAAACATGGTGAGTTTGTATGATGCACTGTAGATACCCACTTGCGTTTCTGCATAGCGCAGCGGTGATTCCAAAAATGTTTCTGGCACCACATCGGGATTATTGAGCAATTGTTTGAGCATAATTCTATCCAGCGTTTCATTGACCACATAGGCCAATCCGGCAATCACAATGGGAAAAGCGTAGTAAGTCATTTTCTTTATTAACGCCCAATCAAATTTGAATTCAACTGAAAAAATGGACTGCGCCAACATAGCAATCTTCACCAAAGAAGCCAATAAGTTTGCAATGAAAATGTACAAAACACCCAAGTACGGTTCATCTGTTTCAGGATTGAACAATACCAGTAGAAAAAATAAGTTAAACACGATGTTCACGCCAATTGAAACCAGCTGAACCTTCGCAAATTGCATGGATTTTTGCTCAGCGCGCAGCTTCGCCAAAGGCAAAGAACTCAGGGCGTCGATGACCACAATGAGCAAAAGTAAGAAAATGAATTCTGGATAATCCTCATAGAGCATCCAAGCGGAAATGCTGTTGAGCATCAAGATTCCGAGCACCAAAAACGCAATATTTACAATAAGCAAAATCAAAAATGACTGATTGAACGTTTGTTGTTTGTCCTTTGAATCGTTAATAAACTTGAAATAGGTGGTTTCCATGCCAAAGGTCAATACAACCAAAAGAAACGCCACATAGGCATACAATTCAGAAACAATGCCGTAGTCTGCAGGCAACAAAACAGCGGTATAAACTGGCACCAACAAGAAATTAAGCATACGACCAACGATGCTCGAAAGCCCGTAAACCATCGTTTGTCCCGCTAATTTCTTAAGAATTCCTGCCATTTAAATATATTAAACAGTAAAAATAAGTGGAATGACTTGAGATTACTCGAAAAAATAGAAAAGCTATTCACATGGGGGTGTTGAGGGGAAAAGTTTTGAGTGATGAGTGTATTGGCGTTGAGTTCTGTAGGAGCGAAATCATATTAGAATAATTTACGCCACCCGCTCCACCTCGTATTTCGATTCCAAGCTATGCATCAAAAAGCTTACGAGTCGCAAAGTTTGATTGCGGGCTTTGGATTGTCCGTATCTCGAAACGGCGAAAATTAATAGTAAGGCAGTAGTGCCCAAAGGCCAAATCCAAAGAAAAGCAGAATAGTTGCTCAATTGATATTGCACCAATCCAAACATGCCTCCAAACAGCATAATCAAAATCACGGCGGCATAAAAAAAAGTAAACATAATCCACACACTTTGCGATGGTCCGACAACACAGCGAATAATGGTTTTCTTTTTATCCTCATAGTCTTGGAAAGGCTGAATTTGGAGTTCTGGCGACCAATATTCGCGTTTGGCTGGTGGAATGAGCAAAATCAAATATTGTTTGGCGCGCGTATGGGTCACATCTTCAAAATTCTTGGCCAAAACATCCAGAAAATCGAGCAAATCATCTTTTTCCGCCTCCACTTTTAAGCGAAAACGCGGCAGAATTTTTCGTGCCATAGATTGATCAAATTCATTGAATGCCATGCCCGAAAGTATTTTTTTCCAATAACCGAAATATGAGTTTTGTCAGGTCAGTTATTATTTGCTTTTGACCAAACAACTTTGTCTCAATGAAACTTTTGTTTTTATTGCCGCACTTCTCCGTAAATTCCTAAATTCGGACTTTTATAATCAATCTTTACGGGTATGAGAATTGTTTACTTGTTTATTTCACTAGTTATTTTGGTTTCCAACGGTTTGAGCCAAGGTAAAATCGACGCTGCTTTGAGTCAGAAAATTGCTCTTTCTGAGGCTGATGAATTCATTAAAATCAGGATTAAATTTTCCGAGAAAGCCAATATTTCAGCAGAAAAACAACGCCTTATTGATGAAGGAGTAAGTGTCAACGAACGTGCCCGAATACTTATCGATTTGATGCGCAACACAGCCGAAACGAGCCAAAAAGATCTTGTTGCTTTTCTCAGTGAAAACAAGCATTTAGTTCGAAATATCCAGCGTTTTTGGATTACAAACGTGGTGTTTTGTGAAATGAAAAGTGATGCCATTCAACACCTCAATGGCTTTGATGCAATTTCAGTAGTTCACTTTGAAAACAACCGTTTTGAAATGGGCGACGCCGTTGTTCAGGAAGCACATGCCGATATTCGCGGCCCAGGAGGCACCGAGACTAGTATTGAGGCTTGTAATGTTCGCCCGCTCTGGGAAATGGGCTATACGGGAAGAGGAAGAAAAGTATTTGTGTATGACACAGGCGTTTGGCCCAATCATCAATCTATAGGCAGTCGCTTCATGGGTAATTTTGGATTTCTCAATGAAGCTTGGTTTGGATACTATCACGATGAACCCAACGGAGAAAGAAATTCGCACGGAACGCATGTTTTAGGAACCATGGTTGGATTAGACGAAAATACGGCTGACAGCATTGGAATTGCTATGAAGAGTTATTGGATTGCCAACGACCACGTAGGACCAACCATCTCTGTAATGCCTGATCTCCCCTACCTCATGGCAGCTTATGAATGGGCACTGAATCCGGATGGAGATTTTGACACGAGTCACGATATTCCCGATGTAATCAACAACAGTTTTCGCTGGTACGACGGAGCTGATCAAACCCAGTGCGAGGGAATTGTGGTTGATTTGATGATTGCCATTGAGGCCGTTGGAATCGCTAATATTTATTCAGGTGGCAATCAAGGTCCGAACAACACCACGATTTCTGCACCACAAAGAATCAATGTCACTGAGGTCAATACTTTTTCAGTAGGTTCCATCAACGGAAATCTTGCCTTTCCGCATCCCTTGTCTAGTTTTTCCTCTATTGGTCCCAAACAATGTCCCGGAGCAGGTTCATTGGCTATTCATCCTGAAGTGGTTGCCCCTGGACAAAATGTGCGCTCGGCATGGGGACAAGATGGCTACAATACGATTTCAGGCACATCCATGGCTTCTCCTCACGTTTCTGGTGTAGCGCTTTTGCTGAAAGAAGCTTTTCCCTATTTGAGTGGCGAAGATTTGCTTTGGGCCATTTATTTGACTGCCATCGACATGGGTCCAGAGGGCGAAGACAACCAATATGGTATGGGGATGATTGACGCTTATGCGGCCTATATGTATCTAGCAGAAAACCACACACCGGTAAATCCAAATTTGGTGGAAAACGATTTAGCCATCACTGGAATCACGGGCATTGAAATGAATGGCATCTATTGTGAGAACGTATTTCAACCGAGCGTGGTCGTAAAAAATGAAGGTTTAAACAGTATCACATCTTTCACGCTCACCTACAATTGGCTGGGCGGTTCTACTAATTCTATTACTTGGTCAGAAACATTAGCTCCTGGCAGTTCAGTATCAATCGACTTAACCAACATAAACACCTCATTATTAGGGTTTCAAGAGCTTTGGGTTGAAGTTGTAATTATAGGTCAGAACGAATCTTACGATTTGATTAACAACAAGCGCCACGTGCGTTGGAATGTGCGACCAACCGCTGAATTGCCCTTCATTGAAGAATTTGAAAACAATTGGAACAATGGACTTTGGGTCGTTGAAAATCCAGATGCCTCCTACACTTGGCGCACTACTTTGGCACCGCATCATCATCCAAACAACCAAGCGGCAGCCATTCAATTGACCAATTACAGTCCAGCCAACAACCAACGCGACGAACTTATTTCTCCCATTTTCGATATGCCAAGTTCTGGTCAAATTGTGATGGATTTTGATTTGAGCTACAGAAAAAGAAGTGGTATTGCCTCGCACCAAGACACGCTGTATATATTTATTCAACAAGGCTGCAACGGCATGCGTGACACATTGGTGATGCTAGCGGGTAATGAATTGGCTATTTCTAATAGCGCCTATCCTAATTTCGTGCCTTCGAATAGCGATGATTGGAAACGTTTGGAATTTGTGATGAATGATTATTATACCGAGGATATCACTGTTGTTTTTGAAAGTGTAAATAGAGCGGGTAACCACATCTATATCGACAATTTTAGAATTTATGAAGCGAACAACCCTCCTGTCGGTCTAATTGACCAAAAATTGCCCATTGTTGAAATTTATCCTAACCCAACGTTAAATAAATTTGCAATTGAAATAAAAAATGTTCAATTTTACGAGCCTTTGAATTTGACAATTACAAATCTCCTAGGTCAAACGATTGAAACTGTGCTCATTCAAAACCCGAATCAAACTGTGGAAGTCAACGAATTGTCTAGCGGTGTTTATCTCATTCATTTGAACATCAATGGCAATATGACGACTACCCGACTCGTTATAGAATAAGCAGAAAAACTATAAGATATGAATGCTAAAAGTTATGTGGTTCCTTTTGATTTCAGTTCGGTGGCAGAAAGTGCTGTTCAACACGGAATATGTTTGGCGCGTGAAGCCGATGCTAAACTGATTATTTTGCATTTGGTGAGCAGCGAATCTAAATTGGCGATTAAGAAAAAAGAATTAACTGAATTGCTCAATAAATCTGATTATCAGCGTGGTGTTGAGATTGTGCCTTTGGTTCGGGTGGGCTCTATTTTTGAAGATATCAATAAAGTTGCTGCAGAATTTGGGAGCAATAAAATCATCATGGGCACACATGGCGCCTTGGGTATGCAAAAAGTATTTGGGAGCAATGCTATAAAAGTGGTGAAAAGCACCGATTTGCCTATTTATATAGTACAAGAAGGCAGAAAATGGGAGGACATTAAAAACATTATTGTTCCGATAGACACCACCAAAGAAAGCATCCAAATCATTTCTCATGCGGCTGACATCGCCTATCTCTTTAAAGCCAAAATTTTGGTGGTTGGCGAA
>Ga0169931_10002441_pt1 | contig 30340 bp, 19 predicted proteins | sample Kivu_15m_20L_FD_129675 | JGI IMG/M metagenome (GOLD analysis project Ga0169931, IMG submission 129675) | Freshwater microbial communities from Lake Kivu, Western Province, Rwanda to study Microbial Dark Matter (Phase II) - Kivu_15m_20L... | ecosystem: Environmental > Aquatic > Freshwater > Lake...
CCAGCCGTGCCGGTTCATGAGCCACAACGGCGAGATCAACACGCTCCGCGGCAATTCCAACTGGATGTTCGCGCGGCAAGGCGTGGTGCGCAGCGCGCTGTTCGGCGACGAGCTGTCGAAGCTGTTCCCGATCGTGGAGCCCGACTGCAGCGATTCGGGCACGTTCGACAACGTGCTGGAATTTCTGCTGATGAACGGCCGGTCGCTGCCGGAGGCGGTGATGACGATGGTCCCGGAGGCCTGGCAGAACCACGAGACCATGCCGGACGACAAGCGGGCGTTCTACGAGTACCACTCGGCCATGATGGAGCCGTGGGACGGACCGGCGTCGATCGCCTTCACCGACGGCAAAGTGATCGGCGCCGTTCTCGACCGCAACGGACTGCGGCCTTCGCGATATTACCTGACGCACGACGACCGCGTGATCATGGCCAGCGAAGTCGGCGTTCTGCCGACCGTCGCCCCGGAGAACGTCCTCGCCAAAGGCCGGCTCCAGCCCGGCCGCATGTTCCTGATCGACTTCGAGCAGGGGCGGCTGATCCCTGACGACGAGCTGAAGCGGCGCTTCGCCTCCCAGCGACCCTACGCCCGCTGGCTGCGCGAGCAACGGATTGAATTGAGCGATCTGCACCCCGAGGCCGAACCCCATGGCTTCGACGGCCGCACGCTGCTCGAGCGGATGCAGGCCTTCGGCTTCACGGTGGAGACGATGAATTTTCTGCTTCTGCCGCTCATCAAATCGGAGAAGGACCCCATCGGCTCGATGGGCAACGACTCCTGCCTGGCGTGTCTCAGCGACAAGCCGCGGATGATTTACGACTACTTCAAGCAACTGTTCGCCCAAGTGACCAATCCCGCAATCGACTCGATCCGGGAAGAAGTCATCATGTCGCTCGAGTGCTACATCGGTCCCGAACAGAATCTGCTGGAGACGACGGCCGCCCACGCCCACCGCCTGCGGATTCCGCATCCGATCCTTTCCAACGAGCAGCTCAACGCCCTGAAGCACCTCGACCATCGCGGCTGGAAGAGCCGGACCGTCGACATCGCCTGGGACCGCGCCGCTGGCCGCGACGGACTGGCGCCGGCCCTCGACCGAATTTGCGCCGAGGCCGAGGCCGCCGTCGACGACGGCATCTCGATCCTCGTGCTCTCCGACCGCACGGTCGGGCCCCAGCGGGTTCCGGTCAGCTCCCTGCTGGCGACCGGCGCCGTGCACCACCACCTCGTGCGCCGCGCCAAGCGGACCCGCATCGGCCTCGTGGTGGAAAGCGGCGAAGCGCGCGAAGTCCACCATCTCTGCCTGCTCGTCGGCTACGGCGCCGACGCGATCAATCCCTACCTGGCCTTCGAGGCCCTGTGGCAAGCCCGCCGCGACGGTTTGCTCGACTCCGGAGACGCCTCCCTGGCCGAAGAGGAGTCGGGCGAGGGACACGCCCATCCGACGATTTCCGCGTCGGCCGTCGACGAAGCCTACGATCCGGTCACCAAGGCCGACCACGACCTGGTGACTCGCTACCGCACGGGCGTTGCCAAGGGCATGCTGAAGGTCATGGCCAAAATCGGCATCTCCACCCTGCAGAGCTACAAGGGCGCGCAAATTTTCGAGGCGCTGGGTCTGAAGGACGACGTGATCGATCGCTGCTTTGCCGGCACCGCCAGCCGCGTGCAAGGCGTCGGCTTTGAGATCCTTGCCGAGGAGTCGCTCCGCCGCCACGCGCTGGCTTACCCCGACCACGCCTCGGCGAAGCTGCCCATCCTGCCCAATCCGGGCGAGTTCCACTGGCGAGCCGAGGGCGAGCGGCACATGTGGGATCCGCAGGCGATTGCCGACATCCAGGTCGCCGCCCGCACCAACAGCCGCGAAGCCTACGCCCGCTTCTCGCAGCACATCAACAACGACGCTCGCACGCGGTGCCAGCTGCGCGGGCTGCTGAAGTTCCGTCCGCCGGCCCGCGGACCCGTACCGTTGGACGAAGTCGAACCGGCGACCGCGATCGTCAAGCGATTCTGCACGGGGGCCATGTCGTTCGGGTCGATCTCGGCCGAAGCCCACGAGACGCTGGCGATCGCCATGAACCGACTGGGCGGAAAGAGCAACACCGGCGAGGGCGGCGAAGATCCTGCTCGATTCACGCCCCTGCCCAACGGCGATTCCAAGCGTTCCGCCATCAAGCAGGTGGCCTCGGGAAGATTCGGCGTCACGATCAATTACCTCGCCAGCGCCGACGAGTTGCAGATCAAGATCTCGCAGGGCGCCAAGCCGGGCGAGGGGGGCGAGTTGCCGGGGCGGAAGGTCGACGCCCACATCGCGCGGATCCGCTACTCGACCCCCGGCGTGGGGCTCATCAGCCCCCCTCCGCACCACGACATTTACTCCATCGAAGATCTCAAGCAGCTGATCCACGACCTGAAGAACGCCAACCCGGCGGCGCGGATCAGCGTGAAGCTGGTCTCCGAGGTGGGCGTGGGGACGATTGCCTCCGGAGTGGCCAAGGGCTTCGCCGACCACATTCTGATCTCGGGCGATACGGGCGGAACCGGAGCCTCGCCGCTCACCAGCATCAAGCACGCGGGCCTGCCGTGGGAGTTGGGAATCGCCGAAACCCACCAAACGCTCGTGCTGAACGATCTGCGAAGCCGCGTGGTCCTGCAGACCGACGGCGGCCTGAAAACCGGCCGCGACGTGGTGATCGCGGCGATGCTGGGGGCCGAGGAATTCGGCTTCTCCACGGCGCCGCTGATCACGCTGGGCTGCATCATGATGCGGAAGTGCCACCTCAACACCTGCCCGGTCGGAGTCGCCACCCAGGATCCGGAACTGCGGAAGAAGTTTCGCGGCCAGCCCGAACACGTGATGAACTACCTGTTCCTGGTCGCCGAGGAGGCCCGTTCGCTGATGGCGGAGCTGGGCTTCCGCACGGTCAACGAGCTCGTGGGCCGCGTCGATTGCCTCGACGTCGACGACGCGATCCGCCACTGGAAAGCGGACGGACTCGATCTTTCCAAGCTGCTGACGCCGGCTCAAAAGCCGTATCCCGAGGCCGGCTCCTACTGCACCCAGGGGCAGGACCACGGGCTGCAATTCTCGCTCGACCGCACCCGCCTGCTCGATTTGGCCCGTCCGGCGCTGGAGAAGGGAACCCCGGTCCGCGCGGAACTGGAAATCGTCAACACCAACCGCACCGTCGGCACCATCCTCAGCCACGAGATCGCCAAGCGCTACGGCCTCGACTTGCTTCCGGAAGACACCATCCGTTTCAAGCTCAACGGCTCTGCCGGGCAGAGCTTCGGCGCGTTTCTCGCCAAAGGCGTGACGCTCGAACTCGAGGGCGACGCCAACGATTACGTCGGCAAAGGACTCTCCGGCGGACGCATCGTCATCTATCCTCCCCGGTCGTCGACCTTCGTGCCGCAGGACAACATCCTCGTCGGCAACGTCTGCCTGTACGGGGCGACCAGCGGCCAGGCCTTCTTCCGCGGCCAGGCGGCCGAGCGGTTCTGCGTGCGCAACAGCGGCGCCCACGCCGTCATCGAGGGCGTCGGCGACCATGGTTGCGAGTACATGACCGGCGGACGCGTGGCGATCCTCGGGCCGACGGGCCGCAACTTCGCCGCCGGCATGAGCGGCGGCGTGGCTTACGTGTGGGATCCGCAGGACGCCCTGCTCGCGCACTGCAATCTCGGCATGGTGGGACTGGAACGCGTCGCCGACGAAGGCGACGCGGACGAACTCAAGACCCTCGTGGAAATGCACCGCCAGTACACCGGAAGCTCGGTGGCCGCGGCGCTGCTGGAACGCTGGGACCGCTCCGTCGCCCAGTTCGTCAAGGTCATGCCCACCGACTACAAACGCGTCCTCCAGCAACAGGCCGCGCGGGCCCAAGCCACCGCCGTCTGACGCCCTGACGCCCTGGCGCCCTGCAACGCAGCCCCCAATCGCCACCTCGGTCCGAATACTGCCATGGGAAAACCGACCGGATTCAAAGAGTTTCCGCGAGAAGCCGTCCCCTACCGGGATCCTCTCGCGCGGGCCGGAGACTTTCTCGAGATCTTTACCGAAGGCCCCGTCGAGCACCTGATGACGCAGGGCGCGCGGTGCATGGATTGCGGGGTCCCGTTCTGCCAGTCGGAAAGCGGCTGTCCGATCGACAACCTGATCCCCGAATGGAACGATCTGATCTACCAGGGACGCTGGCGCGACGCCCTGTCTCGGCTGCATAAGACCAACAACTTTCCCGAATTCACCGGCCGCACCTGTCCTGCGCCCTGCGAGGGGGCCTGCGTGCTCGGGATCACCGACCCGCCGGTCACCATCAAGAACATCGAGAACGCGATCATCGACCGCGGCTGGCAGCAAGGATGGGTCGTGCCCCAGCCCCCCGGGGAAGAAACCGGCAAGAAAGCGGCCGTCGTCGGCAGCGGTCCGGCCGGCCTCGCCGCCGCCCAGCAGTTGCGCCGCGCCGGTCATCGCGTCGTCGTCTACGAACGGGCCGATCGCGTCGGGGGGTTGCTCACCTACGGCATCCCCAACATGAAGCTCGACAAGCACGTCGTCGAGCGACGCATCGAGCAAATGCGCCAGGAAGGCGTGCAATTCGTCACCAGCACCCACGTGGGAAAGCCCCGCGAATTTCCCCCGGGACACATGACGCAGATCATGCAGGAGCGGGGCTGCGACGTGAATTTCCTGGACCCCCAGGAGTTGCTCGACGATTTCGACGCCGTGCTGCTCGCCACCGGGGCCACCCGGCCGCTCGATCCGACGGCCCGTTGCCCGGGCCGACAGCTGAAGGGCATCCACTACGCGATGGATTTCCTCACCCGCAACACCAAAAGCCTGCTCGACTCCGGCCTTGAAGACCGCGCCTACCTGTCGGCGGCCGGCAAGCACGTGATCGTGATCGGCGGCGGCGATACGGGGGCCGACTGCATCGGCACGTCGCTGCGGCATGGGGCGGCGAGCATCGGCAATTTCGAACTGCTCGCCCAGCCGCCGGCCGAACGCGCCGCCGACAATCCCTGGCCGCAGTGGCCCCGCGTCTACCGCGTCGATTACTCCCACGCCGAGGTCAAGGCCAAGTGGGGAGCCGATCCGCGCGCCTATCAAATCCTGACCAAGGAATTCATCGACGACGGATCCGGACGTCTCCGGGCGGTGAAGACCGTCGCGATCGACTGGAGTCGCCCGACGCCCGGCGGACCTCCCTGGACGGAGATCGAGGGCTCGGAAAAAATCTGGCCCGCAGATCTGGTGCTGCTCGCAACCGGCTTCATCGGACCGGAACTCGAAGTGGCCGAGCTGCTCGGGGTGGCGACGCAGAACCCTCGCGGCAACTGGCAGACGTTTGCCGCCCGGCATGGCGCGTTCGCCACGAACGTGGAAAAAGTCTTCGCCGCCGGCGACTGCCGACGCGGACAGAGCCTCGTCGTCTGGGCGATCAACGAAGGCCGCGGCGCAGCCCGCGCGATCGATGAATTCCTGATGGGCTCGACGCAACTCGCCGCGCCGGGACTCGACCTGCCCCAGCAGGTCGTCTGAACGATCGCCTGACGACGACCGGCCGCAGGTGGCGGCCGGTCCGCCGTCCGTGCGGCGTCATTCCGCGCCCCGCGACGCCTCGGACTCCTGCCAGCGGATCGGCGGGGCCGCGCGCGGCTCGTCGCGGCAGTAGTCGCGACCCGCCAGCGCAGCCAGCGTCGACGCCACCTGGCCCTGCGACGCCGTCAACTCCGCACGTTCGCCGCGCGGCGGGATGCCCGGCCCCAGGCCCGCGATCCAGATCAGGTCGCTACCCGGATGCTCCGCGCCGTGGCTCTTCCATCCGACAGGCCCCGAACCGCGTCCGTGGTCGGTCGTGATCAGCAGCGCCGTCTTGCCGGCGTAGCGGGGAGAGCCTTGAAGAAACTTCCACAGTTCTTCCAGGTAGCCGTCGACGCGCCGCGCCGCGTCCAGATAGAGGTCGTATTCCCCCTCGTGGCACCAGTCGTCGGTCTCGCCCAAGGCGAGGTAGAGCACCCGCGGTTGCTTGGCCTCCAGGTAGGCCATCGCGCCGCGGAAGGTGAACAGGTCGTAACGCACGCCCTCCCACATCCGCGGCAGTTCCCCCGCGGCCCGGTTCCACTGGGCGATTTCCCGTTGCTGGCTCGGATGGAAGGCTTCCAGCGGCTGCCAACCCGCGTTGACGTAGATGCCGCTGCGACCGACGTTCAGGATCGACGGGAAGACGTCCCACGAGGCGAACGCCGCGACCCGGCCGGCGAATTCCGGCTGGCCATTGAGCCATTCCAGCACGCTCGCCGACGGATTGGGAATCTTGTCGTTCGAGTCGATGGACGGATCGCTGAAGCCGCACAGCAGCTCGCTGTAGCCGGGGTACGAAAAATACCGCCCATTGGCACAGCGCACGACGCTCCCCCGGTCGGGGTTTCCCACGACCTGTCCCTCGCGGGCAAGCGTTCGCCAGAAGAACGGCATCAGCCGCTCGCGGCGGGTCCGCGGATCGTCGGCCCAGTACTTCTGTCGGAGGAGCCGCGGTTCGGCGACTCCGCCCTGCTCGGGATCGATCAGGCCCTCCTCGGCGCCGCCGAAGAGTTCCTGCCACCGCAGACCGTCGGTGGTGACGAGCACCACGTTCTCGCAAGGGGGGGCGGCGGACGCCGCCGCCATCGCGCCGCAAACCAGGCCCGCTCCCCACAGGAGGCGGGCCCCGAGCCGGCCGCCGACCGTTCCGCGAATCGTAGGCATGACGTCTCTCCTTCCGGGCGTCGCTCCCGCCGCGACGCCGACCATTGAAGCGAGACCTGCGGCGCGCCGCAAGCAGGGCGCCGCGCACCGGGTCGGAAGAGCGGACGCCGGCGGGGTCCCTTCGTTGCGTGGTCGCGGGAAATCAAGGTACAATGCGGGCTTGGGACCGCCCCCCCGGCTCGAGCCGCGTCGCCATGCAGCCTGCTTCTTTCCTTCGCGAATTGGCCGCCGTTTTTCCGGCGCCGCGGTTGCTCACGGCGGCAGGGGCGTTGTCGGCCTACAAATCGGACGGCCTGACGGTCTTCCATGCCCAGCCAGCCGCCGTCGTGCTGCCGGAAACGGCCGGCGAAGTGCTGGCCGCCGTCCGGATTTGCCATCGGCACGGAGTGCCGTTCATGGCCCGCGGCAGCGGCACGAGCCTCTCCGGAGGCGCCATGCCGGTGGAACAGGGTCTGGTGATCGGCTTGAACCGCATGAATCGCGTCCTCGACTACCGGCCTGCCGAGCGGGTGGCCGTCGTCGAGCCGGGCGTGCTCAACCATCAGGTGTCGCGGCATGCGGCGGCCGACGGGTTGTACTACGCGCCCGATCCCTCGAGCGGCCCGGTCTGCACGATCGGCGGCAACGTGGCCTTCAACGCGGGGGGCGCCCACTGCCTGAAGCACGGCATGACCGCCAACCACGTGCTGGGCATCAAGGCGGTGCTGCCCGACGGAGAGATCGCCGACCTGGGAAGCGGATCGCTCGACGGCGCCGGTCCGGGTTCGGCCTCCTTCTTCGTGGGGAGCGAGGGACTGTTCGGGATCGCTCTGGAAATCGCCCTCCGGCTGCTTCCGCTCCCGGAACGGTACCACACCGTGCTCGGCGCCTACTCGTCGATGCAGGCTGCCGGCGACACGGTCACGCGGATCGTGGAATCGGGACTGCTGTGCGGGGCAATTGAAATCATGGATCGCTTGTCGATCCAAGCCGTGGAGCTGGCGGTGCACGCCGGCTATCCGACGGATGCGGCGGCGGCCCTGCTGGTCGAACTGGAAGGGCCGGCCGAGGAGGTGGAGGCGGAGATTCCCAAGCTGGCGGCGGTCCTGGAACGCTCGCGTCCCAATTCGCTGCGCGTCGCCGCCGACGCCGCGGAACGCGCCAAGATCTGGAAGGGGCGCAAAGCGGCCTTCAGCGCCGTGGGTCGGCTGAGCGCCGATTTCATCGTCCAGGACGGCGTGGTGCCGCGCACCCGCCTGGGGGAAGCCCTGGCCGAAATCGATCGACTCAGCGCCGAGTTCGGCATGCCCGTGGCCAACGTGTTCCACGCGGGCGACGGCAATCTCCATCCGCTGATTCTGTTCGACGCCCGCAAGCGCGGGGGACTCGAGCGGGCCGAGAAGCTGGCCGGAGAGATCCTCCGCCTCTGCATCCGCCTGGGAGGCTCGATCACGGGAGAGCATGGCGTGGGGCTGGAAAAGCGGCCCTATCTCCCCGAGCAGTACCTGGGCGCCGATCTGGACGTGATGCACCGGGTGCGACGAGCCGTCGATCCCAGGGAACTCGCCAATCGCGGCAAAATGCTCGTCCCTGCCGCCGTCTGACGCACCGGAGCGTGGATCACGCCAGCCATGGATACTCCCGCCGATCTCAACGAACTGCGCGAAGCGGTGCTCTCTCGGGACGCGGTGCGGACGACCGGGGGCGGCTCCAAGCCGAATCTGTCGCGCGGCGCCAACCTTTCGCTGGCAGCCTTCCGCGGCGTGGTCGAGTACGATCCGTGCGAATACACGATCACCGCGCGCGCCGGCACGCCGCTAACCGAGTTGCAGGGCATTCTGGCCGACAAGGGCCAGTACCTTCCGTTCGACCCTCCGCTGGCGGAGCGCGGCGCGACGCTGGGAGGCACGGTCGCCGCGGGTCTTTCCGGTTCGGGAGCGTTCCGTCACGGCGTGGTTCGCGATTTTCTGCTGGGCGTCCGGTTCGTGACGGGCGACGGCCAAATCGTGTTCGGCGGCGGCAAGGTCGTGAAGAACGCGGCGGGCTTCGATTTTCCCAAACTGATGGCCGGCGCGCTGGGAGAACTGGGCGTGCTGGCCGAGCTGACGCTCAAAGTCTTCCCGCGTCCGGAACGCGTCGCGACGCTGGAAGCTCGCTACGACAGCCGCGCCGCGGCCGCCGCCGCCATGCGGCGGTTGGCCTTGTCGCAGGTCGAGCCGGCATGCCTCGATCTCGATTCCGAGCACCGGCTGTACGTGCGTCTGGCCGGCGCGCACGCGGCGCTCGACGCGCGGATCGCCCGTGCACGGACGCTCCTCGGCCACGACGCACGGGAAATCGACGACGAAGCGTGCTGGCGCGACAGCCGCGAATTCGCCTGGCTCCCGCCCGATGCGTTGCTGGTCAAGGTCGGCGGCTCGTTCGATCGCCTGGCCGCGATCGTCGATGCGGCCGACGTGGTCCGCCACCGCTTTGCGCTGGCCGGACACGTGGCGTGGCTCGCCTGCCCGGTCGCCGCGGGCGTGGCGTCGCTGGCCGAACGGCTCCGCGCGCAGCGGCTGGCCGGCTTGGTGCTCCTCGGGGGCGAGGCTCCCGTCTGCGTAGGACGGTCTGTCGGGGATCCGCTGTTCGCGCGACTTCGCGACGCACTCGATCCGCAAGCCGTTTTTGCCCGATCGATCGTCGTTCAGGAATTGGCACATGCTGCATCGGATTGAAGTTTCCCAGCTTGGCCCCCAGGGCAAAGAGGTCGGGGAGGCGATCACCGCGTGCGTGCACTGCGGCTTCTGTCTTCCCGCCTGCCCGACCTACGTGGCCCTCGGCGAGGAAATGGACTCGCCGCGCGGGCGGATCTTCCTGATGAAGGACGTGCTGGAGGGCGGGTTGCCGCTCGACGAGGCGCTCCCCTACGTCGACCGCTGCCTGGGATGCCTGGGGTGCGTCACGGCCTGTCCCTCGGGCGTCGCCTACGGCGCGCTGATCACCAGCTTTCGCGGCCATGCCGAACAGCGCCGCCGCCGCAGCCTGACGGACCGTTTTTTTCGCCAAATGGTTCTGCAAACGCTGCCGTATCCCGCCCGCTTCCGCGCCGCCGCTCGGCTGGGAAAAATCGGGCAGCTGCTGCGCCCCGTGTTGCCGCAGCGGCTGCGGAACATGCTCGAGTTGCTCCCGCCGCGACTCCCGGCCGCCGACCCGCTCCCGGAACGGATCGCCGCCCGCGGCAAAACCCGAGCGCGCGTCGCGCTGTTGGCAGGTTGCGCGCAGCAGGTGCTCGCTCCCGAGATCAACCGAGCCACGGTCGAGGTGCTATCGGCCAACGGAGTGGAGGTGGCGGTCCCTCCCGGTCAGGGCTGCTGCGGGGCTTTGGCAGCTCATACCGGCGCGCTGCCGGAGGCGATCGCAGCGGCTCGCCGCAACGTGCGCGCGTTCCGCGGCGAGTTCGACGCGCTCGTGACGAATGCCGCCGGCTGCGGATCGGGGATGCACGAGTATCCGCTGTGGCTCAAGGGCCTCGCGGAGCACGACGAGGCCGCGGAGCTGTCGGCCAAGGTCGTCGACGTCTGCGTGTTTCTCGATCGGCTCGGCCTGACTCCGCCGCCGCCCCTGCGGAAACCCCTCAAAGCCGCCTACCACGACGCCTGCCATCTGGCCCATGGACAGGGCGTCACTGCGGAGCCGCGCCGCGTGCTGAGGTCGATTCCCAACCTCGAGTTGCTGGAGCCGGTCGATGGCCACCTCTGCTGCGGATCGGCAGGCACCTACAATCTCGAACACCCTGCCACCGCACGCGAACTGGGCCGGCAAAAAGCCGCCAACCTCCGCGCCACCGGCGCCGACATGGTGGTCACGGGCAACATCGGCTGCTTGATGCAAATTCGCACGCATCTTGGCGACGGAGGTCCGCCGTCGCTGCCGGTGAAACACACGGTCGAATTGCTCGCCGAGGCCTACCGAGGCGCGACCTGACGCGGGAGTTCGGCCTGACGGCGCGACGGCACGCCGGATCGAGCGGGCGGCTCAGCGGTCCGCCGCACGTCAACGCCCGGCCCCCCTGCCGCTGGCGAAGTCGCAACGCTGCCGCAGGCGAAGTCGCAACGCTGCCGCAGGCGAAGTCGCAACGCTGCCGCAGGCGAAGTCGCAACGAGCGCAGGAAACGCCCGCGGTCCGCGCCGGAGCGTGCCGCGCACGACGTCAAGCGAGGCGAAAAAAGCGGCTCGTCGTTTCCCGACAGGACGTCAGCGCTCGCGCACGACCGGGTTGCGCAGCACGCCGACCCCCTCCAGACCGACCTCGACGACGTCGCCCTCGGCCATGGCCTGGGTCTTGCCGGGAGTTCCGGTAAAGACGAGGTCGCCCGGCTCGAGCGTCACGAACCGGCTGATCCAACTGACGATGCTGGCCACCGGATGGATCAAATCGCTGGTGCTCTCTTGCTGTTTGATCTCGCCGTTGTGGTTCAGCGTGAGCATGAGGTCGTCGTAGTTCACGCCGACGGCGAGGTACGGACCGCACGGACCGAACGTGTCGGAGCCTTTCGCCCGCCACCATTGGAGGTCGCCTTTTTGCCACTTGCGCTCGCTGACGTCGTTTCCGCAAGTGACTCCCAGGACGTACTGGCCAGCCTGTTCGACGGGCACGTCGCGGCCCCGTTTGCCGATCACGATCACCAGTTCCGCCTCGTAGTGCACGTCGGTCGCGTCGCGCGGCAAAACGATCGGATCCAGCGGTCCGACGACCGAGGTGGGAAGTTTGAAGAAGATTTCGGGCGCCTGGGGAACTGGTCGTTCGCCGAGATGGCTGCGGTAATTCAAGCCCACGGCCAGCACCTTGGGAGGCACGACGGGAGCGAGCAGCTTCGCCTCGGCCAGGGGAATTGTTTCCGCCGTCGGCTGGCGCGCGCCCAGCAGATCCCCCTCGATGCAGCGCAGCTTGTCCCCCTCCAGAACGCCGTGCCGGATCTTCCCCTGGTGCTCGAAGCGGGCGTACAACTTCGCTTGCGGCTCGGCCGCAACCGAGGCGTTGACTCCGCACAGCAAAGCGATGGAGACGGCGGCGGAGAGCCGCTGGCATGTCGGTAGCAACATCAGTAATTCCTCGTCCAAAACAGCCGAAAGGCGACCCTCAGGTCAGCGAATCAAAAACTTTTCAATCGTGGAACGGGCGTGAGCCCGTGCTTCCTCGGCATCCCTCTGCTCGCCCTCTTCCAAAGCCGCCGCGAAGCCGAAATGCTCCTCGTACAGCTCGGCTCCGTCGACTTGCCCGCGCAGCTCGATCCGCTCCTTCTCGCGGAAGACGTCCTGCCAGGCAGCCCGGACTTCGGCCCAGTAGCCTCCTGTCTGGGCGAAGTAGTCTTCGGCCGCCGACCGCACGTCCGGATCGGCGATCCGCTCGTAGCGATCGATGCCCGTCTCGCAAGCGACGCACGCGGGCGGGGCGCCGTCCACGGTCCTGAGCTTGCGGTTGTGTTGCTCGTGCAGCCATCCGGTGGGCGTGATCGACAGGACGTGGGTCCCGGCGAGGACATTGTAATCGTCGCGGACCGAGAACTCGCGCCGGGGCAACGGCCGCCACGCGTCGCCGCTTGTCCAGCGCGACAAGCCGCCGGCGTGCTCCCAACGGCCGAAGGCCTCGTAACGCGGCGAATCGTCGACTTGAAACACGGCCTGCGTCCAGCTGCCGCGAACCTCCTCGGCGGCGAGTTGCACGCGTTCCCACGTGCGATTGCCCCGATGGACGTGCAGATCCCGATCCTCGTAGGTCCAATCCTGTCGCCAGTGCTTGGTCACCATCGGACCGGTGACCGAACCGTCCTCCTCGGCGAAAAACATCACGAGCGTATGCTGCAAACTGATCGCGTGCGGCTCGTCTCGCAGCACGTGGACGTGTTCGGTGCCCCACGAAAAATAGGGGCGCGGCGGCTCATACCCGTCGGCGAAGCCGAGCGTTTCCACGAACTGGAAACTGACCCGATAGGAGCCGGCCAGGGCGAGAATCGCTCGACGGTCTTTCTCGAGAGTCGACAGGCCCGGTTCCTGGAGGGCCTGCCACGCCGGACTGGGCGCCGTGTCGAGCACGACTTCGGAGCCCTGGGTGGAGCCCCCGCGCGGGGCTGTTTTCTCGGGCGGCAGAAAGGGCCAGCCGTAGCCCATGGCGACCGCCCGCGGCGCCTCGACCGCCGGGGGGGCCTCCGCCGCCGTCGCTTCGACCCGCCCCGCCGGACGAACGGCCGCCAACCACACTGTCGACCACCACGCGCATCGCAGGAAGGCACGGCTCATGAATCAACCACCTCTCCTTTCACACAGACCCAAACCGGCCCCCGTCGGGAGGGCCAGGATGCATGCTGGTCACGCCGCGGACCGCCACGCCGGACACGGAACCTCTCTGCGAAAGAGCGTCGTCCGACCGCCATTGTGGCAGACCGCCGGGCGGTTTTTGAAGCATAAAAACGCGGCGGCGACCGTTTTCGGCAATCGCCTCCCGGGAGCCGGACTTTGCCCCCGGCCCTGCGGCCGGAGAGCGGGGGTCGCCCGCCTCACGTCGGACCGCGCCGGGGCGGCAGACCGGCGCCGCCCCCCCCCTTGCGGCGCGGCTGGACCCGCGTGCAGCGGCGGCAAGAATTCCTTGGAGCGGCGTCCGCGCTGCGGGAAACCGCGCGCTTGCCGCCGCAGGAGGAAGAAGCCATGAAACTTCTCGAACGAATCCTTGTGGCGACCGATTGCAGTGCGGCTGCCGACGACGCGTTGGCAATGGCCGTCGAGACGGCCAAACGTTTCGAGTCGACGGTCATTTTGCTGCACGTCACTTCGGACGAACCGGCCGACGTCACGGTCCAGGACCTGCGCAACCAGGCGGCCCGAGAGCGCCTTGAGGGGCTCGCCGAGCGGGTTCGCGCGGCGGGCGTCGCCGTGCGCACGGCAGTGGAAATGGGTTCGCCCTACGATCGAACCGTCCGCTTCGCCGATCGACAACGCGTCAACATGATTTTTATCGGCGCCTCGGGAGCGGCCGAAGCGCAGCCCGGCGGCTTGGGCATCGTCGCGGAACGGATCGTGCAACGTGCGCGGAAGCCGGTGTGCGTGGTCAAGCCGGGGGCCGCGCCGCGGATCGGCCGCCTGCTGTGCGCCATGGATTATTCCGACTCGTCGTGCCGCGGATTCGCGGCGGCCCTCCGCCTGGGTCGGGCGTTCGAGGCCGATTTGCACGTGCTGCACGTCGTGCAGCCGCTCGTCGAGACCCTCGCGCAAACGTCGTTCGCGGGGGACACGCCGGCGGGAACGCTGGCCGAAGTCGATGGAGCCGAGGAGCACAGGCTGCAGGAGTTTCTCCGACAGCACGATCTCCAAGGGGTTGCCGTGCACGCGATGGTGCGGACCGGCAAGCCGCACCAACAGATCCTCGCGGCGGTCAAGGAACTCGGAGCCGACCTGCTGGTGCTGGGGGCCATGGGCCGATCCGCGCTGACCCGCCTGCTGATGGGCAGCGTGACCAACCGCGTGCTGCGGGCGATGCCCTGCACCATGATCGCGGTCAAAGCGGAAAACCTGATTCACCTGGAAATCGACCAGTGCCTCGCCGACCTGAAAAGTCGCCTGCGCCAGGGTCAGGAACTGCTGGAGCAAGGTTTTGCGGAGCAGGCCCAAGTCGAGTTCGAGCACTGCCTTGAACTCAATCCCTGCTATCCTCCGACCTGGGACCGACTCGCCGAAGCCCACCAGCGCCTGGGCAACGCCGAGGAAGCCCAGCGCTGCCGTCTGCAGGCCCGCGAGCTCGTCGAGTCGCTGTGGAACCGTCGGATCGAGGCCGAACTGCGCGGTCGCTACCCGCGGAAACAGCGGCTGCCGAAATCGGCCAAACCGCGGCGGTGACCGCGGCGCCGCAGGCACGGGGCCAGGCGGAGCACCGTGCCTGCGGATTTCCGCGCGGGGCTCGCACCCCGTTGCCAAACGCCTACCCGGCCTGCGGCAAGCTCGCGCGCGTCGTGCTCGACGCGCCGCGGCTCGCCTGAGCGGTCCTTGCGCCGCGAGCGAGCCCGACCGCCGCTCTTCAAGGAGGAACAAGCCGCCACCGCCGCACGAGCGGCGGCTTGTGAGCCGCGCCGAGGTCAGGAAGTTGACAACGGGGCGCCGTTCAGCGATGCTCGCCGCTCCGAGCGCTTCCGGCCTCTCCGTACGCACCGCCATGACGCTTGCCGTGATCTTTGACGTCGACGGGGTGCTGACCGACTCGTACGCCCCGCACTTCGCCAGCTGGCGGCAGATGTTCGCGGAAATCGGCGCGGCCTTCGACGAGGCGACGTTTCGCCGCACGTTCGGCCGAACCAACGCCGACATCTTCCAGGAGCTTTACCAAGGTCGTCTGACCGACGCCGAAGTCCGCGCCTGGGGCGAGCGGAAAGAGGTGCTGTACCGCGAGGCGATCCGTGCGCATTTCACCCCCATGCCCGGCGCCGCCGAGTTGGTCGACGCCTTGCGGGCCTCCGGCTTCTCCCTCGGCGTGGGTTCGTCGGGACCGCCGGAAAACGTCGCCCTGACGCTCCGGCAACTGCAGCGCGACGACTGCTTCGGCGCGGTCGTGACCGGCGCCGACGTCCAGCGAGGCAAGCCGGATCCGCAGGTCTTCCTGCTGGCGGCCGAGCGGCTGGGCGTGCCCCCCGAGCGGTGCGCGGTCATCGAAGACGCCCCGCAGGGCGTCGAAGCAGCCTTGCGGGCAGGCATGACGAGCATCGCGCTGACGGGCACCGCCCCTCGCACGGCGCTGGCCCGGGCCCATCTGGTCGTCGACGCCCACGCGGAACTCTCGCCGCAGCGGATCGCGCAGCTGATCGAGGACGCCAGCACCTGACGGCAGCGGCCTCACGGCCGCCGTCAGGCCCGTTGCCGCGTCCTCCGACCGGCGGCGACTTGCAGCGCGACGCCCGGCTCGCTCCTCGACCGGCCGTCGAGGCCGCCGACGCGAAGGACGGAGGGCCTGCCGACTCCTGGCCGCAGTCCGCAGGTCGACCTCCGCTCACGCGACCGGCCGACCGCCCCTGCGGAAGACTGCGACCGCCGCCGAGGAGCGGCCGAAGCACGTGCTTGGGAGGGGATTTTGCCGGCCATCGACCTTCGCCGACGGCCAGGTCCTGGATCACGCCGAGCAGTGCCGCGGCTCCACACGGTCGACCAAACCCCGCGGAAGGGCGGGGCGTGCGGCCCTGCTCCCCTAGTGCACGCCGGTTTCGATCGGCCGCAAGGGCGACGCCTCGCTCGGCAGGCGCGTCATGGCCGGCGTGGCGGCCGAGACGCGTAGGGCGCCGAACCGCGTCGCCCGAGCCTCGGAAGGCATTCCTCGCGGCAACATGCCGTCGGCGACGAGCCGCGCCGCACGCACGCTTCCGCAGCGACTGCCCCGCCCGAACGCTCAGGCGGGCATCCGTCCCTTCGCGGCGTATCCGAGTCGGGGCGCACCGCAGCAGCGCGTTGCCCCGCGGCGGCGAGCAACCGCGCCGCAGGCCGTCAACAGCGCCAGCAGCCACGTCCCAGGCTCGGGAACGGCGACGACGGTGAAACCCAAGTCGCGCAGCGACTGCACCGTCGTGCGACTCAAAAAGGGCTCGCCGAAATCGGGGTCGATGGCGCCGGTCATCAATTCCAAACCCAAATCGCGCCCCAGCGCGTCGACAATCCCCGTACGCGGATCGAGGCTGAACGGATCGGCCGGATTGCCCTCCTGGGAACTGCTGCGCATCCGCTGGTCCCAATGGTAATCGGGCGTTCCCGGACTGCCCGCCAATTCCACCGGCACGAACTCCGCGGCGGGATCGAACTCGGCGCGGTACGCCGCCAGACCGTAGCGCCCCGTGTAGCGCCCCGAGCCGGGCACGTACAGGCCGTTGCTCCCCCACAGAGGCCCGATGCCCAACACGTGCCCCATCTCGTGGGCCATCAGTTCGTCAATCACGTTGAGCCCAGTCCCCTGGTAGTTCGCGAAGGGCTCGAGCACCGTGACGTTGACGTTCACCCGGCCCCCGGTGGACAGCCGAAAGCCGCCCTGCTCGACGGAGCCGCTGATCTGGGCCGAAGCGAAGCCCGTCGTCTGGCCGTACACGGCGATCGTCAGGCCGGTCAGGGAGATGCCGGGCTGGTAGCCGGTGACGTGGCGTTCCCAGAGAGCCGCCGCCGACGCCAACGCCGGCTCGACAATGCCCCTCTGCGCGGGGGTGAATGCGGCGGGGTTGGCGAGATACCAGTGGAGCGAAAAGGCTCGCCCGGGGGTCGCGGGCGACCCGCAGAGCAGAACGAGCGCGGCGCAAGCCGACCAGCGGCGGGCCTGGCCGCGAAGGATTGGACGCATGAGCCACTCGCTGCAGGGGGAAGGGGCCGGGCGGAACGCTCTGGTTGCAGTTTACTTGGGGAAATTCGTGGAAAGCAACGACTTTGCCGCCCGCCTCGGATCAGAACCCGTGAAACGCCGGTGCGGCGGGGCGTCCGGCGTCGGGCGAGGAGGTTCGTTGGGGTCGTGACGTTGGCTCGGACGGCGATTCGGGTAGGCTGAGGGGCATGACCGAGGCTCCTTCTTCGCCCCGTTCGACCGCGACTGCCGACCGCCTGCTGGCGGCGATGCGGAAGTATTGGGGTTACGATCGTTTTCTGCCGTTGCAGGAGGCCGCCATGACGGCGGTCGTCGAGGGCCGCGACTCGGTGGTTGTGCTGCCGACGGGCGGAGGCAAGTCGCTCTGTTTCCAGGCCCCGGCGGTCTGTCGGCCGGGGCTGGCGGTGGTCGTTTCGCCGCTGATCTCGCTGATGAAGGACCAGGTCGACGCGTTGGCGGCGTGCGGGGTGGAGGCGGCAGCGATCAACAGTTCGCTGTCGACCGACGAGCGACGGTCGGTGGCCGAGCGGGTGCGGAGCGGTCGGCTGAAGTTGCTGTACGCCTCGCCCGAGAAGCTGGCGATGCCGCGCACGCTCGATTTTCTGGCGGAGCAGGAGATCTCGCTGTTCGCGATCGACGAAGCGCACTGCATCAGCGGTTGGGGCCACGACTTTCGGCCGGAGTACCGGGGGTTGCGGGTGTTGAAGGAGCGCTTTCCGCAGGTCGGCGTGCACGCCTACACGGCGACGGCGTCGGCGACGATCCAGCGCGACATCGCCGAGCAGTTGGGACTGCGGCGGCCGGAGTTGCTGGTGGGCTCGTTCGACCGGCCGAACCTGGTATACCGCGTGCATCGGGCGGCCAACCGATGGGCGCAGGTGTGCGAGGTGATCGATCGCCACCCGCGGGAATCGGGCGTCGTGTACTGCATCAGTCGCCGCGAGGTCGACGAGCTGGCGGGGGCGCTGGCCGACCGCGGGTACCGCGCCCTGCCGTACCATGCCGGCCTGAGCGACGAGGCGCGGCATCGGCACCAGGACGACTTTCTGGCCGAGCGGGCCGACGTGGTGGTCGCCACGGTGGCCTTTGGCATGGGCATCGACAAATCGAACGTGCGGTACGTGGTGCACGCCGGCATGCCCAAGTCGGTGGAGAATTACCTTCAGGAGAGCGGCCGCGCGGGCCGCGACGGCCTCGAGGCGGAATGCGTGCTGCTGTACAGCGGGCGCGACCCGGTCACGTGGAAAATGCTGATCGACGGCAGCGACTCCGCCGCCGCGTCGGGAGCCGCGCGGTCGTTGGAAGCGATGTGGCAATTCTGCACGAGCGTCAGTTGCCGCCACGCCGCGCTGGTCGGGTATTTTGGGCAGACCTGGCACAAATCCGGCTGCGGGGCGTGCGACGTCTGCCTCGGCGAGATCGCCGTCTTTCCCGAGTCGCTCGTGGCGGGGCAGAAGATTCTGTCCTGCGTCGCCCGGTTGGAGCAGCGGTTCGGAGCCGATTACACCGCCAAGGTGCTGACGGGTTCCCAGGACCAGCGGATTCTGACGGCGGGCCACCAGCGTTTGAGCACCTACGGCCTGCTGGCCGAATTCGGCGTGCGGACGGTACGCGACTGGATCGAGCAGCTCGTGGGGCAGCAGTATCTCGTCAAGCAAGGCGAGTACGGCGTGCTGGCGATCACCGCCCAAGGCCAGGAGTTGCTTCGCGGCCAAGCCGCCTGCCAGCTCTCGCAGCCTGCCGCCCGCGCATCCCGCGACCGCGGAAGCCGCACGCCGGGAGATTCCTGGGAGGGCGTCGATCGCGGGCTGTTCGAGGAATTGAAGGCCTTGCGGAAAGAGCTGGCGACCGCTCGCGGCGTGCCTCCCTACGTCGTCTTCAACGACGCGGTGCTCCGCGACATGGCGCGTCGGCGGCCTTCGGACGACGAGCAGCTGCTGCTGGTCAAAGGGGTCGGCGAGGCGAAGCGCACCCAGTACGGAGCCGCTTTTTTGCGGAAAATCGACGCCTACTGCGCCCCCCGCGGCCTGCCGCGCGACGTGGCGGAGGCCGCGGCGACCGCCGGCCCTGCAGGCGGCGACGAACCGTCCGCGACGCGCCGGCCCGCCGCCGGTCGCGACCTCGGCGCGCAGCGGGCCCGTGATTGCTTCGCTCGCGGCGGCTCGGTGGAGGAGGCCGCGCACGCGGCGGGCCGCGCCCGCTCGACGACGCTCGGCTACTTGGCGGAGTACCTGCGAGAGGAGCGGATCGTCGACGCCTCGCCCTGGGTCGATCCGGTTGCCATCCGGCTGATCGAGGAGGCCGCCGAGGCGTCCGGGAACCAGCGCCTGAAGCCGCTGTACGAACGCCTGGAGGGCAGGGTGACGTACGACGACTTGCGGATCGTCCTGGCGTGCCTCGCGAATCGCGAGGAGGCGTGACGACCGCCGGGACGGAGAGCGGACGATTTGCTAAGCTGAAACATCCGTGACGGCCGCGCGAAAACGACGCGCGACGCCGGCGGGGGATCCTCTTTTTTTTCTTCTAAGCGAGCACTGTGCCTTATGACTCGTCGCATGTCCTCCGCGCTGGCCCTCCTTGCTGGCAGCCTGACCCTGATCGCGGCGGCCTCCGGCCGAGCCGCGGAACCCGCCGCCGACGCCGACGGCTTTTACGCGCTGTTCGACGGAAAGTCGCTCGACGGCTGGAAGGCCAACGAGCATCCCGAAACGTTTCGGGTCGAAGACGGACGGATCGTCGTCGACGGTCCGCGGAGTCATCTGTTCTACGTCGGCAAGGTGGGCGGCGCGAACTTCAAGAACTTCCACTGGAAGTGCGAAGTCATGACCAAGCCGAATTCCAATTCGGGCATGTATTTCCACACCGCCTACCAGGACAGCGGCTGGCCGTCGAAGGGCTACGAGGTGCAAGTGAACAACACCCACGGCGACCCGCGGAAGACCGGCGGTCTCTACGCGATCGCCGACGTCATGAACACGGCCCCCGCCGCCGACGACAAGTGGTTCACGCAGGAAGTCATCGTGCAGGGCAAACGGATCATCGTGAAAGTGGACGGCAAAGTCACCACCGACTACACCGAGCCGGAGAACGTGGAGCGTCCCAGCGAGATGCGCGATCGGCTGCTGTCCAGCGGCACCGTGGCCTTGCAAGGCCACGATCCCCAAAGCGTGATCCATTACCGCAAGGTGCTGATCAAGCCGCTCCCTTGACAGGTCCGGCCGACGGCGGCACGGCCCGCGCTCGACGGGCCGTGCCGCCCTGTCGGCGAGGACCCCGCCGCGCGGGAAACGCATTCCATGTCTCGCACGCGACTGGCTCCGTCGCCGACCGGTGCGCTCCACCTGGGCAACGCCCGCACGTTTCTCGTGACGTGGGCCCTCGCTCGACAACGCGGCTGGCACATCGTACTGCGGATCGAGGATCTGGATGGTCCGCGCGTCAAGCCGCACGCCGCCGCCGAAGCCGTCGCGCTGTTGCGCTGGCTGGGACTCGACTGGGACGAAGGTCCGTTGACCCAGCGCGACTGCCTGGAGCCGTATCGGCAAGCCCTGCGGCAACTGGCCGACGACGGAGTCGTTTATCCGTGCCGCTGCACGCGCCGCGAGGTGGAAGCCGCCGCGCTCTCGGCGCCCCATGGCGACGACCATGAACTGCGCTACCCGGGAACCTGCCGCCCGGCCCAGGTCGCCGCGGTCCGCTACGACGATTCCGACGCCGGGATCGCCTGGAGAGTGCGCGTCGATCCTGAGCCGACGGAATTTCTCGATCAAATCGCCGGTCCGCAAGCGGCCAATGTCGCCGCGGCGGTCGGCGATTTCATCGTCGCCACCAAGGACGGACTCCCCAGCTACCAGCTTGCCGTCGTCGTCGACGACGGCCGCCAGGGGATTGATTGCATCGTCCGCGGGGACGATCTGCTAGGTTCCACGCACCGTCAACGACTGCTCCAGCGGTTGCTGCGAATTCCCTCGGCCGATGCGTATTTCCACCTGCCCCTGGTCCGCGGGATCGACGGAAAACGCCTTGCCAAACGGCACGGCGACACCCGCGTGGCCGGGTACCGCGAGTTGGGAACCCCCCCGGAACGGGTCGTCGGCCTGCTCGCCGAGTGGTGCGGTCTCGGTCCGAGGCGGGAGATGTCGGCACGGGAATTCCTGGCGGCCTGGGATCTCGGCCAACTGCCGCCGCAGCCCGTGGTCTTCGACGCTCAGGACGACGCGTGGCTGAGGCGTTCGGCCCCTGGTCGCTGAGGGCCGCCGAGCACGGCGCTCGGCGGCGCGGGGCAGATCAGTCGCGGTCGCCGCCGCCCGCTTCGAAGGCGGCCTGCTGCTTTTCGAGCCGCTCCACCGTTGCTCGGTTCCGGTCGTGCGCCGCGCGGAGTTCGCGCACTTCCTCGCGCAGCTGGCGGACCTCTTCCGGCGCGACGGTCGCCCGCCGGTCGAGCTGCTCCAGAGCCGCCCGCGCGGCGTCGGCGAGTCGCTCCTCCCGGTCTTCGCGGCCCGCCAGTTCCGCCAGCACGGGTCGCGCCCGTTCGTCGCCCAGCTCGCCCAGCGCGCGGGCGGCCTCGATCCGCAACTGCATCCGCGGATGCTCGAGGTAGGCTGCCAGGAACGGGTACGTCGCGTCGCGGGCACGGCGGGTGCGGGCCGATTTGGCCACTCCCTGCAGACCCGCGGCAACCGCTTCGGGGGCCAACGCGTCGCGTCGCGCGGCGAGCCGTTCCATGAGCGGCTCGCGCAGCTCTGCCGCGGGGATTTGACCGATCGCGTGGCTGGCCGCCTGGAAGGGCTCGTCGCGGAACGAGCGGTCGTCGAGGGTTGCTCGCAGCACCGCCACGACTTCGGCGTCCTGGTAGGCCCCAAGTCCGCGAAGCGCGGCGGCGCGGATGGCGGGATTCGGCTCCTTCCGCGCGGTTTCCAGCAGGGCGTCGCGGACGCGCGTCCGATAGATTTTCCCCAGTTGCTCGACGACGCACAGTCGCACGCGGGCGTCGGCTTGAGTGCGCGAAGCGAGCAGCGCATCGACGGCCTCCTCGTCGCCGATCGTGCGCAACGCCTTGGCCGCCGTCTCGCGGACGCCGTAGAAGGCGTCGCCGTCGAGCGCGGCGCGGAGTGCGGCCACGCTCCGGCCGGTCTTGCGCTGCGCGAGGGCTTCGCACGCCAGCACTCTTCCCATCGCGTCCTCTGGCCGCTGGAGCTGGGCGAACAGCATCGCGTCGGTCTGCTCGAAATCGACTTCCGCCAGCACGCGGAGCCGCGGATCGAACCGTACGATCCGCGGCTCGCGTGGCAGGGGAAAGAAAAATTCGTGTTTGCGCTCATCCACCGCCACCGTACGGCTCGTCGCCGCGTACCGGACAGGGGCGTCGCCGCGGGCGTTCGGCGGATCGGGTTCGGCGAGCGCAAATTCGATCTCGGTCGCCAACGCGAACAGCGGGGCCGATGCGTCGGCCGAGCCCTGCTGTTCAATCGTGACGTGCGCGAGCCCCTCCTCGGCGAGCCAACGGTAGCGCACTTTCAGCCGCGGGTGCCCGCCGCGGTACGCCCATTGGTCGAAAAACCGGTCGAGCGTCTTGCCGGTGAGGTCCTCGAACGTTTCCCGCAAGTCGTCGGTCTCGACCGCCGACAGCGCGTGCCGCCGCAAATAGGCGGCGATCCCCTGGCGAAACAGGTCTTCGCCCACCTCCTCGCGGAGCATGTGCAGCACCCAGCTTCCCTTGGGATACGCGCGGAAATCGAATTGCTCCCGGGGCGACCGGTAGCCGCGGAACACCATCGGCCGCCGGTCGTCTTTGTGCTTGAGCACTTCGTCCCGAGCGTCCTCGTAGAGGCCGTAGAGAAAGGCGTCGCGGCCGAATTTGCGTCCCTCGTACAGATGGGTGTAGAAGGTGGCGAATCCCTCGTTCAGCCACAGGCAGCTCCAATCCTTGCAGGTGACGTAATTGCCAAACCACTGATGGGCGAGTTCGTGTGCGTCGAGCCGGCGCGACTGGTAGACGTTTTCCGTCGCCGCGGAGAACAGCGTACGCTGGGTGAGCGTGGTCAACGTCGTATTTTCCATGCCGCCCCACATGAAGTCGGCGATCGTCGTCTGATCGTACTTGTCCCAGGGGTAGGGCGTTCCTGTCTCCTGCTCGAAAAACGCCATGATCGCAGCGGTGTCTTGAAACGAATTGGCGGCATGTTCGGCCAGCGAAGGCTGGGTGAAGAAACGCAGGGGCGTCTTGCCGTGCCGGTTCTCCAGGCTTGCCAGCCGCCCCGCCACCAGACAGACCAGATAGTTCACGTGCGGCTGGCTTTGCAGCCAATGGGTCCGCTTCAGGCCCGTCGCCGGATTCGTCTCCTCGCTGAGCAAACGGCCGTTGGAAAGCACCGTCATGTCGCTCGGCGCGTGACAGACGATCTCCGTCGTGCTGCGCTCGTTCGGCGCATCGAAACAGGGAAACCAATGCCGGGCCTCCTCCGGCTCGCCTTGCGTCCAACAATGCTCGTCGCCCGCAGGAAACCCCATCTCGCGGGTGCGGAAATAGAACCCTTGGGACGGCTCGGCCCGATAGTCGATGGCGACCCAGGCGTCGGCGTTCGCCGGCAGGGGGGCTGCAAAGACGATCGTGATCTCTTCTTTGCCGACGCTGAAACCCGCGACCTCGTGCGACGACCGCACGGCGCCGACCTCCAGGTCGACCCCGTCCAGCCGCAGCGACTTGAGGGGAACGGCCAGCGGGCGAAACGCCAGCGTCGCCGTCCCCTCCAGGCGCCGTGCGCGGAAGTCCGGCGTCACTTCGAGCTTCAGGTGCAGAATGTCGACGTGCCGATCGGGCGCGTACTGGCGCGGTCCGGCGAGTTCCGCGTCGGTCGCCGCCGCCCGCACCCCCGCCGCGGCGAACGCCTGCTGGCAGTACCGGCACAGGGCTCCTTCTTCCCATCCCGTCCGCAATCCCGCCCCGCAGGCCTCGGGCGGGAGGCCCAGCGCGGCCGGCAGGAGCGCCGCGGCGAGGCGGCACGAACGACGGACGAAGGCGAAGCATCGGGCAGCGTGCATGGCGGACTCGCGGGAGCCGAGGGGTGCCGGTCGGGAGGAGGGGGGGGCAGGCTCGACGAAGGAGCCCCGGCCCCTATTCTACTCGGTCGCCGGTCGGGCCGTACGGGGCCCTCGGCAAGAGGTCTGCTCGCGGTAGGATAACGGCCTGTTCCTGATCCCCGGCCCTCCGTCGCGAGTCGCTCCGATGCTGCAACCTTACCGTCACTGGACGCCCCAACTCGGTCAGCGCGTGTTCGTCGCGGCGACCGCCGACGTGATCGGCCGCTGCGTGATCGGGGACGACTGTTCGATCTGGTTCCAGACGGTCGTCCGCGGAGACGTCCACTTCATTGAGATCGGACAACGCACGAACATCCAGGACGGCACGGTGGTGCACGTCACGCACCACGCGCGGGAGGACATGACCGACGGCTACCGCACGACGATCGGCAACGACGTGACGGTAGGCCATCAGGCGACGCTGCACGGGTGCACGATTGGCGACGCCTGCCTGATCGGCATGGGCGCGATCCTGCTGGACGGCTCGGAGATCGCCGCCGAGTCGATCGTGGCCGCGGGGTCCCTGGTGACCAAACACAAACGATTCCCGCCTCGGAGTCTGATCGTCGGCGCTCCGGCCAAAGCGGTGCGCAGTCTGACTGACGAGGAGGTGGCCGATCTGTACGCGTCGGCCCTACGCTACGTCGCTTACAAGAACGACTACCTCGCGTGAGGCCCGCGCGTCGCCGGCGGCGCCCTGCCGACGTTTCCCGTCGGCGACTGCGTCGGCAGCGCGAGGCGGGTTCCGCTTGACGGCCCGGCCGTCGCGAGCCGACTGTTCGCTGGCGGGCCCGACCGCACGTCAGTAATGGGGCGGTTTTTCGTGCGGGAGGTCGTCGCCGCCCTCGGCCAGGGCGGCCCACCGCGCCGCCCACGTGCGCAGCTCCCGCCGCAAAGCGGCAAGTTCCTGCTGCTGCGCGAGCAGCGCTTCGTGGAGCTGATCCAGGCCGTGCTGCTGGAAGGAGAGTCGCTCCTCGATCGTTTGCCACCGGTCGGCGGACTGTCGGGCGGCAGGCTGGGGATCGCTCGACATCACAAGCTCCACAGGGACGACGCCCGCGCCGACGACGCGCGGGGATGCCACCCGCGGAGGCGGAGGAGCGGGCGATTTGACGGCCGCCGCCTGCCTCCGATAATAGCCGCTGGAGCGCGGCCAGGGTACCGTCGCGGATGCCGACAGGTCCCTCGCCCCAGCCGACGCCGTTTCCCCCCGACGCCACCCCTCGCGCGAGCAAATCGATGCCCCACGTCTCCTCCGCCGCCGAATTGGCCGGCAAGAAATGCCTCCCCTGCGAAGGCGGCGTGCAAGCGTGCAGTCTCGCCGCGGCGGAGCTGCAGCTGGCACAGCTGACCGGCTGGCGGCTCACGCGGGAGGGGCAGCGCATTCGCAAGGATTGGAAGGTGAAGAACTTTCTGGCGGGACTCGATTTCTTCAACCGCTGCGCGGCGCTCGCGGAATCGGACGGACACCATCCCGATCTCCACCTGGAGGGCTACCGGCACGTCTGGATCGAGCTCTGGACGCACGCGATCGGCGGCCTGAGCGAAAACGACTTCATCCTCGCCGCCAAGATCGACCAGCTGCCCATCGACCAGCTGCCCATCGGCCAAGCGCCGATCGACTCGCCGTCGCTCGCGAAGGCGCCTTGACCGCATGCCTTGGGAAGAGGATCGCATGATCGCCGCCAGCTTCCCTGCCTTCGTCGTTCGGGCGGCCCCCCCCGTTAACGGACCCGACGCGGCGCCCCACGGGTCGGCGGAAGAGGTCGGGCTCGACGATCTGCCCGCCGGCGACGTTGTCGTCGAAGTCGCCTGCTCGTCCCTCAACTACAAAGACGCCCTCGCCGCGCGCGGCCATCCCGGCATCGTCGGACGCCTGCCGCACGTGCCGGGGATCGATGCCGCGGGGACCGTCGTCGCCAGCGACGATCCCCGCTGGCGGCCCGGCGACCGGGTGCTGGCCACCGGGTACGAGTTGGGGGCCGGACGTTGGGGGGGCTTCGCCCAATACATCCGCGTGCCGGCCGACTGGCCGGTGGCCCTGCCCGCGGAAATCTCTTTCCGCGAGGCGATGACCCTGGGCACGGCGGGTTTCACCGCGGCCCAGGCGGTCGACGCCCTGCAGCGGCACGGCATCGCTCCCGACCGCGGGCCGGTGGCGGTGACGGGGGCGACCGGCGGCGTCGGCTCGCTGGCGGTGGCGCTGCTCGCCCGCTTGGGGTACCGCGTCACGGCGGTGACGGGCAAGCTGCAGCACCGCTCCTGGCTGCTGGAGCTCGGCGCGGCCGAAGTCCTCTCGCGGGCGGACGCGGTCGACGCTTCGGACCGTCCGCTGCTGTCGGGCGTCTGGGCCGGCGCGATCGACGTCGCCGGCGGCCCGCTGCTCACGACGCTTGTGCGGCAGCTGCGTTATCGGGGCTGCGTTGCGGCCTGCGGGTTGACCGCGGGCGCTGCCCTGCCGCTGACGGTCTATCCCTTCATCCTGCGGGGCGCCGTGCTCGCCGGCATCGACTCGGCGGCTTGTCCTCGGGACGTGCGGGAGGAGACGTGGCGGCGGCTGTTCGGCCCGTGGAGGTTGCCGTCGTCGGCCTTCGCGGTCGCCGACTGCGATCTCGGCCAGCTTCCCACGGCGGTGGCGGAGATGCTGGCGGGCGACGTGCGCGGTCGGGTGCTGGTCCATCCGCGCGGGTGAACAAGGAGCGGGGAGGATGGACGCCACGCGCAGCCTCGCACGCACGATCGTCTGCCTCGTCGTCGCCGCGAACGGCGCGGCCTGCCGGGCCGAGGAGCCGACGGCCGAAGCGCGGGCGTTGGCGGCGGAGGTGCTGATCCACCGCGACGAATTCGGCGTTCCCCACGTGCTGGGCAAGTCGGACGCCAGCACGTTTTTCGGCTTCGGCTACGCGCAGGCAGAGGATTACTTCTGGCAGGTTGAAGACGCCTACATCCTGTCGTTGGGGCGGTACAGCGAGATTCACGGTCCGCAGGGCTTCAACTCCGATCTGCTGAATCGCGCTTTCGAGATCGTGCCGCGCAGCCAACGGGACTACGCGGCCCTGGACCGCACGACGCGACGGCTGTGCGAAGCGTTCGTGGGCGGCATCAACTACTACCTGCAGGCGCATCCCGACGTCCGCCCGCGGCTCCTGACCGTCTTTGAGCCGTGGCAGGTTCTGGCGTATTACCGTCAGGTGGCTCTGGAGCTTTGTTTTCGGCTGACTGGCCTGACCGACGAGTACCTGCCTCGGCGGAACCCGCAGATTTGGAACGCGACCGGCTCCAACGGCTGGGCCATCGGACCGCAACGGACGCGCGACCGACATCCGATGCTGCTGGCCAATCCGCACATGCCCTGGTTCGGGTTCGCGCAGCTGGCCGAGGCCCACTTGATCAGCGAAGGGAGCGACGGGGAGCGCGGCTGGAACTTCAGCGGCGCGGGATTCTACGGCTGTCCCGCCCTGGCGTTGGGCCACAACGAGCGGTTGGGTTGGACGCTGGTGACCAACGAACCCGACATTGCCGACGTGTGGCGCGTGCGGTTCACGGATGCAAAACGGCCGTTGGCCTACGAGTACGACGGGCAGTACCGCCTGGCCGAGCAGTGGAGCGAAACGATCCGGGTCCGCAAAAGCGGCGGCTTCGAGGACCGGCTGGCGACCTTCCGGAAGACGCACCACGGTCCGATCGTCGCGCGGGAAGACGAACGCACCATGCTCGCCGCGCAGATCGCCGGCCTGTACGAAACGGCGCCGCTGCGGCAGGCGCTGCAAATGAAACGCGCCCGGAACCTGGCGGAATTTCGCACGGCCCTGGGAGCCCTGCAAATGCTCTACATGAACGTGCTCTACGCCGACTGCGACGGCAACGTTCTCTACCTGTACAACGGCCGGATCCCGCGCCGCAATCCGGACCTCGATTGGTCGCGACCCGTCGACGGTTCCGATCCCGCCGCCGAATGGCTGGGCGTGCACGACCTGGACGAGCTGCCGCAGATTCTGAATCCCAGCGCGGGCTTCCTGCAGAACTGCAACAGTTCGCCGGCGATCGCCACCGACGGGGGCAATCCGGCACTGGACGACTTCCCTCGCTACATGCTTCGCGACGGCGAGCGCCGCAACCGCCGCGCGCTGCGTTCTCTGGAAATCCTGCGGTCCATGAACGACGTCGACTTCGCACAGTGGCAACAGGCCGCTTTCGACACGGACGTCTACTGGGCCCGGCAGGAACTCCCCCGGTATGCGCGGGTCTGGGAAGAGATGCAGCGCCGCAAAGAGCCGCTGGCCACGCAAGTCCGCCCGTATCTGGAGCATCTTCTCGCCTGGGACGGACGCATCACCGCCGACTCGACCGCCGCGGCGCTCTGCCACGCCTGGTACGAACAGCTATACGGCTCCGGCTATCCCGGAGAAACCCTTCGTGCTCCGTACGTCGGCGACGAACAGAAGCAACTGGCGGCGCTCGTGCGGGCCGCCGACCAGTTGCTGGCGCTGCATGGCACGTGGCAGCCGGCTTACGGCGACATCTTTCGCATCCAGCGGGTGCCGCGGACGGCCGATCTGTTTCCGTCCCGATTCGACGATCGGGCGCCGAGCTTGCCAAGCGTCGGCGGGCACGGACCGATGGGCGTGGTCTTCACCCAATACTACACCCCGAGCCTCAATCTGCCCTTGCTGGTCCGCCAGCGCCGTCGGTACGCGATCGTCGGGACCTCGTATCTCGCGGCGTACGAGTTTCCCCCCGCCGGCGCGCGGGGGACGAGCGTCGTGCCGCTCGGCGCGAGCGGCGACCCCCGCTCCCCCCATTTTTTCGACCAGGCCGACTTGCTTTCGCGACGTCAATTCAAGCCCGAGCATTTTACGGCCGACGAGGCGCAGCGCGCCGCCGTCCGCAGCTACCGGCCCGGAGAAGACGTTCCCTGAGCCGAACGGCGCCCCCGCCGCCGAACGCCGCTCGGCGGCAAGCCCCCGCGGCCCCTCCGGCGGAAGGCGACCCCGCGACAAGCGCCTTGGTGCCCGCCGCGCACCTCGGTTATACTACCCGGAAGTCCGCACAGCTTCGGCGGTCGAAAGAGACGAGGGACTCCGGCGGCTCCCTCTGTTTTGCCCTAGGTTTCAGGCCTTATGCCCAAATACGTCGTCCGCCATGGAGTGATGCGCAGCCTGGGCGTCTTCAGCGCGCGCGGCAGCGACGTCTTTGCACGGGGCTCGCAGGTGATCGCTCGCACGCAGCGCGGCCTGGAGCTGGGAGAAGTGCTGTGCGAAGCGACGGAGCAGTCCGCCGCCAGTCTCCAGGGCGCCAAGGGCGGGCAGATTCTGCGGGGTCAGACCCCCGAGGACCTCGGCGAATTGCGGCGGCTGGCGGAACAGGAGGTGCGGGAATTCGACGTCTGCAAACAGCGCGTCGCCGAGCTGCAACTCGATTTGAAACTGATCGACGTCGAGCGGTTGTACGGCGGCGAACGCGTCGTGGTCTATTATCTGGCTGAAGGTCGCATCGACTTCCGCCAACTCGTCAAGGTGCTGGCGAAGGAATTCCAGACGCGGGTCGAGATGCGCCAGATCGGCGTCCGCGACGAGGCGAAGCTGCTGGCCGACTACGGCGACTGCGGCAAGCCGGTCTGCTGCAACACGCATCTCTCGGAAATGCCCCCAGTCTCCATGCGGATGGCCAAGCTGCAGAAGGCGACGCTCGATCCGAGCAAAATCTCGGGACGTTGCGGCCGCCTGAAGTGCTGCCTGCGGTACGAATACGACACGTACGTCGAGTTGCAAAAGGATCTGCCGCCGGTCGGTTCGGAAATCCTGACCGCCAAAGGCCGAGCCCGCGTCCTGGCTCAGGAGATCCTCACCGGGCAATTGCTCGTGGAAACCGAAGACATGCGGCGCGTGGCCATCGACGCCGCCGACGTGCTGACCGTGGTGAAGCGCGGCGGCCCGCGCGGCAAAGGCGAAGCGCCGGGCCCCGGCCGGGCCCCCGCGGAAGAGGCGTCGTCCGCTGGCTCGTCGTCCGCTGGCCCGTCGTCCGCTGGCTCGTCGTCCGCTGGCTCGTCGTCCGCTGGCCCGTCGTCCGCTGGCCCGTCGTCCGCTGGCCCGTCGTCCGCTGGCCGCAGGCCGTCGTCCCGCGGCGGGCGATCCGGCCGCGAAGACCGCGCCGCCGACTTCGCCCGTAAATCGGCGGCGG
>Ga0169931_10002442_pt1 | contig 30325 bp, 27 predicted proteins | sample Kivu_15m_20L_FD_129675 | JGI IMG/M metagenome (GOLD analysis project Ga0169931, IMG submission 129675) | Freshwater microbial communities from Lake Kivu, Western Province, Rwanda to study Microbial Dark Matter (Phase II) - Kivu_15m_20L... | ecosystem: Environmental > Aquatic > Freshwater > Lake...
GTTCTTCCTATAGAGCCGTCGTAGACTACGACGTTGATAGGACGGGTGTGGAAGCGTGGTAACACGTTTAGCTTACCGTTACTAATAGCTCAATTGGCTTGATTTATGCACTGAAAAAATTTTAGATACAATTTACAATGTTAGAGAATAAATATTTTTTATGTTTAATGTAGTTCAGCATTTCAAAAATATAAAAAAAATTTTCAGTTTAAATCTTAAATTAACTTTTATAATAAAATATATTTTAGGAATTTTTGAAAAAAAAATTATTCAATTCAATAACATTTCTCAAATAAAACAATTTAAAAAAATATTTATAGAAGGCTCCTACTCATTTAATTGGACAACAGGTAATAGTCATAATTTTTTAACTATAGCAAAAGTTTTAAAAAAGATCCGAAAAAGTTCATCAGATTTTGTTGGGCGGGGGGGGGGTAATAAAAAAAGTTTAGCAAATTTAAGAATTCTAGAGATCGGTTCTTTTGAAGGTTATTCTGTTAATGTTTTTAATAAAATTTTTACTCAACCAGAGATTTATTGCGTAGATCCTTGGATACCCTATTCGGAACATCCTAATCTTAATTTTAACCAAATAGAAAAAAATTTCGATACAAATACAGTAAATTTAAATATTAAAAAATTTAAAATGTTTTCATCTGATTTTTTTAAAAATAATAATAAAAATTTTGATTTAATTTATATAGACGGTTCTCATATGAGCGATGATGTATTTTTTGATGCCGTGGAATCTTTTAAAATTTTAAATAAAAATGGAATCTTATTTTTTGATGATTTTTTTGGTCATTTAAAATTTGATAATAACCAACCAATTGACGGTATTGTGCGATTTTTAAATACTATTAATATAAATAGTCTTAAATTAATTTTTATAAATTCTCAGATTGCTTTTTTAAAAATATAATGTCGTAAAGATAATCGCTGAAAGCATCTAAGCGAGAAACTCACCTCAAAACTAGTTCTTCCTATAGAGCCGTCGTAGACTACGACGTTGATAGGACGGGTGTGGAAGCGTGGTAACATGTTAAGCTTACCGTTACTAATAGCTCAATTGGCTTGAATTATAAGCAAAAATTTTTTTTAGACATAAATTATAATGTTACAATTATTAATAATTCGTATTATTATTTGAATGATAAAAAAAAATACCTCAACTTTGAAGAGTTAATTAAATGAATTTTAATAAATATTTCTTAAATTCAATATCTAAGATTTGTAGTTTATTTGATTTTATTCAAATTGATAACCTAGTTAACGAGATAAGTAAAATTAAAAAAAAAAAAGGTAGAATTTTTTTTTTAGGGGTAGGTGGAAGCGCAGGAAATTGTTCTCATGCAGTAAACGATTTTAGAAAATTATGCGAAATAGAGAGTTATTCTCCAACAGATAATGTCTCTGAATTGACAGCGAGAACAAATGATGAAGGTTGGAAAACAATTTTTGTAGAGTGGCTTAAGATCTCAAATTTAAATAAAAGAGATGCAATTTTTATTTTTTCAGTCGGAGGAGGAAACAAAGAAAAAAAAATTAGTGAAAATTTAATTTATGCTATTGATTATGCAAAACTTAGAAATGCTAGAATTTTTTCTTTTGTGGGCAAAAAAGATGGTTATGCCTACAAAAATTCTGATATTTCTGTTTTAATTCCAATAATAGACCCTAAAATGATTACTCCTTTTTCAGAATCTTTTCAAACAGTTTTGTGGCATTTATTGGTTTCTCATCCTAAATTAAAGAAGCAACCTACAAAATGGTAAATTTAAAAAAAATCCGCATATTTGCTGACAGTGCAGATATTGATTCTATTAAAATCAGTTTAAAAAATAAAATAATTTCAGGATTTACAACTAACCCTACTTTAATGCGAAAATCTGGAATAAAGGATTACGAAAGTTTTTCAAAAACTGCTGCGAAATTAGTTTATCCAAAATCCATTTCTTTCGAGGTATTTAGCGATGATTTGAATGAGATGTACAATCAAGCGAAGATTATTTCTTCTTGGAATGATAACATTTTTGTAAAAATTCCAATTGTGAACACTAAAGGAATTAGTACTAATAAAGTTGTTAAGAAACTTTCCTATGAAAAAGTAAATTTGAATATAACTGCAATTTTTACATTGAAGCAAATTAAAAGTGTTATGAGTGTGTTGAATAAGAAATCCAATACTATCTTATCAATATTTGCCGGAAGAATAGCTGATAGCGGACGGGATCCTGTCCCTATAATAAAAACTTCTGTTAGAATTTGTAAAAAATATAATAATATAAAAATATTATGGGCGAGCACCAGGGAAGCCTACAATGTTATTGAAGCCCACAACTGTGGATGCCATATCATTACAGTTTCAAACGATATAATAGATAAGTTAAAAAATTTTAATAAAAACTTAGATGTTTTTACAAAAGAGACTGTACGAATGTTTTATGAAGATGCAAAATGTTCTGGTTATAAAATTTAAATTAGCTAATAATTTAAAATTTTATTTGTGAAAATAAAATGAATATTTTTTATTTTTATTAAAATATTTATTATTAAAACATAATCCATTTGATGAAAAAGGGTGATCTTTTATGTTAAATTTTTTTTTGTTAATTATTTTCCAGCCAAATTTTTTATAAAATTTTACCATTTTATTCAGACAAATTAAAAAGGAAATTTTTTTACTTTCTATTATAATTTTTTTATTAAAATTCATTAAAATTTTTGAAAGTTTTTTTTTTTTAAATTTTTTTTTAATTATAAGTGTATCAAAATAAAAATATTTTTTTTTCTTCTTCTCTAGGTAAAAAGTGCGGTCTCTTAAAAGTGTATAACCTATAAGACTGGACTTGAAAAATAAAAGGTTATGAATATCTTTTTTTTTTGTGAATTCTTTAAACCAGTTCAAATTTGATTTTAATCCAAACTTCCACTCTGTATTTTTTAATTTGCAAATTTCTCTAATTTGATCTTTACTTAACTGGTAAGTTTTCTTTTTTAAGATTAAGTAGTTATTCAAATAATTGTTTTTTTTAAACATTTTGTATTTAAAATATATATTATATTTAATTTTAGTAATATAATTAATGACACTCTTATTGATAATTTTTTTTAAAACTAAATTATGTTTAAAGTAATTAAAGAAAAAAATTTGGGAAGTAGTCTCGGAAAACAAGAAATTGATATATTAATTGAAGTAATAAAAAAAAAAAATACCCTGACAAGAGGGCCCTATTTAGAAAAGTTTGAAAAAATATTTGCTAAAATGTGTGGCTCTAAATATGCAGTGGCTGTTTCCTCATGTACAGCAGCACTTAAAATATCGACACAACTTTTAAGATTAAAGCAAGGTGATGAGGTTATAGTTCAGGCTAATGCTTTTTGGAAAACTGTAGTTGCGCTAGTTGAAAAAAAAGTATTATTAAAAATTGTTGATGTTAATAAAAATAATTTTCAAATGTCATTTGAGGACTTGCAAAATAAAATAACAAGAAAAACTAAGGCTGTTTATTTAGTTACAATGGGTGGCAGCACAGACAATATAGAAAAAATACATAATTTTTGTAAAAATAGAAATATACCCCTCATTCAAGACTGCGCACATTCGGTCTTTTATAAATTAAATAATAAACCACCAGGTAATTTTGCTGATATAAATTGTTTTTCTTTTTCAACTTTGAAAAATATTACAACGCTTGGTGAAGGAGGGATGATTACAACGGATAGGGAAATTTTTGCCGATGAAGCAAAAAAATTAAGGGATGGTTGGCCGATAGGAAAATTTGTTAAATATGAATATAATTATCAAAAAAATTTTTTTTCAAAACCAATTAATACAAATTTTTTAAAGCCAGGAGATTATTTTTATCATGACTGGAAGACATTAGAGGAGGTTGGTTCTACATATAAGATGAATGATGCGCAAGCCGCAGTTGGAATTGTGCAACTAAAGAAATTGCAATTTTTTTTGAAGAAACGAAAAAAGATTTCTAATCTTTACAATAATTTTTTAAAAAAATACAGTTTTTTTAAATTACAAAAATATTCTTCTAAACTTTTGTCCTCTTATCATCTCTATAGTTTCTTTGTTGAAAAAAATAATTATTTTGACAGAGATAATTTTGTAGAAAGACTAGAAAAAAAATATAATTTAATATTAACTAATAGATATTGGCCAATTCATATGCATCCTATTTTAAGACTAAAGAAGCACAAAATAGGTGAGGCAAAAAATTTTGAAGAAATTTATTTTAAAAAACAAATAGATTTGCCGATTTCAGCAATAATGTCACTAAAAGAGGCAAGGGAAGTAATAAAAAGATTAAAAATTTGCGTTGATTCCTTTAGAGAAGATAAAATTAACTAAATAATGAAAAATAAAATATTTATTACAGGTGGCTCAGGATATGTTGGCAATGTTTTAGTACAGAGATTATTAAAAAAAGGGCATGTAGTTACCTCTTTTGATTCTGGCTTTTATGGATATGGTAATCACGATTTAATTTCTAATAAAAATTTTAAATTAATAAAAGCAGATTTAAGAGATAAAAAAAAATTGAATGAATCCATCAAAGGGAATGATATAGTTCTTCATTTAGCTTGCGTTTCAAATGACCCCTCTTTTGAATTAGACCCTAAAATTTCAAAAGAAATTAATTTTGATATATTTGAGTCACTAGTTAAAATTTCAAAAAAAAACGGAATTAGAAAGTTTATTTATTGTTCGACAGGGTCCGTTTATGGATTTTCTAAGGCTAAAAAGGTAACCGAAACTCAGAAGCTCGTACCCATGACTCAATACAATACTTACAAAGCCAAATGTGAACCAATTCTATTTAATTTTGGAGATAAAAATTTTTTAACAACTATAATAAGACCAGCAACTGTATGTGGATATAGCCCAAGAATGCGATTTGATTTAACTGTAAATATCTTAACAAATCAAGCTTATAATAATAGCCTGATAAAAGTATTTGGTGGAGAGCAGTTTAGACCAAATATTCATATTATAGATATGTGTAGAGTTTATGAAGCTTTATTATCTGCTGAAGAAAATAAAATTAATTGTCAAATATTTAATACTGGTTTTAAAAATTATAAAATTAAAGATATAGCAATAAAAATAAAAAATATTTTTAAAAAAAAATTAAATAGAGAAATTATTTTAGAAAAAATTAGTTCAGATGATAAAAGGTCGTATCGCTTGAATTCTGAAAAATTTGAAAAAGTTTTAAATTTTAAATTCAAATATGATATTGATTATGCAATTAATGAGTTAATTTATTGTTTTGAAAGAAAATTATTTAAAAAAGACACCTTAGAAGACATTAATTATTTTAATGTAAAAAAAATGCAGTTTTTATTTAATAAAAGTGAAATATAAGAACGTTATTATAACAGGGGGCTTGGGCTTCATAGGAAGTCATCTTGTAGATTTGTTAGTAAAAAAAAATTATAACATTACAGTTATTGATAATTTTTGCTCTGGAACATTAAAAAACATAGAAAAAGTTAAAAATAAAATTAAATTAGTTAAATCTGATGTAAGTAAAATAAAAAAAAGAAACCCAATTTTTAAAAATTGTTCTGCTATTATTCATTTGGCAGGAATAGGAGACATAGTTCCTTCAATTGAGAATCCAAAAAAATATTTTAATACAAATTTTATAGGGACTTTAAATATTCTTGAGGCAATGCGTTATAACAAAATAAATAAAATTATATATGCAGCCTCTTCTTCTTGTTACGGCATTGCTAAAACTCCAACTAATGAGCAAAACCAAATTAACTGTGAATATCCTTATGCCTTAAGCAAATTTATGGGCGAGGAATTAATAAAACACTGGAGTAAAGTTTATAAACTTAACTATATTTCTCTTAGAATATTTAATGCTTTTGGCGAAAGATATAAAACTAAAGGAGCTTATGGGTCAGTAATTGGAGTTTTTATGAAACAAATCCTCAGTAGTGAGCCACTCACTGTAGTAGGAAGTGGGAAGCAAAAAAGAGATTTTGTTTATGTAACTGACGTTGCGTATGCTTTTTACTTAGCTTTGAAATCAAATAAAAAAAACAAAGTTTATAATTTGGCTTCTGCTAAACCGATTTCTGTTAATCAATTAATAAAAAATTTAAAATATAAACGTATCATAAGAATTCCAATAAGAAAAAAAGAACCTTTCAAAACTTTTGCAGATATAAACAAAATAAAGAGAGAACTAAAATGGAGACCAAAAATATCTTTTGCAAATGGAATCAAAATAATGATGACAAATAAAAACTACTGGTTAAATGCTCCATTATGGACGCCAAAAAAAATAAAAAAGGCTACAGAGTTATGGCATAAATATATGAAATGAATATGAATAAAAAATTAAATATCGAGATTGATAAAAAAATCTTTTTATCTACTGATCTACTTTTAAAAGAAATAAAGAATCAAAAATTTGTTCTTTGCCATGGTGTATTTGATTTGGTGCACCCCGGTCATTTAAGACAATTCGTTTATGCAAAAAAATTTGCTCCAATTCTAGTAGTAAGCGTTACTTCTGATAATTTTATATTTAAAGATAATCTTAGACCCTATGTAAATCAGGAACTAAGATGTCTTAATTTAGCCCATTATGAGATCGTAGATTATGTTATTGTAGATAATAACCCCAAGCCTCTTAAATTAATTCAAAAAATTAAACCTAAATATTTTATTAAAGGATATGAATATCAAAAACTTGAAAACAAAAATACAAAAGAAGAAAAAAAAATCTTAAATAAGATAAAATGTAAGTTTATTTTTTCACCTGGAGATGTTGTATTTTCTTCCTCAAATTTCATAAAATCACTTAAACCTAATATAAAATTTGAGAAATTATTTACTCTTCTGCGTTCAGAAAAATTAAAAATTAAGGATTTGAAAGAAACGGTTAAAAAATTTTCGCAGTTAAAAGTATCAATTTTAGGCGATACAATAGTAGATAAATATTCATCCGCAGTTGTAGTAGGAGGAATGCATAAATCACCTACAATTAGTGTTAAAATTCTCGAAGAGAATTATTTTGTTGGGGGCGCAGCTATAGTTGCTATGCACGTTGCAGCTACTGGAGCAAAAGTTAAATTTTCCACAATGATTGGAAATGATAAAGATTCAAAATTTATTATTAACCAATTTAAAAGAATAAAAAATATAGATTGTAATTTTCTGCATAAAGAAAATAGACCCACAACACAAAAGAATAATATTGTTGTAGATAATGTTAAGCTATTAAAGATTGATAATGTAGACAATAGCTTAATTAATGAAGAAGATTTATCATTTTTATTAAATAAAAACTTTTTTAATACAGATGGAGTGATTTTATCAGATTTTAGACACGGAATATTTAATAACGAAACTATACCTAAAATTTCTAAATTTATTAAAAATATAAAATTTAAGGTAGCTGATACTCAAGTTGCTAGCAGATGGGGCAATCTTACGGATTATAAAAATTTTGACCTACTCACTCCAAATGAAAAAGAAGTTAGATTTGCACTTGCAGATCAAGATTCAGTGATAAGGCCTTTAGGTTATAGACTTATGAAAAGTATAAAATGTAAAAATTTATTTATTACTTTAGGATCTGATGGTGTCATATCAATTAGAGATAAAAATTATACAAGGTCAAGCTTTCACCTTGAATCTCTAGTAGATAAATTAGTTGATCCAGTGGGGGCAGGCGACAGTTTTTTAGCTTATAGCACCTTAAGTATGATGGTCACTAAGAACGATATATCTTCGGTTATATTAGGTAGTATAGCCTCTAAAATTAGCTGTGAAAAACTTGGTAATATTACAATATCCCCCCAATCAATTTTTGAATATTTGAATAAAATTGAAATATTTGAAAAAAATTTTTAAAAAAATAATATTTAAAATATAATTATACGAAAACAATAGAAAATGAAAAAAATTTTAATTTTATTTATAGACTTATGCGCCTTTATATATTCTCGTTTTATTATTTTAAATTTATTTCTTTTAGGCTTAACTAATAAAAAATTTTACTACAATCATAGCTTAGGTTTTGGTGATAGTATTTGCTATTATTTGCACTATTATAATGAAATAAGGTCCTCAAGACAAAATATACCTTTGGCCTTCGGCAGTTTTCATGAAAAAATTGTATCTTTTTTTTTTTCAAAGTATAAAAAAATTTTTTTTAAAATATTTGCATTTATGCCCTATTATAGGATTATTAAATATTTAACTGGTTCTACTAGCTACTTTAAGCCAATATTCAATTATAAAATAGGAATTAACGGTTTAATGGAAGATGATCTATTGCTATCTAAGAATTATGACAAAATTTTTAAAAATATTTTAGCTAAAAAAAAAATTTCAAATAAAGTTAAAAAATTAACAAAAAAAAAATATATCTGTTTTTTTATAAAAAATTATAATAATAATATTAACGATTTAAGTTCTAATCCTGTCTGCAGGCAAACAACAAACTTTGAAAAAATAAAAAAAATATTATTATATTTGATATCAAAAAATTTTAATGTTTTAATTTTAGGCAATTCTAAAGATAAAGGAACTTTAGCAATTAAAAAAAAACATAAGAATATGGAAAAACTATATTTCTTGGAAAATTATAAGATTAATTTTGATGAACAAATTTATATTTCTAATAAATCTTCTGGATTTATAGGAAATCAAGCTGGGTTAATTATTCCTTTTATTTTATTAAAAAAAAAAACTTTAGTATTTGATGGTTGTGCAACCCCTTATATCAAAAAACATACAAATCTTAAGCATGTACATTATATTTTTAAAAAAATTGTTATTAATAAAAAAAAATTTCAATTACATTCAAAATTTGAAAACTACAAAAAAAAATATTCGATAATAGAAAATAACTATAGAGAAATTAAAAAAAAAATTAACAAAATATTCTTATAATTATTCTAAATTTATAATTCATGAAAAAGTTAAAATTACCTTTAGATTTAAAAAAGATATACTGCTTTGATTTAGATGGTGTAATTTGTAAAACTCATATGAATCATTATAAAAAATCTAAGCCCATATCTAAAGCTATAAAAAAAATTAACACTTTATATTTGCAGGGTCATCAAATTATAATTTTTACTTCTAGATTTATGGGAAGAAATAACGAAAATATCCATTTAGCTAAAAAACAGGGTTATAATTTCACTTTGAAACAGTTAAAAAAATGGAAACTCAAGTATCATAAATTGATTTTTGGCAAACCTTCATATGATTTTATTGTAGATGATAAAAGCATAAATTTTAAAAATTGGGTTAAAAATATTAAGTGAATTATCTTTTATCAAATATATTTCTAATATAAATAATATTTATGAGTTTAAAAAAAAGTTCTTTAAAATTTTCTTTTGATAAATATTTTTCTAAAATTAATCGTTCTAATATTAATCATAATCAATACCCTCTTTTAGAAAATGCTTTTAGTAAAGATGATATTTTTGCTGCTATTGAGGTTATTTTATCAAAAAAAATTACAATGTCTGATGTTACAAAGAATTTCGAATATGAATTTGGTAAATATATTGGGAGTAAATATGTACTGATGACAAATTCAGGCTCTTCAGCGAATCTTTTAGCCGCATTTACAATGACCAACCGGAAAAGAAAATTTTTTTTAAAACCCGGAGATTATTTCGCGATCCCTGCGATATGCTGGTCTACATCCTTATGGCCTTTTGTACAGAGCGGTTTAAAGCCAATATTTGTTGATGTGAATATAAATAACTATTGTTTAGATGAAGTAATGCTAAAAAAAAATTTATTAAAAAAAATAAAATTAATAGTTGATATTCATGTGTTAGGAAATTGTTCTAATATTAATTTAATTTCAAAGTTAGCAAAAAAAAATAATATTCTTTTATTCGAGGACACTTGTGAGTCTTTGGGGTCTGCTTATAATTCTAAATATTTGGGAACGTTTGGTGATTTTGGAACTTATTCATTTTATTACTCACATCAAATTACAGCGGGTGAAGGAGGAATGTTGATTTGTAAAAATAAAGAAGATTACGAAATAGCCTATACTCTGAGGGCCCATGGTTGGGACAGGGGGTTAAAAAAGAAAAATGATAAAAGTTTTAATTTTGTAAATTCTGGTTTTAATTTGCGCCCATTAGATATAACGGCAGCTATTGGTTTAAGTCAGTTTAAAAGATTAAACAAGATGATGTCTGATAGAAAAGAAAATCGAGATTTAATTATTAGTAGCATTGAAAATCATAATAATTATAAAAATCAATTTACTTTTTTTCAAGAAACTAAAAATTTAAAAGCAAGCTGGTTTGGTCTTCCTATTTTATTAAGACCTGATTTAACAAATATAAAAAATAAATTTTTAAAATATTTAAACTTAAATAAAATTGAAACTAGACCGATTATTAGTGGAAATTTTTTAAATCAACCAGCTGCTAAACTTTATAACTATACCAATAAAGATATGAAAAAAAATTTTCCAGTTTCGCAAGACATAGAGGAAAGAGGATTTTTTATTGGGTTGCCAACAGCTAAAATCCATAACGATCAACTCAATTATCTTGTAAACAAGTTGGTAAATTTTGATGGATTTTTAAAGTAAATTTTCCGTTTACACAATCTACTAGTTTTTAGATTCCGTCTTTCTAAAAAATGCTATTAACATTAATAATAAGTGGAATTTCTTTTTAAAAAAATTTTTACTAAACCTATTAAAGAAGCAATTATAAGCTTAAGATTAGCTGAGCTTTCCCCCCTTGATCTGTTAACGAATTTTGTTTTTATTTCACCAATTTTGAAATTATTTTTATATAAAACTAAAAGTATTTCTGATAAAATAATAAAACCGTCACCAATTTTGCCACATTTTTCCACAATTTTTTTTGCTGCTCTTCTTGAGTATATTCTGTAGCCATTTGTATAATCTGAACATGGAATTTTTAATAAAAATCTTGCTAAATAATTTGCTAATTTTGAAAAAATTCTTCTTGAAACGGGCCAGTTAATTATTTGACTTCGCTCAAGATATCTACTTCCTATCAATAAATCTAAGTTCTTATCATTAAAAAATTTTATATTTCTTCTTAATTCGCTAGGCGGATGAGACAAGTCAGCATCCATTTCTATAAATATCTCCACTTCTTTTTTTTTTAAAGCATTTTTTAATCCTTCCAAGACCGCACTTCCTCTCCCAAGTTTTTTGTTTCTTTTAATATATATAATATTTGTTTTAATTTTTTTTAAAATATTTTTTGTTAAATTATCATTGGAATCGTCAACTACTATTATTTGAGATTTAACATTTTGTCTTATTTTTTTTATTAGATTTTTTATATTATCCGACTCGTTATAAGCAGGTATTATAATCGTAATATTTGAAGCCATTTGTATAATTTAGTTCATATAATTATTTGTTTGTATTTTGCACAATTAATAAATATTTTTTACCAAAAAATAATTCGACGGGGTAGTCTTTAACGTTGTAAGTTTTAAGTATTTTATATTTTTTAAAATGAGGTTCATTAGATAAATAGAATTCAATGGTATTGTCATTGGTGATATTATTTTTTTTTATATATTTAGACACTTTATAAATTTGTATAAATTGTTTAGCAGGAAAGAGAAAATAATATGCTGGCCTGGTGCCACAGAAATAATTTAACTCCCAAACATTATCGTGATTATATGAATATTTTATTCCATTATCTTTTACTAAATTTGTGCAATCTTTTCTAAATTTAGTAAAAAATTTGTGTATGGAGCTATCATAATTCATGATACCAAATTCTTTAATTTCCTCGTAATCTAACAATTTTTTATAACCAAAAGTATTATCAAAATTATTTTTAATGTTGGCAAAACTTAATTCATAAAATTTTTTGTTTGTTACCTCACGGCCCCAGGTTCCATAAGAATTAATATACAAAAATATAAGAATTATTACGTATGTAATATTTTTAATTTGAGAACTTTTTACTATTTTTGTGAAGTAATAATTAAGAACTAATATTCCAACAATAGAACCCGTTGACACTCTAAAAATTTCAACAGCATGTAAATTTTGAATTATTAAAGATAATGAATAAATAGAAATTATAACTAATGCAAAATTATTTTTTTTACTTTTTATTAAAAATTTATTTTTGAATATTTCTTTATATAAAACAAAGATGCAGCAAGCGTAAGATGCATAAATTAAAATCCAATCTGCCCAAAAGCGAAGCAAGGTATCTAAAAAAGTTACAACCAATAATCTAAATGGACCAAAAAAATAAATATAAATTTTCCTTAAATATGTATTGCTATCCTTAATATAATAACCAACGTTATTAAGACTTTCGTATTTGTAAGCTGGAAATATTAGTTCATACCAAATCAAATAATTTGAAGTGGCAAACATATAAACTGCATAAATTAATAAAGGTAAAAAAAAACCTGCAATATAAAATATTATGTTGTCTCTTTTTTTGTTAATTTTTAAATAAAAAAAAATAAAAATAAAAATAATCACCGCAGAAATTATGATTGTTTCTCTTATTAAACAGGAGGTTCCTAAAAATGAACCTGATAATAAGTAATTAATTTTTTTATCTTTAAGTAATAATAAATATAAACTTATAGAAATTGGTAAAAAAGCTAAGTAGTTTGCCCATGGTAAAACTAATTTCGGGTGAATGTTAATTAAAATTAAAATTAAAAAAAAAATTTCAAAAAAACTAAATCTTAATTTTAAACAAATTAAAAAAATAAAAAAAATTGATATAAAATAAAAGATATTTGCTGTCAAATATATAGAAAACCAATTATCACCAAACAAATATAAACTGGCAGCATTTATTAGAGTTTGTCCAATTCCATACTTTACATAAACTTCCTTATAAAGTTGCATTCCATTTAAAAATTCATGTGCCTCATTAAAAATTAAAAATAGGTGATTAGTGTAATGGTTTCTATTTAGTAGTAGAGAATTAGCAAAATATAAAAAAATAACTAGGGATATAGAAAGTATGATCCTATAATTATTTTTTTTTTTCATATTAATCATTATCAAAACTATTTATATTAATCATTATTAAAACTATTTATACTTTATAAATAATTAATAAATGAATTTATTTAAAAACATTTTCAAATCTAATAACTTCTTTGTAATATTTGTCTGTTTAATTATATTTTTCTATTTTTTAAATGCAGTTCTTTTTAGTAGAAATATATTTAGTAATCATGTCCTTCTAATTTTCACTGAAGCTAAACAATTTTTAGATTCTAAAATTTTATATAAAGAAATTCATATTTTGTATGGAATTGGACAAACATTATTTAATGCGTTGAGTTTATATTTGTTTGGACAAAATGTTTTTTCAATTCAATTAAATACTAACATCTTTTATTTTTTATCAATTTTTTTTATTTTTTTGATTTGTTTAAAAATCAATCTAAGCCGCCTTGACAGTTTATTCTTAATTTTGATTTTAATTAACATTCATCCAATACCGATATTCCCTTGGTCAAATTATTTGGCTTTTTTACCGCTTGTTATGAGTTTGTATTTTGCGCTTGATAAAAATAAATTAAGTTTATTTTTATCGGGAATTTTTTTGGCAGTAGCGTGTCTAAATCGTGAAACAACATTATTATCAGCAGTAATTATTTCTCTTTATATAATTTACGAATTTTTTTTTAAAAGTAAAAATTTAAACATTATTAAATTCTACTTATCCGGTTTCTTTCTACTTTTAATAATATTTATAGTTTATATGTTTGTTACTTCGAATTATTTGATTTGGATGGAACTAATATATCCACTTTATAGATGGCAATCTCTCATAAATATGGGCTATTTTATACATACTGATATCACACCATTAAGAAAATTTTATATATTTGTTTTTGCTCCTTATAGAGAAATTTTTTTAACTTTTTTAAAATCAATTTACAATCTTTGGCCTAATTGGATTTTAATTTTTGTTTCTTATTTTAGTTGTTTTTTTGTTTTTTATAAAAGAATTACTAATAACAAAATTTTAAAAGAAAATGATTATTTAAAATATAGTTTGAGCATTATTTCTGTCTATTCTTTATCATTAATTCTTCAAAATATTCACCAGGTCGATATAAATAGAGTTGCAACGGGATCAATTCTTGGATTAATTGTTTTATTTTTTATTTATAGCAGAGTAGTAAAAAATAATAAAATCAGAGTTTTAACTTATGTGTTATTTCTTTTATTATTTTTTATTAGTCCTTACGATGTATTTCATAAATCAAATTTAAAGCAATTATATCAGTTAAGTTTTAATAACATTAAAAATAATTTAAATTTTTTATTTCATAACCAAGATAACACAAACAATTATAAAAGAATCTCAGAATTTAAATTTATGAACTATAATCAATCAGTTCATGAATTTTACATGAAAGTTGAGCAAATATGCGAAGATTTAAGAATAAAAAAGGGCATAAAATATTCTGATAATCAGACTCCCTTTTGGGAACTTTCTTATTTTTGTAAAACGCAACCTAAATATTATTACGTTCTTCCAAGTACTTTTTCTGAAGAAAATTTTAAGAAATCACAATTAAAATATAATAGTAATAATATAAATACTGTTGAATTTCATGTTTCAAATGACATTAGCTTAAAGGAAGAAGACTATATAGATATAAGAGGTTTCACTAAAAAAAGATATTTAAAAGATTTTAAAATAATTCATATTTTTGATTTTAAAGAAAAATACCCAGACCTTTATAAGGACTATAAGATTAGATATCTTTTTGTAACTCAGAAGATTAAATAATCTTTTTTATATATTGTTTATAAAATTTTAATTGCTACAGGAGATTGGTTTTTGGAAAATGCTATAAATTTGTATTCGGTTTCTTTAAAAACTTCTTTTAAAGCTTTATATTCTCCTACTTCCCACCCAGTAAAATTATAGAGTTCGTCAAATAAAATTATTGAATTTTTATCTAAATATTTTTTTATATTCTGAAGTATAAATTTAGTTGTCTCGTATGTGTCCATGTCCATATGAACAAAATTAATTAATGGTTTTTTCTCCTCTAAAAACATTGGAAGTGTTTGATTAACTAAGCCTTTTATTATTTTAACATTTTTTTCAAATTTAGGAATTTTGCCTTTAAGATTAAAATGGCCAATAGAGTGATCAGTATATCCAGGCCAATCTTCACTTAGACCTTCGAATGAATCAAAGCCAAATATTTCAGTTTTTAATAATTTAGAAAAAAGATTTATACTATCACCCTTATAAACTCCAAATTCTAGATATACTTTCTCATTTTGGTAATCATTCTCTAGTGCTTTTTTAATTGAGTATTCTCTTATGTTTATTTCATCAAGAATTACCGAACTTAGGAAATGCTTTTTAAATTCATTATAGCAAGCAATTTGCTGTTCTTTTTCAAATATTTCAAACGCTGTTGGTCTGGGATATTTAATTGGTCTTGGTTCTGGAATAGTATTTTTAATAAAAAAAGTTAATAATCTCTTTATAAAATTTAAAATAATCTTAATTTTTTTTTAATCATATTATAGTTTTAACTATATCTTTTAGTTTTAATTGTTGATGGAAAATTGATTTTTCCCATATTTCTAAATTTTTTGATAAATAGCTAGTATTAAGCGTTCTATCTATTTCGTTTTTTGCTATTTTTTTTTTAATTTTTATTTTTTTATTATTAGTAATTAATTTAAAATAATTCAAAAGTGTAAATTTAGATATTTTGTCCTTTGGTATTATGTGAATAACATTAGGCAAGTCTATCTTATAAATAATTATTGCTTTTAATAACTCAGCAAATACGTTTGTAGTCAAACCATTCCATAAATGATTTGTAAATCCATTTAAATTATATTTTTGTAATTTAAACCATTCGAAAAGTGAAACATAGTTTTTTATCTCTTTGCCTATAATTGAACATCTTATATTAAAAAAGTTTTTACTTTTAATCTCTCCCAAGCTTTTAGTTTTGCCGTAAATATCTATTGCATCGTGCTCGGAACTTTCTAAATAACTTCCTTTAATGCCACTGAAAACACAGTCAGTTGCAATTTGGTAAATTTTATTTTTTTTATTTTTAAATTTATTTAATTGATTTGGAAATAAAGAATTAATTAGAATTGGATTTTCTATTCTTTTATTTTTTTCATCAATAAAAGGCTTAATAATACCTATGCAGTTAATTATATACTCATTGTTGTTCATTAATTTTTTTAACAATGCTTCATAATTATCTTCCAAATTAAATTTGACGAATTTTATATTGTGAGTAATAAGTTTATTTTTTTTTAATTGTTTTAATGATCTATAATCTTTGTAAGTAGCTGTGATTGAAAAATTTTTACAATCTGAAAAAACTTTTAAAATTTCAGAACCAAGCATGCCTGTGCATCCGAAGATTAATAATTTTTTCATTATCTAGCTAATATTTCCCAAGGATTCCAGTGGTCCCACGAATATCTATAGTCATCTGATTTGCTTTCTTCCAAAGATGAAGAAGAAAATACGAGTATTTTAGTATTTTTTGATAAGGTCATTGTTCCGTTAGCGTACCCTTTGGGTACAAATATTATTTGTGGTTTTTCTGAACTTAATACCCATGAAATTACTTTTGATTTAGGATTGGGTTTTTTAAAATTGTCGATTTTAACACAAGAAAGTTGAAAAGCTCCTTCTATACAGAAGAAAAATTTTTCTTCTATTTTGTGTCCGTGCCACGCTCTAATAAATTTAGATTTATGATTTTTTATTATATAAAATCTTTTTATTTTTTTTAAATTAAATTTATTTACAAATGTAAGAGATCCTCTGTTATCAAAAATGCTATTACCTTCGATTATAGTAGGTTTTTTATATATCATTTTTTCTAAACACCTCTAAAAATTTTTGGTTTGTGTATCTTGGATGATTAATGTCTTTAATTCTTTTTTCTTGCAAGAGTTTTTTAATTTCTAAAATGCCATATTCTACAGATTTTTCAGCATTAAAATTGAGTTCCTTTTTTGATTTTGAATTATCAACTCGGTAATCTCTAAGATCTTTAATTTCAAGATCCTTTTTTATTACTTTTAAGTTAGGAAAGAATTTTTTTACTTTTCCTGAAATTTCATTAATTTTAAAATTATCTAAGCTTAAATTGTAGATACCTTTTTTTCTACTAATTAATCCATTCAAGATAGCGACAGCAGCATCTTTTACGTGTAAAAGTGGTCTATATTGATTACCACCAAATATAGTTATTTTTTTTTCAGCAAAGGCTTTCGCAGTCAAAGTGTTAACAACTAGATCTAATCTTATTCTAGAATAATTATCTGAAACACCAAATAAAGTTCCCAATCTAAAAATAATTGAATTCTTATTTTTAATCGCCTTTTCTGCTTTTAATTTGCTCAAAGCATAATTTGATAGTGGATTAAGTTTAGATTTCTCGTTTAAAATTCCGCTCTGCGCACCATAAACGGAGCAGGTTGAGAAAAAGATTATGCGACCATCATAATGTTTGCTTAAAAATTTTACTGACTCATAATTAATTTGAAAAGTAAGATTTGGATTTATATTACACGCTCCATCTCCAACAAGAGCTGCTATCCAAACAATAGCATCATAGATTTTAAAAAGTTTTTTTAATTTATTCTGGTCGCGAATATCTCCGTATATAAAATTACAATCTTTTAAGAATTCAGTTTCATAAAGAAGATTGTCGTATACTGTGACGTCATATCCTTTTTCATTAAGTAAGTTTGTAACAGCTCCACCGACATAACCTGCACCACCAACTATTAGTATTTTCATTAGTAAATAAATTAAGAATATAAATATTTATATTTATAATTAAATAATATAAACTATTGTTCAAGCTTAATTTCTTTTTTTAAATCAAATATTAAAAAAAATATTCAATAATTAATGTCAGTTTATAGTGATATTTCCATATGCATTGTTACATATAAAGCAAACGACAAAATATATCGTTGTTTAAAAAATATTTATAAAATTAATAAAATATTTATTTTAGATAATTCTCAAGATTTTAATTTAAAAAAAAAAATTAAAAAGAAATATCCAAAAATAAAATTTTTTTTATCAAAAAAAAATTTAGGTTATGGCGTTGGAAATAATTATTTATTAAGCAAAATTTCAACAAAATATGTTTTAATTTTAAATCCTGATGTTGATATAAAATTAGCTAGCATAAAAAAACTATACATAGAGGCCGAAATGCAGAAAAATAACCTCGCCCTAATTTGCGCTACATATAAGCATGAAAATAAAGTAAATTTTAATGAGAATTTATTTGAGGTAAGTAAAACTGCCTTTTTGGCGCCCCTAATTAATATGAAAGAATTTAGAAAGATAAATTTTTTCGATAAAAATATTTTTATGTATTATGAGGACTGGGATGTTTGTTATAAATTTATTAAAAATAATAAAAAGGTTTTGCTTCATGCAAAAGCTAAAGCAAAACATATAAGTGGAAAATCATCTAATGCAGAAAATTATAACAGATTAAGAAATTTTCATTATGGTTGGGCTACTTTTTATTTTTACAAAAAACACTATGGTTTAATTTTGGGTATTTTTATGAGCTTTTTCATAATTGCCAAAAGTTTTTTACAATTTATTTATTATTTAATAATAAATAATAAAGCGCTAATTCAAAATAAATTAATGTTAATTTTTGGAGTATTGAAATCCTTTAGAGAAAAAAAAGATTTCTTTAGAGGTGAATATTAAAATAGAGTTATTATGTTCGGTAATGTAATTGCAAAACGAACTACTTTTAAAAAAATATCAAATATAGCAAATACCAATCCTAAAGTTTATTATTTGCAAAAAGGTTTTTTTTATCCAAATTTTTTTTATAGAATTGTGGGTATAGTTTTGACTGAGAAGGGTAATATTATAAATAGTTGGAATTATAATAATTCATTAAGCAGATGGTCTTTTTCAAAAATTTTAAGTATTTCTTTTTTTAAGTACGATATTTTTTTAAGTAAAAAAATATTTCTTTTTTTAAATTTTTTTAAAAAAAAAATTAATATATATTTGCAAAATAACGATATTGTCTTATTTGGACCTTGGCCCAATATTTATGCACACCAATTAGTTGATTTTATACTTAGAATTAATTTTATAAAAAATAAAAAATATAAAAGAGTTTTTGTTCCTTCTTTTTTAAAAAAAATTTTAACTTCTAACCCATATAAAAAAATCTTTTTTAATTTTAATTTCGTTTTTTATAATTATAAAAATAATACTATTTTTCATAATTTAAGATATTTATCAGGTATTAATCATTATTCTCAAAACCAGACATTAAGAAATATTATTGTGAATTTAAATAGTTCTATTCATCAAAAATTTAATTTAGATTCAAAAGAATTGAAGTACACTCTTATTTCAAGAAGCAAGTCTAGCAGAGGTCTAAAAAATGAAGATCAACTGTACAAAATGCTTAGTAAATATAAATTTAAAAAATATTATTTTGAGAATTTGTCTTATTTAGAACAAATTAGATTATGTTATAATAGTAAGATAATTATCGGTGTTCAAGGCTCTGGTTTGACTAACTTAATTTTTATGAAGAAAAATTCAAATTTAATTGAAATGACTAATAATTTTATTAAAAATCCTGTAATTAAATTATTATGCAAGGTAAATAAAATAAATTATTTTAATGTGCCATTTAGTGTAAATAATTCAGATCTATCAGGTCTTGTTAATGTAGATTTAGTGGAAAAAAAGGTACTATCTATACTTAAAAAAACTATCATTTGATAATGACATTTAAAGAAATAATTAAATTATTTTTACCTCCGATTTTTATTCCTAATATATTTTTAGAAACTTTTAGAAGTATTTTTCGTGAAAATGATAGAATTTTTCTTGAGTCTAATAGCGTTTATTCACGGCATGCTTTCATTCTAAAATCATTATCTAAATTTCAAAAGAAAAATGTAAAATACCTAGAGATTGGTGTTGATAGAAATCAAGTTTTTAATTGTATTTATTTAAAAGCCAATCAGAAAATTGGTGTAGACCCAATAAAAGGTGGGGGGGGCTATCGTATGACAAGCGATCAGTTTTTTAAAAAAAACAAATATTTTTTTGATGTAATATTTATTGATGGATATCATGAACATTATCAATGTCGTAGAGACGTTTTAAATTCTATACAATATTTAAATTCGGGAGGTATAATTATTATGCACGATTGTATTCCTAAAAATTCTTATGAAGAAGCTATGCCTCAAAAACAAAATAATTCTACAGGCAATGTGTGGAAAGTGTGTGTAGAATTATCTCAATCAAAAAATTTAGACTTTGTTATAGCAAATACAGATTCGGGTGTAGGAATCATAAAAATTAGGAAAAAATTTGAATACAAGTCTATATCTGATTTAGATAATTTAAATTTTGAGGATTTTGTAGATAAGTACTATAAAAAATTACCGATAGTTTCCTCTGAAGAGGCCTTGGATTTTATAGATAAAAAATAATGAATTTGAAGAAATTTAAAAATAAATCTACCCATAATACTTATTTTTTAAAGTATTTCTTATGGTACATCACAAGCTCTTTATTTTTTAATTCATCCATTCCAGGCAGTAAAATTAGACGTATTCTTTTAAAATTATTCGGTTCTAACATTGGTAAAAATATTCTCATCAAGCCAAATGTTAAAATTAAATATCCATGGAAGTTAATAATAGGTGAAGATGTTTGGATAGGTGAAAATGTTTGGATTGATAATATTTCTAAAGTTACAATTGGATCCAATACTTGTATATCGCAGGGCGCATACATTTGTAGCGGCTCTCATGATTTTCACGATGAAGAATTCGGCTTATTAATGCAGGAGGTTGAGATTGGTAGTAATAGCTGGATTGCAGCTAAATCCATAATTGGACCAGGGGTTAAAATTGAAGATGGTAGTTTTATCAAATTTGGATCTATAGTTTTGAAAAAATAGCGACTTGATAATTTTAGATGAAAATTTGTTTTATAACGGATGAATATAATCCTAGAACAGGAGGTCAGTATTCAAGTTTAAATCAAATTTCATTACAATTAAAAAAATATAAAATAAAACACCTAGTCGTTCATAAACAAAGTAAGATTCTTAATAATAAACATTTATTAAAAAAAACTCTTTCAAGTTATGATATTTTTCATTTTTTTGGAGGTTGGACTATTTTTTATGTAAAATTAAGTTTGTTAGCTTTAAAATTAAATAAAAAAATTATTGTACATCCAATGGGATTTTATGAACCTTGGTCATTTAGTCAAAAAAAAATAAAGAAACAAATTGCTTGGCATTTGTATCAAAAAAGAATTTTATTAAAAGCAGATCTAATCCATTGCGCCTCTGATAATGAAAAAAGAAATATATTAAAGCTAAATAAAAAATTTAAAACAGTCGTTTTGCCATTTGGCATAGAAGATAATTTTATAAAAAAAGAAAATAGTAAAAAATTAAAAAAAAAAGCTATATTTTTTTCAAGGTTGCATAAAAAAAAAGGATTACTTGATTTAATAAGTGCATGGAAGGATATAGATAATAAAGATTGGACTTTAGATATTGTAGGCGAAGGTGAAGAAAAAATTTACCTCAAAAAACTGGTTTTAATAAAAAAATATAATAATATTAATTTTTTACATCCTATTTACAAAAATGATGAAAAAATTAAATTATTTAAAAAATATGATTTTTTTATTTTACCAACAAAAAGTGAGAATTTTGGAATTTCTATACTAGAATCTTTAGCAAGAGGAGTCCCAGTTCTTACAACAGGAAATACTCCATGGAAATCTATTAAAAAATATAATGCAGGTTGGATTATTAATAAAGTTGATCCAGAATTAAAATTAACTCTAATAAAAATTTTTAAACTTAAGAAAAATATTTTTTTTATAAAATCAAAAAATTCTATAAACCTAGCAAAAAAATTTAGATGGAATTTAATATTTCCACAATATATAAACGCTTATAAAGCCTTACTAAATTCATAGACATATTTCGCTAACAATTAGGAAGTATTAGATTTTTTTTAAGAATTAAAATAGATATTTTAATAATAGTTAATATGAAATAATGTAAAATAATGTCTTATAAACTAGCAGTCATTGCCCCATGTTTTAATGAAGAAAAAAATATTAAAATTTTTTATGAAAAACTTGTTTCTGTTATAAATCAACTAAATATCAGTTATAATTTTATATTTATAGATGATGGCTCAATAGACAATACTTGGAAAATTATTCAAGAATTATATAGTCTGGACAAAAATATTAAAGCGGTCAGATTTTCTAGAAATTTTGGCCATCAAACAGCAATATTTTGTGGCATTCAAAAAGCCGATGCAGATTATGTTTTAATTTTAGATGTAGATTTACAAGATCCTCCTGAGATTTTAAAAGACATGTACAATAAAATTACATCAAATAATGTTAATATTGTTTACGGTCAAAGAAGTAAAACAAATGAGAATTTTTTTAAAAAAATAACATCAATTCTATTTTATAAAATATTTAACTTATTATCTGAAGTTAAAATTCCAGAACAAACTTCGGATTTTAGAATTTTTGATAACAAAGTTCTTATTGAACTCAAAAAATTTAAAGAAAAAAATTTATTTTACAGGGCAATAATACCTTGGATGGGTTTTAAGTCTGATAGCGTAATATTTGATAGACCAAATAGAACCGAAGGTAAAAGTGGTTGGTCTTTTAAAAAAATGATTAATTTTTCCGTAGATGGAATTATAAGTTTTTCTAATTATCCTATGCGTTTATCGTTTTATTTAAGTGTATTTATGTGTTTTATTTTTATTGCACTTTCTATTTATGCGTTACATTCTTATTTGACTAATAATATTGTTCCTGGATGGACAAGTATCTTTTTAATAATTTGTTTTTTTAACATAATAATTTTTTTTCTCTTGGGTTTAATTAGTGAATATGTTGGAAGAATACATCAAGAGATAAAAAATAGACCAAATTTCATCACGGCAGATGAAATTAAATAACAATAAAGAAAAAATTAATATTCTAGTTACAGGTGGAGCGGGATATATAGGTTCTATTTTTTGTTCTCACTTAAGAAGAAAATATAAAAATACTTTCAAAATTTATGTTATTGACAACTTGTCTAGTGGAAAAAAAAAATATTTAAAATGTGATAAATTTTTTAAAATTGATTTAAAAAATAATTCTAAATTAAATAATTTTTTTAAAAGAAATAGGGTTAATACAGTAGTTCATTTAGCAGGATATACTAATTTAAGAGATAAAAATTTAAAAAAGTTTTACGTAAATAATTTTTTAGCTACTAAAAATTTAGTTGATAATATTATTAAATTTAATATTGAAACATTAATTTTTTCTAGTACCGCCTCTGTATATGGGAATCCCACAAAAATACCAATTGCAGAAAATTTTAAAACTCAACCCATTTCTCATTATGGAAAAAGTAAATTAAAAGCGGAAGATTATATAAAAAAATTTTCATTAGGTAATTTTAAGAGTATTATTTTTCGTTTTTTTAACGCTTCTGGTGCAAATACACTTCATAAAATTGGCGAGGATAAAAACCCTCCTGAGCATTTAATTCCTATAATTTTAAAAGGGTATATAAAGAAAAAAGAAGTTAGAATATTTAATAACTTTAAAACATCAGACGGAACAGGAGTGAGGGATTATATTCACGTAGAAGATATAGTTTTGGCATTAATAAAAGCTGTAAATTATTCTATTTATATGAAAAAAAAATATAGCGTACTGAATTTAGGATCAGGAAAAGGCGTTAGTTCTTTATCCATAATAAAAAAATTAGAAACTATACTTAAAAAAAAGATTGATTATTCATTTTCTACTAAAAGAATTGGCGAACCAGATACTTTATTATCATCTATTAAGAAAGCTAGAAGAGAAATTGGTTGGTTACCAAAAAAAAATATTAATCAAATTTTGAAAGATGCACTTCTTTGGGAGAAATATATTTACAATAATAATTCAAAAAATTCTTAATGATAAGTCGTAAAAATTTATTTATTATATATTTATTTTATATTGCATTTGTTTCGTTATCAGCTTTTTTATTTGCTTTTTTATTTCAAGAAAAATTCCATGTAATGGATCAAAATTATAATATTATTATAGAAAATTTATCGTTTGAATTTGGAGGGTTAATTAAAAATTTATTTTACGCAGGAAATTATTATCAAATTATAAATGGTATTAAATTTTATTTAATTAAATTACCGGCAATCCCCCTTCTTTTGTTGTTTATTTTTAAGATTTCATTAAACTATTATTTTATTGTTATTTTTAAAAATATAATAATTTTTACATTATATTTTTTTTTTTTTTACTCTCTACTCAAAGATTTTAAAAATAAAATTTTATTTATTGCTATAATAATTATCCCTTTAATTGTTCCGTATAATTTTTTAGTTGCTCTAAATTATGTTTATGAAGATAATTTAATTGCAATTTTTTTACCATTATTATTTTTATCTTTAATTTCAGAGAATAAAAAAAAATTTATATTTTCTTCTTCAATATTATTTATTTTATATTTTGTAAAAACCTCTATGTTTTTGTTAGTTTTTATAATTCCGTTTTTGATAATATTTTTTGAAAAAAAAGTAAAAATTTTTATTAAAACCTTACCATTGCTGTCTTCAATTTTAGCGATATTTTTGTGGGGCTATTTTGGATATTCTAATACAGGAAGATTTCCCTTTGGCAGCACAGGGGCTTCTAATAATTCATATGTATTGTCATCAGTATTAAATAAAGAGTTTAAAAATTATTATCCCCATAAATCAACAGATCTGATTTCTATTTCAAAACCTAATAATTTTTTTAAATCAGAATGGGAATTTTATGATTACTATAATATTAAAAATAAGAATTATCTTAAATATAATTTTAGTTCTTACATTGAAGATATCGTTTTAAAATTAAATTTTATATTTTTTGGTATACGCGTCGATGGAGTTAACTCAGATAATTTAGAGTCTAGTAATAATCCTATAAGATATTCATCAATTTTTAGTAAGTTTTTTTTTAATCTATCTATATTTATTTCATTATATGTTTTAGCAAAAAATTATAAAAATATTTTTAATTGCAAAAAAGAGTTCTATTTTGTTGTAATATTAATTTTAAATCTAATACCTCACATTGTAGGCTGGGCTACTTCAAAACATTTAGTCGCTATATCAAATGTTTCATTAATATATTTAATTTTTTTTATAAAAGACAAATTCTATGCAGATAGTAAATAATATTATATTTCCAATATTTTTTGCAAGCGGTTTTTATTGCATAGGTTTATTCTTAATAAAAATATTTAAATTAATCAAAATAGTAGAAAAGATCTCTAATCCTATTTATCAATATTGTTCGTTCGGAATAGTTTCTTTTTTATTTATTTTTTACCCAATTTTTTTTTTTAATATCTTTAATAGTGATTCAATTAAATATATTGCATTTACTATTTTAATTCTAGGAATAATAAATTTTTTATATTTTTCTAGTCAACTAATTAATTATTTTAAAATTTTTTTAAATAAAAAGGAATTAATATATAAAAATCATATACATTTAATATTCGTAGTTTTATATTTTTTTTTATCTCTAGCCCCAATTACGAGTGGAGATTCAGTCGCTTATCATTCCGTTGTGTCAAAACACATCTTCTTATTTGGTGAATTTCCAAAAAATAGTTTCGAACTGGCATCTGCTCTGGCTGGTGCTGGTGAATTTTTAAATGCATTTGCAATTTCTATTAACGCAACTACATTTACCTCTTTTATACATTTTATCGGTTTAATCTCAATTTTAGGAGTTTTTGACAAGTCATTAACTACTAATAATATTCAATTAAAAGATAAACATTTCTTTTTTCTTTTATTTTTGTCATGTCCTGTTTTAATTTTTTTGATATATTCCTCTAAACCACAGTTTTTTTATATATCTCTAATTTTTTTTTGTTTTTCATCTTTAGTAAATATTGAAAAATTTAAATCTCAAATCGAAGTATCAAAAATTTATATTATTTCAATAATATTTGGAATTATTGCAATTTTAGCAAAGTTTTCTTTTGTAATAAGCTTTTTTTTAATTATTTTAAACTATTTAATTTTAATAAAAAATATTTCTAACTTTTATAAAACGTTTCTAATATCTATAATTTTACTACTTTATTTGATGCTTCCCAGTCTCTTATGGAAACAAGAGTTGTATGACTATCCTTTTTTTCAATTTTTATTCAATCCTTTGCCAATTAATATTCCTGGTTTTTATGAGTTGTATATACAAGGTAAAAATTACGACAGTGAAGGTTTCCCACTATCTTTATTTATTCCATTATCTTTTTCTAGATTAAATATCTTTTTAGGATTTGGATGTTTAATTATATTTTTTTTGCTAAATGAAAAATTTACTAACAAAAAGATATTTATATTCAATATATTTTTTTTTATATTTTTTCTAACTTATTTTGGACAAAAATCTCCAAGATTTTATTTGGAAATATATTTGTTCTCTGTTTTACTTTTTATTTCAATATTTTATAATGTTGCAAAGTATAAATTTTATAAATTATTTAGATCGATTATATATATACAATCTATCTTTACTTTAATTTTGTTGTTTTACGGAGTTACAATTTTTTTCCCCGGTAGTTTATCCGAAAATCTTAATAAAAAAATTTTATCTAAATATGCCAACGGTTATGATTTGTATAATTGGGTAAATCATGTTTTACCTTCTGGCAGTAAAATTATCACTAATCATAGATCAGCATATTTTAGTTTAAATAATACTTTATTTTTAGATTTTACTTTTCATATAAATTTTGATGATGCTAGTAAAAAAGATTATTGGTTATTTAGATTAAAAGAACAAAAACCAGATTTTATTTTATTTTATGGTGCGGAAAATATTTATAATTATTCAAGTTTTAATTTTAAAAATTGTCTAAATTTACTTTATGTATCTAAAAATAATGTGGGTTTTCACGCAACCAGAAATCCATTTAATAAAGGTTCGGAAAATTATAATGCTTATATTTATAAGTTTAATTATAATAAATTGCCATACTGCGTTACAAAGAATTAACTTTTATTAATTGAAAGTACTAAGTTAGTACAAAAACCAAGAATCCTTATTTTATTAATTGTATAATTCTTTATCTTAAGATTTTCGCAGATATTACTTAATTCATTATCGCTTAATAAATTTAAATTACTTTCTTTTGAAAAAAAATCCAAACCAATTTTTTTTAAAATAAATCTATGTATTTTTTTTGGAAACCAATGAATCAAAGGTATCAAAGTATGAAAATCTATAGGAAAATATCTATTTGGTGTTGAAATAAATACTAATTTTTTACTTAATCTAACCGCTTCTTTAATAAATTTTGTTTGGTTTCTTTTGTTGCCTACATGCTCAATTGTTGCGTTGCTTATGACAATATCAAAAGAATTATTCTTTAAAGGTATCTCTCTTCCATCACACTGAAGAGTTTTGATTTCAGGGTATCTTTGTTTTATTTTATTGAGTTTTATATTAGAAACACACGTAATTTTTCTTTTATAAGGATATTTGTGAATGAGATAATTTTGATATTCGTTATCTACCGGCGATGTCCCAATATCTAATATCTTATTAACTAATTTAAAATTTTATATTTTTTTATTAAAATTTTTTTAAATTTTCTCTCTACATAACTTAAAAAAAAAAAAAAAAACTAGATTAAAATCACCCCCCCCCCCGTAGAGAATTTTTTTTTTCATAGATATTTATATTATTCTTCTAATTCTTTAATAGATATAATCTTTTTAGATATACTCTGATTATTTTTTTTTATTTCTTCAAAAAAGTTCCATGCAAGAACTATCAAGCAGTCTATTTTGCTTTTTATTTTTTGTTTTGAGATAATCTTTATTTTTGTGCCAGGAATATATTTATTATGTTTTAAATTATTATCTTCAATTACATAATCAAAAAATGTCTCTATACCAAAATAATTAATTGCTGTTGTTGCTTTTGCAGGCGCTCCAAAACCTGCAATTATTTTATTTTTCTCTTTTAATGCTTTAATATTTTTTGCAATATTATTTTTTATTAGTTCTACTTTATTTTTGAATATTTCAAAAGTTTTATAATTAAAGATACCAAATCTTTTTTCTTCTGAAAGAATTTTTTTTATTGAAGGATTTATTTTAATATTTTTAATATCTTTTTTAATAAACACTCGAAGTGAACCACCGTGTGTATCAATTTTTTCAACATCAAAAGTTATAAAATTAAACTTTTTAAAATATTTTTGTAAACTATGTAGGCACCAATAATTTACATGTTCATGATAAATGTTATCAAATGTGCAGTCTTTTAAAGTGTTAACCAAATATTGTATCTCAATTATAAATGTCCCTTCAGGTTTTAATAGTTTATTTATGGTTGTAACAATTTCATTAATCTTATCCGAATGAGCAAAAACATTAGAAGCTAAAATTAAATCCGCTTTTGTTTTTATTTTTTTTAAAACAGAATCATTAAAAAAACTATTGATGGTTTTAATTTTATTTTTATTTGCAATGTTAGAAAGATTTTTTGCTGGCTCTATACCAATTACATTTTTATATCCTTTATCAATAAAAGGCTTTAATGCTATGCCGTCGTTAGATCCTATATCTAATATTAGCGCTTCTTTTTTTAATTTAAGTTTTTTAATATAATTGTCAGCAGCTTTATTGAAGTGATTACTAAATGTTTTGGAGGTAGAGGATGTATACAGGTAATTTGAAAATAACTTTTTAGGATTTACAACGTAAGATAGTTGGCAGTTAGTGCATTGATTACAATAATTTAGCTCTAATGGAAATTTTTCTACATTTGAATTTATTTTATTTTCAAGGTTGTTGGCTAGCGGCATCATTCCAAAAGAAATAACTCTTTTAAGATAAATATTTCCACAAACTCGACATTCAAATTTATATCCTGCTAGTAAAATTTTCCTTAATTTTTCATCAACCAATATATGCGGAATAGTATGGGTAATTCCGTAGTTATCATGTTCTCTTTCTCCCCTTACAAGATTTAAAAATGTTGTATTTTCTGAAAAAACCATTGTATGAGCGACATTTGGTTTAGTAACAGTAATATCTCCTTTATTCACTGCATGAGTAATTATTGGCTGATCAGCATCAAGTAAATTTTTAAATACACTTATGAAACGTCCTTCAGTAACTAAGCATTTTTGTTCTTGTATTGGATGATAGTGATTGGCTCTTACAGTATTTTTTTTAGATGTTATTAGACCAATTAAATTAATAGGTTCAGTTAGTTCGTAGTTACTAATCTTACCCCTTTTATCAATATATTCTTTTTCACCTTGCTTTAAATATTCCAAATCTTCTGGCTTATTTTTATTTTTCCAATTATGGATCATTTCTTGAAGAGAATTTTCAAGATTATACAAAAAACTAAATCCAGTTTTTTTTATTTTTTTTGAATCAATAGTATAGCCTTTATTAGGTATTTCATCATTTGTTTCTATTATTTTTACTTTTGGATTTATCTTTTTACATTTTAAAGCAATATCTTTTATAGTTAAATTCTCCCTCGATATGTGAAAAATTTCTTTATTAATTTTATTATTTTCTTCCACATATTTAAAACATCTAGCTACGTCGATAAGAGAAACAAGACTTTTTAACTGAACTCCTTTTCCAAATAATTTTATAGTTCCATTCTCAGCTGTTATTTTAGAAAAAAGATTTGGCACAATTTGAATTCTAGTTGAGTCAGTGGAAAATCCATAAACCGAAGCAAGTCTTAGTATTACATAATTTTTTCCACTATTAACAATATCGTCTTCATTCTGAGATTTGCTTTTAGAATATGCTAATGTTGGATTTTTTTTTCTTGTTTCAGTAATTAATTTTTCAGTTTTATTTAAACCATCAAAAACTACATGAGTTGATGGAAATACAATTTTTGCACCCGCTTTCATTAATTTAAGTATATTATTAGTACCTTGTATGGCTGTACTCTTTATAAGGTTATCTCTTTCTAGATTTTGATCGGATTTAACGTATGCTACGTTAGTAATGCCAGCTAAATGATGGATAACATCAGCATTTGGAACAAATTTATTAATAAAATCATGATCCAAAATATCGCCTTGATAAAATTCAATATTCCAATCAGTTAATTGCTTTACTCTTTCAGAGAAAAAATTTTTATCTATTACTACAATTTTGTCAGACCA
>Ga0169931_10002443_pt1 | contig 30324 bp, 27 predicted proteins | sample Kivu_15m_20L_FD_129675 | JGI IMG/M metagenome (GOLD analysis project Ga0169931, IMG submission 129675) | Freshwater microbial communities from Lake Kivu, Western Province, Rwanda to study Microbial Dark Matter (Phase II) - Kivu_15m_20L... | ecosystem: Environmental > Aquatic > Freshwater > Lake...
CGTGTCGAGCCGGACCGTGTCGAGCCGGACCGTGTCGAGCCGGATCGTGTCAGTCGCGTCGGGTGACGATCGGTGCGGGTCGCTCGGGAGCCTCCGGGCTCGAGGTCGCCCACCCGAGGTAGAAGAGTCCGACGATGCTCGTACCGTCGTCGAAGCCGGCGAACCGCGCGACGTCGTCGCTCGCTCCCGTCGGACACGAACCCCAATAGGTGGCGAGTCCGCGGGCGGATGCGGCGAGCATGAGGTTCTGCACCGCGGCCGCGGTGGCGTCACGGTTCTCGACGGTGCGGTTGGGCGTGTCGCCGACGACACTGCCGATCACCAGCACGACGGGAGTTCGCAGGTACTTCGTGCGGGCCTTGTCGACCTTGGGTGTCGGGTCGCCCGAACGCTCCATGGCCGTGGCCACCACCGAACCCAGACGACCGCGCGAGTCGCCTCGCACCTTGCAGAACCGCCACGGCCAGGTCCGCTTGTGGCACGGGGCCCAGGCGGCGAGCCGGAAGAGGTCGTCGAGCACGTCGTCGTCGACGTCGCGTTCGGTGTCGACCAACATGCTCGTGCGACGGGACGCGATCACGCGCGCCACCGCTTCGAAGTCTCCGACGTCCGGGGTGGGGACGTTCACTTGGAGAAGAGTGCGACCATGCGATCGAGGGTGGCCTCGATCGACTTCTGGTTCTTGGCGATCGCACCGCTGACCTTCAACACGACCGGAGACTTGCTGCCGTTCCAGTCGAACTCCTCGGTCACCTTGGTGCCACCCTCGACCGGTTCGAGGACGTAGCGCCAGATGTGACCGCCGAAGTGGCGCCAAGCGATCCGTGAGGGCTCGTCGAACTCGACCACCTCGTTGGTGATCTTGTAAGGAACTCCGATCTTCATGTCCATGCCGAAGCGCGCACCGAGCGAGAGGCGTTCGGGTCCGCCCGACCGTGGCTTCAGAACGGATCCGGAACCATCGATCTCGCTGTGTCGCGCCGGATCGGCGAGGAGATCGAAGATCTGGGCGGGGGTGGCCGGAACGACGCGCGTGGCGCCGATGATCTTCTTGGGGTCGGACGTCTTGGCCATGGGCCAACTCTACGAGACCGGAAAGCCGGCGGTGCGACCGGTGAGCAGATCGGCCACGGCCTCGGCGACGCGACGCCCCGAATGCAAGGCTCCTTGAATCGACGCCGTGTCGCGGTGATCCCCGCAGACGAACAGACCGTTGCCGAGCGACACGTTCCGCTTCGGACGCAACGGGGGAGACTGATCCGGTTGACCGTGGGCGATGCGATAAGTGCGCAGGTGTCGCCACTCGCGGGCCGCGGGGCCGAACATCGTCTCCATCTGCCGACGCACCCGGGTCTCGAGGTCGGCATCGACGGATCCGGGCACGGCGGCGGCCACCAGATGATGTCCGGCCGGCGCGTAATCGGGACTGACATTGCTCATCACCGCCACGTTCAGGGCCGGTCCGCGCGCTGTTCCGTCCAACACGATGAGTCGGCGCTCGGTCGGAGGTGTGGGTGCGTCGAAGTACACGCAACTCACCATCCGACTCTCCACCGGAGGCAGACCGATCAGTTGCGACGCCACCGGACCCTCGACGGCCACCACCACCGCGTCCGCGTCGACCCAACGTCCGTCGTCCAACGTCACCGAGCCCGGCGCGACCCGCACCACGCGGGCGCCCGTGACGATCGACGCACCCGGGAGCCTCGACGCCAACTGGACCGGAATCTCGCCCATGCCCAGCGCCGGAACCGCGGCATCGCCCGTGGAGAGCATGCGGAACACGATGTCGAACATGCGGCGCGAGGCGGTCAGGTCGGGGTCGAGTTGGATGCCGCCGGCGAGGGGACGGAAGAAGCGGTCGATCATGCGCGCGGAAAATCCGCTTGCTCGCAACATTTCGAGCGTCGTTCCGTCGCGACCGGAGAGGAGTCGAGCCGCGTGGCCTGACCGAACCCGTCGACGCAGCACCGCGAGCCGGGCCTTGTCGAGAGGGGTCCCGACGGGGGCGAGTGCCGTGGACGCGATCTCGCCGGGTCGACGGAACGGGTCGGACACCACGTGTCCGCGTCCCTTCAACCACACCAGAGCTCCCGGATCGAAGGCCCGCAGTCGCAGAGCGTCGACATCGAATTGACGATGCAACTCCGGGTACTCGGTGAGCAGAACCTGAAAGCCGCGATCGAGACGGAACCCGTCGACCACGTCGGTACGGACGCGACCACCGATTCCGTCGGAGGCTTCGAGCACGAGAACTTCGTACCCCCGATCGTGCAGCAAACGGGCCGCGGAGAGACCGGCGAGACCGGCTCCGACGACGACCACGCCGACCCGTTCGGGAAGCGTCCGGGTCGTCATGGAGCGAGAGTCACTTCTCCAGCAGGTGACGCAACGCCGACTCGAGATCGGAGTGCGCGAAACGGAAACCGTCCCGCTCGAGCACGTGCGGGAGCACCTTCTGTCCGGTGAACAGCAGCGCGTCGGCCAATTCGGAACCGAGCAGGATCTTCGGTCCGAACGACGGAACCGGAACGAAGGCCGGTCGGCGCACCACACGGGCCAAAGTCTTGGTGAAATCGGCTTGGGTGACCGGGGCCGGGGCGGTGAGGTTGACGGCGCCGGTGACCGACGACGTGAGGAGATGATCGATGGCCGCCACCTCGTCGTCGATCGAGATCCAACTTTGCCACTGCCGACCCGATCCCATTCGACCACCGAGACCCAGTCGGAACAGGGGGAGCAGTTTCTTGAGTGCGCCACCGCGCGGACTCAGCACGATTCCGGTGCGCAAGTGCACGACCCGTAGGCCAGCGGCCTCGGCGGGTTCGGTGGCGGCCTCCCAATCGACGCACACGTCGGCGAGGAATCCGCGACCCGCGGCACTCGTCTCGTCGAACACCGCGGACTCGGACTCGCCGTAGAAGCCGATCGCCGAACCCGACAGCAGAACCCGAGGGCCGCCATCGATCGACGCCATCGTCGAGGCGAGCAGACGCGTGCCCTTGGTGCGACTCTCGAGAATCTCGCGCTTGTAGTCGTCGGTCCAGCGGCGGTCGCCGATTCCGGCCCCGGCGAGATGAACCACGGCGTCGACACCAACGAGTCGCTCGGCGTCGATGGTGCCGGTGGCCGGGTTCCAGGAAATGCTGTCGGGGCCGTGCGATCCGGAACGATCGAACGTGAGGACGCGTCGTCCGGATGCCCGGAGATGTCGAGCGAGGGCGGTGCCGATCAGGCCCGAGGCACCCGTGATGGCGATGGTGGAGGTCACGGGCGCAGGCTAAGCCCGGCCGAGGGTCGATGCCCGATCGGACCGAGCGACGGATGTAACGGCCGGCCGGTCAGATCTCGACGTGCGATCCGACCTCGAACACGCGATCGGCGGGGAGATTGAAGAAGCGTCCGGCGCTGTCGGCCCCCCGATTCAGGAGAACGAAGAGGCGTTCACGAAGAGGATGCATACCGGGGGCCTTGCCGGCGATGATCGATTCGTGCCCGAGGAAGAAGGTGCTCTGGCGGGCGTCGAACGGTTGATTGCGGAATCGCATCTTCGACAACGCCGCCACCACGTCGGGTTCCTCGACGAAACCGAACCAGAGATGAACCTCGTACACGCCGGGCTCCACCCGGCTCACCTCGGTGCGCTCGGATTCGGGGACGCGGGGTCGTTCGGTGACGCCCACCGACACGATGAGCACCGTCTGGTGCAGGACCTTGTTGTGGAGCAGATTGTTGACCAGAGCCGGCGGCGCCTTGCCCAGGTCCTTGAACATGAAGACGGCGGTTCCCTCGACGCGAACGGCGTCCTTGTGCTCGTCGAGCACGCTCTGGATGTCGCGCTCGCCGCGCTTGATGCGGTCGGCCACGAGTTGGCGACCACGTCGCCAGGTGGTCATCTGGGCGAGCAGGGCGATGGCCACCACCAAGGGGAACCAACCGCCGTGCGGAATCTTTGGGATGTTGGCGCCGAGGAACGCCGCGTCGACCGCGAAGAGAGGTGCACAGACGGACATCGCCTTCCAGGTGGGCCACTCCCACTTGAATCGGAGCACCTCGTAGAACAACAACGTGGTGATGAGCATCGTCGACGTGACGGCGATTCCGTAGGCCGAGGCGAGCGCCTTCGACGACTGGAACGTGACGACCAGACCGATGCACCCCACCATCAGCGCCCAATTCACCAACGGCACGTACACCTGACCACGATGGGCCGACGAGGTGTGGCTGATCTTGACGCGCGGGAGGTAGTCGAGCTGAACCGCTTGCACGGTGAGCGAGTAAGCCCCCGAAATGAGAGCCTGCGATGCGATGACCGTGGCCATCGTGGCCAGAACCACCAGCGGAATGACGCCCCACTCCGGCGCCATCTTGAAGAGCGGACGCTCGACGGCCTCGGGGTCGTTCAGGATGAGCGAGGCCTGACCGAAGTAGTTGAGGAGCAGAGCCGGCAACACCAATCCGTACCACGAGAACATGATGGGGCGGCGGCCGAAGTGACCCATGTCGGCGTAGAGGGCCTCGCCACCGGTGACGACGAGGAAGATCGAACCGAGCGTGAGGAACGACTTCATCGGCGACTCGGCGAAGAAGTCGATCGCGTAGACGGGGTTGACGGCCTTCAGGACGCTGGCGTCGTCGAGCAACTGGCCGAGGCCGAGCACTCCGAGGACGGAGAACCACACCAGCATCACCGGACCGAAAACGCGTCCGATGCCCTCGGTTCCGCGCTTCTGGACCAGGAACAGCACCGCGAGGATCACCACGGCGATCGGAATGATGAAGTCGTCGAGTGCGGTGGTGGCCTCCTTGGCGCCCTCCACGGCGCTCAACACCGAGATCGCCGGCGTGATGAGTCCGTCGCCGTAGAGCAACGCCGTGCCGAAGACCCCGAGACCCACCACCACGCGTCCCCGCCCGCGCAAGGTGCCCTTGGGCATCACCATGGCGGTGAGGGCGAGGATTCCGCCTTCGCCGTGGTTGTCGGCCCTCATCACGAACGCGAGGTACTTGATCGAGATGATGATGACGAGGGCCCAGAAGGCCAGCGACGCGACGCCGAAGGCGTACACGGGATTCGATGGATCGAGATGCTGGTGCTCGAACGCTTCCCGGAAGGCGTAGAGCGGCGAGGTTCCGATGTCGCCGTACACGATGCCGAGTGCTCCCAGTGCGAGGGCTCCCATACCGGTCTTGTGACCACCGTGGCCATGACCATCGTCGGCCTCGGGTATGCGTCCGAACTCTTCGTCGTCGCCGTCGGAGTCGATGGCCGGGGTGAACGGGCTCGGAACGAGCCCGGAGTCACTGCTCACGGTGTCCGAGCCTAACCATCCGGGATCGGGTGGAGAGGGGTCGGGCCGTAACCTCGAAGCTGGTGAAGACGCGCACGTTGCTCCTGTTGTCGGTGGCGTGCGGTTTGCTGATTCTGCTCGCTGGCGGAGTGAAACTCCTGCAGGTGGCGTCCGACGAACCGGCGGTTCCGGTGCTGTCGCTCGGCGAGGTCGCGACGATCGGCGACATGACGGTGTCGGTGTCGGCGATCGATCCCGATGGTGGCGTCGTGACGGTGCTCGTGTCGATGTCGGGAGTACCCGGTGAGTCGGCTCTCGAGGGGTGGCGGCTCCTCGGGGACGGCCAGGTGAGCGAGCCGCTCGGTGGCGACCCGTCCGGAGGATCGGCCGAGTCGTCGAACGATTCTTCGAACGAGTTCCCGAACGAGTTCCCGAACGACACGGCGTGCACACGGGACACCGTGTTGTCCGATGCGGACACCCTTCGATGCTCGGTGCGCTTCGGATCGGTCGAAACCGTTCAGGCGGTGGCCTACGTGCGCGCCGGCGAGCAGCGTCAGTGGGCGCCCTGATCCCGCCGAACCCGTGACGATCGTCGGTCCCGTCGTCCCGTATCCCCGAGCCGACGAGCCCTCCTTCCGCTACGGTTGAGTCCCGCACAGCGCCTCGCGGCGCCCGTCTTTCGGAGGTGGTCCGTACGGCCGAGCAATTCGACCTCGTGGTGATCGGTGGTGGCCCCGGCGGCTACGGCGCGGCTCTGTACGCCGCCTCGGCCGGCATGAACGTGGCGCTCGTCGAACGGGACGCGCTCGGTGGAACCTGTCTGAATCGCGGCTGCATTCCCGCCAAGGCCTTCCTCGAGACGGCCGCGGTGAATCGTCACGTGCAACACGCCGGCGACTTCGGTATCGACACCAGTTCGCCGACGGTGAACTTCGCCGTGACGCAGGCTCGCAAGCGCAAGATCGTCGACGGTCTGGTGAAGGGGATCGGAGGGCTCTGCAAGGCCCGCAAGGTGACCGTGTTCGCCGGCACCGGCGCCCTCGAGGCGTCGCTCGTGGTGAACGTGTCGATGAACGACGGATCGTCGACACGCATCCAGGGGTCGAACGTCATTCTCGCGGCCGGCTCGGTGCCCCGGGTCATCCCCGGTTTCGAGCGAGGCGGTCCCATCATGACGAGTGACGAGGTGCTCGACCTCGATCACGTTCCCGCGCGCGTGGCGGTGATCGGCGGCGGAGCCATCGGCTGCGAGTTCGCGTCGACCTTCGCCGATCTCGGTGCCGCGGTCACGATTCTGGAGGGCCTGCCGAAGATCCTTCCGGGACTCGACACCGACGTCGCCAACATCGTGGTGAAGTCGTTCAAGAAGAAGAACATCGACATTCGCACCGGCGTGGCAGTGAAGAGTCACGCGCCGACGGCGTCGGGTGGCACGGTGGTGACGTTCGGCGAGGGCGAACAGTTGGAAGTCGACGCGGTGGTCGTGTCGGTGGGCCGTCGACCGTTCGCCGATCTGCTCGGTCTGCAGGGGACCGCGGTGAGGGTGAGCGAACGCGGCTTCGTGGAGGTCGACCCGTGGTGCCGAACGGGCGAGCCGGGTGTCTACGCGATCGGCGACCTGATCAACACTCCGCAGCTGGCGCACGTGGGGTACGCCGAGGCGATCCTCGCCGTGAAGCACATGCTCGGCGAGGGGCCGGCCCCGATCGCTTACGACCGGGTCCCGTGGGCCATCTATTGCCACCCCGAGGTGGCCTGGGCCGGACCGGGCGAGGATGCCGCCAAGGCGGCGGGCCTCGACGTGGTGGTCGCCAAGCACCAGTACCGCGGCAACAGTCGCGCGCAAATCCTCGGCGAGATCGACGGGCTGGTGAAGGTCGTGGCCAAGCGCAACGCCGACGGATCAGCCGGCCAGATTCTGGGCGTGCACATGGTGGGTCCGTGGGTGACCGAACAGTTGTCGGGCGGTTACCTGGCGGTGAATTGGGAGGCCACGGTGGCCGAGGTGGCCGAGTTCATCCAGCCGCACCCCAGCCTCACCGAACTGTTCGGAGAAACCGTTCTGTCGCTGACCGGACGGAGTCTCAACGCCTGACGGCAGAATGATCGTCGTCGCGGAACGCGACACGACGACGATCCACCCCGAGATCGACGCAACGAAAGAGACGAATCACATGGCAGAGGTCACCCTTCCCCAACTCGGTGAGACGGTCACCGAGGGAACCATCACGCGCTGGTTCAAGAAGGTGGGCGACACCGTGGCCGCCGACGAACCGTTGTTCGAGGTGTCGACCGACAAGGTCGACACCGAGGTGCCGTCACCCGTGGCTGGGGTGCTGCTCGAGATCCGGGTTCCCGAAGGTGACACCGTTCCGGTGGGCGCGGTGATCGCGGTGGTGGGCGACGCCGGATTGGCCCCGGCACCCGCACCGGTCGTCGAGGCCGCACCGGCACCCGCGCCGGCACCGGCTCCCGCCGCGAGTCCCGCCCCGGCTCCCGCTCCCGCGCCTACCGCGGTTCCTGCTCCGGTGGCTCCGGTCTCGTCACCTGCCGCGGCGACCGTCGCCGGCGACAATCGACTCCTCTCGCCAGTAGTGCGACGACTCGTCGCCGAACACGGCCTGAACGTCGACCAGATCAACGGAACTGGTCCCGGTGGTCGCATCACTCGCGAGGACGTTCTCGATCACATCGACAAGCGGGCGGCGGCCGGCGCGGCGACCCCCGCTCCCGTCGCGGCACCGGCACCCACGCCAGCCGTGACGCCCGCGTCGGCTCCGGCTGCTGCTCCGGCGCCGGTGGTCGCGCGTCCGCCGGTGCGCGTCGGCGAACGCGACGAGGTGGTGTCGCTGTCGAAGATTCGCAAGGCCACCGGCGCCCACATGACGATGTCGAAGGCCACCAGCCCGCACGCCTTCAGTGTGGTGGAAGTCGACTACGCCAACGTCGACGCGGCGCGCTCGCGAGCCAAGGCCGAGTTCAAGTCGACCGAGGGATTCAGCCTCACCTACCTGCCGTTCATCGCGCGAGCGGTGGTCGACGCCTTGGCCGATTTCCCGCACATGAACGCCAGTCTGAACGGTGACGATCTGGTGGTGCATCGCTACGTCGACCTCGGCATCGCCGTCGACCTCGACTTCCAGGGTCTTCTGGTGCCGGTGGTGCGCAGTGCCGAGTCGAAGCGTCTGCGGGCGATCGCTCGCGACATCAACGACCTCGCCAATCGCGCCCGCAGTCGCAAACTGGGTCCCGATGAGATCGCCGGCGGCACCTTCACGATCTCCAACAACGGCTCGGCGGGATCGGTGCTCACCATGCCGATCATCAACCAGCCGCAGGTGGCGATCCTGTCGACCGACGCGATCGTGCGCAAGCCCGTCGTCGTCACCCACGCCAACGGCGACGAGAGCATCGCCATCCACCCGGTTGGCCATCTGGCGATGAGCTGGGATCACCGGGCCTTCGACGGGGCGTACGCGGCTGGTTTCCTGGTTCGGGTGAAAGAGAACCTCGAGTCGCGCGACTGGTCGGTCGAGCTGTAGACCCGTCGTCATGTTGAGGGTCCGCTGGCTCGGCCGTGTTCCGTACCGCGAGGCACTCGCGCTGCAGACCGCTTTGCTCGAGAACGGAACCGGTCAGCACCTGCTGCTGCTCGAGCACGATCACGTGTTCACCCACGGGCCACGCGCCGATCTCGAACGAAATCTGAAGTGCGTGCCGACCGAGGTCGGTGCCGATTTCGTCGAGGTGAAGCGGGGCGGCGACGTCACCTATCACGGGCCCGGTCAGCTGGTGGGCTATCCCATCTTGTCGCTCGACAATCGCATCGGTGCCCAGCAGCACGTGTGCGGAGTGGAACAACTGGTGATCGACGCGCTCGGCGAACTCGGGGTGCCGAACGCCGGACGTTTCCCGGGCTACGCGGGGGTGTGGCTCGATCCCGACACCGAAGATCGCCGCAAGATCAGTGCCATCGGAGTGCGCTTGGCCAACGGTCGAACCATGCACGGTTTCGCGTTGAACGTCGCACCCGACATGTCGTACCTCCGCGAGCACATCGTCCCCTGCGGCATCGCCGAGTATCCGGTCACGTCACTCGCCGAGGAGGGGATCGACGTCGACCTGCGGACCGTTGTCGACGTGGTGGCTCGACTGGCCGCCGAACGATGGGGGACCGACGCCAACGGAGCAACCGATCGACAGGACGTGGCCTGGGTTCATCGTCCCGACGACCTCTCGCGTTTCTCGCGCGGCGAGGGTCCGGGCGAACCGGTGCGACTGCTCGGTCGCCTGGCCGACGCGGGAGTCGACGGAGGAATCGGTATCACCGAACGCAAGCCGGAGTGGTTGCGTCCGAAGGTGAAACTCGGACCCGAGGTATTGGCGGTCAAGAAGACCCTGCGCGATCGCGGACTCGTGACGGTGTGCGAGGAGGCCGGTTGTCCGAATCTCTCCGAATGTTGGAGCGATGGCACCGCCACGTTCATGGTGCTCGGCGAGCGTTGCACGCGCGCGTGCGGGTTCTGCCTGGTCGACACCCGTAAGCCCTCGGCGCCCGACCCCGACGAGCCAGTGCGGGTGGCCGAAGCCGTCGAGAGCATGGGACTGTCGCACGCCGTGATCACGATGGTGGCGCGCGACGATCTGGCCGACGGTGGTTTCGCCCATGTGGCCCGGTGCGTGCGCGCGATTCGCGAACGCACTCCCCATACCCGTGTCGAGACCCTGGTGTCCGACGCCAAGGGCGATGAGGCGTCCCTCGAGGTTCTCTTCGAGGCCCGACCGGACGTCTTCAACCACAACATCGAGACCGTGGCGCGACTGCAACGCGCCGTGCGTCCGTCGGCCGGCTACGCCCGCAGCCTCGGCGTGCTCGCCCGCGGCCACGCGGCCGGACTGGTCACCAAATCCGGTCTGGTGCTCGGAATGGGCGAAACGGTCGACGAGGTCGACGGATGCCTGGCCGATCTCGCGGACATCGGCGTGAGCATCGTGACGATCGGTCAGTATCTGCGACCCACCTCGCATCATCTGCCGGTGGCCCGCTGGATCGAACCGGCCGAGTTCGATCGCTGGAAGCAGGTCGGTGAGTCGTTGGGTATCGCCCACGTCGAATCCAGTCCGCTCACGAGATCGAGTTACCACGCCAAGCGAGCGGCCGAAACGACCGTACCGGTCACGATCGGGCGCAGGTAGGACACCGACATGACTCCGAAGCTTCGTCCGATACTCGGCGTGATCGCCGCTCGTCGTCAGACCGAGGGCGGCGGCTTCGTGGTGCGACGACCCTTCCCGACGTCCGATGTCGACCACATCGACCCCTTCATGCTGCTCGACGAGATGGGTCCGGTCGACTACGCGCCGGGTCGAGCCGTCGGCGCCCCCGATCATCCGCATCGGGGATTCGAGACGGTCACCTACCTGCTGGCGGGGGAGATCGAGCACCGCGACTCCAACGGAGGTTTCGGGGTGATCACGCCCGGAGCGGTGCAGTGGATGACGGCCGGCTCGGGCGTGGTGCACAGCGAACTGCCCACCGAACGCATGATGCGCGAGGGGGGACGCATGCACGGTTTCCAGTTGTGGGTCAACCTTCCGGCCGCCAAGAAGATGATTCCTCCGCGATATCAGGGTTACGAGTCGCACGAGATTCCGACGCGCCGCGCCACCGGTTCGGGCACCTTGCGGGTGATCGCCGGAACCATCGACGGTGTCGAGGGAATCGTCGAGACCACCAGTCCGGCCACCTACGGGCATCTCTCGTTGGACGAGGGCGAGTCGTCGACGTGGACTCCCGACGACGGTCACACGGCACTCGTTCACGTCTTCGCCGGTGCGGCCGACGTGAACGGCACTCACGCCGACGAGGGCACGATGGTGGTGGCCGACCGCTCGACGGGATCACTCGTGGTGACCGCCGAAACGGAGGGAACCGAGGTGCTGTTGATCGGAGCCCTCCCGCTCGGCGAGCCGGTCGTGCGCTACGGACCGTTCGTGATGAACAGTCGAGACGAGATCGTGCGAGCGATTCACGACCACGAGGCCGGCAAACTCGGCACCATCGTGGCCACCGGCCCCGGAACCAACCGCTCCCTAGTGTGACGCACGGTCGCGCACTGGGTTCGACGACGTGAGGGGACGACGACGCATCGGTTCGATGTAGTTCGCGTTGATCCTCGCGCTCGCGGTGTCGCCTCTGCCGGTGTCGGCCGGGCCCTGGCGGGAACCTCCGGAGGGCACCGACCCCTGGTTGGAGACCATCAACTGGTGGCGATCGTTCGGAGGCGCCACCGACGGCACACCCCTGCCGCCCCTCGTCGGAAGTGCCGCACTGAACCTGGGCCCGCAGAACTTCGTCGACTACCTCATGTACCTGCGAACCGTCGGAAGCAGTTACTGCCTGCACTGGGAGGATCCGGCCCATCCGCGCCAGCCCGGAGTCAATTACGACCACAACGGCCTGGTGTGCATGCAAGGTCGACTCGCCGATGCCATCGAGGCGTGGATGCGGGTGCCGTACCACGCCGGAGGTCTGTCGCCTCTGCTCGAGGGAGTGGGAGCAGCCAAGGCGACCACCGGTGTGAACGGAGCCATGGCGATCCTGTACGACCACTTCGACACGTTGCCTCCATCGGTCACCAACAAGACATTCGTCTGGCCGGCTCCCGGTGGCTACATGCCACGTCGCTCGTGGGGTGGTGGAGAGTGGCCGCGATCGTCGTCGGGGTGGTGGCCCTCACCCCAACGGCGGTTCGTGTCGGTGTCGGCCGTCGACTCGGCGGGCGCGGTCCCCATGTGTCAACCCCTGATCACCGACTTCTCGTTGCGTCCCTATGGGCAGGCCGCCGCGGTGGCCGGAACCGTGGTCGAAGACGCGATCCTCTTTCCGCAACGAGCGTGGGCGGTCGGACCCGCTTCGGTCACGTACGTCACCACGGCGCTCGACGGCACCGATCGGCGCACTCTCTCGTGGAGTTTCGAGGTGCTGCGCCCACCGCCCGCACCGAACAACGTCCGGGTGGCCTGGTCGGGTGTCGATACGTACCGCCTGCTGTGGGATCCGCCGACCGGAGGTTCTCCCGTCACGGTCTCCGGATACGTGGCCCAAGGAAACGAGCGCGACGCATCCGACAACACGATTCGATACGTGCGCGAACGGATCCCGACATCGAGTCGGAACTTCGACTTCTCCGCGTCTTGGGCTGAGGTTTCGGCGACTGCCGTCTCGGGAGTCGGCGAGTCCGTCTTCACGTCCGTGCCGTATTGGGGTCCACTGCGAGGCGACGAACGGGACGGTGGCTTGGTGCTGGGCGACACCGGACTTCCGGCCGGGACCGCGGCCGTCCTGACGAACACGACGCTCGCCAACAGCACATGGCTGACGGAGGGCTACGCCTCGGCCGATCGATGCTCTCGTCTCGGTGACGGTGAGCAGAGTTTCAGCAACGGGAACTTCTCGTACATGGACGTGGCGAATCTGGCCGTCGTCGAACTCGATCCCGACGCGAGTTTCTGTGTCTATGTCTCCGACGCGACCTCGGTGGTGCTCGACGTGCAGGGTGCGTTCTCCCCGACGGGACCCCTCGAATTCTCGACGAGGCCGCCGCGACGGCTGATCGACACCCGATCCGGACCGCGACCCGAGCGCGGGTCGATCGTGCGGGTGGAGACCGGCCTTCCGGCGGGCGAAGTCTCGGCCCTCGTGAATCTCACCATGACCGGGGCCGAGACGATGGGGTGCATCACGGCCGATCGCTGCTCGAACATGGTTCGGGGAGAGCAGTCGAAGAGCAACGGCAATTTCGAAGGGAACACGGAAGTGGCGAATCTCGCCGTGGTGCCCCTCGATTCGGATGGTTCTTTCTGCATCCACTCGAGCGGATCGTGGGACGTCATCGTCGACCTCCAGGGAGTGTTCTCGACGGGAGGGTCGCTCGGGTTCACCCCGATTGCTCCGAGGAGGATCGCCGACACCCGGGAGTGGATGGGACCGGATTGGTGGAACGACATTCGCTTCTGGGGATGGGCGCCCGGCCAGGGGCCCGACGACTTGGACTTCGAATTCCAGTCGACCGACGTCGAGCCGGACACTCGATCGACATCGGGAACGCGGTGATGGCCGGGGCCGGGACTTCTAGAGTGTGCCCGTGAAGTCGACCGAAGGTTCCGTCGCGTCGACCGGGGTGTATCTCGAGCGCTTGACTCGCACCCGTCGGGCCATGGCCGAAACCGGAGTCGACGTGTTGCTGCTGTCCGTGGGTCACGACCTGCCGTGGCTCACCGGCTATCTGGCGATGCCGCTCGAACGTCTGACGATGCTCGTCCTGCCGGTCGACGGTGAGGCATCACTGGTGATTCCGCGTCTCGAGGCGCCGCGCGTCGTCGAGCAGCCCGGTGTCTTCACGTTGGTTCCCTGGAACGAGACCGAGGATCCGGTGGCCATCACGGCTCGTCTGATCGGAGCCCGGCGATCGATCGCGGTGGGTGACCAGATGTGGGCGCGATTTCTCGTCGACCTGCTGCCCAAGGTCGATCGCGCCAGCTGGCGCCGGGCGGTCGACGTGGTGGGCCCGTTGCGCATGCGCAAGGACGCCGCCGAAATCGAAGCCTTGCGAGCCGCCGGAGCCGCGGTCGATCGCATCGCCGCCGAACTTCAGGCCGGACGAATTCCGTTGGTCGGCCGCACCGAGGCCCAGGTGTCGGCCGATCTGTCGGCGCGCATCCTCGCCGAGGGTCACGACGTGGTGAACTTCGCCATCGTGGCGGCGCAGGAGAACGCCGCGAGTCCGCACCATCACGCCGGTCGTCGGGTGATCGCACCCGGCGAGATCGTGCTGTGCGACTTCGGCGGCACCATGAACGGCTACTGCAGCGACATCACGCGCTGCGTTCACGTGGGCGAACCGCCGTCCGACGTCGCCGAGGCCTACGCCGTTCTGCACGAGGCGCAGGCCGCCTCCGTGCGCGCCGCGACGGTCGGAACTCCGTGCGAGGACGTCGACGCGGTGGCTCGTCGCGTGATCACCGATGCTGGTTACGGCGAGTGGTTCGTGCATCGGACGGGTCACGGCATCGGACTCGAGGCCCACGAGGATCCGTACATCGTGAGCGGCAACCGGGCACTGCTCGAAGCGGGTCACGCGTTCAGCATCGAACCCGGCATCTATCTGCCCGGTCGGTGGGGCATGCGACTCGAGGACATCGTGGTGGCCACCGACGCCGGTCCCGACGCGATGAATCGGGTGAACCACGACCTGGTGGTCGTTCCCGCCTGAACGACCCGCCCGAACGACCCGCCCGAACGACCAGCGGATCAGTGAATCGCGCCGTCGGTGGCGCTCAGGCTGCTCGCGGTGCGTCCGGTGCGCGCGGCGATGATCTCGGCGCAGATCGACACCGCGGTCTCCTCCGGTGTGCGACCCCCGAGGTCGAGTCCGATCGGCGAGTGCAGACGCGCGAGATCGGCCGGACTCGCCACTCCCACCTCGCGCAGACGTTCGAGTCGCTTGGCGTGCGTCTTGCGACTACCCATCACGCCGATGTAGCCGACTCGGGTGGCGAGGGCACCCTGGATCGCCGGCACGTCGAACTTGGGGTCGTGGGTGAGGATGCACACCGCGTCGCGCGGGCCGAGCGAGGCACCCCGGCGTTCGAACATCGGCGCCGGCCACGAGACCACCACTTCGTCGGCCATCGGAAAGCGGCGCTTGGTGGCGAACACCTCGCGGGCATCGCACACCGTCACGCGGTAGCCGAGCACCTTGGCCACGCGTCCGAGGCCGGCCGTGAAGTCGACGGCTCCGAAGATCCACATCTGCGGCGGTGGCGAGAAACTCTCCACGAACACCGACACCGTCGGCGTGTCCTCGAGATCCTCCGGAGTGGCCTGTCCCTCGGGTCCGTAGTGGCGCACCCCGGTGCGACCGGCCTCGAGTTCGCCGAGCGAGTCGCGGGTCGCCACCCGATCGAGTTCGGGGTGACCGAGGCTTCCTTCGGTTCCGTCCAGGGTGACGAGCATCTTGGCGCCGACGTGGGGACCGTCGATCACGGTGGCGAGCGCGACCGGCTGCTCTCGACGTACGAGATCGGAGAATCGTTCGAACAGCAAGGTCACGGGATCACCAGTCGAGTCGCTCGATGAAGAGACGAATCGTGCCGCCGCAGGTGAGACCGACGGCGAACGCCTCGTCGTCGCTGTACCCGAACGACACCATGCGGCCGGTGCCTCCCTCGGCGATGATGGAGAGGGCCTCGCCGACCACCGCGCCCTCGACGCACCCGCCACTCACCGAGCCGGCGACCTCGCCGTCCTCGTTCACGGCCATGGCGGCTCCGGGATCGCGCGGCCCGGATCCCTCGATCTTCACGACCCGGGCCACCGCCACCTGTTTGCCGGCCTTTCGCCAGCGATCGATGTCGTCGAGGATCTCGCGCATGTCGACAGTCTGCCGGGATCGGCTCTACGAGCCGATCACCCGCACCAACTCCTCCATGGCCGCCACCGAATGTCCCTCCACGAAGTCGTCGACGTGGGGGAGGGCGGCGGCCATGCCACGAGCCAATGGTGCGTAGCCCGGGGTGACCTTCAGCGGGTTCACCCACACCACCTTGTGGGCCACCCGATGCAGTCGTTCCATCTGCTCGGCCAGTTGTTCGGGCGCCCCGCGATCCCAACCATCCGAGAGGATCACGACGATCGCGCCCCGCGCCATGCCGCGCACGCCCCACTCGTCGTTGAACTCGCGAAGGCACTCGCCGAGACGGGTTCCTCCGCTCCAGTCGAGGACCCGGTCGGCGGCCAGACCGAGTGCCTGATCGGGGTCCCGGCGGGAGAGTTCGCGGGTGACACGAGTGAGTCGGGTGCCGATCGCGAAGGCCTCGACTTTCTGGCGCCCGGCCACCGCGGCGTGCACGAAACGCACCAGTGCACGGGCGTAGGGCTCCATCGATCCGCTCACATCGAGCAACAACACCAATCGTCGCAGTCGCTCGTCGGGATCGAGGAAGCGGAGACGCATGGGTTCACCATCGGTGCGAAGGCTCTCGCGCACCGTTCGACGAAGGTCCGTTCGCGTGTTCCGACCCTTCACCATTCGGAACGAGGTTCGTGGCGATCCGATCAGCCGGACGTCCGACATGAGGCGACGGGCGAGCACCAACTCGTCGGACGTGTACTCGGCGAAATCCTTGTGTCGCAGGCTCTCGACGGCCGAGAAACGCAACGACACCGAGTTCTCGTCGTCGCCGGATTCGTCGGATCCGTCGTGATCACCCGCATCGTCGTCGGTGTCGAGATGCAGAACGATGCGCATCTGGTCGACGGTTTCGTCGGCCGTGTCGCGCGCACCACGGCCTTCCCAGTAGACGGCGAACGCGCGGTCGTAGAGTCCGATGTCCTCGGGACGCCGCACCAACGTGGATCGGCCGGCCCAGTAGACGCGGTCGCGGTCGCCGACTCCCAGGGCCGAGAGGGCCTCGACGAACAACAACACGTTCCCCACCGGTGTGGCGATTCCCGTCTCGCGGAGCAACCGGCCGAAGCCGACCGCCATGCGCTCGGCGGGATTGGTGTCGGTCGCGGGAGTCACGCCACCAGGCTGCGCTCGATGGCCGATCGAACGAGTTCCGCGATGCCGTTGTTCTCGACCCGCTCCTGATCCTCGCGGTACTTCAGCACGGTTCCGAGCGTGGTGCGAACCGCGTTCTCGTCGAGGCGGGCGACACCGAGCCGACCGAGCGCGGTGGCCCAGTCGATCGTCTCGGCGACCCCGGGGGGTTTGTAGAGGTGTAGTCCGCGCAACGACTCGACCGCGGCGGCAACCTGACGGGTCAACGATTCGTCGATGTTCGGGACGCGACCGCGAACGATGGCCACCTCGCGCTCGAACCCGGGGTGGGCCACCCAGTGGTACAGGCATCGTCGCTTCAGCGCGTCGTGCACGTCGCGGGTGCGGTTGGACGTGAGCACGACCACCGGAGGCACCTCGGCCCGGATGGTGCCGAGTTCGGGAATCGTCACCTGGTAGTCCGACAACACCTCGAGTAGGTAGGCCTCGAACTCGTCGTCGGCGCGGTCGATCTCGTCGATCAACAGAACCGGTCGAGTGGCCGAAGGCGACAGCGCCCGCAGAACGGCGCGACGCAACAGGAACCGCTCGTCGTACAACTCGTTCTCGAGGCGGTCGGCTCCGATGCCGGCCGCCTCGCCGCTGGCCTCGGCGGCTCGCAGGTGCAGCAACTGGCGCGAATAGTCCCAGTCGTAGACGGCCTGGGTGGCGTCGATGCCCTCGTAGCACTGCAGTCGGATCAGTTCGCCACCGGTGGCCGCGGCGATCACCTTGGCCAGTTCGGTCTTGCCCACGCCGGCCTCGCCCTCGAGCAACAGGGGGCGACGCAGGGTCAGTGCGAGGAACACCGAGGTGACCAGACCTTCGTCGGCGAGGTATCCGTGCCCCGAGAGTGCCGCCGCGACACCGTCGAGCGTGTCGAGAGCGTCGTGCGGAGTTCCGGACATGGGGCAAAGCGTAGAGCCGGGGCCTCGCCCGAGCACCGTCCGGTTCTAGGATTCGGTCACTGGGTTCCGACACGAGGGGGAAGACGTGTACGACTTGATCGTGAAGGGTGGCACCGTCGTCGACGGCACGGGCGCGCCGAGGTACCGGGCCGACGTCGCGGTGAAGGACGGCGTCATCGTGGAGGTCGCTCCCACCATCGTCGGGGAGGCCCGTGAGACGATCGATGCGACCGGCTCCATCGTGACACCCGGCTTCGTCGACGTGCACACGCACTACGACGGTCAGGTGAGTTGGGACACCTTGCTCGAGCCGTCGAGTTGTCACGGCGTCACCACCGTCGTGGTGGGCAACTGCGGCGTCGGATTCGCCCCGGTGCGCCCCGGGCGCGAGCAATGGCTCGTGCAGTTGATGGAGGGCGTCGAGGACATCCCGGGCACGGCTCTGCACGAGGGCATCGAGTGGACCTGGGAGTCGTTCCCCGAGTATCTCGACGCGATCGCCTCCAAGAACTACGCCATCGACGTGGCGGCCTACGTGCCTCACGGTGCCGTGCGCGGCTACGTGATGGGCGACCGCGGCGCTCGCAACGAGGCGGCGACTCCCGACGACGTCGCCGAGATGGCCCGGATCGTGGCCGAGGCCCGACGGGCCGGAGCCGTCGGTTTCTCGACCAGCCGCACCATGGGTCACAAGGCGCGCGACGGCGAGCCGGTTCCCGGCACGTTCGCCGACGAGCGCGAACTCAACGCCATCGCCGACGCGTTGGTCGAGGCCGGCGGCGGCATCTTCGAAGTGGCACCCGAGGTGCTTCCCACCGGTGGCGAGCAGCCGACCATGAGCATGGCCGACGAACTCTCGTGGATGGGCCAGATCGCGCTGCGCACCGGTCTCAAGGTGTCGTACCTCTTGTTGCAGTACGGAACGGTGCCGGATCAGTGGCGCGAGTCGCTGGCGTACTCCACGCGGATCGTCGAGCAAGGCGGATACCTGCGCCCCCAGGTGGCCGCCCGCGCCTTCGGAATGATGATCGGTTGGCAGGGCTACCACCCCTTCGCCAAGCGTCCCACGTACATGCGACTCGCCGCGGAGCATTCCGGCGACGCTCTGTTCGGCGAGTTGGCGCGCGACGAGGTGCGCGCGGCGATCCTCTCCGAGGTCGACGAACCGGCCGATCCGGGTCTGCCCTTCGACGGGATCGGGCAGTTCCTGCAGATGGCGCTCGACCAGCTCTACGTGATCGGATCGGAGTGCGACTACGAACCCACCCGCGAACGTTCGGTCGTCGCGCTGGCCTCGGCGGCGGGAGTCGAACCGCTGGCGATGTGCTACGACCTGCTGAACGTCGACGGGGGACGGGCGTTCCTCATGCTTCCGTTGCTGAACTACGTGGATGCCAACGAGGACGTGATCCACGAGATGCTCACCAACCCGACGGTGATCAGCGGCCTCGGTGACGGCGGCGCCCACGTGCGCATGATCTGCGACGCCTCGATGCCCACGTACATGCTCACCCACTGGGCGCGCGACCGGCGCCGCGGCCCGCGACTGGAACTCGAGGAAGCGGTTCGCCTGCAGACCTCGGCCACCGCGGAGTTCCTCGGCTTCGACGACCGGGGAGTGGTGGCACCCGGCCGCAAGGCCGATCTCAACGTGATCGACTTCGACAACCTGCGCCTCGAGTATCCGCATGCCGCCGACGATCTTCCGGCCGGTGGACGCCGACTCCTGCAGGGAGCGACGGGGTACGTGGCCACCGTCGTGAACGGCGTCGTGACCCGACGCGACGGCGTCGACACCGGCGCTCGCCCCGGACGGCTGGTGCGCGCCTAAGCGGACGAGTCGGATCGTCCGACGAGGGCCGCGAGGCGCGTCAGATCGGACGCGAGATCGGGTGGACCCGGCGGCGGAGAGTCGATCGGAAACCAACGCGCCCCCTCCCGGGGTGACAACGGGGCGTCCATCTCGCAGGTGAAGAGCCACGCCACGTTCCAATGACGATGGGGACGATCGCCGGCAAGGTCGGTGACGTGAACCATCGCCGGTCGATCGAGAACGCGTCGAACGTCGAAGCGGGTGAGACCGGTTTCCTCCTCCAGTTCCCGCAGACCTCCCTCGAACGTCGATTCGTGGGGTTCGATGTGCCCGCCCGGTGCGCTCCAGCCGAAGATTCGATGGCGCACCAGGATCGAGTGCATCGCGTCGGGCGAGAGGATCCACGTCGTCGCGCACACGTGTCCGGTGATGGCGGCCGGATCGCCATCGAGCGCGCGAAGCAAGCCGACCGACATCGAATCGGCCAGTCGAACCCGCTCGACCTCGGCTCGAATCGCGGGCCATCGTCCGGGCACGTCGGGCGTCGGGTGCGGATGAGCCATGTCGAGTTCGGTTCGTCGATTCGGGGCGAGACCGATCAGGGCGCCTCGAGCACCGCGTACGAACCGGCGGCGGTGGCCACCAGACGACCGTGCTCGTCGACACCCTTCGACTCGAGATGCACCACGCGCCGCCCCGGCTTCACCACTCGCGTGTCGACCACCAGGCGACCCGCCCCGAGAGCCCGTAGGTAGCGAACCTGGATCTCGATCGTCGAACAGAGTCGTCCCTCGGGAAGCACGCTCACGGTGGCGAGACCCATCGAGGTGTCGGCCAAGGTGAAAAAGACCGAGCCGTGCACGATGCCGTGCGGATTGAAGTGCGTTTCGTCGATCATCGCCGTGGCGCGAGCCTCGCCCGGAGCGATGGTTTCGAGCGTCATGTTCATGAACGCCGCGATCGGAAACGTCGCGTCATCCGCCATAACCACCCCCACGGAAGAGTTCGGTGAACATCGTCTCCTCGCGGGCACGAGCGGAACGTGCCGCGTCGCGTCGCGCCTCGGCCATGAGGCTCTTGACCGCGCGCGTCGAGTAGGGCGACAGTGCCGCGATGCGAGTTGCCACCTCGCGAGCCCTCGCCACGGGATCGTCGCACGCCTCGAGAGCGATGCCGAAGCGAACCGCCTCGTCGGCATCGATCCAGCGCGACGTGAGCAGCAGTTCGGCGGCTCGTTGCCATCCCATACGGTCGGCGAACAAGAAACTGCTGCCGGCCTCGGGTGGGACACCGAGTTCGGTGAAGGGCACCCGAAGCCTGCTCGAACGCCCCACGAACACGATGTCGCACCACGGAAGCATCGTCATACCGATGCCGACCGCCACTCCCTCGACGGCGGCGATCAGCGGCAGGGGAAAGCGGTCGAGGGCATCGAGCAGGACCGTGAAGCCCGATCCGGAATCGCCCGAAACTCCGCGAGCCGCGGCGTCGGCGAGTTGCGCCATTTCCTTCAGATCCTGGCCGGCGCTGAACGACCCGCCCGACCCGGTGAGCATCACCACGCGGGTCTCGCCGTCTCCGGCCAATCGGTCGAGCGCGCCACCGAGTGCGTCGTAGTGCGCGCGATCGAACGCGTTCTTCCGTTCGGGGCGGTCGATGACGACCATCGCCACCCCGTCGGTCGTTTCGACGCGAATCGTCACGAGAGGAGACTCATGCGTGCTGGTTGCTGACCGACACGACCTCACCGGTCATGTACGACGAATAGTCACTGGCGAGGAAGACGATGACGTTGGCGATCTCCCAGGGCTCGGCCCAGCGTCCGAAGGCCTCGCGTCGGGTGAGTTCGCCGAGCAACTCGTCGGAGGTCACCTTGGCGAGGTTGGCGTGCATGGCCAGACTCGGCGACACCGCGTTGATGCGCACCCCGCGCGGAGCGGCCTCGATGGCCGCGCAACGGGTGAGTGCCATCACACCGGCCTTGGCGGCCGCGTAGTGCGCCTGGCCGGCCTGAGCCCTCCAGCCGAGCACGCTCGCGTTGTTCACGATCACCCCTCGGCCGCGCTGATACATGTGGTGCAGCGCGGCCCTGGTGCAACGCATCGTGCCGTTCAGCGTGACGTCGAGAACGATCGACCATTGATCGTCGGTCATCTCGTGCAGCTCGGCGGTGCCACCGAGGCCGGCGTTGTTCACCAGCACGTCGATCCCGCCGAGTTCGGTGTCCGCACGACGGAAGAGTTCCTGCACGCTCGCCTCGTCGGTGACGTCGCACGGGATGCCGGTCACGCCGAGTTCCGCGGCGGTTTCACCCAGTCGTCGTTCGTGTTTGTCGCTGATCACGACTCGGGCACCCTCCTCGAGGCACTTGCGGGCGGTGGCCGAGCCGATGCCCGAGCCAGCGGCCGCGGTGACGAGGACGGTCTTTCCGGTCAGGAGGCCGTGACCGGCGACGTATTCAGGAGTGGAGGTCACGGACGGTCTCCGATCGAGGCTGTTGTCGCTGGGGTGTCATCTTCACTTGGGCAGACCGAGAACGCGCTCACCGAGCACGTTGCGCTGCACCTCGTTGGAACCACCGTAGATCGTGTCGGACCGGGTGAAGAGGAACAACTTCTGCTCGAGCGTGAGTTCGTCGTCGGGCGACACGAGTCCGGTCGCACCCTGCAGATCGATCATCATCTCGCCCAGTTCGCGGTGCCACGAACCCCAGAAGAGTTTGGAGATGCTCGCTTCGGGTCCGGGGACCCCCTTGGCCGACATGCTGCGTAGTGCGTTCCACTTCAGTAGTTGCAGTCCCGAGTGGGCGCGCGCGAGACGTTGGCGGATCACCGGATCGGACTGGAGTCCCGAGCGGCGCGCGATGTCGATCGTGGCGTGAAGTTCGCGTTCGAAGCCGACCTGCTGGGCGAGAGTGGAGATGCCGCGTTCGTAGGCGAGCAAAGCCATCGCGACCCGCCAGCCGTCGCCCGGGTTGCCGACCACCATGTCGACCGGGGTGCGAGCGTCGTCGAAGAAGGTTTCGTTGAACTCTCCGCCACCGGTGATCTGTCGGATCGGTCGCACCTCGACCCCCGACTGCTCCATCGGCACGAGAAGGAACGTGAGCCCGGCATGACGCTGCGAACCCGGTTCGGTGCGCGCGACCACGAAGCACCAGTGACTCACGTGGGCCAGCGAAGTCCAGACCTTCTGGCCGTTGATCACCCATTCGTCGCCGTCGAGCACGGCCTTGGTCTGCACGTTGGCGAGGTCGCTTCCGGCGTTGGGTTCGCTGTAGCCCTGGCACCACCGCTCGTCACCACGGAGGATCCCGGGCAGAAAACGCGCGCGTTGATCGGGTGTGCCGTACTCGATGAGGGTGGGAGCGAGCAGGTTCTCGCCCATGTGATTCGTGCGGGCGGGGGCCTCGGCGCGCACGTATTCCTCGGCCCAGATGATCTGCTGGTCGACGGAGGCGCCTCGGCCTCCGAATTCCACCGGCCAACCGAGGCCGATCCAGCCCGCCTCTCCCAGCACCTTCTCCCACTCGACGCGGATGTCGAAACCGATCTCCTCGTCGCCCGGCCCGCCGCGTCCGCGCAGCGACGCGAAGTCGCCCACCACGTTCGAGCGCAACCAGTCGCGACACAGCGCCCGGAACTCGACCGGATCGGGCGGAAGGGCGGGTCGGGAGGGGGCGTCGAGGGCGGTCATGGCGGTGCGTCGGTTGATCTGACGGATCGTCAGAAACTGTATCCCTCGTGGTCCGGCCCGGCTCCACCGTGGACGATCCGTCGGGGTTACGGTCGTGACATGGACTTCGCCGTACCCGCCGCCATCCAGGCCACCCTCGACGCCCTCGACGCCTTCATCGAGGAACGGATCGTTCCGCTGCAGGCCAGTGACGACAACGAGCGCTTCTTCGATCACCGTCGCGAGTGGGCCCGCACCGACTTCGACAACGGCGGCGTGCCGCGCCCGGAGTGGGAGGCGCTACTGCGCGAGATGCGGCGCCGGGCCGACGAGGCCGGGTGGTTGCGTCTCGCTCTTCCCGCGGAGTTCGGTGGTCGCAGCGCGAGCAACCTCGAGATGGCGATCATCCGCGAACACCTGGCGCACAAGGGACTCGGTCTGCACAACGACCTCCAGAACGAGTCGTCGATCGTCGGCAACTTCCCGACCGTTCTCATGATGCGGGACTTCGGAACCGAGGAGCAGAAGAAGGAGTGGATGCCGGGGTTTCTCGACGGGTCGAAGCGACTGGCGTTCGGGCTCACCGAGCCCAACCACGGAAGCGACGCGACGTTCATGGAGACCGCCGCCGTGCGTGACGGCGACGAGTGGGTGATCAACGGCATGAAGCGGTGGAACAGTGGTCTGCACCACGCGACGCACGACATCATCTTCGCCCGCACCTCGGGCGACGCCGGATCACCCGTCGGAATCACGGCGTTCCTCGTGCCCACCGACTCTCCGGGATTCAACGTCGACTTCTTCTGGTGGACGTTCAACATGCCCACCGATCACGCCGAGGTGTCGCTGAAGGACGTGCGGGTTCCGTCCTCGGCGGTCTTCGGTCGACTCGATCACGGACTCGATCTCGCCCAGCACTTCGTGCACGAGAATCGCATCCGGCAGGCGGCGTCGTCGCTCGGTGCCGCGCAGTACTGCATCGACGAGGCGGTGGCGTACGCCAACCAGCGCGTGACGTGGGGCAAGAAACTCTCCAGCAACCAGGCCATCCAGTTCCCGCTCATCGAACTGCACACCGAGGCGGCCATGTTGCGCCAGTTGATCCGCTACACGGCATGGCTCATGGATTCGTCGGTGAAATCGGACCGCCCCGACGTCGAGGGCTTCATGGAGTTCACCCACCTGGTGGCGATGTGCAACTACCGGGCCAACCGGTTGGCGTGCGATGCCGCGGATCGGGCGATGCAGACCTGCGGTGGAGTCGGCTACAGCCGACACATGCCCTTCGAGCACATCTATCGTCATCACCGTCGCTACCGGATCACCGAGGGCAGCGAGGAGATCCAGATGCGCAAGGTGGGACAGAACCTCTTCGGCTTCGGTCGCAAGAAGTGACGATGTCGTGAGCGGGAGAGGCGGCTCGACTCGATTCCGTCGGTCGGTCACGAGGGTCGACGAGGCTGGACGTCGAATTCAGTGACCGAACACGGTCGCGAGCCCGCGCATGACGACGTCCACGCTCGCTCCCACCGGTGCCAAATCGGCGATGGCGACGCGCACCGACACCAACTCTCCGTTGTCGAGCCGGACACCGAGTGTTCCGTCGTGTCCGTAGTAGGCGCGACGTTCCACGACTCCACGACGACCACCGTCGCTCGTCAGCGCGAGTTGTTCGGGGCGAACGAGCACCGTGGCGTCGCCATCGGGCAGGTCGCAGTTCTGCCCACCCAAGGCGTGAATCACGCGACCATTCGTCGACCGCGCGGCCAGCAGATTCGCGTCGCCGATGAATCGGGCCACCTCGACGCTCGCCGGGTGGTCGTAGATGTCGGCCGGACTTCCTTGTTGGGCGACGACACCGCCGAGCAGCACCACCACGTGATCGGCCGTCGACATCGCCTCCTCCTGATCGTGCGTGACGAGGAGGGTCGTCGTGCCCGTTCGACGGAGGATGCCGATCACCTCGTCGCGAATCCCGGCGCGCAGGCCGGCATCGAGAGCCGAGAAGGGTTCGTCGAGCAGCACGAGGCGAGGCGACGGAGCGAGAGCCCGGGCGAGAGCCACTCGTTGCTGCTGACCACCGGATATCTCCGACGGTCGTCGGGCGCCCATGCCGTCGAGTCCGACCAGATGCATCATCTCGTCGACCCGCGTGGACGACCCGCGGGGCAGACCGAATCCGATGTTCGCGGCGACGTCGAGGTGGGGGAACAGCGCCCCGTCCTGGGGGACGATGCCGACGCCCCGTCGGTCGGGTCGCACGTGCACGCCCGACGAACCGATCAGAACCCCGTCGATTTCGATCGATCCGTCGTCCACCTTCTCGAAACCGGCGATCAGCCGGAGCAGAGTGGTCTTTCCCTGTCCGGAGGGGCCGAGAACCGCGGTGACGCTGCCCGCGGCAGCGTCGAAGGACACGCCGCGCAGCACGTCGACCCGGCCGAATCTCTTCGAGAGATTGGTGATCGAGAGGGTGGGTCGGTCACTCGGATGCGCGTCGCTCATGGTGCCGTCTCGTTCCGCATCGTTCATCGTCGCCCCGTCGCGATCGCCGTGGGTATGGCCACGAAGACGACGATGGCCAGAGCGTACGGTCCGGCACCCGCGTAGTCCGACACGGTCGTGTAGGTCCAGAGCCGGGTCGCCAAGGTCTCGGTGCCGGTGGGGCGCAACAGCATGGTGACCGGCAGCTCTTTCATGGCGGCGAGCGTCACGAGGGCCGTGGAGGCCGCGATGCCGGGGGCGATCAACGGCAGATCGACGCGACGCACGACGGCCATCGGACCCTTGCCGAGGGAGCGGGCCACGTCGTCGAGAGCGATCGGAATCTGCTCGGCGCTCGCGCGGACGCCTCCGACCGCCAACGGCAGGAACAGCGCCACGTACGCGAGCACCAGCAGCGGCGCCTCGAGATAGACCGGGCGGAGTACGCGCACTCCGATGAAGACCATCGAGATCGCCACGACGATGCCGGGCAGGGCGTGCGTCACGTAGGTGGCGCGGTCGAGCAGCAACGAGGTGCGGCTCGGGTATCGCGCGACGAGGAGTCCGATGGGCAGGGCGACGAGCACGGTCAGGATCGCGGCGATGAGCGAGTAGCGGACCGATCCCCACAGGGCCGATGCCACGTCACCCAGCCCGTCCTCGGAGCCGAAGGTGTCGACCCACACCAGGATCCGCCACACCGGGAATCCGAGCGAGATCATCGACACCGACAGTGCCGCCGACTGGAACCACAAGGATCTGTTCCGCAGTCGGATGGGTCGTGGGGTCTCCACCGCCCTCGTCGTGACGGTGGAAACGGTTCGACCGCGCGCGATGGCCTCGGCGACGACGAGACCGAGGGCGATCAGCACGAGTACGAGGGCCAGAACCGCGGCACGGGTCGGATTGAATCCGGCGCGGTACGCACCGTAGATCACCCACGTGAAGGCGTCGTATCTCATCGTGGCGACGGCGCCGAAGTCGCTCAACACGTAGAGCGCGACGAGCAGCGAACCGCCCGCCACCGCACCACGGCACTGTCGAGCGGCGAGAACGACGAGGCGGGTCACGGAGCCTTTGCCGTGGATGGTCGCGATCTCGTCGAGCGACTGGTCGAGTCGTCCGAACGCCGCGGTGAGGGGCAGGTACACGTACGGATACGAAACGGCGGTGAGTACGAGGAACGCCCCCCAGAACCCGGCGAGTGACGGGGCCCAACTGATCCACGCGAATGCCGCGAGATAACTCGGGATGGCGAGCGGTAGGGCCAAGACGATCCGCCAGATGCGGCGGCCCCGTAGGTCACTGCGCATCACCGCCCACGCGAGTGGCACCGACACCACGACGCTCGCCAACGTGACGCACGCCGCGAGCAGACCGCTGCGCACGACGAGACGGCAGGTCCGTTCCTGCCACAACTCGTCCCAGAGTTCGGGCATCCCGCGATCGAAGGCGATGTCGACGAGATAGGCGAGAGGCGCCAACGACGCCAACGCGGCGAGCACGGCCGGCACGACGAGTGCGGCCGGCGGCGCGACGCGCCGATCGAATCCCGGGTTCGAGCCCACCGCGTCAGTGTGCCGTCAGAGGGTGAGCAGTCCCACGTCGGCGAGGAGTTCCTGCGTCTCGGCGATCGAGGAGAGGTCGGCCAGATCGATGGCGGGTGGATCGAGATCGGCGAGGGCCGGCTGGCCCTCGGCCTGCGCGATCCCCGCGACCAACGGATATTCGAAGGTCGTGTCGACGAAGTACTCCTGACCGTCGTCGGAAACGAGGTAGGAGACCAAGCAGGACGCGGCTTCGGCATTGTCGCTGTCGGTGAGCACTCCGGCTCCGGCCACGTTCACGAGACCGCCGACGTCTCCGGGTAGGTACTGGTTCACGGCGACGACGGCGTCGGCTCCCTCGGCGGCGATCTTCTCGAAGAGGTAGTAGTGGTTGACGAGACCGAGCGGCACCTCGCCGGCGTTCACCGCGTCGCGCACCGCGGCGTTCTTCTCGTAGGGCACCGGATCGTTGGCCGCGAAGGCCTCGAGCCAATCGCGAGCGGCGTCCTCGCCACGGGTCACCCTGAGTGCCGTCACGAACGACTGCCACGAAGCGTTGGTGGGAGCGAATCCGATTCGCCCCTTCCAACTCGGTTCGAGGAGTTCGTCGATCGACGACGGCGGACTCGGCACGAGCTCCGGGTTGTACACGATGACGCGAACGCGTCCGCTGGCCCCGACCCAGTCGGCACCGGCCGAACGGAACTCGGGGGACACCCGGTCGAGGATCGAATCCGGCAGGGTGGCGAAGAGTCCTCCCAGCGACACCGCTCCGAGTGCACCGGCATCCTGCGAGAAGAACACGTCGGCGGGCGTGGCCGAACCTTCGGTGAGGATCTGGCCGGCCAATTCACCACTGTCGCCATAGCGGGCCTCGACGGCCACGCCGGTTTCGGCGGTGAACCGGGTGTACAGGTCGGCGACGAGTTTCTCGCTGCGGCCCGAGTACACGGTGATGGAGCCAGTGGCTCCGTCGCAAGGATCGGCCGGGCCGGTGTCGTCGGGCTGGCCGGTATCGGGACGAGTGCTCGAGTCGGGCTGGTCGGACGCCGAGTCGCTCGAACAGGCGACCAGGGTTCCGGCGGTGGCGAGGACCCCCGCGAGGGCCACGACGCGGGGGATGATTCGGCGGGAGGAGCGCATCGGGTCCTTTCGACGAGTCGACGCGAGGGCCGACGAGTTGAGTGAATGAATGTTAGGCAACCCTAACATTCGTCAGGTATACCTAACAACTCCCGCTGCGGCGGTATCCAGCAGGTTCGTTACCCTCGAACCATGACCTCACCCGACAAGTCCGCTCCGAATGCCACCCCGGTCGACGTCAAGCCACGGAGTCGCGACGTCACCGACGGCATTCAGAAGGCGGCCTCCCGGGCGATGTTGCGGGCCGTCGGTCTCACCGACGACGACTGGGAGAAGCCCCAGGTCGGGGTGGCCTCGTCGTGGAACGAGATCACGCCGTGCAACATGTCGATCCGCCGTCTGACCGAGGCCGCCAAGGTGGGAGTTCGGGCGGCCGGAGGGGTGCCGCTCGAATTCGGCACCATCACCGTGAGCGACGGCATCTCGATGGGGCACGAGGGAATGCGGGCGTCGCTGGTGAGTCGCGAAGTGATCTGCGATTCGGTCGAAGCGGTCATGCACGCCGAACGGCTCGACGGGTTGGTGGCCACCGGAGGATGCGACAAAAGCATGCCGGGAATGATGATGGCCATTGCCCGTCTGAATCTGCCGGCGATCTTCGTCTACAACGGCTCCACGCTGCCGGGCCGTCACGACGGCAAGAACATCGACATCACCACGGTGTTCGAGGCCATCGGCGCGTGCGCCGCGGGAACGATCACCGAGAGCGAACTCACCGCCATCGAGAAGGCGGCCTGCCCCGGCGAGGGCGCGTGCGGCGGAATGTTCACCGCCAACACCATGTCGTCGATTGGCGAGGCCCTCGGACTTTCGTTGCCGGGTTCGGCGTCGGCGCCGGCAGTGGACGTCAGTCGCGAGGACGATGCCCGTCGCGCCGGCGAGGCCGTCGTGAACATGCTCCGTCTGGGCATCCGACCCCGCGACATCCTGACCAAGAAGGCCTTCGAGAATGCCATCGTCCTGTTCAACGCGCTGGGCGGTAGCACCAACGCGGTGCTGCACCTACTGGCCATCGCCAACGAGGCGGGTGTTCCCCTCGAACTCGAGGACTTCAACCGCATCGCGGCCCGCGCCCCGCACATCGCCGACATGAAGCCGGGTGGCAAGTACCACATGACCGACCTTCATCGGGTGGGTGGCGTACCGGTGGTGATGAAGCACTTGCTCGACGCCGGACTGCTGCACGGCGACGTGCTCACCTGTACGGGCCGAACCTTGGCCGAGAATCTGACCGAGATCGACCCGCCCGCTCCCGATGGTGAGGTGGTGCATCCCCTGTCGGATCCGATCAATGCCGACGGTGGCATCGTGATCCTGAGCGGCTCCCTCGCTCCGAACGGTTCGGTGGTGAAAGTCGCCGGACTCACTCCCGATCAGCGTCGATTCGAAGGTGCGGCGCGGGTGTTCGACGGCGAGGACGGCGCCATGGCCGCGATCATGGCCGGTGAGATCCAGTCGAACACGGTGCTCGTGATCCGCTACGAGGGGCCAAAGGGTGGACCCGGCATGCGCGAGATGCTCGCGATCACCGGTGCGTTGAAGGGTGCGGGTCGGGGTGCCGATTGCGCCCTCATCACCGACGGTCGGTTCAGCGGAGGCACATGGGGCTTTTGCATCGGCCACGTCGCACCCGAGGCGGTGGACGGTGGTCCGATCGCATTCGTGAGGGACGGTGATCGGATTCGCATCGATGTCGCGAGCCATTCGCTCGATCTGCTCGTCGACGACGCCGAACTGGCCGCGCGTCGCACGGGCTGGACACCCAACCCGCCGCGCTACACGAGCGGAGTGTTGGGCAAGTACGCGCGACTCGCGCAGGGTGCCGACAAGGGTGCGATCACGAACCTTCTGTAG
>Ga0169931_10002444_pt1 | contig 30320 bp, 17 predicted proteins | sample Kivu_15m_20L_FD_129675 | JGI IMG/M metagenome (GOLD analysis project Ga0169931, IMG submission 129675) | Freshwater microbial communities from Lake Kivu, Western Province, Rwanda to study Microbial Dark Matter (Phase II) - Kivu_15m_20L... | ecosystem: Environmental > Aquatic > Freshwater > Lake...
GCGCTCGATGTCGAGCGAGGCGCGCCGCAGTCCAGCGAGCGGTCGTTCCGCATCGGCGAGCGAGACCTGCTCAAGCAGCACGCTCGCGGCGATGCCACCCGCGGGATGCGCGGCGGCGCGCGCCAAGAGTTGCCCGCTCGCGCTGCCTTGCGACAGCGTGCACTCGAGCCCGGCGGGCAAGTACTTCGCGAAGGGACCCGCGCGCAGGCCGCGTGCAGCGAGGCGCGCCGCGAACTCGAGCGCGCTCGCTGCGCCCGTGCGCAGCGCGAGCGAACCGTCGAGCGTGCATTCCTCGGCCACGCCGTCGACGGCAGCGCGCAGGGAGAGCTGCGCCGGAGAGCTCGCATCGCTCGCGAGCCCAACTACGCGCGTGTCCAGCGTGAGCGCCGTCGAGACGGGCGGGTCGAAGGCCCGATCGTTCCAACCGATCCGCGTCTGCTCGACGCGCACCTCGCCGATCGAGAGCGCGGGCAAGGCGAGACGCAGCGGCGCGGGCGCGGCTTGCGGCGCAGCTTCCGCGGGAGACTCCGCGTGAGACTCCGCGGCGGAAGTCGCGGCTTCGGGTGTCGCGCTGGCGGGCGCAGCGACGCGCAGTCCGCACAGCGCGAGGCTGCCGTCCGCGGAGCGCTCGACTTCCATGTTGGCTCCGCGCAGCGCGAGCGCGGCGATCTCGGGGCGCGCGGCACCGAGGTCGAGGCCGTCGATGCGCAGGGACTCCGCGGCAGCGAGCGTGCGCTCGCCTTCTTCGAACGCGAAGCGCTCGACGCGTGCATCGATGCGAGCGATGCGCGTCGCATCGCCTTGCGTCGCCAGCGCGAATTCGGCGCGCAGCTCGCCGGCGCCGAGCGCGGGCGCGAGCCCGAGCGGCGCGAGGTGCGGAGCGAGCGGGGCGAGATCGATGCCGCGCACTTGCAGGCTGGCGTCGAGGTCGAGCGCATGCGGCGCGCGCTGCGCGCGCAGCGTGCCGGCGAGTGCCAATTCCTCGATCACGCCTTCGAGTGCGAGCTGGCACGAGAAGCGCGCGGGGGATGGACTCGGCACCGTGGTGTCGAGCGCTTCGAGCCGCAGGGCGACATCGCGCAGCGCATGTTCGAGCGCGGGAGTGCGCGACTCGTCGCGGAAGGCCACCTCGGCGCCGTGCAGGTCAAGCTTGCTGATGCGCAGGGCGGGAATCGAGAGCTGCGGGGCGGCGGCGGGGACCGCGGCCGGTGGCTCGGTCGCGCTCGCCGTCGGGGCGCTCCCGATGCGCAGGCCGAAGAGCCGCGACGCTCCGTCGCTGCCTCGGCGCACGAGCGCACGGGGCGCCGCGATCTCGAGCGCATCGACGGTGAGTGCACCGCTCGCGTCGAGTTGCAAGTCGCGCAAGTCGAGCTTGCCGAGCGACGCAAGCGGCTCGCCGTCCTCGAGCTTCCAGTCCGCGATCGACACGTCGATCTTCGGGCCGCCGGCGTCGAGTTCGACCAGCACCTTGAGTACACCTTCGCTGCGCCCCTGCGTCAGCTCCGGCGCGATGCCGAGCGGCTCGATCCACGGCGCGAGGCGCGCGAGCGTGATGTCCGTCGCGCGATATCCGAGCGACAGCGCCGCGCGCTCGTTCTCGTTGAGCACGTCGCCACCGAACGAGACATCCTCCACGACGCCCGGCGCGTGCAGGACGAACGAGTACTGCGCGCTCGCTCCAGGCTGGGGCGGCCAGTCGAAGCTCTGGAGCTCGCCATCGAGCACGCACTCGAGCTCGGGCGCACGCGCGCTGAGGTCGCGCAGACTCGCGCGCGCGTCCTCGAGCACGATGAAGTCGACCAAGAGCGACAGCGGCGCGCTCGCCGGGCGCGTTGGAGGTGTGCTCGCGGAGGGCGGTGCGCTCGCCGTCGTTGCGGCGCCGACCCATGCGAAACCGGGCACTCCGAGGCGCCCGTTCGCATCCCGCTGGACGTGGAGCCGGGGCTGCACCACCCGCACGGACGCGAGCTCGACGCGCCCCGGCGCGAGCGAGCGCAGCGCGATGCCGAGCTCGGACAGGCTTGCGATCGACTCGCCATCCGCGTGCAGATCGAGCGCGCGCAGGGCCATTCCGCCCGTGCAACTCAGCTCGTTTTCCGGTGCGGGCGCCAGCCGCGCACTCAGGCTGCCGCGGGTGTCGATGCGGCGCGCGCCTGCCTCGAGGCCGAGCTCCGCGAGCTTGCCCGCGAGCGGCGCTGGCCGGAAGCCTTCCACGCGCCACTCGACGTCGAGCTCTGCCGCGCGCAGTCCGCTCGATGCGCGACCTTCGACGCGCAGCGTGTCGAGCAGCTGCGGACTCGTAGCCCACAGCTCGAAGCGCCCGTCGGCGCCGATGTTCGAGGCACTTGCATCGAGTGCCAGCGACACGTCGAGCGCTGGACTCATGCCGCGATCGATGCAGCGCAGCTCGATGCGCGTCGCGCGCGCCTCGCGCACGACGAGCGGCAAGCCGAGGTCGAGCGGGGCGGGCTCCGCTGATTCCGGCTCGCTCGCGGGCGCCGCGTCGCGCGGCCCGATGCGCTCGAGCCAGTCGATGCGGCCTTGCGGGTCGAGTTCGACGCGCGCGCGCACACCGTCGAGCTCGACGCGTTCCACGCTCGGACTTCCGGAGAGGGTGTCGAGCAACGCGAGGTCGGCGAGCAGGAAGTCGAGCTCGAGTGCCGGCTCTCCGCTGGCAGGATCGCGCAGCACGAGGCCGCGCAGGCGCACTTCGCCGAAGAGCAGCGACAGGTCGAGGTCCTCGTACTCGCACTCGAGGCCGACTGCGCGCGCGGCCGCGTCGAGCGCGAAGGGCTGGGCGAGGGCCAGCGCGCCGCGCAGCAGCAGCGCGACGCCGAGGAGCTTGAGTCCGATGCCGCCGGCGCGCGAGCGACCGAGGGCGGCGAAGCGCTCGAACAGGCTCACTGCGTGCCTCCCGCGCGTTCGAGCGCGGCTTCGCGCGAAGTTCCGTCGGCGAGCGGGTCGTAGCCCTCGGGTGCGGCACCGCGCGCGGCGAGCCAGTCGTAGGCGCGTACGCGCGCGGCGGGGTGGTTGTCCTCGAGCAGCACGCGATTTTCCGCGATCAGGCGCGTGCGGAAGTCCTCGAGGTCGCGCGCGGCGAGCGTGACGTCGAGCAGCGCGGCGGGGGAGCGACCGAGCTCGCCCGTGCGCCGCAGCACGGCCGCCCGCAGCTCGACCTCGAGCGGCTGCGTCGACGCGCGCTCGGCGAGGAAGCGCACGCACCCGCGCTCGAGGGCCCAGCCGAGCGTGCCACCGTCCGCGGCGAGCCGCGCGGCATCCGGCAGCTGGGCAGCGAGGGCCGCGGCCGCTCCTTGCAGCAGCGCGTCGTCCGCGTCGAGCGCCATGTCGGCGCACAGCTCCGCGCCCGACTCCGCCGCGAGGAACAGTAGCGCGGCGCGGCGCTGCCCGCTGTCTTCGAGCGCGCGCAGGGCGGTTTCGATCTGGCGCTGGCGCGACTCGCGCGAACCGAGCCACGCCGTGCGCGTGCGCGCGCCTTGCTCCGCCTCGCGGGCCTGCGCGACGCAGCGCTCGAGCGCTGCGGGTGTGGCAGTTGCGCGCCGCGTGACGACCAGCACGAGCGCCGCGGCACCCGGCTGCGCGGGCGCGAACGCGAACAGCAGCGACTCGCCTTCGGCCGCGGGCGCGTCCTCGAGCAGCAAGCTCTCGCGGCGCACGAGCGCAGCCGGATCGTCGCCCTCGTCGGCCTCTTCCTCGTCTTCGCCGGGCGCGAGCAGGTCTTCGAGCACCAGCGCGAGCTCGAGCGCTCCGTCGGCCGCTCGCCCGAGCTCCGCGCGCAGCTCCTTGCGCACGTTCGTGCCGTCTTCCGCGGGCACGCTGTCCTCGGCGAGCAGCGCGAGACTGGCCGTCACGCCGCGCGGCAGCGCCAGTTCTTCCGCGACGACCTCGCGCTTGCGGGCCGGTCGCGCCAGCGCGGCCTGCGCCTCGACGCCGCGCAGCAGGCGCGCGCCGCCGGCCAGCTGGCTGCGCGGTTCGATCGCCTCGCCGCCGCGCTGTGCCGTCACGAGCCTCGCGCGCGCCGCGAGCGGCACGCCGCCGGTGGGCGCAGTCTCAAACCACGTGGCGCGCACTTCGCACCCGAGCGCGTCCGCGAGGTCGAGCGCGCTGGCCGCTCCCGTCGGTGCCGTGGCACCGAGCAGCGCTCCGACGCGATGCTCCACGCGCGCCTCGAGGGGCGGCGTGTCGAGCACGGACTCGTCGTCTTGGCGGAGCGCAGCGCAGGCGAGCGAAATGCCTAGCAGCGGAGCGAGCAGCCAGTGAGCGCGCAGCATGGCGCGGGATCATTCGGCGCACGCCGCCGGGGGTCAAGGCGCGGACGGGCGATCAGCGCTGCGACTCGGCGAGCGGCTCGCGCCCGCCGAGCTCGACGTAGCGCGCATAGCGCGCTTGCGCTGCCTCTTGCTCGCCGAGTGCGACCAGCGTGCGAGCGAGTGCGAGCCGCGCGGGCTGCGCCGCGGGCTCGGCGCCGCGCGGCCCGTCGACGATGCGCTCGAAGTCCGCGCGCGCCTCGGCGAGCCGCCCTGCGAGTCGGTGAATCGTCGCGCGGTTGTTGAGCGCGAGCAGGTGCGTCGGCTCGCTCTCGAGCGCGCGCGAATAGCTCGCGAGCGCGCCGTCGAGGTCGCGCTCCATGCGCTGCGCCTCGCCGAGCAGAAACCAGCCCTGAGCGGTGTCCGCATGACGCGCGAGCAACGCGCGCAGCTGCGAGCGCGCCCGCGCCGTGTCACCGGCCTGCAGCCACAGCTGAGCAAGCCCGATGCGCGGCAACGCCTCGTCGGGCTTCTCGAGCACCTGCCGCGCGCGCACCTTCCACAGCGCATGCCAGCGCGAGAGTTCCTCCGCACGGCGCACGCAGGCCTCCGCCGTCGCGCCATCGCCGCGCGCGAGCGCTTCTTGCGCGAGGAGATGCAGCGCCGAGCTCGCTTCGCGGTCGCGCGGCGCCAGCTCGACGAACTTGGCGAGGAACGGCGCGCCGCGCGCCGGTTCGCCCGAGCGGAACCAAGCGCGACCCGTGTAGAGCCAGCTCGTCGGACGCTCCGCGAAGCGCGGGGCGCGGGCTTCCGGGCTCTCGAGCAGCGCGACGAGCGCACGCGCGAGCTGGTCGGACTCGACGAGCAGGTGCGCACGCTCGAGCTCGAGGTCCGCGCGCGTCGCCTCGTCGACCTCGCGCCCCTCGAGTCGCTTCCACGCGCTCTCGAAGGCGGGCGAGTGTGTCGCGAGCACCGCGCGCGCGAGCAGCGCGAGCGCGGCGCCGTCGCGTGCGAGCGCTGCACCGCTCGCCACCTGCGGCTCGAGCTCCGCGAGCACGCTGCGCGGCAGGTCGAGCGCGAGCAGCTCGGCCCAGCGTTCCTTGCGCGCTTCGAGCTCCTCGACCTGCGGAGCGAGCAGCGCGACGAGCGCGACGAGCGGTGCGAGCATCCGCATCATCGCAGCGCTTCCTCCGCGACGATGCCCTGTCCCTCGCGCACGACGATGCGCCGCCCGGCCGTGCCCGGGCCGAGCCGCTCGACGCGTCCCGAGGGCCAGCGGATCGTGAGCTCGGCGTAGCTGCGCTCTGCGCCGAGCCCAAAGTAGAGCTCGCTCGCCGATGCGGACTGGTAGCCCTGCCCGGTCGCGACCGCGCGCACGATGGGGCGCGCGTCGGCGCCCGCCGGTCGGAGCTCGACGCGCGCTCCGGTCGCGTCGGTGGGGGAGCGCCGCGGCGCGTCGGGCGCGAGGCCCTCGCTCGCGCGCGGTCCCTCGCAGCGCACCACGAGGCGCTGGGCGCGCGGGAAGCGGTTGATTCCGAGGGCGGCCGGCGCGTCGAGGCGCGCGATCACGAGGTCCGGCGCGCCGTCGCCGTCGAGATCGCCGACGGCCGAGCCGCGCGAGCCGGACGGCGGCGCGAGCACCGAGCGCTCGTCGGCGGGCTGCACGCGCGCGAGCCGGCGCTCGTCGCCGCGCGCGGACAGGCGCCAGAGCGTGTCGGGCTGCAGGTAGCGCGTGCCCGTGTCGGCGAGGTCCGCCTGCGGATACACGTGTCCGTTGGCGGTGAAGAGCTCGAACTCGCCATCGCCGTCGAAGTCCTCGAGGTGCACGCCCCACGAGAGCAGCGGCGCGCTCTCGCGCTGCAGGCCGAAGCGGAAGGTCTCGTTGGAAAACCCGCGCGCGCGGTGGAAGTACAGCGCCGTCGGCTCGCCCGAGAAGTTGGTCAGCGCGAGATCGAGAGCACCGTCGCGGTCGATGTCGCCGAACGCCACGCCCATGCCCGCCTCGCCGCGGCCGTCCATCGAGAGCGCCACGCCCGCCGAGTACGCGACATCGGTGAACGTGCCCTGTCCGTCGTTGACGAGCAGCAGGTTCGCCACGCTGTCGTTGGCGACGTAGAGGTCGAGGTCGCCGTCACCCTCGAGGTCGAAGGGCGCGAGCGCGAGCGTGTAGCTCGCCACATGCCCCGGCAGCGCCCGCGCGCTCTGGTCGCGAAAGGTGCCGTCGCCGAGCCCGCGGTAGAAGCGGTCGGCCTGCGGAACCATGCCGTGCGGACCGCAGAAAACCTCGTAGCCCTTCCACGAGCAGGGCACCGCCAGCGCGCCTTCGCCGAGCTCGCGCAGCGGCGGCCGCAGCGGATCGAGCTCGAGGTAGCAGCCCGCGTAGAGGTCGAGCACGCCGTCGCGATCGGCGTCGAGCAGTGCCAGCGAGGTGACCCACAGCGGCGGCTGGCCGGGCGCGCGCGGGGCTCCGGGCACGAGTCGGCGCTGCGCCTCGCCCGCGAGCAGGTCGGTGCGCGGCACGAGCGTCCCGCGCTCGTCCTGCAGCAGCACTGCCAGTCCGCCGAACCCGCCGGCGACGAGGTCCGCGTCCCCATCTCCGTCGAGATCGCCGACTGCGAGGCCGGTCCACCAGCCCGCGAGCCCCGGGCCGGGGAGGCGCCGGAAGCGCCCCGCGCCGTCGTTTTCATAGAGCACGAGGTCCGCGCCCGGGCCGGCGACGAGCTCGGCGAGGCTTCCCACGCCGTCGCTGAAGACCAAGTCGAGGTCCCCGTCGCGCCCGAGATCGAGCAGCGCCACCCCGGGTCCGTTGGCCTCGAGCACGGTGGCCTTGGTGGCCTCTCCACTGCGGTTGCGGTGGACGACGCCGCGCTCACGGGCCTCGTCGCGCAGGTCCCCGGGCGTCTCCGCGGGGGGCAGGGGACCCGAGCAGGCCGCGCCGGCGAGCGCGAGCAGGACCAAGGAGGAGGTGCGGCGCATCGGGTGCGGTCGGGAGCAGAGCCGAGCCTACCAGCCCGCCCGAGCAAGTGCCCCATGTGGGGCCGTGCGCTCGGCGCGGCCTGTAGGAAGGACTCCTAGTCTATGGTGACGCCTGCCGAGGTGACGCGCGGAAGGCTGGCCTCCCCCCTTCCTCCGCCCCCCGAGGCCCTGCCCCCGGCGTTCAGCCCCCCCCCGACGCAAGCTCGCCCGGCCCCGCGGAGCGTCCTGCGCCGCAGCTTGTCCCCGTCGATTGACGCTCCGACCGCCGTCCCGTAACCTTCTTGCCCCTTTGGCCAAGGCCCATGGGTCGGTTCCGCGTCCGGAATCGCCCGCGGGTCCGTGCGCCCATTTCCGCTTCCGTCGCTCCCGCGTGTCCCAGCAAAAGCACCTGCTCGAAGCCCTGTCGGGCAAAGGCGGCTCCCCGTCGCCGGGCGGAGCTCCGTCCGCGGGGCCGTCGCACGGCGGCAGCTCGCGCGGCGGTTCGTCGTTGGGCGGTTCGTCGTTCGGTGGGGCGCTGAGCCTCGGCGGCTCGCGCTTGCAGTGGCTCGTGCTGGCGCAGGTCGTGCTGCTCGTCGTGGCGTTCCTGCTCGGACGCGCCAGCGTGCAGCGTGCGGAAGCCTCCGAGGGCACGCCGCCGACGCCGACGAACGCGCAGCCGTCGACTGCGGGCGCGTCGCTCTCGCAGCCCGCTCCGCAGCTCCCTTCCAGCGCGCAGGGGACCAGCTCGGCAGGTTCCAACTCGTCGGGTTCCAACTCGACGGGAGCCGGCGGCCCGCTGCCGGTGCGCGCGGAGCCGACGCCGGTGAGCGCGGCCGAGCAGGCGCTGCGCGACCCGCGCAACATCTACACGCTCAAGGTCGCCGACTACGTCTACAACGAGTCGAGCGTGCGCCTCGCGCAGGACGCCGCGCGCTACCTCGTCGAGAGCGCCGGGCTGCCGGCCTGCCTCGTGCAGAAGGGCACGCGCGTCTACTTGCTCGTCGGCGCGGCGCCGCGGCAGGTCGACCTCGACGAGCTCGGCCGCACCGTGCGCCAGCTCAAGGGCCCGCCGCCGATCTCCAAGCCGACCGAATTCCACGATGCCTATGTCGAGAAGATCGACAAGGTGTTCCAGCGCAAGTGAACCACGTGCGGGCGCGCGCGCCCGTGCGACCCGCATCCAGCGAAAAGAGGAAGTTCCAGACATGTCGATCCACTCCAGTCTCCGTGGCGCCTCCACCCTCGTCGGCGATCGCAGCGTGTTCTCGCGCCGCGAGCGGCTCGAGATCCTCGCCAAGGCCGGCAAGTTCAAGGAAGGCGAGCGCTCGGTGTTCGGTCTCCCGAAGGTGCGCACGCGCTTCAAGGTCGCCGGTGCCAAGAAGGCCGCCCCGAAGGCCGACGAGAAGGCCGACGACGCCAAGGGCGGCGCCGCCCCGGCCGCGAAGTCGGCCGCCAAGAAGTAGTCGCGCGCGCGCTCGCAGGAGCGTCGCGGGCGCGCACGAGGTCTCCAGCGTGAACCCCATGGCCGTCGAGTCCTCGCTGGCGGCGCCGCTCATGGAGGTCTTCGCCTCCATCCAAGGCGAGGGGCTCCATGTCGGCGAGCTGCAGGTCTTCGTGCGGCTGCGCGGCTGTCCGCTGCGCTGCCGCTGGTGCGACACGCCCGGGTCGTGGAATCTCGACGGCGCCGAGCGCGAGGTGCGCGTCGACGCGCGCTCCGGAGTGCGCCGCGCGCACGCATGGGCGACGCCGTTCCAAACGGCCTGCTGGATCGCCGAGTGCGAGCCGGATCGCCCGCGCACGGTCTCGATCACCGGCGGCGAGCCGCTCCTGTGGCCCGCCTACGTGCGCTCGCTCGCGAGCTTCGCGACTCCGCGGCGCATCCACCTCGAGACCGCCGGCGCTCATCCGCGCGCGCTCGCGGAGGTGCTCGACGTCGTCCACCACGTGAGCCTCGACCTCAAGCTGCCCGACGACATGGACGAGCCCGTCGAGATCCCGGTCGCGGAGAGCGAGCCCGTCCCGCGCACGCGCGCGGAGTGGGCCGAGACGCGCGCCGAGTGCCTCGCGCTCGTGCGCGGCCGCGACGCCTGTGCGAAGGTCATCGTCGCCGGCGGCCGCAGGCCCGAGCAGTTCGACGAGCTGCTCGAGAGCGTCGCCGAGCACGCTCCGGACCTGCCTGTCTTCGTCCAACCCGCCACGTCCATCGGCGCGGTGGCTGCGCCCGGCATCGAACTTTGCACGGCCGTCGCCGAGCGCGCGCGCGCGCTCGAGCTCTCCGTGCGCGTCCTCCCTCAGATCCACCGCATCCTCGGAATCCCTTGAACCCCCGCGCCACCCAGCCCGACGACGTCACGCTGCGCCGCATCGCCATCGTCGGCCGGCCGAACGTCGGCAAGTCGACCCTGCTCAATCGCATGGTCGGCAGCCGCGTCGCCATCGTCGAGCCGACCGCGGGAGTGACGCGCGACCGCGTCGCCGTTCCCGGCAGGCTCTCCACCTCCTTGGGCGAGCGCTGGTTCGAGATCGTCGACACCGGCGGCATCGGCGTGGTCGACCGCGATGACCTCGGCATGGAGGTCGAGGCGCAGGTCGGCGCCGCGGTGAGCTCCGCCGACCTGATCCTGTTCCTCGTCGACGTGAAGGACGGCGTGACCCCGCTCGACATGGAAGTCGCGCGGCGGCTGCGCGGCGTCGCGACGCCGGTGCTCCTGTGCGTCAACAAGTGCGAGGGCCGCGGGGCCGCGTGGGGCATCGACGAGTTCCGCCGCCTCGGCGTCGGCGTCGACGTGCTCGGCATCAGCGGCCAGAACGGCGAGGGCCTGCGCGATCTCTACGACCGCATCGGCGAGCTGCTGCCGCCGCTCGCGGAGCCCGAGCTCGAGGTACCGACGACGCCGCACATGAAGCTCGCGGTCGTCGGCTGCCGCAACGCGGGCAAGTCGACCTTCGTGAACGCGCTGTGCCAAGAGCAGCGCATGATCACGAGCGAGATCCCCGGCACGACGCGCGACTCGGTCGACGTGCGCTTCGAGCGCGACGGCAAGACGTTCGTGGTGATCGACACCGCCGGCGTGCGCAAGAAGCAGAAGATGGCCGACGCCATCGAGTTCTTCAGCGACGCGCGCTCGCACCGCACCGTGCGCCGCGCCGACGTCGTGCTGCACATGTTCGACGTGAGCCAGGAGCTCTCGAACCTCGACAAGGCGCTCTCGCGCTACGTGATCGACCACTACAAGCCGCTGATCCTGTGCGCCAACAAGTGGGATCTCGTCAGCGACATGGAGCGGCAGGAGTTCGTCGACTACATCCGCGCCGAGCTGCCGCAGCTCGACTACGCGCCGATCCGCTTCCTGTCCGCGCGCGACGGGATGGGCGTCGAGGCGATCCTCAAGCTCGCGGAGGAGCTCTTCGAGAAGAGCCACGTGCGCGTCTCGACCGGTGCACTCAACAAGGCGCTCAAGCGCGCCAATGAGGAGCGCAGTCCGACGCGCACCGGCGCCAACGTGCGCATCTACTACGCGACGCAGACGACCTCCGCGCCGCCGACGTTCACGGTGTTCGTGAACGACAAGCGTTTCCTGAACAAGCACTACGTTCGCTACCTGACCAAGCGCCTGCGCGACGAGCTCGATCTCGGCGAAGTGCCGATCCGGCTCGAGTTGCGGGACAAGCTGGAGAACGCCGAAGAATGATCACGTACCGAGAGATCGCGCTGCTCGCCACGCTCGCGCTCGCCGGCTGCGCCTTGAGCTCCGAGGACAAGCACCCGCGCCCGTCGTTCGAGATCGAGGCACCGAGCGAGAACGTGCTGTGGGCCGTGTGCGGGCAGGAAGTGCAGCGCCTCGGCTTCCCGGTGGGCTCGTCCGCCGATCCGGCGACGCGGCGCATGCTCTCGGGATGGCGCACGTCGCTGGCTCCGTTCCGCGGCAAGGGCCATCGCGAGCGCGCCGAGGTGCGCCTCGAGTCGCTCGGCGAGCGCCGCTTCAAGGTCGAGGTGCGCGTCGAGAGCGAGCGCAACATGAACCTCTCGCGCCCGATCGACCCCGCCTACGCGGAGTGGGAGGCGCAGGCCGACGACGAGAGCTCCGCCATGATCCTGATCCAGCGCATCAAGGGTCGGCTGGGCGAGGAGATCGAGGTCGGGCCCGCGCCGCGCATTCCCGGACGCTGACCCGGAAGGTTTTTCCCGCCAGGTGCGCTCCGGAGTGCCCGGGGTGCGGCCCGCGGGGCGCTCCGGTCGACGGAGCGAGCCCCGGAGCGCGTTGAAAGCCCCGCGAGAACCGTCGTGCAAGCACACCCCGTCCAACCCGAGCGAGACGCAGCCGCGCGAGCGACGCTGCGCATCAGCGTGCGCGCCGGCGAGTGGGATACCTTGCCCGGAGGCCGCGGCGAGTCGCTCGAGTTCGCTTCCGGCGGGCTCGCGAGCTCGTTCGACTTGGTCGCGCGCATCGTCGCGGCGCTCGAGCGCATCGAGCCGGCGCTCGTGATCGCGCCCGACGTCGAGGGCACGGAAGGTGACGAGCGCGCGCTCGCGGCGGCCTGCGCGGCGGCGGTCGCGTCGCGGCCGGGGCTGCGCGTCGCGCTCGCGCGTCGGGGGCCTGCGCGCATCGAAGTCGAGCTCGACGGCGCGGCGGCGTATGCGCGCGCCCGTTCGGCGCTCGGCGTCGTCCCGCGCGGTCATCCGCTCGCCGCGACGGCCGTGATCTCGACCTGGAACAAGTGCGCCGACGTGTGCGCCAACCTCGACGCGATCCGCGCGCAGGTGCGGCCGTTCAGCGACATCGTCGTGGTCGACAATGCTTCGAGCGACGCGACGGCGCGCACGCTTCGCGAGCGCTATCCGGAAGTGCGCCTCGTCGTCATGCCGCACTCGGCGTACGGCGCGTGCGAGACGTTCAACATCGGCTTTGCCTCCGCGGTGACGCCGCTGCTCGCGATCCTCGACGACGACGTGGTGCTGCCGCCCGACTGGCTCGAGAAGACCGTTGCGAGACTCGAGCGCGAGCCCGCGACGACGGCGGTCGTCTCCAGCGAGGTCGAAGAGCCCGGCATGCCCGCGGGCTATCTCGAGTCCGAGCACCTGCAGCGCGAGCGCTACATGTCGACCTTCCGCGGCTGCGCGAGCCTCGCGCGCACGGAAGCGCTGCGCCGCGCCGGTTTTTACGACGAACGGCTGTTCATCTACGGCAACGAGCGCGACCTCACCTGCCGCCTGCTGAATCTCGGCTTCCGCGTGCTGCAGTACCCCTCGGCGCGCGTATTCCACAAGACGCCCTTCGGCATCAAGATGGGCAAGCGTTCGCTGTACTACCACGCGCGCAACGCGTGGCTGACGCAGCTCAAGTACGCGCCGCTCGGCGATCTCGCGCGCCTGCCGTGGCTCGTGCTCACGCGTGTGCTCCTGCGCGGGGAATCGACGGAGCGCAAGGGAGCGGTCAGCGATGCGACGGGCACGATCGGCATCGGCAAATCCGTGCGGCAGACACCCGGCGCCGCGTGGGTGCTCGCGAAGGCGGCCGCCAGCGTGCTCGCCAACATCCCGTACTGCTGGAAGCACCGCGCGCCCTGCCGCGCGAGCGACTTCGAGCTGCCGCTGAAATGAAGCCCGCGCCGCGCTCGACGCTCGGCCCGATCCGCGCGGTCGTCTGCAACTACAACGGCCGCGAGCACCTGCCGCCGTGCCTCGCCGCTCTGCGCGCGCAGACGCGGCCGCTCGACGGGCTGATCGTCGTCGACAACGCCTCGGAGGATGACAGCCGCGAGTGGCTCGCGCGCGAGCAGCCCGACGTGCGCGTCGAGGCGATGGCGCGGAACGAAGGGCCGTGTCCGGCGCGCAATCGCGGCCTCGAGCTCGTCGAAGACGAGTGGGTGCTGCTCGTCGACAACGACGCGGTGCTCGCGCCCGATGCGCTCGAGAAACTCGAGCGTGCCGCGCTGGCGAACCCCGATGCGGTGCTGCTGCAGCCGCGCAGCGTCTTCGATGCCCAGCCCGAAGTCGTGCACTACGACGGCGGGGACTTGCACTTCTGCGGCCTGTTCAGCTTGCGCAACTTCCACGCACCGCTCGCTCGCGCGGCGGGCAGCGGCACGGTCGAGGTCGGCGGTGCAATCGCGGTGGCGCTGCTCGCGAAGCGCTCCGTGCTGCGCGAGCTCGGCGGCTTCGATCCCGCGTACTTCGTGCTGTTCGAGGACCTCGACCTTTCGCTGCGCCTGCGCATGGCGGAACATCGCATCCTGTCCGTCGAGGATGCACTCTGCCGGCACCGCGGCGGTACTGCGGGCATCAGCTACCGCGGCTCCATGGACTATCCGCGTCGGCGCGCATTCCTGCATTCGCGCAACCGCTGGATCCACCTCCTCAAGAACCACTCGGGTCGCACGCTCTGCTTCAGCGCTCCCGCGCTGGTCGGCTACGAGCTCGTCTGGGCCCTGTTCACGCTCCTCTCTGGCACCTTCGCCGGTTACCTGCAGGGCAAGTGGGCCTTCTTGCGCGGAATCTCGCGCACTCTCGGCGACCGGGCGCGCGTGCAGCGCATGCGTCGGGTCCGCGATCGCGACCTGCTCGTCGGAGGCCCGCTGACGATCGCACCCCAGCTCGACCGCGGTGGTGCGCGTTCCTTCGCGCTGCGCGCGCTCGACTGCGCCCTGCGCGCCTGGTGGACGCTCGTTCGCCCGCTCTGCTGAACGCTCTGCGAGCTTCACTCCGCTGCCGCCGGATGCCGATCTGGTTCTTCGGGGGAAACGAATGGCGGGCCAGCGTATTCGGGACACGCGTGCCCGCGCTCGCTAGCTTGCCTGAGTGAGCTGGGCGCTTCTGTTTGCGGTCATCGTGGTGCTCGCGCTCGCTGTGCTGGCGAGGCGCCGCGAGCTCGTCGCGATGTCGCGCGCGGTCGAGGAGCGTGGCATCGCGCGCGCCCGCGGCAGTGACAAGGCGCGGCTGCAGTTCCCTCACGTCGACCTCTCGCGCTGCATCGGCTGCGGGATCTGTGTCGAGGCCTGCCCGGAGGACGGCGTGCTCGAGATCGTGCACGGACAGGCGCTCGTCGTGCACGGCGCGCGCTGCGTCGGGCACGGGCGCTGCGCGGTGGAGTGCCCGGTCGGCGCCATCGCGCTCATGCTCGGCGACCTGAACCAGAGGCGCGACATTCCGGCCCTGACCGAGTCGCTCGAGAGCGCGACGCAACCGGGACTGTTCCTCGCCGGCGAGGTCACGGGGTACGCGCTGGTGCGCACCGCGATCACGCATGGAACTGCGGTCGGAACGGAGGTGGCGCGCCGCGCGCGCGGGCTGCCGGGGCGAACCGCGGGCGTGCTCGAGCTCGCCATCGTCGGCGCAGGGCCCGCGGGGCTCGCCTGTGCGCTGCAAGCGCGGCTTGGCGGGCTCGACTTCGTCGTGGTCGAGCAGGAGGAACTAGGCGGGACGGTCGCCAAGTACCCGCGGCGCAAGCTCGTGATGACGCAGCCCGTCGACCTGCCCGGCTTCGGTCGCCTCGACCGCGAGAGCTACACGAAGGAAGAGCTGATCGAGCTGTGGAGCGAAATCGCGCGGGCGATGGAGCTTCCGATTCGCACGGGACACGAGTTCGAGCAGGTCGTGCGCGGAAGCGACGGCGTGTTCACCGTGAAGACTTCGCGCGGCGAGCTGCGCGCGCGGCACGTGTGCCTCGCGCTCGGACGGCGCGGCACGCCGAATCGGCTGGGAGTTCCGGGCGAGGACCTGCCGAAGGTCGCGTACTCGCTGCTCGATGCTCAGTCCTATCGCGACCGTCACATCCTCGTCGTCGGTGGCGGCGACAGTGCGATCGAGGCCGCACTCGGGCTCGCCGAGCAGCCGGGCAATCGCGTGACTCTGTCCTATCGCAGAGACGGATTCTTCCGCATCAAGGCGCGCAACGAGGCCCAGCTCGTGCAGGCTCGCGCCGACGGTCGGCTCGAGGTTCTGCTCGCGAGCGAGGTCGAGTCGATCGGCCCCGATCATGTGAGCCTCAAGGTCGCGTCGGGCAGCGGCGCGCGCGCAGTGCGGCTCGAGAACGATGAGGTGTTCGTGCTCGCGGGCGGAAAGCCGCCGTTCGCACTGCTCGAGCAGAGCGGCGTGTCGTTCGATCCGGCGCTGCGCGTCAAGGCGGAGCCGCTCGCCGAGGCGGGCACGGGGCTCGCGCGTGCACTCGCGGTTGCGCTCGCCTGCGCGCTCGGCGTGCTCGGCTGGGTGCTCTGGCAACGCGGGTACTACGGTCTCGAGCTCCACGAGCGTGCGAGCTCTCCGAGTCACGAGTGGCTGCGGCCTGCGTCGGGCGCCGGTCTCCTGTGCGGCCTCGTCGCGACGGCGCTCATTCTCGCCAACCTCGCGTATCTGCTGCGCCGCGGCGAGTACTTGGGCGTGCGCTTCTTCTCCCTGCAGCGCTGGATGACGTCGCACGTCGTCACGGGCGTGCTGGCCCTGCTGTTCGCGCTCGTGCACGCGGGCATGGCTCCGCGCGCGACGGTGGGCGGCCATGCGCTGGCGGCCCTCGCGGTGCTGGTCGTGACCGGAGCGATCGGACGCTACCTGTATGCCTTCGTGCCGCGCGCCGCGAATGGCCGCGAGCTCGAGCTCGAGGAAGTGCAGGCACGCTTGGCGCAGCTCGCGGGCGACTGGGATCGCGAGAATCGCAGCTTTGGCGAGCGCGTTCGTCAGCGCGTGCAAGAACTCGTGCTCGCGAGCCACTGGCGGGGCTCGCTTCTGCGCCGCCTCAAGGCGCTATTCACGAGCCAGCGCGAGCTGCGCCGCGCGCTCTCCGAGCTCGCGGCGAGCGGGCATGCGGAGGGCATTCCCGACGTTCAGCTGCGCGAGACGCTCGATCTGGCCCGCCGCGCCCACCGCGCCTCGCTTGCGGCGGCGCACTTCGAAGACCTGCGCGCGCTGATGGGCTCGTGGCGTTACCTCCACCGCTGGGTCGCCCTCTACATGGTGCTCATCGTCGTGTTGCACATCGTCGCCGCGCTGCGTTACGCATCGTTTGGGGAGCTCGTGCCGTGAAGCTCTTCCAGCCGCGCAACGCCCTCGCGCTGCTCTCGCTGCTGATCGTTCTCGCTATCGTCCTGCACGAGTCGGAGGCCACGTCTCCTGGTCCGCTCACGTCCGTGCACGCGCGCGTGCCCGAGCTCATGGAGAGCGGGAGCTGCGAGCGCTGCCATGGCGAGAGTGTTCCTGAGATGGCGAGTGCCTGCGGTGAGTGCCACGCAGGAATCGCAGCGCAGTTGGAGTCCAAGGCCGGCTTCCATGGACACATGCAGTCGGACGAGGCCGCGCGCTGCGGGAAGTGCCACGTCGAGCACCACGGCGACGAGCTGAAGCCCGTGGACGCGCGCGTGTTCGCGCTCGCGGGAGTGCCGGATCGCGCGGCGTTCCGCCACGATTTCGCTGAGTTCCGGCTCGTGGGTGCGCATGCGCGCCTCGAGTGCAAGGCCTGCCACGCGAATGCGGACGTCGAGGTGCTCTCGAGCGGAGCTCGGCGCTTCCTCGGGCTCTCGCAGCGCTGCGACACCTGCCACAAGGACCCGCACGAGGGGCGCTTCGAGCAGTCCTGCGACGCCTGTCACGGTCAAGAGCGCCCCTTCGCCGAGCTCGGAAGCTTCGTACACACGGAGCGCTTTCCGCTCGCGGCCCGCGTCCGCCGGAGCGCACCTGCGCGGACTGTCACGCAGCACCTCACTCTGCGTCCTTCTCGCAGGCTCTCGCGGCGAATCTCGAGCTCTCCGTGGGTGCCAGCTGCGCGCAGTGCCACCCGACCACGCGCGCTGGATGGGGCGTGGTCACCGAGGACTTCAGGCTCGAGCTGCACGCCGCGAGCGAATTCTCGCTCGAGCGTCCGCACGACAAGGCCGGCTGTGCGGATTGCCATGCGGGCTACGGGACAGAGGTCGCGTATGCGGACCGCTATCCCGGGCGCAAGGCGAGCGACTGCGCCGCCTGCCATGCAGATCCGCACGGCGGCCAGTTCCGCGACTTGCGCGGTGCGCCGCAGGCCTGTGTCGAGTGCCACGGCGGAGCGAGCTTCGCGGCCCACGCCTTCGATGTTGCTCGGCACGCGCGGACTGCTTTCGCGCTCGATGGCTCCCACTTGAAGGTGAAGTGCGAGCAGTGCCACACGCGCGAAGGTGAGCGACCGCGCCGCTTCCGCGGCACGTCCACGCGCTGTTCCGATTGCCATGCGGATGTGCACGGGGACGCGTTCTACGCGTCCGTCCCGGACGGCTCGCGCGACTGCCAGTCGTGCCATGGGACGAGCTCGTTCGAGGCCGAGCACGACTTCGATTCCGCAGTGCACGCGCTGCGCGCAGCGTTTGCTCTCGACGGTGCGCACCGGCGCGCGGAGTGCGAGCGTTGCCATGTGCGCGCGCCCGTCGAAGACGAGCTCGGTCGACGTTTCGGTCGCGTGGCGAGCATCTTTGGCGTTCCGCCGGACGAGTGCTCGACGTGCCACGTCGATGCACACGCCGGCGCATTCGATTCCCCGAGCTTGCCCGCTTCGGTGGGGGAGCGCACCACCTGCGCTCGCTGTCACGACACCGAGCGCTTCCGACCTGTCGCGACGCCGTTCAACCACGGAGCGTGGACAGGACTGCCCTTGGAGGGCGCGCACGCGCGCGCCGTGTGTGCCGCCTGTCACGCGGAGCCGCCACCGCTCGCCAAGGGTCGCGGCGCGCAACTCGCGAGTGCGCGCACGCTCGGCGATGTGCGCGCTCCGCTCGGCGATGTGCGCGCTCCGCTCGCGGGTTCGCAAGCTCGAGCGTGCAGCGCTTGTCACCGCGACGTGCACGCCGGAATGTTCGCTGCGTCGGGACGGCCCGAGCGCGTCGATGGTCGAGAGGAATGCGCCCGTTGCCACGGCGTCGAGAGCTTCCGCGACGTCGTCCGCACGGAGTTCGATCACGCAGCGTGGACGGGCTTCGAGCTCGAGGGTCGCCACGCTGCCGCAGCTTGCGAGGCCTGTCACGTCCCCGGCCCGCGCGACGCGCTCGGCCGCGCGTTCGGTCGCGCCAGCGGTGCGAGCTGCTCCGACTGCCACCTCGACCCGCATGTGGGGCAGTTCTCCTCGCGCTCCTGCCAAGAGTGCCACGCTTCGTCGCAGGCATGGAGCGCGCCGCGCTTCGATCACGCCCGCGATTCGCGCTTCGCTCTCGATGCCAATCACGAGAAGCTCGCGTGCGCGGCCTGCCATCGGCCGTGGCCGCTCGCGAACGGGCGCACCGCCATCCGATACAAGCCGCTGGGAACGACCTGCGTGGAGTGCCACGGCTTCGAGAAGGGGAAGGGATGAGGTTGTCGGGCGCGCTCGTCCTGCCGCTCGCCTGCGCGATCGCGGCTGCGCAACAGCCCGACGCGCGTCGGGTCGAGGCGCGCGTGAGCGCTGTGTCCGGCGCGAGCTTGTACATCGATCAGGGCTCCGACGCCGGGCTCGAGCCGGGGGATCGCGGACGCGTGTTCGCGGCTTCCGGGCAGACGGTCGACATCATCGTGCGCTCCATCTCGCGGCAGTCGGCGCGCTGCGACGTGCTCGTGCCCGATGCCGTGGTGACCGCGGGCGAGCAGGTCGAGGTCCTCGTTCCGCGCGAGCGCGCTGACGCGGGCGCGCCTACGTGGACGCACCCGAAGGAGACTTGGGATCCCTCCGCGCCCCTGCTGGCGCCAACGCGCGCGCCCACGCCGGCGGAGCGCGAGCCGCGCTTCCGCGGCCGCTGGTACACGGGTTTCGACGGCACGTTCGACGGCCAAGGCGATGGCCGCGAGTACCTACTCGCTCGCACCGGCTTCGACGGCGAGTGGGAGAACGCGACAGGACGGGGCGACGTCGTGCGCTTCGACGGCGAGTACTTCCATCGCTCGAGCGACGGCGGTCAGGGCGACGAGACGCTCGATCGTCTGCGCGTCGACCGCGCTTCGTGGCGGCTCGGCGACTGGCGCGAGAACTCGCGGCGCATGGAGTTCGGTCGCTTCCTGCACTCCGAGCTGCCGCAGCTCGGAGTGATCGACGGGGGCGAGTACGTGGTCCGCACGCAGGGCGGGGATCGCTTCGGCGCGAGCGCGGGGCTCTTTCCGGCGTGGAACGCGAGCCTCGACACGGGCGACGACGTGCAGGCGAGCGTCTTCTATCGCCACGTCGGCGGCGAGGACGGAGAGTTCTCGCTCGGCGGCGCCCTGCAGAAGACGTGGCACGAAGGGCGCGAGGATCGCGACGTCGCGCTGACGGACTTTGCGTGGCGTCCGAACGAGCGCTGGTGGATCGCCGGTTCCGCGTGGATTGACCTGTACACCGCGGACGACACGCTCAAGAGCGAAGGACTCGAGCTCACCGAACTGCACCTGAACGCGCGCTACCAACGCAAGGGGGAGTGGGGCATGTCGTCCGCGTTCTCGCAAGTGCGCTGGCCCTTCCTCCTGCGCGACGAGCTGCCGCCGACGACGAGCGCGACGATCTCCGCGGGCGAGGTGCGGCGCCTCAACGTGTCTTGGTGGCGCCAGCTCTCCGACGACGTGCGCATCTCGGCGCGTCTCGATCCGTGGAGCGATCAGGACGACTCCGGGCTCGGCGGAGAGCTGCGCGCCGCGCGGCGCGACTGGCTGTGGGAGCGCGGCGAAGTGTGGGCCTCGCTGTTCGGCATGGACGGCAAGACCACGACGGTCTCGGGCCTGCGCCTCGGCGCGAGCCGCTGGACGGACGCAGGTTCCCTCTCGTGCGCCTACGAGCTCGCGCGCAACGAGACCGACGGCGTGACCGGGCCCTTCGAGTCGCTCCTGCAGCAGAACCTGCGCACGAGCTGGGATTTCGCGCTGGGAACGGACTGGTCGTGCGCGCTGCGTGCGGACCTGTACTTCGGCGATGAACAGGACGCGACGAGCGTCGGCATATGGCTGCAGAGGAGGTTCTAGGGATGGCTCACGGACATCGGTCGGAGTCGCTGCACGGAGGCTGGATTCTCTCGAGCGTTGCGCTCTTCTGTCTGCTCGTGGCACTCAGCGTGGCCTGCGCGAGTGCGGCGCGCGATGGCACGCCCGTACAAGGCTGGTGGGACGCTCGCGGTCCCGTGATCCCGCACGAGAAGTTCCCCGCGGACTGTTCGCTGTGCCACGAGGGCAAGGGCTGGGATCGCATCCGCGCGGACTTCGTGTTCGACCATGAGCGCGAGACCGGCGTGGCGCTCGAGGGTGCGCACCGCGCGGCCGAGTGCCTGCGCTGCCACAACGACCGCGGACCGGTGTCCATGTTCGCCGCACGCGGCTGCGGCGGTTGCCACGAGGACCCGCATCGCTCGCAGATGGGCCCCGCCTGCGAGAGCTGCCACGATCAGGTGACGTGGCGTCCCGGCGAGCTCATCGCCACGCACGCTCGCACGCGTTTTCCGCTCGTCGGCGCCCACGCCGCCGCGGCCTGCTGGCAGTGCCACCCCGGCGCTCAATCCGGCAACTTCGCGCGCGCGGATACGAGCTGCGAGTCGTGCCACGCGCAGGACCTCGCCCGCGCCACGAATCCCGACCACGCCGCGCAGGGCTGGACGAGCGACTGCCAGCGCTGCCACATGCCGGTCGCGTGGGATGGCGCCGCATTCAGCCACGGGTTCTGGCCGCTCTCCGGCGCCCACGCCAGCGCGAGCTGCGCGCAGTGCCACGCGGGCAATGTGTACGCGGGCACACCGAACCAGTGCATCGACTGCCACCAGCTCGACTACGACACGGCCGCGAGCCCCGACCACGTGACGGCGAGCTTCACGTTCCCGACTGCTTGCAGTCAGTGCCACACCACGGCTTCGTGGCAGGGCGCGCGATTCTCGCACGCGGGCATCACCTCGAGCTGCGTCACATGCCACCTGCCCGACTACCAGAGCGCCGCGAACCCCAGCCACGTGACCTACAACTTCTCGCAGGCCTGCGAGCAGTGCCACGTCACTTCGAGCTGGAGCGTGAGCAACTTCTCGCACGCCGGCATCTCGAGCGGCTGCAGCAACTGTCACATGCCCGACTACAACGCGACGACGAATCCCAACCACGCGCAGTCAGGCTTCAGCACCACCTGCGAGAGCTGCCACACCAGCACGAGCAACTGGGGGCAGGACAACTGGAACCACCCGGACTTTCCCATCAAGACCGGGCGCCACGCGGGCATCGCCTGCACGACGTGCCACACGCAGCAGGGGAATTTCTCCTTCTTCAACTGCACGAACTGCCACGCCCATCGCCAATCGGAGATGAACTCGGAGCACGACGACGTCGGCGGCTACGTGTTCGGGCCGCAGACGTGCTACCAGTGCCACCCCAACGGGAACGACTAGTCGCAGTCGAGCGCGCGCCCGAGGAACGCGAGCTCGTCGGCGGCCTGCTCGATCTGCTTGGCCGTGGGCTTGCCTGCGCCGTGTCCGGCGCGCACGTCGATGCGGATCAGGACCGGCGCGGGGCCCGCCTGCGCGTGCTGCATCGCGGCCGCGTACTTGAAGCTGTGCGCGGGCACGACGCGGTCGTCGTGGTCTGCGGTGACGACCATCACCGCCGGGTAGCGCGTGCCGGGCGCGGCGTTGTGGTACGGCGAGTAGGCGCGCAGCGCGCGGTACTCGTCGGCATTCTTCACCGAGCCGTAGTCGCTCGCCCAGGCCCAGCCGATGGTCCAGCTCTCGAAGCGCAGCATGTCCATCACGCCGACGGCGGGAATCGCGGCGCCGAACAGGTCGGGGCGCTGGTTGAGCACGGCGCCGACGAGCAGTCCGCCGTTGGAGCCGCCGTTGATCGCGAGTCGAGCGGGCCGAGTCCAGCGCTGCGCGACGAGCCACTCGCCCGCGGCGATGAAGTCGTCGAACACGTTCTGCTTCTGGAGCTTCGTGCCCGCCTTGTGCCACTCGACGCCGTATTCGCCACCGCCGCGCAGATTCGCGACTGCGTACACGCCGCCCTGCTCCATCCACGCGAGGCGCGCCGGAGAGAACGTGGGCGTGAGCGAGATGTTGAAGCCGCCGTAGCCGTACAGCAGCACGGGGTTTTGGCCGTTGCGCTCGAGCCCGCGCTTGTACGAGAGGAACATCGGCACCTGCGTGCCGTCCTTCGAAGCGTAGAAGATCTGCTCGGTGACGTAGAGCGCCGGATCGAAGGTCAGCTTCGGCGTGCGGAACGGGCTGCACGTGCCGCTCGCGAGGTCGTAGCGCCACACCGCGGCCGGCGACGTGAAGCTCGAGAACGAATAGAAGCTCTCCGTGTCGCTCGCGCGACCGGCGAAGCCCGCGGCGGTGCCGACGCCGGGCAGCTCGACCTCGCGCACGAAGCTGCCATCCTTGGCGTGCACGGTGACGAGCGAGCGCGCGTCCTTCAGGTAGCGGCACAGGAACTGACCGCCGACGAACGACACGCCTTCGAGCTTCTCCGCGCGCTGGGCGATCACTTCGCGCCAGCTCGCGCGCGCGGGCGAGCGCGTGTCGACGGCGATCACGCGGCCGCGCGGCGCCGAGAGGTCCGTCATCAGCCACAGCGTGTCGCCGTTGCTGTCGACGAGGTCGAAGCTCGCGTCGAACTCAGGGATCAGCTCCACCACGTTCCAGCCCGGCTGGGCGAGGTCGTCGACGAACAGGCGGTTGCGCGGGTCCGTGCCTTCGCCCACGGAGATCACGAGCCAGCGGCCGTCGTCGGTGACCGTGCCGCCAAAACTCCACTCGGGGTGGTCGGGGCGCTCGTACACGAGCACGTCTTGGGACTGCGGCGTGCCGACGGCATGGAACCACAGCTTTTGGTTGCGGTTGACGGCCTGCAGCTCGGAGCCCGCCGCCGGAGCGTCGTAGCGCGAATAGAAGAAGCCCTTGCCGTCCTTGGTCCACGAGGCGCCGCTGAACTTCACCCAGCGCAGCTCGTCGGCGAGGTCCGCGCCGCTCGCGACGTCGCGCACGTGCCACACGGTCCAGTCCGAACCGCCGTCGCTCGTGCCGTACGCGAGGTAGCGGCCGTCGTCGGAGAGCGCGGTGCCGTTGAGCGCCACCGTGCCGTCCTTCGAGAGCGTGTTGGGATCGAGCAGCACGCGCTCGCCGCGACCATCGGCCGCGTCGGCGACGTACAGCACGCTCTGGTTTTGCAGCCCGTCGTTGCGGCTCATGAACCAGCGCCCGCCGCGCTCGGACGGCAGCCCGAAGCGCTCGTAGTTCCACAGCTCGCGCAGGCGCGCCTGCATGCGCGTGCGCATCGGCAGCGGCTCCAAGTGCGCGCGCACGAGCTCGTTCTGCGCGTCGATCCACGCGCGCGACTCCGCCGAGTCGGGATCCTCGAGCCACTTGTAGGGATCGGCGACCGTCTCGCCGTGGTAGGTGTCGACGTGGGCCTCGCGGCGCGTGGTCGGATAGCTCGGGCTCGACCAGGGCCCGCGCGCGGTCGAGCAGGCGGAAGCGACGGAGAGAGCGAGGAGAGCGAGGGGCAGCGTGCGCATGGGATCCCGTGCGTGAGGAGGCCTTCTGGGAGCGGCGAGAGACGGCAGAGGATCCCCTGCGCGGGCGTCGCGCGCCAGCGGATCGAGATTCGGGACTCTAGAAAAAATGGCCCGCGGCGGCGCAGAAACGGGGGGCGGCGGGGTTCCAACCCGGGCGAGAGCATGGGAGACTAGAAAGGACTGGAGCACCGTCCCGCCATGCACACGCACGTCCTTCCGCTCCGCGCGTTCGCCGCCCTGCTCGCGCTCGCACCGCTTACGCTCGCCGTCCACGAGGACGACCCCAAGCTCTGGAGTCTGCGTCCGCCGTACCACGGTCGCCCGGTGCGCACGAGCGTGCAGCCGGGACAGCCGATGGCGAGCGGCGGCACCCCGCGCGCGTTGCTCTCCAACGGCGTCACGCTGCTCTCGCAGCTTCCGCTGACCTCGTTCGGCGCGAACTCAGGCAACAGCTGCTGGGGCTACACCTCGCCCTCGGGGCGCGAGATCGCCATCTTCGGACACAGCGCGGGCTCGGCGTTCATCGACATCACGGACCCCGGCGATCCGGTCGTGCTGCTCAACGCGCCCGGTCCCCAGAGCCTGTGGCGCGACATGAAGGTCTTTGGCACGCACGCCTACTGCGTCAGCGAGGGCGGCAGCGGCATTCAGGTCTTCAGCCTCGCCAACGTCGACAGCGGCGTCGTCACGCAGGTCGGCACGATCAGCACCGGCGGTGTGCTCTCGACGCACACGGTCGCGATCGACACCCAGAGCGGCTTTCTCTACCGCTGCGGCGGCGGCAGCAACCTCGGCCTGCGCATCTACAACCTCAACACGAACCCGGTGAACCCGCCCTTCGTCGGGCAGTGGAACAACCTCTACGTGCACGAGACGCAGGTCGTGACCTACACCAGCGGTCCGTACGCGGGCAAGCAGATCGCGTTTGCCTGCGCGGGCACGGGCAACGGCTCGGGCGCCACGCGCTTGTCGATCCTCGACGTCACCAACAAGTCGAGCATCGTCACCCTGCGCGAGGTGTACTGGCCCGGCGCCGCCTACTCGCACCAGTGCTGGATCTCCGACGATCGCCAGTACTGCTACATCAACGACGAGCTCGATGAGCCCAACGTGCCGACCACAACCTACGTGGTGAGCATCGGCAACCTCGCCAACGCGACGCTGCTCGGCAGCTTCAGCAACGGCAACGCGGCGATCGGGCACAACCTGTACGTCAAGGGCAACCGGATCTACGAGGCCAACTACCGCAGCGGTCTGCGCGTGTTCGATCGCACCAACCCGCTCAACTGCACCGAGGTCGCGTCCTACGACACCTTCCCGCTCGACGATGGCGCGCAGTTCAACGGCCTGTGGAGCGTGTACCCGTTCTTCCCCAGCGGCGTGGTGATCGGCGGCGACCTCGAGGCGGGCTTCTTCGCGTGGTGGGTGGGACAGCCGCTGCTCGACGTCGCGCTCGCCCAGCCTGACCCGGCGCTGATCAACCCCGGCGGCCAGTCGTTCGCGGCCACCATCTCCGGCAACCCGTCGACCTCGCTCGTCCCGGGCTCGGAGCGGCTTTTCTACGACGCCGGTGCGGGCACGGTCAGCGTGCCGCTCGTGAACCAAGGCAACGGCAACTACCTCGCGAGCTTCCCCACGCTGCCCTGCGGGAGCGAGGTCAGCTGGTACATCGCCGCGGACTCGACCAACGGCATCTCGTGGAAGTACCCGCCCGAGGGCGCGAGCCTGCCCCTTCGGAGCGTGGTCGCCTACGGAGTCGGCATCGCCGCCGAGCTCAACATGGAGAACATCGCCGGCTGGTCCGTGGGCGACGTCGGCGACAACGCGACCTCGGGCCTGTGGTTCCGCGGCGATCCCAACGGCACCGCGGCGCAGCCCGAGGACGACCACAGCCCCGTGGGCACGTTCTGCTGGTTCACCGGTCAGGCGATCGTGAACGGCTCCATCGGCATGGCCGACGTCGACGGCGGAACCACGACGCTCAAGACGGCGGTCTACGACCTCACGGGGTTCCTCGATCCCGTGATCAGCTACTGGCGCTGGTACTCGAACAATCAGGGAGTTGTCGACGATACGTTCCAGGTCGAGGTCACCAACGGCTCGGGCTGGCAGCTCGTGGAGACCGTCGGACCGACGGGCGCGCAGGCCTCCGGCGGCTGGTACTACCACGAGTTCCACGTCAGCGACTTCTTCCCGCCGGGCCCCGGCATCCGGCTGCGCTTCAAGGCCTCGGACCTCGGTCAGGACTCGATCGTCGAGGCCGCCATCGACGACTTCCGCATCCGCGACGTCGACTGCTCGGCGCCCTCGGTGTACTGCACCAGCGGCGTGAGCTCCGCCGGCTGCTCCGCCGCGCTCTCCTTCGCGGGCTATCCGAGCGGCAGCGCGTCGTCGGGCTTCGTGATCTCCGCCTCGGGCGTCGAGGGCCAGCGCGCGGGCCTCTTCTTCTACGGCCTGAACGGCCCCAAGGCCTCCGTGTGGGCGCCGGGCAGCTCGAGCTTCCTGTGCGTCAAGGCGCCGACCCAGCGCACCGGCTCCCAGCTCTCCGGTGGCACCGCGGGCGCCTGCGATGGCAGCTACACGCTCGACTGGAACGCCTTCCGCGCCGCGCGCCCGCAGGCGCTCGGGGCGCCCTTCGCGTCCGGCACGCCGATCTGGTCGCAGGCGTGGTATCGCGATCCCTCGAGCCCGGGGACCACGAGCCTCTCGAACGCGCTGCGCTTCGTCGTCGGGCCCTGAGCCCCGAGCGCAGCTCCCCAGTGCCGGCTCGCGCGCGGTCGTCCGCCCTCCGGGGTGGGCGGCCGCGCGCGCTTGTCTCTGGACCGCGGCAGTTTCGCGGCGCGCTCGCGCCACGCCTTGCGACTTCCGCCACTTGCGCTTGCAATGGAGGTTCCTGCTCGCCGTTTCTCCCGGCGAGCGGGCGCCCCTTGCACAGCGAACCTCGAGCCTGCCGCCGAGCTGGCCCCTCCGTGAGGTGGGTCGGGACCGTCGTGGGCCGCCTGTTGGGCGCGCTGGCGGCGCTCGCGAGCTTCGCCTTGCCCGGCGCGGCCCAAGTGCGCCTGAGCCAGATCTACGGCGGGGGCGGCAACGTCGCCGCGATGTGGTCCTCGGACTTCATCGAGCTCCACAACTCCGGCGCGCCGCAGTCGCTCGCGGGCTGGTCCGTGCAGTACGCGTCGGCCTCGGGCTCGAGCTGGCAGGTGACGCCGCTCCCGAACGTGACGCTCGGCACGGGGCAGTACCTTCTGGTGCGTCAGGCGAGCGGCACGACGCTGCCTTCGCCGCAGACCGTGCAGCTGCCGGCCGCGGACGCGCTCGGCGCGATCTCGATGTCCTCGTCCGATGGCAAGGTCGCGCTGTGCTCGGGCACCACGCCGCTCTCGGGCGCGAACCCCGTGGATCCCTCGATCGTCGACTTCGTCGGCTACGGCTCCGGCGCGAGCTGGAACGAGCCCGGCGCGCCCTTCGATTCCGCGCGGAACGCGCCCTCCCCGTCGAGCAGCACGGCGATCCTGCGGCTTCAGTGCGGCGGGGGCGACAGCGGCATCAACGCGCAGGACTGGGCCGTGGCGCTGCCGCAGCCGCGCAACCTCGGCACGCCCCCGAGCACCGGGCTCTCGCTGCACACACTGGCGCAGCCGTGGTTCGCGAAGGCGGGCGGGCGCGTGCGCATCGTGAGCGAGCCGCTCGCCTGCGACCTGCAGCCCTTCGCTGCGCCTCCCGCGGTCGCGATCGATCTCTCGCCGATCGGCGGAGCGGTCGGAGTCAACCTCGTCGACGACGGCACTTCTGGCGACGAGGTTGCCGGCGACGGCCTCTACTCCCTCGACGTCACGATCCCGGCGTCGCAGCCCCAGGGACCGCTGCACTTCGTGCTGACCTGCTCCGATGGCGCGCGCCTGGGCTCGAACTGGGTCGGACTGCACGTGCACGCGCCGACCGTGCCGGACCACGACAACTGCTCGGGAGCCTTGGCCCTCGCCGCGCCCTACGGCACGGGAGTGCAGTACAGCGGCAGCTTCGCGAGCGCGAACGCGGAGTCGAACTCGTTCCAGTCGAGCTCCTCGGCCAATCCCGGCACGATGCTCTCGCGGCGCGGCGTGTGGTTCTCCGTGCAGGGCAGCGGTGGACAGCTCGAGCTCGACACCTGCGCCTCGCCGCTCGCGGCGGGCTCGACGATTCCTGACACGGTCTTGATGGTCTTCGGGGGCACGTGCGACGGGCTCTCGCTGGTCGCTTCCAACGACGACGTTCCCACTCTGTGCGGCGCCGGCAGCGGCACCGAGCGCCGCTCGCGCGTGAGCTTCTGCTCCACGGCGGGAGACCAGTACAAGGTCTGGCTCGCGCCATTTGCCGTCGGCTCCCAGTCCTTTGCCTACACCCTGACCGTGCGCGACGCGGGAACCTGCGCGCAGCCGGTCCCGAGCGCGAGCTGTCCGCCGAGCACGCAGGGCTCCTCGGGACTCGAACCGACGCTCGGGCCGGCGCTCGACGACGGCTGCGACGGGCCGGCGAACCTGTTCATCGCCGTGCCGTTCCTCGCGCCGGTCGAGCGCTGGAACGGGACCGCGCGCTCCTTCGGCGATCGACGCGACCACGACTGGTATCGCTTCCAAGCACAGGCGAGCGAGCTCGCGATGATCACGCTGACGGCGCAGTTTGCGGGGCGCGTCGAGCTGCGCGCGCTGGGCGCGGGCGGCAGCTGCGCGGGCAACACCCTGCTCGCCCAGTCTCCGATCTCCGAGCCCTGCGCGTCGACGCAGCTGATCTCGCCCGTCGTCGCGGGCCAGTGGTACGCCGCGCGCGTGGTGCCCACCAATCGCGAGCTCTCCGGCGCGCTCGCCTCTTCGACGGGCGGGCTCGCGCCGGGCGGATGGGCCGTGGGCTACGCGCTCGAACTGCGGCGCGGCTCGCCCGTGTCCAACGACCTCTGCAGCGCAGCGCAGCCGCTCACCTTCGGCGTGCCGCGTCAGGGCGCGATCAACTTCTTCACCGGACGCGAAGCGAGTCCCGGCTGCGCGCCGCTCGGGCGCGACGCGTGGTACAGCATCGACGTGCCGGCGACTGGCACGCTCTCCGTCGACACGTGCGGTTCCTCGACTTCGATGAACGTCGCTGTGTATGCGAGCTGCGGCGGCGTCGAGCTCGCCTGCAGCAACGCCTGCACGGCGCCGCCCTGCGGCCAACACCAGTCGTGCGTTGCGCTCTCCGGCATCGGACCGGGCAGCTACCTCGTGCGCGTCGCCGATCGCGGCGCCACGGGCTCCTTCCAAGTCACGGCGCGCTTCACGCACGCGAACGACACCTGCGCGGGCGCCCTGCCGCTCGCCGTGCCATCGACGGTGTTCGGCACGACGCTCGCGGCGGGACTCGACAACGGTCTGCCGCCGGTCGCCGGTCCGCTGGGGCAGGGCTTCTCCGGCGCCAGCGGTCCCGGCACGTGGTACGTGCTGCAACTGCCCGTCGGGCTCGACGGCCAGACCGTCAGCCTCGACACGTTCGGCTCCGCGTTCGACACGCGCCTGACGGTGTTCTGGGGCAACTGCGGCGCGCTGCTCTCCGTGACCAGCAACGACGACCTGTCCGCGACCGGAGCAGCGCGCGTCGCGTTCCGGGCGGTGGCGGGACGCGCTTACTACGTGCTCGTGCACGGCCAGAGCGGTGCGAGCGGCCCCTTCCAGCTGCGCGCGACGCTGGCCGCGTCTGTGCCCAACGACGACTGCGCGACGGCGATCGCGATCGGCCCGTACGACGGCAGCGCGAGCCTTTCGCTCGCGGGCGCCACGGGCGAGCCCTCGCAGTTTGGCGCGCTCGCGCTGGCGCCCTGCGGCAGCGAGACCGCGGCCTTCGACCTGTGGTATCGCTTCCAAGCGACCTGCGACACGCTGCTCTCGCTCTCGACCTGCGGCGCGACCGACACGCTGCTGTCGGTGTACCAGAGCTGCCCGGGCAGCGGCGCGCTGGCGCCTGTCGCGCTCGCGTGCAACGACGACGGTGGGGGAGCGTGCGGTCTCGGCTCCGCCGTGCAATTCCCCGTGTCGATGCCCTCGACCTATTGGATTCGCGTCGCCAGCGCCCAAGGCACGGATCTCGGCGGCAGCTGCGTGCTGCAGTGGACGACGCTCGATCTCGACGGGGATGGGGCGAACGACTGCATCGATGGCTGTCCCGACGACCCGCTCAAGTACTCGCCCGGCCTCTGCGGCTGCGGCTATCCGGACACGGACTCGGACGGCGACGGCACGTCCGACTGCAATGACCTCTGCCCGAACGATCCGCTCAAGCTCGCGCCGGGCACGTGCGGCTGCGGCGTGAGCGACGTCGACTCGGACGGCGACGGGACGCCCAACTGCAACGACCTGTGCCCGAACGATCCGCTCAAGCTCGTGCCGGGCACGTGCGGCTGTGGCGTGAGCGATGTCGACTCGGACAGCGACGGGACTCCCAATTGCAATGACCTCTGCCCGAACGATCCGCTCAAGCTTGCGCCCGGCACGTGCGGTTGCGGCGTGAGCGACGTCGACTCGGACGGCGACGGCACGCCCAACTGCAACGATCTTTGCCCGAACGATCCGCTCAAGCTGTTGCCGGGCACGTGCGGCTGCGGCGTGAGCGACGTCGACTCGGACGGCGACGGGACGCCCAACTGCAACGACCTGTGCCCGAACGA
>Ga0169931_10002446_pt1 | contig 30301 bp, 25 predicted proteins | sample Kivu_15m_20L_FD_129675 | JGI IMG/M metagenome (GOLD analysis project Ga0169931, IMG submission 129675) | Freshwater microbial communities from Lake Kivu, Western Province, Rwanda to study Microbial Dark Matter (Phase II) - Kivu_15m_20L... | ecosystem: Environmental > Aquatic > Freshwater > Lake...
CGCCGCGCCGGCGGGGGTGGCCCGGTGACGAACCCCGACCGCGACCACCTGAAGATCTTCACGACGCGCAGCGGGCGCGACCTCGCGCAGCGCATGTGCGAGCACATCGAGATGCCGCTCGGGCAGGCCGAGACCGTGCAGTTCCCCGACGGCGAGCTGCTGGTGAAGCTCTCCGAGGACGTGCGCGGCCGCGACTGCTTCATCGTCGCGAGCACGTGCTTCCCGGTGAACGACAACCTGATGGAGCTCCTGGTCTTCATCGACTGCCTGCGGCGCGCGAGCGCCAAGCGCATCACCGCGGTGATCCCGTACTTCGGCTACGCGCGCCAGGACCGCAAGGACGAGGGCCGCGTGCCGATCACCGCGAAGCTGGTCGCGAACCTCATCACCGAGGCCGGGTGCGACCGCGTGCTGTGCGTCGACCTGCACGCCGCCCAGATCCAGGGGTTCTTCGACATTCCGGTGGACCACCTGACCGCGGCCCCGGTACTCGTCGAGCACTACCAGGCGATGCGCGACTCGCTGGGCGAGTGCGTCGTCGTGAGCCCGGACGTGGGCAACGTGAAGGTAGCCAACATGTTCGCGAGCCTGCTCGGCTTCGACATGGCCATCATCGACAAGCGCCGCCAGAGCGGCACGAAGGTCACCGTCAAGAACCTGATCGGCGACGTGAAGGGCCGGCGCGTCCTCATGTTCGACGACATGATCTCGACCGCGGGCACGGTGGCCGAGGCCGCGCGCGTCGCCATGGAGGAGGGCGCGGTCGCGTGCGAGTGCGCGTGCACGCACGCGGTGCTCGTGGGCCAGGCGTTCGCGCGGCTCGCGACCCCCACCATCACCCGCGTCACCATCACCGACACCATTCCCGGCGGCGAGCGACTGAAGCCGCTGGAGGACAAGCTCACGGTGCGCTCGGTGGCGCGCCTCCTCGGGGAGGCCGTCCGCCGGATCCACCATGACCAGAGCGTCAGCGCCATGTTCCGCGAGGGCATCGGCGTGAAGCGCTGAGAAGTTCGATTCCAGACCCAGACTCCACCCCATTCGAAAGGAGACATGAACCATGTCAAAGGAGACCCCGGTCCTCGTCGCGAAGAAGCGCGAGAAGCTCGGCACGCGTTACTCGCGTCGCCTGCGCGCGGCAGGTGAGCTGCCCGCGAACCTGTACGGCCACGGCAGCGAGCCGGTGGCGATCAGCCTCAACGAGCACGAGACGATCTACGCGCTCAAGAAGGGCGCGCACGTGCTGGCGCTCAAGTTCGAGTCCGGCGAGACCGACACGGTCCTCGTGAAGGACCTGCAGTTCGGCTACCTCGGCGACAACGTGATCCACATGGACCTCGCCCGCGTCAACCTCGACGAGGTCGTCACGGTCAAGGTGCACCTCAGCTTCATCGGCACCCCTGAGGCGGCCAAGAAGCCCGGCGCGATCGTGGTGCACGAGATGCCCCAGGTCGAGGTGCAGTGCAAGGTGCGCGACATCCCCGAGGAGGTCCGCATCGACCTGTCCTCGATGGGCGAGGCGCTCACCGCGGGCCAGCTCAAGATGCCCGCCGGCATCACGCTCGCGGGCGACGCGAGCGCGATCGTGTGCCGCATCGAGTTCATGAAGGACGAGGAAGGCACGGCCGAGTCGGCCACGCCGGACGCGAAGGCGGCCCCGGAAGTGCTCACCGCGAAGAAGGAGGAGGGCGAGGCGAAGAAGTGACCTGAGGCGGACGCGGCCCCGGGCGACCGGGCCGCGCGAGCGCAGGTTCCTCCCGTGCCATCGAGCCAGCGATGAAGCTCATCGTCGGACTTGGCAACCCCGGACCCGAGTACGCCGGCACCCGACACAACGTCGGGTTCGACGTGGTCGACCGCCTCGCGGCGCGTTTCGCACCCGGTGCGACGCCGCGCTCGCGGTTCTCCGGGCTGGCCGTGGAGGCGGACGTCGGGGGCGAGAGGTGCATGCTCCTCAAGCCGATGACGTACATGAACCTCTCCGGACGCCCCGTCCAGGAGGCCACCCACTTCTTCAAGCTCGAACCCTCGAGCGACCTCCTCGTGATCGTCGACGACCTGGCCCTGCCCTGCGGCTCCATCCGGCTCCGGCCGGACGGCTCCAGCGGCGGGCACAACGGGCTCGCCGACATCGGCCTGAAGCTCGGGTCCAACTACTGGGCGCGCCTGCGGATCGGGATCGACCCGCCGGGGCGCGTCAGGCAGTCGGACTACGTGCTCGGGAAGTTCTCCCCCGACCAGCAGGCGCCGGTCGAGGCGTCCCTCGCGGAGGCCGCGCGTGCGGCCGAGGCGTGGGCGACCAAGGGACTCGCGGAGGCGATGAACCGTTTCAACACCAGGGCCGCGCGTGCGGCACCCGAAAGCAACTCAAAGGAAACCACATGACCACCACCGAAACCCGCATCGGCAAGTACGAGGCGATGTTCCTCTTCCCGCAGGCGGCCTCGGCCGACATGAACGGCGCGATGGACCACATCAAGGAAGTCCTCTCCAAGGGCGAGGCCACGCTGCACAGCCTGGTGAAGTGGGACGAGCGCCGGCTCGCCTACGACATCGACGGCAACAAGCGCGGCGTCTACTTCCTGTCGCGCTTCACGGCCGACACCCGCAAGGTGAAGGAGATCGAGCGCGACTGCCGCCTCAGCGAGAAGATGCTCCGCTCGCTCATCGTCCGCAACGACGAGCTGACCGACGAGGAGATGAAGAACGCGTCCGCGGCCCAGCGCACGATGGACGAGGCGCGCCTCCGCGAGGACGCACCGGCCCCCGCCGGCGGCGGCACCGAGGAGTGATGCCGGGCGCGGACCTCACGGCCCGCGGCGGCGTGACCGAAGGAGATTCCCGCGGGCCGCGCGTTCCTGACCAAGGGCGCGCGGCCCGCGGCGCTTCACGGGTAAGGGGCACGCCGCGCAGGGACTGAAAAGCAACCACGGCCGCGTGCAGGCGTGGAGCACGCGGCCGGGTCGTTTTGGCAGGGCCGACTTCTCGCTTCGCGAGGACCCGCGGCAGAAAAGGGTGAGATCCGCAGGTCCTCGCGTCGAGTTGTCTGCCCCCTCGCCTCCACTGGCGTGCACGCGCGAGGAACCGGATCACGCATGGACGCAGGATTCTGAGGAATTGGTTATCGGGCTTTTAATCAAGACACCCCCCCACCACAAAGCCGGTGGAAATTCTGCCTGATCACACAGGTACTTCCCCCTGCCTCGCGATACTTCACCGTGTCGCGCTCGGGAAGTCCGCGCGGACCGCAAGGATGCATGGCACCCGGCCGGCCGGATCACCGGCGCCGGGCGCCCCAACACGAAGGAGCCACCCATGGCCAATCTGAACAAGGTGATGCTGATCGGCAACCTCACCCGCGACCCGGACCTCAAGTACACGCCGGGCAACCAGGCGGTGTGCGAGATCGGTCTCGCGGTCAACCGCAAGTACCGCACGAAGGACAACGAGGAGCGCGAGGAAGTCACGTTCATCGACTGCGAGGCCTGGGGCAAGCAGGCCGAGGTCATCAAGCAGTACATGGCCAAGGGCCGGCCGATCTACATCGAGGGACGCCTGAAGCTCGACACGTGGGAAGACAAGAACGGCGGCGGCAAGCGCAGCAAGATGCGCGTCGTGGTCGAGGACTTCCAGTTCCTCGGCGGCGGCACGGGCGGCGGCGCGGGCGGCGGCGGCGAGCGCTACGTGTCCGATGACGCCGGCGGCGCACCGCGCGGCCGCGGCGGCCGCGCCCCGGCCGCGACCGGCGGGCGCGGCGGCGCGCCCCACGCGGACGTGCCGGAGGAAGACATTCCGTTCTGAGCCTTCCGGCACCCCCGGGTGACCGGACGGGCCTGATTCTTGGACACGGGCCGAACGGCCGGGTCGGGCGCTTGCCAGACCCGGCCGTTCCTGCGACACTGTGCGACTCGCCTCCGTGCCGCCCATGCGGGCCGCACGCGACAACACGCTGGGCCCGAGGCAGCCCTAACTTCGCGCGGCATCGCCGCGAAAGGACAGCATCATGGCACTTCGCAAGGTCGAGCTCCTGCTCAACCGCACCATCGAGAACCTGGGACTGGTCGGGGACGTCGTGAAGGTGAAGCCCGGCTTCGCCCGCAACTACCTGCTGCCGCACGGCTTCGCCGAGGCTCCCACCGCCGAGAAGATCGAGGCCCTCAAGCACCTCCGAGCCCAGGCGCAGGCCGAGCTCGCCAAGCTGCGCGCCGCGCGCGAGGCGCTCATGGCCCGCATGGAAGGCGTGTCGATCAAGCTCATCCGCAGCGTGAACGACCAGGGCGTGCTGTACGGCGCCGTCACCCAGCGCGACATCTCCGACCAGCTGGTGGCCGACGGCTACCACGTCGACATGCGCGCGGTGCGCCTGCAGAACCCCATCCGCCGCATCGGCAGCTACGCGTGCGTCATCCAGCTCGACCGTGACCTCAAGACCGAGGTCGGCATCGAGGTCCTGCCGGACCGCACGCTGGAGGCGATGACCGCCGCCGCGCCCGCCGAGGAAGAGGCCCCGGCCCCCGAGGCGCCCGCGCCCGAGGCGACCGCCGCCGACGCCGACACCAAGTCGGCCAAGGGCAAGAAGGCCGCCAAGGCCTGAGCCCGGCCCGGGCGGCCCCGCCGCCCCGGAATTTCTGGTTCCACCCGCCCGCCGTCCCCGGACGGCGGGCTATCTTTTCCACCCGCGACGGGTCGGCACGGAAGTGATCGAATGGAGGTCGACGAGCCGATGACCCCGGTACGCACGGAGCGCCCGACGCCCGCACGCGGCGAGCGACTCCCAAGGCTCAAGGACGAGCGAGGCGACGCAACGATGACGACCGCAGCAGTGTCCCGGCGCGAGGCGCTCCCCAGCACCCGCCGTTCCGTCACGCACAAGTTCGCGATCGGCGGCCACGAGGGCTACCTCACGGTCGGCCTGTTCTCCGACGGCCGCCCCGGCGAGATCTTCGTCAAGATGAGCAAGGAGGGCTCGACGCTCTCGGGACTCATCCAGGGCTTCTGCCGCGCCTTCAGCCTGGCGTTGCAGCACGGCCTCTCGGCCGGCGAGGCCGCCGAGCGCTTCCGCGGCATGCGCTTCGAGCCGCTGGGCCCGACGTCCAACCCGGAGATCCCGGAGGCGTCGAGCATCCTCGACTACGTGGCGCGCTACTTGCTCCTGAACTACGGCGACCGTCGCTGAGCGCGCGGCGGGGGCGCGGGCGGGGGCATCGCGGCTGGCGCCACCGCCTCGATCGGCGCCGCGAGCGCAGTCGCACCGATCCGCCGGTGCAGCGCACGGAGCAATGAGCGTGGGTCGGGAATTCCCTTCGACGGCCGCCAGAACACGTCCGTGAGGCCGCGCTCGTCGGGCTGCCCGACGACGCGCACCGTGCCGCCGATTCCCGTGAGCCGCGCGCGCAGGCCCAGCGGGTCCGCCGCGCGGAACACCACGTCCTGCTCGCGCCGTGCCACGCTGCGCACGCGGGCGAGCGTGGCCCCGAGGCGCAGGTCCGCGAGGGAAAGCAGCGTCTCGACGCCGGGCGGCGGCGCGCCGTAGGCGCTCTCGAGGTCCGCGCGCACCTTCGCCAGCTGCTGCGCGTCCTTCGCGGCCGCGATGCGCCGGTACGCCTCCATGCGCCGCAGGTCGCTCGGCACGTACCCGCGCGGGATGCTCGCGGCGACGCCCACGTCGAGCACCGTGTCGCTCGGCACCACCCGCTCCTCGCTGCGGAGGTCGCCCACCGCCTGCTCCAGGAGCTGGCAGTACATCTCGTAGCCGACCGTCGCGATGTGCCCGCTCTGCTCGGCGCCGAGGAGGTTGCCCGCGCCGCGGATCTCGAGGTCGCGCATGGCGATGCGGAACCCCGCGCCGAGCATCGAGTAGTCCTCGATCGCCTTCAGCCGCTTCATGGCGTCCTCGGTGATCGTGCGGTCCGACGGCAGCATCAGGTAGCAGTAGGCCCGGTGGCGCGAGCGCCCCACGCGGCCGCGCAGCTGGTGGAGCTCGGCGAGCCCGTAGATGTCGGCATCGTGGATGATCATCGTGTTGGCGGTCGGGATGTCGATGCCGCTCTCGATGATGGTGGTCGAGACGAGGATGTCCGCCTCGTGGCGCATGAAGGCGAGCATCACCTGCTCGAGCATCGCGGGCGTCATCTGGCCGTGGCCGACGATCACGCGCGCCTCGGGGACGAGGTCCTTCACGCCCGCGGCCACCTCCTCGATGTCGTGGACGCGGTTGTGGACGAAGAACACCTGCCCCTCGCGTGCGAGCTCGCGCCGAAGCGCCTCCTGCACGCGCCGCGGGTTCCAGGGCAGCACCTCCGTGACGATCGCGCGGCGGTCGGGCGGCGGCGTGGTGAGGCTCGAGATGTCGCGCAGGCCCATGAGGCTCATGTGCAGCGTGCGCGGGATGGGCGTGGCGCTCAGCGTGAGGACGTCGGCCGTCAGCCGGAACGCGAGCAGGCGCTGCTTGTGCTCGACGCCGAAGCGCTGCTCCTCGTCGACCACCACGAGCCCGAGGTCGGCGAAGCGCACGTCCTGGCTCAGGATCCGGTGCGTTCCGATGACCACGTCCACCGCGCCCTTCGCAACGTCCTCGAGGATGCGCGAGCACTCGGCGCCGGTCTTGAAGCGCGACAGGCTCTCGATGCGGAACGGGTACGCGCGGAAGCGGTCGCGGAACGTGCGCTCGTGCTGCTCCGCGAGCACGGTGGTCGGCACCAGCACCGCGACCTGGCGCCCGCTCTCGACGGCCTTGAACGCAGCGCGGATGGCGACCTCGGTCTTGCCGAAGCCGACGTCGCCGCAGATCAGGCGGTCCATGGGGCGCGGGGCCTGCATGTCGCGCTTCACCGACGCGATCGCCGCGACCTGGTCCTCGGTCTCGGTCCAGGCAAAGTCGGCCTCGAACTCGCGCATCCACTCGGTGTCCTCGGGATAGCGGATGCCGGCCGTCGACTCGCGCGCCGCCTGGATGCGGATCATCTCGCCGGCGAGGTCGCGCACCGCCTCCTGAACGCGCTCCTTCTGCGCCTTCCACCGCTTCCCGCCGAGCGCGCTGAGGGGCGGCCGCGCGCCGCCCGCGCCCACGTACTTCTGCACGAGGTCGATCTTCGACGCCGGCACGTGCATCCGCGCGCCCGCGTCGAACTCGAGCGTCAGGAACTCCTCGTCGCCCTGCCCGTCGCCCGCCGCGATCGACTGCAGGCCGTGGAAGCGCGCGATGCCGTGGTCGCGGTGCACCACGTAGTCGCCCGGGCCGAACTGGAGGAACGCCTCGCGGCTGGTGGCCGCGCCGACGCGCTGCACGCGCCGCCGCGATCCCCACCGGTGGAGCACCTCGCGCTGCGGCACCACCGCGACCGCGGCGGGGCCGTCGGGGTCCCACGTGAAACCGCGGTGCACGTGGCACGCGATGGCCGCGACCCGCGCGCCGGCCGCGGGCGCGTGCTGCGCGAGGAGCTCGCGCGCGCGAGCGAGCTCGCCCCCGGAGTCGCAGCACAGCGCCACCGGGCGCGAGGCGGCGAGCCCGGCGACCTCGCCGAACGCGCGCGCGACGTCGTCGTCGAAGGCGGGCAGCCGCTCGACCGGGAGGCTCGCCACGCGCTCGGTGGCGTTGGCGGCGCTGAAGCCGTTCACGTCCACCAAGGCGTGGCAGCGTGCGCCGAGCGCCTTGAACACGGCCTGCGGCGAGCTGATGCCCGCGCCGTCCGAGACGCGCTCCCAGTAGCCGCGCCCCTGCTCCATCACCTCGGCGAGCTCGGCGACGACGGCGACGCACTCCCCGGGAAGCAGGTCGTGGAACGGGACGGTGCCGTCGTCGCCCGTGCCGACGCCCGTGAGCGCCACGAACTGGGCCGCCTCGACGCGGCGGTCGCTCGCCTGCGTGGCGAGGTCGACCTCGAAGATGCGCTCGAGCTCGTCGCCGAAGAAGTCGAGCCGCACGGGAAGGCCGCCGCCCGGCGGGAACACGTCCATCACGCCGCCGCGCACGGCGAACTCGCCCGGGCTCTCGATGGCCTCGGTGCGCGCGTAGCCGGCGTCAGCGAGCCACGCAGCGAGTTCGCGGGGTGCGCACGCGCTGCCGGCATGCACGCGTCGCAACGCACGCGGGAGGCTCTGCGGCCCCGGCACGGGCTGCATCAGCGACGAGAGCGCCGCCACCGTGACGCGCGGGGCATCGCCCTCGACCAGGCGCCGCACCACGGCCAGTCGCTCGGCGAGGAGGTCCGCCGCCGCCACCGACTCGCCCGGCAGCGCCTCGAGCGCCGGAAGGTGCGCGACGTCGAGCGGCGCACCGCCCGCTGCCAGCCCCGCGAGCTCCTGCGCGGCCTCGTCGGCCTCGTCGAGGTGCGCGACCACCAGGAGGACGGGCCGCCCGGTGCGGACCGCGAGCGCCGCCGCGGCGAACGCGGTGCTGCTCCCGGCCGCGCCGCGGCACGACGAACCCCCGCCCGCCTCGACGTTGGAGACGAGGGGGTCGAGCGCGGCCGATGCGACCATCCCGCCGAACCAGGCGGGCGATGCGTCCGGTGCGGGGGGCATCACCGGGCAGCGTAGGCGCGGCCCACGGTGACGTGGGGGCGCAGGCCGTCGAGCGTGGCGGGTCCGATTCCCCGAACGCGGTCGAGGTCGTCGAGCGAACGGAACGGCCCGCGTGCGCCGCGGTCCGCGACGATGGCCGCGGCGAGCGAGGGCCCCACGCGCGGGAGGAGCGCGAGCTCGTCCGGGCCGGCGGCATTCACGTCGACGGGGTCGGGGCGGATGCGATGCGCCTCGGCGCCGGGCGCACGCACGGCGGCGTGCGCCGCGAGCATCGCGAGCACCGCGGCGAGCGCGATCGACGTGGCGGAGCGGACGCGCTCCCGGAGGCGGCGGGCCGGATGCGGCTTCACGCCTGCCCCGCGGCCTTGGCGACGAGCGGCTGCCGGATGCGGCGGCGTGCCAGGAGCAACGAGCGCGCCGCCTGCTTGGGTGCTCCGCCCGAGCCGAAGATGCCGCCGTCGCGGAGGCCGGTGCCGGCGTCGTCGCGCAGCCGATCCCAGAACACGAGCGCGACATTGCGCTGCGAGATCGCGAGCTGGAAGGCCATCTGGGCCCACGCGGCCTGGACATCCTCGGCCCACGGCTTGTGCCAGTAGCCGGCGCCGGGCTCCTCGCGCGGCGCGCTCGGGGCGTCGAGCGCGCTCACCACCAGGACCGGCATCTCCTTGCGCGACGCGAACCGGTCGAGCATGTCCGCGATGCGCATGAGGTCGCGCGTGCCGGTGGCGGCGTCGCCGATGACCACGGGGATGCCCACGCTCGAGAGCTTCACGCCTTCGGAGATCAGGAGCCGCACGAACGGCACGGCCCCGATGGCACCGTTGTCGGCCGACGACCGCTCGCCGAACGGGTCGGCGACCTCGACGAGGATGCGCGCCTCCGGCGCCACCTGCCGGACCGCCACCGCCGCCTGCCGCACGAGCTGCGTCATCTCGGCGCCGGTCAGCGCCGCGACCTCGTTGGAGTTCACGCCCGCGGCCACGTGCCAGGTTGGATCGACCGGCGCGTAGCGGATCACCACCTCGCGGACGAACCGGTAGAGGTGCTGCTCGAACTTCGGGATGTCCTTGAGCGACGGAAGCACCCAGCCGGGGATGCCGCCCGGGCGCAGGTCAAGGAGCGGGCCGATCATGATGGCGCGCTTCGTGGACTTCGCCCACACGATCCACCGGTCAAGCTGCTCCCACTGGAACCGGCCCTGCTGCGGCTCGACCGCCTGCCACGGCACCGGCACCATCACGGCGTCGAACTCAGGCGAGAGGCACTGCTTCAGGAGGTCGGGGGCCTTCTCGATGGGCGCACGGAAGCCCAGCGCGCGCGCGGCGCCCTGGGCGCCGAATCGCTGGTTGAGGGCCCGGTCGACGCGCACCTTCACGAGCATCTCGCCGGCGCGGACCCCGAGCGCGATCGACTCGACCTGGCGCTGCTGGGACTTCCACGGATCGCCCTCGGCCAGTCCCGCGATGAACGCGAGCCGCGCGCGCTCGAACAGCTCGAAGGCCTCGGGCGCGCGGTCGGGGTCGAGGAGCCCCCACAGCTCGCTCTTCTCGAGGAAGATCTTGATCCGGTGACGCGCCAGCTCGTCGAAGAGCCGGTAGGGCTCGTCACGCTGCTGCAGGATGGTGGTCTGGAGCATGAGCACGCCGGCCTTGCCCGCGTCGACCTCGAGGCACAGCGCGACCGGGGTGCGCGCCTCGGACGGGCGGACCACCACCTGGCCCTTCTCGAAGGTGATCTTCGCGGGAAACGTGGCGTCGTTCGCGCCCAGGACGTGCGCGCGCCGCAGCGGCCAGTCGCGCGCGGGCCCGTGCTCGTCGAACACCGTGAAACGCAGCATGCGAAAGAGAGTGTACCGATCGCGGCCGCGTCCCACGCGCATCCCGCGCTTCCGCGGCGAATACCATCCCCGCCATGATGACCGCGGGCGCGAGCCGCCACGACGACGCCGTGTTCGAGACGCGCCTCCCGCTTGGCGGGCGACGCCAGGGCAAGGTGCGCGACGTGTACGCGCTGCCGCCGGGGGCGGACGGGCAACCGCGCCTCCTCGTCGTCGCGTCCGACCGCGTGAGCGCGTTCGACGTGGTGATGCCCACGCCGATCCCAGGCAAGGGCCGGCTCCTCACCGAGATCAGCGGCGGGTGGTTCGCGTTCCTGCGCTCGCGGGGGATCGTCGAGGACCACCTCCTCTCGACCGAGGTGCCGGGAGACGCCGGGCTCTCCGCGGGCGACCGCGCGATGCTCGCCGGGCGGACGATGACCTGCCGCGCGGCGCAGGTGGTGCCGATCGAGTGCGTCGCGCGCGGCTACCTTGCGGGCAGCGGGTGGGCCGAGTACCGGCGCTCCGGCACCGCGTGCGGCGTGCGGCTTCCGCCGGGCCTGCGCCAGTGCGAGCGCCTGCCCGAGCCCATCTTCACGCCCGCGACGAAGGCGGCCGAGGGCCACGACGAGAACATCGACTTCGCGCGCATGTGCGGGCTGGTGGGCGCCGGGCTCGCGGAGCGGCTGCGCGACCTCACGCTCGCGGTCTACCGCACCGCCGCGGAACGGGCGCTCACGCGCGGGCTCATCCTCGCGGACACCAAGTTCGAGTTCGGCTTCGCGCTCGATGCCGAGGGCCGCCCCACCGACCGGCTCATGCTGGTGGACGAGGTGCTCACCCCCGACTCGAGCCGCTACTGGCCGGCCGACGGGTACGAGCCCGGGCGCGAGCAGCCAAGCTTCGACAAGCAGTACCTGCGCGACTGGCTGCTGGCCGAGGAGGCCGCGGGCCGCTGGGACCGCACGCCGCCCGGGCCGGCGCTCCCGCCCGAGGTGGTCGAGCGCACGCTCGCGAAGTACCGCGACGCGGCGCGCATGCTGGCGTGAGCGCGATCAGCGCAGCGCGGCGTCCACGACGTTGCGCAGGAGCATGGCGACCGTCATCGGCCCCACGCCGCCGGGAACCGGGGAGATCCACGAGGCCACGCGGCGCACCGCGTCGAAGTCGACGTCGCCCACCGTGATCTTGGTGCCGTCGGGACCCGCGACCCGGTTGATCCCCACGTCCACCACCACGGCCCCGGGCTTCACCCAGTCCGCGGTCACGAGCCGGGGCACGCCGCATGCGGCCACGATGACGTCGCACTCGCGCACGAGCGCGGGCAACGCGGGCGTGAACTTGTTGGTCGAGTGCACGGTGGCGTCCTCGCGCATGAGGAGCACCGCGATCGGCTTGCCGACGATGTTGCTCGCGCCGACGACCGCGCAGCGCTTGCCGCGCAGGTCGATGCCGGTGTGCTCGATCATCTCGAGCACGGCGAGCGCGGTGCACGGCACCAGGCTGCGGCGGCCGTAGACGACGTTCCCGATGTTCGCGGGGTTGACGCCCTCGACGTCCTTCTCGGGCGCGATGAGCGACTGGATGCGCTCGGAGTCGATGCCCGCCGGGAGCGGCATGTGCAGCATCACCGCGCGCACGTCCTCGTCGGCGTTGAGGAGCAGCACGCGCCCGGCGATGTCCTCGTACCCGGCCGTCGCGGGCAGGCGGTGCAGCACGTAGCGGATGCCGATCTCCTCGCAGGTGCGCGCCTGGTTCGAGGCGTAGATGCCCGCGGCACGGTCGTCGCCCACGAGCACGGCGTCGAGGCGCACGGCGCGGCCCGACGCGGCGATGCGCGCGCGGAGGTCCGAGCGCACGACCTCGGAGAGGTGCTTGCCGTCGATGATCCGCGCGGCGCCGTCGTGGGGTTGGTCGTGGGTGGTGGCCATGCGTGGCGTCCCGTCGCGCGGGAGCGGGGATTCCCGGCCGCGCGGGGACGATTCCCGAACGCCCGGGCGGGGGCCGCGAGGATACGCCCTGCCCGGCCGGTGGTATCGTCGAAGCCATGCGCATCCACCTGCTCTCCGCCGGAATCGCCCTCGTCCTCTCGCCATTCGCCGTTGCCCAGGAGCCGGGCGCCGCGAAGCAGCCGTTCACCATCGGCAGCGACGCGCCGAAGCCCGTGATCGAGAAGTTCGTGCGCGGCTCCGAGCCCGCGTGGAACCGGCCGGGCACGACCTACGTGGTCGAGTTCTGGGCGACCTGGTGCGGGCCGTGCCGCGCGAGCATGCCGCACATCAGCGAGCTCCAGGAGAAGTACGGCGACAAGGTGGTCGTCGTCGGCATCAGCGACGAGAAGGTCGAGAATGTGACGAGCTTCCTCGACACCGACGAGTGGAAGCAGAAGGCGCGCTACACGCTGGCCACCGACCCCGACCGGTCGGTCTACAACGACTACATGGTGGCCGCGGGCCAGAACGGCATCCCCACGGCGTTCGTCGTGAAGGAAGGCAAGGTCCAGTGGATCGGCCACCCGATGTCGATCGACGAGCCGCTCGCGAAGATCGTGGGCGGCACGTGGGACATGGCCGCCGCGCGCGACGAGTTCGAGAAGGAGGCCGCAGCCGAGCGCACGCAGATGGAGCGCCGCAAGGCCATGTCCGCCGCGCGCAAGAAGGGCGACTGGGCGGCCATCATGAAGATGGCCGACGAAGACATCGCGGCGGCCGGCGGGCGGCAGAAGCAGGCGATGCAGGTCCAGAAGTTCAAGATGATGCTCGGCCCGGCCAAGATGCCCAAGGAGGGCTACGCGTTCGGGCGCGAGCTCGCGGACGCCGGCAAGGGCGACGCGCAGCTCCTCAACGAGCTCGCGTGGTTCGTGGTCGACGACGGCTCGGTCTCCGAGCGCGACATCCCCTTCGCGCTCGAGACTGCGAAGGCCGCGGTCGCGGCGTCGAAGTCCGAGGAGCCCGCGATCATCGACACGCTCGCGCGCGCCTACTGGGAGGCCGGCGACAAGGCCAAGGCGGTCGAGTGGCAGCGGAAGGCCGTCGACCTCGCCGGCGACGACATGGCCGACGAGCTGAAGGAGACGCTCAAGAAGTACGAGTCGGGCGACGCGCCCGCGCCCGCGAAGAAGACGGCGTGGCGCGCCGACGGCGACGCGCCGAAGGCCTCCGACGCGCCGAAGCCGGCGGACGCCCCGAAGGGCAACGCGCCGGCCGCGAAGCCCGGCGACGCCCCGGCCCCCGGTGCGGGCGGCGCGCCCTCGGTGCGCCCGCGCGCGCCGCGCGCGCCCGCGAAGCTGTCGCCCTCGGCCGAGAAGGTCTTCCCCGAGGTGACCCCGGAGGGCTTCGACTCGCCGGAGGCCATCGTGAAGTTCGCGCCCGACGCCGACAAGGACGCCGCGAGCCTCATGCGGCTCGTGCGCGGGATGCGCGCGACCACCGACGACGCGAAGACCTCGATGCGGATCGCGGCGGCGCTGATCGCGGACATGACCCCGATGGCCGAGGCGACGATCGCGAAGTTCGGCAAGGCCGTGAACTCGCCGGTGGCGGTGCCGGTCCAGGGGACCACGTTCGAGGTCAAGATGGAGGGTGACGACGCGGCGCTCCTCATCTCGAAGGACGACAAGGGCGAGCCGATGGGCCAGCCCCGCGCGCTGGTGAAGGCCGACGGCAAGTGGTGGTTCGATTTCGACAAGGCCACGAACATGCGCCCCGGCGAGGGCGCCCAGATGGCCATGATGGCCAACATGATGGGCGATGGCCTGCGCATGGCGATGAAGAACGCCGCGACCTCCACGGGCAAGCGCGTGATGGACGGCGAGTTCAAGTCGAGCGAGGAAGCCCAGGCCGCGTTCGCGCAGGCGATGCAGCAGGAGATGATGGGCCTGATGGGCGGCGGACCGGGCGCCGGCGCTCCGGCTCAGGCGCCGGCCGCACCCACGCCGCCGGCCGCACCCACGCCGCCGGCCGCGCCCACGCCGCCGGCCGCGCCCGCCGGTAACGGGACACCGGGCTCGGCCAAGTAACGCGAAGGATCGGCCATCGGAAGTTCGAGCACGGGGGTCCGGCCGAGCACCATGTCCGCGAGCACCCGTCCCGTCACCGGGCCGAGCGTCATTCCCATCATGGCGTGCCCGGTGCCGACGTATGCGCCCGGCGTGCCCGGAACCGCGCCGATCACCGGCATGCCGTCGGACGTGCACGGCCGGTAGCCCGCCCACTCGGCGACCACCCTGCCCTGGTCGACGCCCGTGAGGTAGCGACGCGCGCCGGCCGGCAGCATCGCGAGCCGGTTGCGCATCCACGGTCGCCCGAGCGGCTGGATCTCGAGCGTTCCGGCCAGGCGCAGCTGGTCGCGCATGGGCGTCACGGCCACGAAGGTCTCGTGGAGCACGCAGCCCGTGAACGGAAGCTGCGGCACACCCTCGAGCTGCACGTGGTAGCCGCGCGCGCCCTGCATGGGGATGTCGAGGCCCACGCTCTGCGCGAGCGCCCCGCTCCAGACGCCCGCGGCGAGGACGACCTCGGTGCCCTCGACCACCTCGCCGCGCGATGAGTGCACGCCCGCGGCGCGCCCGAGCGCGTCGCGCTCGATCCCCGCGACCTCGACCGAGAAGCGCAGGTCCACGCCGTGGCGCGCGCACGCGGCCGCGAGCCCGAGCAGCAGGTCCGCCGGGTGGCAGTGCGCGCTGTCGCGGTGCCACACGGCGCCCGCGACCTCCGGGGCGAAGCACGGGCTGCGGCGGCGCAGCTCCTCGCCCGTGAGGACGTCGTACGAATAGCCGTGCGGGACCAGCGTCCGCGCCTCGTGCTCGGCCTTCGGGAGGTTGGCCGGGTCCATCACGACATCGAGCCATCCGTCGCGGCGGTAGTCGCAGTCGATGCCCTCGGCCTCGAGGATCTCCTCCAGAAGCCGCAGCGTCGGGAAGCCCATGGCGCACAGCTCGCGCATGCAGCGGTCGAGCCATGCCTGGTTGCAGTGGCGGTGGAACGACCAGAGCCACGAGATGAGGTCGGCGTCGGGCCGCGGACGGATGAAGAGCGGCGCGTTGCGGTCGAACATCCACTTCAGGCCGCGCCAGCTCGCGCCCGGGCGCGTGAGCGGGTAGTGGCCGATCGAGAGGAGCCCCGCGTTCCCGCAGCTGGCGCCGTCGCCCGGTTCCTCGCGGTCGAGGACCGTGACGTCACGCCCTTCGCGCGCAAGGAAGTACGCGGTGCTGAGGCCGACGATGCCGGCGCCGACGATGACCGTCCGTGGTCTTGGCATGGGAGTGATGCTAGGCGTTATCTTTCGGCACACCATGGCCATGAACCTCGGAATCATCGGTGCCGGCGCGATCGGGAACGTCCACGCGGAGACGGCCCGGCGGGCGGGCATCCCGGTGCTCGGCTGCTGGGACGTGAACCCGGTCAAGGGCGCGGCGTTCGAGGCGAGGCACCCGGGCGCGAAGGCATGCCGCAGCATCGAGGAGCTGCTCGCGATGCGCGAGGTCGACTCGGTGGTGGTCGCGGTGCCGAACGTCGACCACGCGGACGTGGCGTGCCGGGCGCTCGAGGCCGGCAAGACGGTGTTCCTCGAGAAGCCGATGGCGATGAGCGTGGCCGAATGCGACCGGATCATCGCGACGCTCGAGCGCACGAAGGGGCGGCTGCAGATGGGGTTCGTGTCGCGGAGCACGCCGGCGAGCCGCGCGGTGCGGCACTTCATCGACGAGGGCACGTTCGGGCGGATCTACCACGTGAAGTGCAGCCTGTACCGGCGGCGCGGGGTGCCGGGCCTGGGCGGGTGGTTCACGACGAAGGCGATGTCGGGCGGCGGCCCGCTGATCGACCTCGGCGTGCACGTCATCGACCTCGCGCTGCACCTGGCCGGGAGCCCGCGTCCGCAGCGCGTGAGCGGCGCGACCTACGCGAACTTCGGGCGGCGGATGGGGGGCTACGTCCACACGAACATGTGGGCGGGGCCGCCGAGGCTCGACGGGACGTGCGACGTCGAGGACCACGCGACCGCGCTCATCCGGTGCGAGGGCGGCCTCACCATCGAGGCCAACGTGACGTGGGCGATGAACGTGGACGAGAAGCACGTGTCGAACGGGATGACGGTCTTCGGCGACAAGGGCGGGTGCTTCTTCCCGATCTTCGGGAAGCAGTTCACGATCGCCACCGAGGCCGGCGGCAAGGTCGCCGACCTCGTGCCCGAGTTCGCGTCGGGGAACGTCGAGCACGACGCATGGGACGAGCAGTACCGGATGTTCCGCGCGCTGGCCGAGCGCGGCGAGCGGCCGCACGCGGACGCGGCGTCCGGGCGTCGGGTGCAGTCGATCCTGGACGCGGTGTACCGCTCGAGCGCGGAGGGGCGCGAGGTCGAGGTCGGGTGAGCGAAGCGGTCGGCCGGAGGGCGGCGGGACGGGGCGCGGAGCGGCGGGACGGGGCGCGGAATCCGCGTCAGAGGCCCTCGGGCACGCGGGTGGTGCCGATGAGCTGGAAGAACTCGGCCCGCGCGGCGGCGTTCGAGAGGAACGTGCCGTACAGCTTGCTGGTGGTCGTGACGGCGTTGGGCTGCTGGACGCCCCGGTAGCACATGCAGAAGTGCCGGGCCTGGATGACGACGCCCACGGCGTGCGGCTTCAGCGTGTCGTGGATGGCGCCCGCGATCTGCGCGGTCAGCTTCTCCTGCACCTGGAGGCGCTTCGAGAAGATGTCGACCACCCGGGCGAGCTTCGAGAGCCCTACCACGCGGCCGTTGGGGATGTAGCCCACGTGCGCGACCCCGACGAAGGGCACCATGTGGTGCTCGCAGTGGCTGTGGACCTGGATGTTCGAGAGGAGGACGAGCTCGTCGTAGCCCTCGACCTCGCTGAAGGTCCGGGCGAGGGGCTCCATGGGGTCGGCGCCGTAGCCCCAGAAGTGCTCGGACATGGCCTTGACCACGCGCGCGGGCGTGTCGAGCAGCCCTTCGCGGGAGGGGTCCTCGCCGATGAAGCGCAGCATGGCGCGAACGTGGTCCATCGCCTGTTCGGGCGTCGGGCGGGGGTCGGGCATGGGCCGGACAGTTTACGCGCGACCGAAATTGATCCGGGATGTCTTTTCCCATTTTCCGTGCCGCGGAAAATGGGAAAAGACATCCCGGATCAATTTCACATCCACCGTTCCCACCACGCGAGGATCTCGCGCAACCGGTGGATGCGCAGGTCAGGCGGGCCCGCGCGGCTCATGCCGTGGCTCGTCTCGCGCGGGTACCGCACGAAGCGGTTCGGCACGCCCAGCGTGCACAGCGCGGCGTGCACCTCCTCGCCCTGCTCCACGTTGCAGCGCAGGTCTCCCTCGGAGTGGATGATGAGCATGGGCGTCCGCACCCGTGCGAAGTGCGCGATCGGGCTCGCGCGCCACAGCGCCGAGGGATCGGTGAACGCGCTCCCCTTCCAGCCGCTGCCCGGGAAGTCCACCCAGTCGCTGTTGAGCGACATGCTCACCATGTTGCTCACGCACCGGTCGGTGATCGCCGCGCGCAGCGAACGGTCGTGCGCCACGGCCCAGTTCGCCATGTAGCCGCCGTAGCTTCCGCCCATGATGCCGACGCGCGCGCGGTCGACGCCGGGGTCCCGCCGCATCGCGGCGAGCACGGCCTTGACGTCCATCCAGTCCTTCGTCCCCCACGCGCCGCGGATCGCGGACGTGTGCTTCTCGCCGTAGCCCTTCGACCCCCGCGGGTTGGAGAACCACACCTCGTACCCCCGCGCGCAGAGCAATTGAAACTCGTGGAAGAAGGTGAGCCCGTACTGCGCGTGCGGCCCGCCGTGCACCTCGAGGACCGCCGGCAGCCTTCCCCGCGCGCCGCGAGGCCGCATGCGCCAGCACTGGACGCGATGGCCGTCGGCCGCGCGCACCCAGCGCTCCTCGGGCTCGACCAGCGCGAGCTCCCCGACGAGCGCGTCGTTGAACCCCGTGACGCGCCGCGCCGCGAACTCGCTGCGCTCGACCTCGAGCACGAACGCCTCGCCCGGCTCGAGCGGCGTCGACCGCACGCACGCGAGCCTCCATCCGTCTCCGCTGAACGTGCCGAGCGCGCACTCGGCCCCCTCGGGCGTGTGGAACGCGACGCGCCCGCCCGTCGCCGGGACGCTCGCGATCCGCCCGCTGCCGTGCCACCCCGCACGGAAGAAGACCGCCGTCCCGTCGGGGAACCAGCGCACCTGTGCGTCGAACCCGGGCTCGCCGGAATCGCTCAGGGTCGCCGCCATGAGGCAGAGGTCGGTTCCCTGCGTGAGGCAGCGCGTCGAACGCGCCGCGAAGTCATGGACGAACAGGTCGACGTTGCGCCCCCCGTACATCGCCGAGTCGCCCACCTTGCCCGCGTACGCGATTCGCAGGCCGTCGGGGCTCCACCTCGGGCAGGACTTGGGGCCCTTCGGGAGGCCGGCGACGCGGCTCGTGCGACGCGGCCCGCGCCCGCCGACGGGCACCACCAGCAGGTCGCACGAGTGGTTCCACGACGCGCGCGGATCCTCGTTCGCGGCCACGACCAGCGCCTCGCCGTCCGGCGACCAGTCGTACGAGAACGTGCCGAGCGTGTCGCGGTCGTAGACGCACTCCACGGTGGCGCGCGCGATGTCGAGCACCCAGAGCCCGAAGCGCTCGGCGCCGAAGTACCCGTCCCCGTCGAGGCGGTACCAGACGTCGTCGATCACCCAGGGCGGCGTCGAGAGGCCGTGCTCCTCGCGCTCGCGGCGACCGGCATCGGTCCGCTCGTGCGGCGTGGCCCGGAACGAGAACGCCATGCGCCGCCCGCACGGGCTCCACGCGAAGTCCCGCACCGTTCCCGAGGGCATGCCGATGAGTTCGCGCGACGCGCCGCCCTTGGCCGCCACCACCATGATCCGAGGCGGCTTGCCCGCCTCCGCGCGCACGAACGCAACGCGCGCGCCGTCCGGCGACCACCGGGGCATCGCGTCCTTCGGTCCCTTCGTGAGCGCGCGCGGTGCGCGCCCGCCCGTCGCGTCGGCGACCCACACCGACGTCTCGTACCGGTTGCGCGCGCCCACGACCTTGCGGACGAGGAGCACGCTCGTTCCGTCCGGCGACATCTGCGCCTCGTACACGCCGACGAGGCACAGCAGGTCCTCGGGGGTGATCGCACGGCGCCGTGCCCGGCCCTTGCGGGGCGCGCCCGAGGCCTTGGAAGCGACGGCGCTTCGGGTGGTGCGCGCGCCGCCGGATGATCGCGTTCGTTGCGTGGCCGCCATGGGCCGAGAATGCTAGTGGGGGCCGGGGCACCGCCGAGGGCATCCATACAATGCCCGCCCCATGTCCGAGCCCAACGCAACGCCCTCGCCCGACGCCCCCAAGAGCATGGACCAGATCGTGGCCCTGTGCCGCCGGCGGGGCTTCGTCTTCCAGTCGAGCGAGATCTACGGCGGCATCAACGGCTTCTGGGATTACGGCCCGCTCGGCACCGAGCTCAAGCGCAACCTCAAGGCGGCATGGTGGCAGGACGTGGTGCAGCGCGAGCTGATCGGCCCCACGGGCGAGGCGGTCGACATCGTCGGCCTCGACTGCACCATCATCATGAACCCGAAGGTCTGGGAGGCGTCCGGGCACGTCGGCGGGTTCTCCGACTTCATGAGCACCTGCAAGCACTGCAAGAAGCTCATGCGCACCGACCACGTCTGGGACATGCTCACGGAGACCGAGTGGTTCAAGGCGCTCTCCGAACTCCATGCCGGCGGTGCGGCGTCGGACAGCATGCAGCTGAAGCGATGGGCGGACACCAAGGGTAAGAAGCTTGCGCCGAACCTGGCGCTCGTGCGGAACCCCGAGCTCACGCTCAGCTGGCTCGTGGAGCGGATGGCGGGCCAGGCGATGGCCCTGCCGATCCAGGAGTTCCTCATGCACCTGGCCACCGAGCAGGCCGCGCGCGACGGGCTCCGGCTGCCGTGCCCGCACTGCGGCGGCGAGCTCACCGACCCGAAGCCGTTCAACCTGATGTTCAAGACGCTCGTGGGCGCGGTCGAAGACCCGGCGAACGTGGCCTACCTCCGCCCCGAGACCGCCCAGGGCATCTTCGTCAACTTCCAGAACGTGGTCGACTCGACGCGCGTGAAGGTCCCCTTCGGCATCGCGCAGGTCGGCAAGGCGTTCCGCAACGAGGTCACGCCGCGCAACTTCACGTTCCGCAGCCGCGAGTTCGAGCAGATGGAGATCGAGTTCTTCATCCACCCGGGCGAGGCGAACCAGTGGTACGCGTGGTGGCGCGACTGGCGGTTCTCCTGGTGGCAGTCGATCGGGCTCACGAGCTCGAACCTGCAACTGCGCGAGCACGACCGAGACGAGCTCGCGCACTACGCGAAGGAGGGCGCCGGCACCAGCGACATCGAGTACCGGTTCCCGTTCACCGCGCCCGGGTTCGGCGAGCTCGAGGGCGTGGCGCACCGCGCGGACTTCGACCTGCGCGCGCACGCGACGCACAGCGGCAAGAACGACAAGGCGAAGTACTTCGACCAGGCGCGCAACGAGCGGTACTTCCCGCACGTGATCGAGCCGTCGGCCGGCGCCGACCGAGGCACGCTGGCGCTCATCTGCGAGGCGTACACGCCGGACCCGAGCCGGCCGAGCGGCGTCTTCATGAAGTTCCACCCGCGCATGGCGCCGGTGAAGGCCGGCATCTTCCCACTCGTCAACAAGGACGGCATGCCAGAGGTGGGCGAGCGCCTGTTCAGGCAGCTGCGCAAGAAGCACATGGTCGAGTTCGACGAGAAGCAGTCGATCGGCAAGCGCTACGCGCGCATGGACGAGGCGGGCACGCCCTTCTGCATCACGATCGACAGCGACACGCTCGCCGCGCAGACCGTGACGATCCGCCACCGCGACACGCAGCAGCAGGAGAAGATGTCCATCGACGCGGTGCCGGCGTGGCTCGACGGGCAGGTCGGGGCGGAGTGAGGCGCTTGGCGGCGCGAGGCCGCCGTCCAGCGAGGTCACACGTCCAGCGCCTTCCCCTCGCGCGTCCCGTCGTACCAGAACCCGAGGTGCTTCCTCGACTGAAGCGGACGGCGCACGCCCGCGAAGAACAGCACGGTCAGGCCGAGCAGCCGCAACAGCATCCCGACCCCGTGCCCGGCACGCTGCTTGCGGGCGCTCGAGACGACCTCCTCGCGCAGGAAGGCGAACCGGCCGCGCTCCTTGAGCGCCCTGCTCAGCCAGTACTCCTCGCCCGCGAACCAGCGTTCGTCGAACCCGCCCGCGGCCTCGAACGCGTCGCGGCGCGCGAAGAGGAAGCACCCGGCGGCGAGCTGCTGCGAGTACCAAAGCACCTTGAACGCCTCGAAGAACCCCTCGGCGACCGGGTGGCCCCGGCCGTCGAACGCGACCCGGGAACCGCCTCCGACGGCGCCTGACCCGAGTTCGAGTAGCGCGTGGCGGAGCACGGTCTCGGGCACCCACGTGTCGGCGTCGACGAAGACCAGCCACGGGGCGGTCGTGGCCGCGGCGCCCGCGTTGCGCACGGCCGCGATCTGGCGCTTCTCGACGCGCACGACGCGCGCACCGGCGGTGGCCGCCAGCTCGGCGGTCCGGTCGGAACTCGCGTCATCGACGACCACCAACTCGTAGGGGCGCCCAAGTTCCTCGGCCACGGCCCGCAGCTGCCCGACGGTCTGCGCGATGACCGCTTCCTCGTTCCAGGCGGGGACGATCAGGGCGTAGTCAGGCACGGCGCGGAAAATGGGAAAAGACATCCCGGATCAATTTCGGTCGACCATGCTCGCGACCGGGTAGGCGCACGCGTCGATCATCGCGGCACCCGCGGGACGCAGGTTGCCCGAGCGCCCCAGGCCGCCGAACGGGAGCTTGCCGCTCGCGCCGGCCGTGCCGCAGTTCACGTTGATGCACCCCGCACGGATGCCGTGCATCGCCTGCTCCACCGCCGCCGCGCTCCGGGTGAACACGCTCGCGGCCAGCCCGAAGTCCGTCGCGTTCGCCTGCACGATCGCGTCGTCGAGGTCCCGGCACGTCGCGACCTGCACGATGGGCGCGAAGGCCTCGCGGTCCGCCGCGCGCTCGAACAGGTCCACCTGCAGCACCCCGGGGGTCAGGAACCACCCCTCGCCCGCGGGCGCCACGGCCTCGAGCAGCACGCGCGCCCCGGCCTCGGCACGCTCGGCCTGGAACCGCAGCGCGCCGTCGCGCGCCTCGCGCGAGACCAGGGGCCCCATGAACGGCGCGGGCTCCGCGTCGCCGGCCCCCACGGTGATCGCCCGCGCCGCGTCCAGGAACGCCGCGATGAACCGGTCCGCCACGCGCTCGTGCACGATCACGCGCCGCGTGCACGTGCACCGCTGCCCCGTAGTCAGGAACGCGCAGCGCACGCACTCGGCCACCGCGACCGCGAGGTCCGCGTCGTCCATCACGATCGCCGGGTTGCTGCCGCCCATCTCGAGCGCCACCATGCGCCCCGGCCGATCGAGGTTCGCCTCGAGGATGCGCCGCCCCACGGGCCAGCTCCCGGTGAACAGCACGCCGTCGACCTCCGCATGCGCCACCAGCCCGGCCGCGACGTCGCCGCGACCCTGCACCAAGTTGAAGGCGCCCACGGGCATGCCTGACTCGGTCATGAGCTCGGCCATCAGCGCGCCGACCGCGGGCGTCCGCTCGCTCGGCTTGAACACCACCGTGTTCCCCGCGAGGAGCGCGGGCACCCAGTGCCCGTTCGGCAGGTGCGCCGGGAAGTTGAACGGGCCGATCACGGCCATCACGCCGTACGGCCGGTACGTGCAGCGATTGACGCGCGTGCCCGCGCCCGGGACCTCGTACCCGGCGATCCGCGCGCGCACGCGCTCCTCGAGGGTCACGTCCACCTTGTCCGAAAGCAGCGCCGCCTCCTGGCGCGCCTCGGCGAGGGTCTTCCCCATCTCGCGCGTGATGAGCCGTGCGATGCGCTCGGCATGACGTTTCGCCGTCGCGGCCCATGCGCGCAGGTGCTCCGCCCGCACCTCGGGGGCGAGCCTCGACCACGCCGGGAACGCCGCGCGCGCGCGCATCACCGCGTCGTCGGCGGCGCCGGGCTCGACCGTGCCCCGCCACACCTCCTGCGAGGGGCGCGCCGGGTCATGCGAGGCGATCTCGCGCGGGTCGATCATCGCTCGGCGGCGAGCGCGGTCACGCCCACCGTGTCGCCCGGGCGCGCTCCCAGCGCCGAGGCCACGTCCTTCGGCAGCCGTACGCCGTCGCCCTGCACCGAGCACGCGCTGCGCACGGCGCGGAACCCGAGCCCGCGGTCGGCCGCGCAGCTCACGAACGCCGTCGCGGCCCCGGCCGGCGGCTCGCCAGCCGCGAGGGTCAAGCGCTTGGTGGCCTGCACCAGCGGGATCCGGTCGACCTCGGCCTCGAGGTACGGGCCGCCGTCGAAGGGGTCGCACCGGTCGCGGTAGGTGAAGCCCTGCTTCTCGAGCATCGCCTTCGCGGGCTTCGTCTCCTCGCCCACCTTGCCGACCAGGTTGCGTGCCTCGGCGGGCAGCGTGCTGAGGTAGATCTCTTCCTTCGGCAGCAGGCTCAGCATGAACTCCTTGCTGTGCTGGCAGAACGCGTCGGCCTCGGAGTAGCTGAGGTTGATGAAGCGGCGCCCGAAGAACTCCCAGAACAGCGTGTTGCTGTCGGGGGTCAGCGGCCCCATCAGCTCGGCGATGATGTGCGGCTGGAAGTGCTCGCGGTGCATGCCCAAGAAGTGGAAGCGCACCAGCGAGAGGAGCGATCCCAGCTTCTCGCGGTGCCCGCGGTAGCCGGGCGCCAGGATCAGGCCGCCGAGCTCGCTCGGCCCGCTCTCGTCCGTTGATACCTGGATCGTCGTGTGCATCGCGCCCGTGTTGAGGTCGCGGCTGAAGTGCTCGCGCCGGCGCACGCGCAGCGAGATGTGCGGCCACCCGGGCCAGCCCATGCGGCAGATGAGCGAGCTCGTCCCGATCACGCCGCCGGTCTGGGTGTCCTCGAGGACGAACATGAACTGCCGCTCGCGCTCGTCCGGCGACTCGCCCGCGAAGCTGCGGCGGCTGCGCGCCACCTTCGCGGCGATGATGTCGGGGTCCGCCGGCAGGTTGATGAAGTGCACCATCCGCGCCAGCTTCAGGAGCGTGGCGACGTCGTCCGGCAGGGCCTGTCGGATCACGAACATCGGAACCTGTGTATCGGCTGTTTCCGCGGCCCTGTTGACGGTCCGAGAATCACGCCCGCGCGCCCCGCCCTCACCCCGCCGTCCGCGCCAGGGCCCGCTCGACGATCTCGAACACCGGCCCCCACTGCTCGGGCTCCATCACGCCCACGGGCGGCAGCATGCGCACGTGGTACGGGCCATGCCCGCAGTAGAAGGCCATCACGCCCTCCTCGAAGAGGAGGTTCAGGAACTTCATGACGCGGTCCTTGTCGCCGCCGAACGGGGTCATGCGGCACATGCCGCCGGTGCCGCCTGCGAAGGCGCGGCCCTCTCGGCCGAACGCGTCGCGCATCGGCGGGAACCAGTCCGGGTGCTTCTCGACCAGCCGCGCCACGTGCGCGCGGAACGCCGCGTGCAGCTTCGCGTTGCGGCCCTCCGGCCCGTAGTAGCCGCCGTCGCGCATGGTGCGCAGCGCCTCGAGGCCGACCGCGAACGCGGACGTGCTCGCGGTGAAGGTGCCGCTCAGGAGCCCCGGCTTCGGGTTCATCTCGGCGGTGAAGAGGCATGCGCACGCCTGCGTCATCTTGCCCACCGTGACCACGTCGAGGTGCTGCCCGAGGTCGAGCGCCTCGAAGCAGAACATGCGCTCGGTGCGGCCGAACGACTGCACCTCGTCGTCCCACACGGGCACCCTCGCCTGCCTGCACGTCTCGATGAGGGCCATGAAGAACTCGCGCGGCGCGACGTTGAACCCGCCCTCGCCCTGCACCAGCTCCATCACGAAGCATGCGTGCTGGCCGGGGTACCGGTGCAGGTACTGCTTCAGGTGCCACACCGCCATCTCGGTCGAGCGGGCACCCATCTGCGGGTCGTAGAACGGCATGTAGTCCACCAGCGTCGAGAGCGGCACGCCCTGCCGGTACGCGGCGTTGTCGCCGATCTGCGACATCGTGACGGAGCGCCCGAGGAAGCAGCCCTCGAACGCGATCACGCGCGGCGCGCCGCCGGTCCGCTGCATGCACACCTTCAGCGCCGACTCGTTCGCCATGCACCCGGAGTTCGTGACGAAGCAATGCGCCATGCGGCTCGTGCGCGCCGCCTCCTGCACCAGGAACTCGGCGAACGCGACGCTGTCGGCGTTGCTCGTGAGGTTCCCCTGCATGCAGAGGTCCGAGAGCGCCGCGCGCAGCGACGCGCCCACCATGCGCGGGTCGCCGTGCCCGAACATGTGCACGCCGATGCCGTTGATCATGTCCCACTTCACGCTGCCGTCGACGAGCTCGACGAGCGGCCCGTTCCCCCGCCCGCTCCCGAGGTAGGGCATGACCGGTCCGCGGCCGCGCACCGCGGCCACGCGCTTCATGGCGGCCTCGAAGGACTCCTTGCGCGCGGGGTCCGCCGGCCGCGCGCCCGTGAACGACGACTGCGACGCGCGCACCGCCGCGACGATCGCGTCGAGGTGGCCCGCGATCGCGGGGTCGGAGGCATGCGGGGACGGGAGCGCGCTGATCTGGTCGGCCATGGGCGGGAATGGTAGGAGTTCAGGGGTTCGGCGCGGCGCACTCGCGCGCCCGCATCAGGACCAGCGCCACCAGCTGCGCGCGGTCGACCAGGCCTTCGAGGTCCACCCACTCGTCGGTGCGGTGGAGGTTGCCGCCGCGCACGCCCAGCGTGTCGATCACGGGAAGCCCCGCGGCCTGCAGGTTGTTGCCGTCGCACACGCCGCCCGACCTCGCAAAGGGAAGCGGGCGCCCGAGGTCCTCGCTCGCCTCGCGCGCGAGCGCCGCCAGGCGCTCGACCGCGGGGGTCATGGGCTTCGCCGGCCGGCCGACCACGCGGCGCACGCGCACGCGCGGCACCTCGTCGTCGCCGCCGGAGGACAGCGCGTCGATCGTGCGCTCGAGCTCGGCCTGGCGCGCGTCGTCGACGAAGCGCATGTTGCCCCATGCGCGCGCGCGGTCCGGGACCGCGTTGGTGACCGCCCCGCCCTGCAGCGGCCCGACGTTCACGATGCGGCCCGCCGCCGCGTCCGACGCGCGCTCGGCCTGCAGGACGCGCTCGCAGAGCACCCGCACGGCGCTGACGCCCTTGGCGTAGTCGCGGCCGGCGTGCGCGGCGCGCCCCGTGGCCTCGACCATGAACTGGCCGGCGCCCATGCGCTCGACCACCAACGAGTCGCCGTCGCCCGCCGGCTCGAACACGAACCCCGCGGCGTGGCCGGGCGCGACGCGCGCGAGCGCCGCCGCCGAGCCGAAGCTGCCGGTCTCCTCGTCGGGCGTCAGCACGAAGGTCCACGCGAGCGGAACCCCCGCGTCGCGGATCGCCTCGAGCGCGGCCAGCGCGATCACCAGCCCGCCCTTCATGTCGGCGGCACCGGGACCCTGCGCGCGCCCGCCCCCCACGTCCACCAGCGCGCGGAACGCGCCGTGCGGGTCGTGCACGGTGTCGAAGTGGCCGCTCAGGAGGAGCCGGGGGCCAGGCGCGTCGTGCTTGGCGACCAGCACGTCGATGCTCGTGTCGCCCTCGCCGACGCCCGCGCTGCCGTGGCCGACGCCGCCCGCGGCGCCCCCGTGCGCCCATGGCGGGTCGATCCACGCGGGCCGCGCCTCGCACGGCTCGTCGTGCGTGACCCCGCCCAGCGCGCGCAACCGCGCCGCGAGCAGCGCCCGCTGGCGGTGCAGCCCCGGCACGTGCCCGCGGCCCGTGGGGATCGCCACCCACGCGGCGAGCTCGTCGACCATGCGCTGCCGCCATGACTCGATGCGCGCGCAGGCGTCCCGTTCCTTCGGCGTGAGGCTCATCGGCTTCCTTCCCGGCCGTCGCGCGGCCACGCACCGAGGTCAAGCTTCCCCTCGAACACCTCGACCGCGGGGCCGGTCATCATCACGCCCGCCCCGCCGCCTTCCCACGCGATGCGCAGGTCGCCTCCCGGCAGGTGCGCGATCACGGGCGAACGCAGCCGGCCGGTCACGATCCCCGCCACGGCCACGGCGCACGCGCCCGTGCCGCACGCCTGCGTCGCGCCGCTGCCGCGCTCCCACGTGCGCATCCTCACCTCGCCCTCGCCGAGCACCTGCGCGAAGTGCACGTTGACCCGCTCGGGAAACCACGGGTGGCGCTCCGCGAACGGGCCCGCGCGGTCGAGCGGAACCGCGGCCACGTCGCGGCACCAGAGCACCATGTGCGGGTTGCCCATGCTCACGAGCGTCATGCGCGCGTCGAGCCCGCATGCCTCCTGCCAGCCTTCCGGCGCGCCGGCCGCGCGCCAGAACCCGGCGTCGAGCGGATGGTCGACCACGGCGCCCGCGGGGGCGACGCCGGGGATCGCCGCCGGGATACGGGCGCACGCCATGATGGGCGCGGCCATGTCGACCGTCGCCTCGCACACCGTGCCGTCGTGGCCGCCGCGCCGCCAGGCGACCTCGAGCACGCCGCGGCGCGTCTCGACGCGCAGCGGGTTGCGGTCGGCGAGGCCTCGGTCGACCGCGAACTTCGCGACGCAGCGGATGCCGTTGCCGCACATCATGCCCTCGCTGCCGTCGGCGTTGAACATGCGCATGCGCACGTCCGCGTCCGTGCCGGGGGTGACCGGCTCGAGCATGATGAGGCCGTCGCTGCCGACGCCCACGTGTCGGTCGCTCACCCAGCGCGCGAGCGCCGGCGCGTCGCCGGCCGGGTGCTGCGTGCCGTCCACGTAGACGTAGTCGTTGCCGAGCCCGTGCATCTTGGCGAAGTTCACGGGCGAGTTCATCGCTCAGGTGCCCCGCCGGAAGGTCCCGAGGTCGACGACGACCGGGCCGTGCCGGTAGAAGTCGGCGTTCATGGTGTCGCGACGGATGAAGGTGAACACCAGGCAGTTCGCGCGCGTCGAGTTGGCGTAGGCGAAGTCGCCCATGTGCGGGCCCGCGTAGCTGCCGTTCTCGTAGTCCTGCGCGTGCAGGTGGAAGTGGAAGAGCGCCGTGTACCCCTGGTCGAAGAGGTCCTGGGGCGCCTCGAAGCGCGTGTCGCTCCCGGTGACCCGCGGACGCACCTCGACCACCTGCCAGTTGCCCGCGTCGTCGATGCGGACCACCCCGCCGTACTCGGTGCGGCGGTCCTGCTGGTCGCGGTCGCCGATGTCGAACAGCGTGGCACGCACCGCGGGGTCGTCCAGCATCTTGAGCGCGAGGCTGCACGCGACGAGGTCGATCCACCGCACCTCGTCGCGCTGCATGCCGAGCGCCTCGGTGCGCTTGCCGCCCGTGTCCCACCCGGTGAAGTTGGCCCCGTACTTCGACGCGTCGCGCGTCTTCAGCCGCACCATCAGGTCGTCGTACAGCTGCTCGCGCGTCTGCGCGAGCAGGCTCGGCTCGTAGCGGTACGCGGCCATCGCCACGGGCACGCCGCGGAGCTCGAACGCGGACTTCTGCGCCTCGGGCACCGCGCGCAGCGCCTCGCCCGCGAGCTTCCAGTAGGCCGGCGACGCCGTCTGCCGGAGCTTCGCGAGCCACAGCAGCTCCTCGCGCGTCTCGGGCAGGATCCCGAGGTCGTCGACGAGCTGCTTGATGTCGCGCAGCATCGCGTCGTCCGGCCGCAGCGAGCTCGAGGTCACCAGCTGCTTCAGCCGGTCACGCTCGCCGATCCGCATGAGGAGCTCCCACGTGCGCGCGCGCAGGCTGGCCTGCCGCAGCGGGTGCGCCTCGTTCATCACCGCAAACAGCGCGTCGCCCACGCGGTCGGCGCCGTAGAGCGCCGCCATCGCCTGGTACTCGGGGCGCGCACGGTCGTCGACGCCCCACACCGGCACGGGGCCGGCCCACGAGTTCACGATGACCGTGGTGAAGTCCTTCAGGTCGCGCCTGCCGACCTCCTCGAGGATCCAGCGGCGGAACTCGAACGAGTCCATCCGCACGATGTTGGTCTCGAGCGCCTCGCGCAGCCCCTTCGGGTCATCCTCGACGAGCAGGTTGAACGCGTCCTGGCGCGTCGCGAGGTTGTAGCCGAGCCCGAAGATGATGCGCCGCACGGCGCGCTTAGCGTCGTCGGAGATCGGGCGCGCGCCCTCGCTCAGCTTCCGGATGGCGCCCTGCGTCTCCTCACCGACGCTGGCCGGGTTGGCCAGCACGGCCATCGGGTCCTGGACCTCGCGGACGCACGCGACGGCCAGCATCGCGGCCAACGACACCGACGCCGCCAAGCGGGCGGCACCACGATGCGATCCTTGCATGAACGAAGTGTAGGGAGGGCTCAGCCCGATTCGCCCGCGGGCCGGATCTGGCCCGCGATGCCCGGGGGCGCCTCGTCGGCCTTCAGGATCTGGTCGGCGACCTCGCGACGGTGCACGTCGACCTCGCGGGGGAACTCGAACGCGATGCGGACGCGGTCACCCTTGATCGCCGCAATGCGGACGATGCCCAACGGGGCCGAGGGGTTGCCGATCACGACTTCTTCCCCCTCGCGGCGAGTGATCACCAACATCGCACGAGCCTCCTGCCTGCGCCTCGCCGGCCCGTGGGGGCCGTCCCGCCAGCCACCCGGTCTCGCGACCGATCCATGTGGCCTTGCAGCGGAGTGCGGCGGAGATCCCACCGCGCGTTGCTCAAGCGTAGCGATGGACATCGGGCGGCCATCCGGGAACCGATGAAATTTGGATTCATCGGGGGTGGATTCCCGCCCGAAGAGGCCACCCGAGAAGCCGCCATCCCGCGCGAATCACGGGATCCAAGCCCAGTTCGAACATCAACTTGCGTAGTTTCATCTCAAAATGAAATGCCCCCGCGCCGGGCGACCGACGCGGGGGCAACGACGGAAACTGCGGGCCTCTCGACCCGTGCCCCACCCCCGCCGACC
>Ga0169931_10002447_pt1 | contig 30299 bp, 20 predicted proteins | sample Kivu_15m_20L_FD_129675 | JGI IMG/M metagenome (GOLD analysis project Ga0169931, IMG submission 129675) | Freshwater microbial communities from Lake Kivu, Western Province, Rwanda to study Microbial Dark Matter (Phase II) - Kivu_15m_20L... | ecosystem: Environmental > Aquatic > Freshwater > Lake...
CACCCGCAGCCTTCAACGCGCTTGGCGTCCAGCTGGTCGCACCCATCATGAATGGCGGGGCTTTCGCACGGCATCGCGGTTTCGCGGTCACGCTGAACAAAACCAGGACCACGGGGGTCATTCTCTGCAACCAGTTGCGCACGATTGATATCGCCGCACGCTCCGGCCGCCAGGTCAAAAAGGCGCCCGCAGAGATCATCGACGATATGCTCGCGCGCATCGCGACCCTCCTCGCCTGAATGCTGCACCTTTTCGTTCCGCGCGGATGCCGCGCCCGTGCCTTCCAGGGTGTGATCGCAGCGTCAGTGAACCCTGGGCGCAGGCACGAGGCGCTTGCAGTCCGTGGGCCTCTATCGGCGCGCCACATGTCCTGCAGCGGGGCGCGACTGCCGGGTGCATCAGTCGTCAGGGCTCATGACACGCACGCGGGCGCGGCTCGTACGGCCCGCCTCATCGACGACCCGCAGCTGGTAGAAACCATCCTCCGCCGGCCGCCAGACAGCGTCGCCGGCGACATTGCGACCAAGGGCGAGGCCATCGACATACCAGGTCAGGCGTCCGTGTCCCTGAGCTGACAGGACGAAGGAGACGTGTTCGCCATCTCTCCAGACCTCAGCTCCATCGGGGGGAAAAAAGATCTGTGGCGGCATGTTCGCCCGCTCGAACCGCGCCAGTGCGGAGGGCGGCGCCCCGCGGCCGGACACCTCTTCATCCAGGCGCGGTCCGCTGAGGCGCCCCGGAGCGATCCGGCTGATGGCGTCATAGACATCAAACAGCGCCGGCAGTGCGGCGTCGCGGCCGGTCACGCCGGGCCGCGGACCGGAATCGGCGCGCCCGATCCAGACGACAACGGCATAGCCAGCGCCGGTTCCAGCCGCCCAGGCGTCACGAAAACCGTAGGATGTGCCGGTCTTCGCCGCGATCACGGGCGCCTCCTGCGTAAGGCGGGCGGGCATGCGGCCGTCAGGCGCAGGCGCATCGGCAAGGATACGTATGATCTGGCGCGCCGACTGAGCTGACATGATCTGGCTTGCGGGCGCCTCGCCTGTCGCACCTGGCTCGCTCTGCGACTTCAGCCAGCGGAGCGGACGCGCGCGCCCATCATCCCCCAGGGCGGCATAGAGCAGCGCTACATCACGCACCGTCATGCCAAGGCCGCCCAGCGCGAGGGCGAGCCCTGCGTCTTCGTCTGCTGACAGAGGCATGGACAGATCAGCTCCGGCGAACGACAGGGCCGCTGCAAACCGCTGGGCGCCGACCGCATCAAGCGCCGAGACGGCCGGCACGTTGAGCGAATGCTGCAGGGCCTGGGCCACTGTGACATCGCCGCGGAAGGTGCGATCAAAGTTATCCGGCCGGTAGCTGGCGAAGCGGCGGGGCGTATCAGCGATCTGCGTATCGGGGGCGACCAGACCGTCATCAAAAGCGAGGCCGTAGATAAAGGGCTTGAGGGTCGAACCGGGCGAGCGCGGCCGGTCGGTGAGGTCGATCCACCCGCCTGCCGAGCCGCGCGAGGCCGAGCCGGCGGCGGCGCGCACCTCGCGACTTGCGATATCAACCACCATGATCGCTGTCTGAACGCCCTCGCGCAGCGGGCCTGCTGTGCTCAGGGCGATGTCTTCGACGGCTTTCTGAAGGTTGAGATCAAGCGTCGTTACGACATTATCCGGGGAGGCGGCGCGTCGCAGCGCCTCCTCGGAGGCATGCCAGGCCAGCGTCGGGAAGGCGGAGCGCCGCGGCGCAGGATACTCCGCTGATTCCTGCGCGAGATCGGCTGCGAAGATCCCCTCATCGGCAAGACGCGTCAGGACGCGTTTGCGCGCCAGGACAGCGGCCTGCGGGCGCAGGTCCGGCCGGCGCGCCTCAGGCGACTGCGGAAGGGCGATGAGCATGGCGATCTGATCGGGAGACAGATTATCCGGTTCGCGACCAAAATAGGCCCAGGACGCGGCGCGCACGCCTTCAAGATTACCGCCATAGGGCGCCAGCGTGAGATAGAGCTCGAGTATCTCCTCCTTGCTCAACCGGCTCTCAAGCTGCCAGGCCCGGAAAACTTCTATGATTTTCGAGACCACATTGCGTGGCCGCGGCTCGAGAAGGCGCGCGGTCTGCATGGTGATGGTCGATCCGCCTGAAACGATCCGGCCGGCCGATGCGTACGAACCGGCCGCCCGGCCCAGAGCGAGAAAATCCACCCCGCTATGCTCGTAGAACCGCTTGTCCTCATAGGCCAGCAGCGCATCGACAAAGTCAGGGTCGATATCATTCAGATGCGCACGCAGACGCCAGCGACCGTCCTCGACCGGAAAGACACGCATGACCGCGCCGCGACGATCCATCACGACGCCGGAGACGACCGCTGCGCGCTCCAGGGGCGGGGCGAAGATCCAGTCTAGGGCTAATACCGGAAGGAGCACATACAGGCAGACGAGAGCCACCTGCCGCCACCATTCCTGCGGCCACCACAGTCGCACAGCCGGCATGCCCGGCGGCGACAGTCGCCCGCGCCAGCCGCCTGAGCGTTTGACAGGATCGCCCATCAGCTGCGTTTTTCGACCCGTATGATCTGCGAGCCGGTACGCGCGAATGTATCCGGCCTGTACATGTGTTCGGCGACAACGCCAGGCATCGTGAACTGCCCGGGTGTAACGACACGCACCATATAGGCCAGCGTCACGCGGCGCTGGTCATACAGATCCAGGGCCGCCACGAACCGGTCATCACGGGCCTCGGCGATGTCTGCATAGGCCAGCTCGCCGAGGAAGCTGTAGGGCCCCGACTTACCGCTATCTTCCGGCCGCAGCACCGCCTCGATCTCAAAGCCAGCCGGCAGGAGATCAGCGACGATGAGCGGCGTACGGCGCATCTCGGACGCCGTTACGCTGATGGCGATGATGACGCGGTCGCCCTGGGTGAACGTGGTCCGGTTAACCGGCGATCCGCCGGGGGTCCACAACTGCTTGGAGGCGGTCAGTCCCTCAGCTGCAGGCCGCGGCGCAGAGGCGGGCGCCCCGCGCGAGACCGCGGTGACCCAGAGCTGTCCGGCGCCGCCATTGGTGAAGACCGGCGCTGAGGCGAGCTGGGCGGCGTCGAGCCGGTAGACGCCTGTCGAGACGGCTCTCGCCGCGCCGCTTACACTGACGCTGACGCCGGTCTGGCCGCCTGAGAGGGCGTTCGCCGCAAGCAGAAGGAACGCCTTCTCCTGGGTCGTAAGCCTGTCAGGCTCGGGAAGGTCCTGGGCGACGCGCTGGGCCAGCGTCCTGACGCGATCGGTCTGTTTGGCTTCCTGCGCGAGGGCCAGCATGCCAGCCACATCGCGACGGGCGCTCTGGTAGTAATCGCCCGTATTGACGAAACCGATACTCGCCTCGGCCTGGTCGAAGGCTGACCGCGAGCGGGCGTTGTCGCCGATCATGTAAAGCGCGGCGGCGATCTGGGCCCGCGCCAGCGGGCTGCCTATGCTGCGGAGCCTGTCGTCATGCAGATACCGCAGGCGCGAGCGGTCCATGCGTCCGGCTTTCGCCAGGACATAGGCCGCATAGGCGACGGAGCGATCCATCAGCTGCTGCGTGGTGTCCGAATGCCAGCGGCTTTCGTAGACCTCGAAGTCATACCCGGAGGCGTAGCGGTTCTCCCGGATGGCGAATTCCTCGAGCGCGTCATAGGCGCGGTCAAGGGCGGCGTCCGGAACGACAAATCCCGCCGCCTTGGCGCGGAACAGGAAATCCGTCGCATAGGCGCCCAGCCAGGGGCTGGCCATGCCATCACCGGTGCGCCAGAGGCCGATGGCGCCATCGGATCCCTGACGGTTGAGGAGCGTCGAGACAGCTTCCTGTATCTGACCACGCAGGTCTCCTGGCGTCTTGGCGCCGGCGAGCGCTGCAATCTGGCCTGCGTAAAGGAGCGGCATGGCGCGGCTGACGATCTGCTCGGTGCATCCGTAAGGATAGAGCTCAAGCGATTCAAAGAGCGCGGCTGCGTCCATGGGTATGGGCGAGAAAGACACCTGCACATACCCTGACCCCGCAGCAAAGGACGCCAGAGAACCGGTCTCCGGGCTGAACGCGGCGCCCGGCTCCAGAACCGAGCGCACCACATAGCTGGCGGGCATCCAGGCCGAACGCGTCTGGATCGGATAGGAGCGTGACGCACTGTAGCCGCCGGGTCCTGTCAGGCTGAATGAGACGCCGCCAACGCCCTCGCCTGTCGAGCCGAGGTCTGCGCTGAGGTCCTGCCTCTGGCCGCGCTGAAGGCTCGCCGCCAGCTGCGGAGTGCCGATGCGAACCGGGCCTGTTGCGGCGATGCTTGCCGCATAGTTTCCGGCCGCCCCCTCCACATTATCAAGGCTGAGGGTCGCCGTGGCCGTGTCGCCGGGCGCAAGGAAGCGCGGCAGCGCCATGACGGCGGGAACCGGATCGCGCACAGTGACGGCGCGCGAGGCCGATCCGAGCCCGGCGTCTGACCACGCCACCGCCATAAGGCGGAGCTGGCCGTTGAAGGCGGGCACATCGAAGGTCACGCTGGCTTTTCCGCCGCTGAGCCGGACGGGAGCGGAGGTGAGGACGACCGACTGCGTCGGCACAACGCTGAGACCTGCGCCGCCGATCTGGTCGCCGCCCTGGCGGATGGTTCCGGCGGCGCCCTGATTGGGATCCAGAAGCCGTCCATAATCATCGCGCAGCTCGACGCCGAGACGTCGCTTGCCGAAGTAGTAGGCGACCGGATCGGGCGTCTGATGACGCGTCAGGGCCAGAATACCCTCATCGACAGCCACGACCTGCACGAAGGCTCCCTGCTGGGGCCCTTTGGCGGTGACATTGACCGTCATCCTAGAATTCGGGCGCTGGACCTCCGGAGCGGAAAGATCGAGCGAGAAGGTACGCGCTGAGACGTCGACGGCGACGTGGGCGACGCCCACCGCGCGGCGCGGCTTGGGCGTCTTCACGGCGTCACGCGGGGTGTAGACAGTCGCCATGACATAGACGCCTGCACCCCACTCGCGCGTCACCGGCAGACGGATGTTGGCGCCTTTGTTGGCCTCAACCCTCAGGCTGCGCGTCGTGATGACGTTCTCGGAGGCAATGACAATCTCCGCCTCGCCCGAATAGGGCGGCATGATGGTGATATCCACATCCTCGCCGACGGACGGCAGGGTATCGGGGACCTGGACGCGCACGCGGTCAGGGGCCTCGACGCCCTCCTGCGGCTGTCCGCCCCATCCGGCCCAGAAACCGTAGGAGGCTTCACCGCCATTGGCTTCCTCGGTCAGGTAAATCTCATAATCGCCGTAATCGAGGGAGCGGGTCTTCAGCGCGCCTGTTCCACCATCGGGAATGCTGAGACGTCCCGATTCAAGTTCGACGACGCGCCGGGACTGGCGCCACTGCCAGGAGCCGCCGCCTTCGCGATACCAGTCATACTTCCAGTCGATGCGGACCAGGCGCCAGTTGATGTTGGCGGCCTTGCGGGCGCCGGTGCGGTCAAGCGAGACCACCTCAAAGCTGGCCGCCTCGCCCTCCTTGGACGAGCGATCGTCGAAGGCGGGCTTGAGGCCGACATAGCGGGCCTCAGGCCGGTAGGCGATACGCACGTCATCGCGAACGGCGCGACCACCCGGCTCGATGGCCGAGAGCACCGCGCGCAGCCGCAGAGGCCGGGTTGAGCGGGACACACCGCCGGCGCGGGGATCGAGCGTGAGCACAGCGCGCCCCTGCCCGTTTGTCGTCGCCGTCGCCAGATCGAAGGTGGATTCCCGGAACTGTTCATCGTGCCGGCCGAAGGCGAAGCCGGCAAGATCGGCGAACGCATTGGGTTCCGGCTCGATACGGACATTGCCCTCGACGGCGAGATCAGCCCCGGGCGCTCCGTAATAGAAGCGGACATCAGAGGTAATCGGCCGTGTCTCGCCCGCCCGCATGGGGGTCGCATCATCAGCCGTCAGCTTCAGCTCGATCCGCTGAGGCACGAAATCTTCCACGGCGAAATTCGCCGAGCCGACTGCGCCAACGCCGTCCACTTCGGCGACGATACGCCACGACCCGCGCGCGGCGGACCGCGGCGTCGGGAAGGGATAGACAACGGCGCCGTTCAGCGCGCGTGTGTCCTTGAACCGCTGACGGCCCGCCTCGAGACCGTTGGGACCATAGACGATCAGCGAGCCGGCGCGGTCATCAAGGGCGATGGCGGATGAATCGCGGATCAGGGCGCTGATCTGGACGGTCTCGCCCGGCCTGTAGACGCCGCGCTCGGTAAAGACGAAGGCGTCAGCCGCCTGGGCGGGGCTGCGGCCGCCGACATCGCGCTCCGTGAGATCAATCGGCGCCCGGTCCAGATCGAGGATCGCAAAATCGCCATTGGGCGCATACGCCATGAGCATGCGGGGGGCGACATTGCCCTGTCCGGCCATGATCGGTCCGGAGAAGCGCACCCGGCCCGAGCCATCGCTGTCGCCGCGCGCCAGAACTTCGTTGTTACGCGCCACAAGCTCCAGCCGGACGCCGGAGACGGGCTTGGCGGTCTGCAGGGACCGGATGGTCGCCATCATGCCGCTGTCGCCGGAGTAGGTCGTTATCGCCAGATCCGTGATGACCAGCCAGCGCTTAGCCCGCGCGGCGCTGTCCGGCACGGTCCCGCCGGGGCTGATCTGGTCGAGCTCGACGAAATAGGCGCCCGCCTGCAGGCGCGGCACGGCGCTCGCGATAGGGAAGACAGTCGTCGTCGCCGTGTTGGGCGATCCGGGCGTGTCGATCTCTCCGGTCCAGACCTGCTCGGCCACGTCATAGACGTCCGAACCATAATCCATGTAGCCCCAGCCGCCCTGGCTGTGCGAATACCCCTGCGTGATGGTCTTGAACGCCAGCGCGCGGTCCGTGATCCGCGATACGGTCACTTTGACCTTGTCGACATTGACGGTCTCAAGCGCCAGGCCGTCAGCGTCAATACGCGGCAGGATGACGCCATCGCCCTTGAACCCGACATAGGCGGGCCTGTCGCCAAAGGCGATGGTGATGTCTTCGTCAAACGCCAGCGTACGGCCATCGGCCGCCGGGAGGCCAGAGCGAATGCGCACATCGCGCTCCGAGCCGAAATTCAGACCGCCCAGGCAGAGATTGGCCCCATCTGTCTCAAGAGCGATCTGCGGCCCCTGGCCCATGTCGACATAGGGCCGGTAGTCGGTTGTCGGGCTGAGCGTCGAGGAGAAAGCCAGGCAGGCGCGCGGCGAATTCCCGGCGACATCGATCGTGTAGCGGACAAATTCAAACTCGCCCGATCCGCCTCCCGCACGCGGCGCGTTGGCCTGGCGCGTCTCCATCTGGGGACCCTGATCATCGCCTCTGACGCTGAGCGCCTCCCCGCCGCCGGCGCCGGTCGGTCCGCAGGCCTGAAGAGCAAGAGAAGAAAACGCAGCCGCAGCCGCGCATGTCAGCGCGCGCCAGATCCCGATCGTCCCCAAGAGGTCCTCCCCGGTCGAAAGTCCAGCCTGTCTCCAATCGTTAACAGCATATCCCACCTCCGGTGTGAGGGAAGGGCGTCCGGGGCTGCTGCTGCTGAAATAAAGATATTCTTTTCACATGCGCCGGCGACCTGACGGGCGAGGAAGGGCCCCGGAGACGGGTATATAAGGATTGAGATGTAGCGACCGGCATGTAGGGACCGAGATGTCGCGGCAGGGGCGCAGGGGCTGGGGCTGGGATGCGGGGGCGCTGGAGCTGAGGCGCTGGTGCCGGTTGAGGGGATTGAACCCCCGACCTTCGGTTTACAAAACCGCTGCTCTACCGCTGAGCTAAACCGGCCAGCCACGCAGGTGCGGGCGTTGTGGCATAGGCGCCCGAAGCGGCTAACGCAAGCCGGATCAGGCTGTCAGCAGGACTTAAGGAGGCAAAAAGTCCTCTTATCGGGTTTGCAGGGCCATGCCTCAGGGCCTCCGGGCCGGGGTCAGGCGGGGGGATCGGCGCCCCGGCCCCGCCCTTCGGGCTGGCGCGCCCCGGTCCTCCTCCGGCGCGCATCACGACGCGCCATCCGGCAGGCTGGCCCGGCAGGCTGGCGTTGCGGCGCAAGCAGGTCTACATCGCCGCCATGGCGCGCATCCTCATTACCTCTGCTCTTCCCTACATCAACGGGGTCAAACATCTGGGCAATCTGACCGGCTCCATGCTGCCGGCGGATGTCTACGCACGCTTCTGCCGGGCGGCTGGACACGAGGTCCTGTTTATCTGCGCAACCGACGAACATGGCACGCCGGCGGAGCTGGCGGCCATTGAGGCCGGTCAGAGCGTAGCGGACTACTGCGCCGCCCAGCACGAGCTTCAGAAGGCAGCCGGCGCAGGGTTCTCTTTATCCTTTGACTGGTTCGGTCGCTCTTCGAACCCGCCGAACCGGGAGCTGACCCAGCATTTCTGCGAAGCGCTTGAGGCCAAAGGCCTCATCGAGGAGCGCACCTCGCGTCAGGTCTATGACATCGACGCCAGCCGCTTTCTGCCTGACCGGTATGTGGAGGGCGTCTGCCCGCGTTGCGGATATGAGAAGGCGCGCGGCGATCAGTGCGATGGCTGCGGCGCGCTTCTGGATCCGGTTGACCTGATCAATCCCTATTCCTCCGTCTCGGGCTCGCGCAATGTCGACATCCGCGACACACGGCATCTGTATCTGCTGCAGTCCAGGCTGCAGGACGAGGTGCGGGCGTTTGTCGATGCGCGGGCCGCTGACTGGCCTCACCTGACGACCTCGATCGCCTACAAGTGGCTGGATGAGGGGCTTATCGACCGCTCGATCACGCGCGACCTGTCATGGGGCGTGCCTGTCACTCAGAACGGGCGGCCCCGCCCGGGTTTTGAGAACAAGGTGTTCTATGTCTGGTTCGATGCGCCGATCGAATACATCGGGGCGACCATCGAATGGTCTAAGGCAAACGGCGAGGCTGACTGGCGTCGCTGGTGGCGCACCGATCAGGGCGCACATGACGTCACCTATGTTCAGTTCATGGGCAAGGACAACGTCGCCTTCCACACGGTCTCGTTTCCGGTCACCATTCTTGGCTCAGGAGAGCCGTGGAAACTCGTCGACCGCCTGAAGGCCTTCAACTGGCTCAACTGGTATGGCGGGAAATTCTCGACCAGCCAGAAGCGCGGTGTCTTCATGGACAGGGCGCTTGAACTGCTGCCGGGCGATTACTGGCGCTGGTACCTCATCGCCAACTCGCCCGAGAGCGCGGATGCTGCGTTCACCTGGGAACATTTCCGCTCGACCATCAATTCGGACCTCAACGACGTTCTTGGAAACTTCGTGAACAGGATCACAAAGTATGCGGCGTCCAAGTTCGGCTCAGCCGTGCCCGATGGCGGGGAGCCAGGCGAACATGAACGCTGGATCGTCGGAGAGCTGGCGGTGCGTCTGCCGGCCCTTGTGGGCCATTATGAGGCGATGGAGTTCCGCAAGGCGGCGGCGGAAACGCGCGCCCTATGGGCTGCGGGAAATGAATACATCACGCGGGCTGCGCCATGGACCGCCTACAAGACATCCGTCGATCAGGCGGCCGTCGGCATCCGGACGGGGCTGAACCTCGCTGCGCTCTTCGGGCTCATCGCCCAGCCGATCATTCCTGAGACCGCAAAGGCCATCCTGAGCGCCATCGGCATGCCGGAGGACAGGCGCACCCTCGATCTTCGCAGACTCGCCCCCGAAGGCTATGGGGACCTGCTCGACCTCCTGCCCCGTAACATGTCCATCAGCACGCCGCCTCAGCTGTTCAGCAAGATTGACGACAGCCAGATCGCCGACTGGTCGGAGCGCTTTGGCGGCGGCTGACAGACAGACGCCCGGCAGACGGGCCGCTGGCGGACAGCCGCCTCACAGACAGGCGTCTCACAGACAGGCGACTCACTCGGACCACCGGACCCGTCGTCCTGTCCGTACGGCGAACCTTCCCGCCGTTCCAGCGCTTCCGTTGCGGCGCGCCTGGGTCTATATCCACGCCGCTGGTCTGGCGTTGCGTTGTGCCGCCCCCCGGAGGATCGTGCGATGCTTCGCATCCAGGAAATCAAACTTCCCCTTGATCATCCCCAGGAGGCGCTGCGCGCCGAAATCCTGCGGCGCCTTGGCCTGCGCGAAGGCGGGCCAGAGAATGGCGCAGGTAACGGGGGAGAGAGCGGGCTCATCTCTTTCAGCATTTTCAAGCGCGCCTATGATGCACGCCGCAAGAACGCCATCCAGCTGATCTATATTGTCGACTGCGAGGTCAGAAACGAGGCGGGCCTGCTGAAGCGTCTGTCGCGGGACAAGCATATCAGCCGTTCGCCTGAGCTTGGCTACAGCCCCCCGCCGCGCGCGCCCGCCGGATGCGCGCGTCCGGTTGTCATCGGCATGGGACCGTGCGGTCTGTTTGCAGGCCTCATCCTCGCCGAAGCTGGATTCAATCCCATCATTCTCGAACGTGGAAAGATTGTCCGTCAGCGGACGGTCGATACCTTCCGCTTCTGGCGACAGGCTGACCTTAACCCCGCATCGAACGCGCAGTTTGGCGAGGGGGGCGCTGGAACCTTCTCAGATGGGAAGCTGTATTCTCAGATCCGCGATCCGCGCCACCTTGGACGCAAGGTGCTTCGCGAATTCGTCGACGCCGGCGCACCCCCTGAAATCATGTTCGTCTCCAAGCCTCATATCGGCACATTCCGTCTTGTCTCAATGATCGAGCATATGCGCGCCAAGATAGAGGCGCTTGGCGGCGAGATCCGCTTCGAGCACCAGGTGACCGATCTCCTTATGACAGAGCGGGGATCAGAGAAGCGAATAGCCGGCGTGGCGCTCGCAGACGGGAGCGTCATCGAGGCCGGCGCCGTCATCATGGCGCTGGGTCACTCGGCGCGCGACACCGTAGCGATGCTGCACAGACGCGGCGTCTTTCTTGAGCCCAAGCCGTTCTCGATCGGCGTACGCATCGAGCACCCTCAGTCGGTCATCGACTGCGCCCGTTTCGGGAAGGAACACGCCGGCCACCCCATTCTGGGGGCCGCCGATTACAAGCTGGCGCATCATGCCTCGAACGGCCGGAGCGTCTATTCCTTCTGCATGTGTCCGGGCGGCACGGTAGTGGCGGCGGCCTCTGAACCGGGCCGCCTCGTTACGAACGGAATGAGCCAGTACTCGCGCCGCGAACGCAACGCCAACGCCGGCATCGTCGTAGGGGTCGCTACAGAGGACTTTCCCGGAGACGCCCGCACCAACCCGCTTGCGGGGATCGCCTTTCAGCGTCACTGGGAAGAGAAGGCTTTCATCGCCGGCGGCTCGTCCTGGTATGCGCCTGTCCAGCGCGTGGGTGACTTTCTGTCAGGCCGCCCCTCCACATCGCTGGGCGCGGTTATTCCGTCCTACAAGCCCGGGGTTACGCCCACCGACCTCAGCCTCTGCCTTCCGGAGTATGCGGTCATCGCGATGCGCGAAGCTCTTGGCGTATTTGGTCGCCAGATTGAGGGCTTTTCGATGGATGATGCGGTGATGACGGGTGTTGAGACGCGGACATCAAGTCCTGTGCGCATCACGCGCGGGGATGACTTCCAGTCGCTGAATGTAAGGGGGCTTTACCCCGCAGGCGAAGGAGCGGGCTATGCCGGCGGCATCCTGTCGGCCGCCATAGACGGCATACGGGCCGCCGAAGCGGTTGCAGAGGCCGCCAGCGCACGCGCCGCCGCCTGAGCAGCCGACGGGCTGCGATCAGTCCTCGTCGTGGCTGCGGTTACGCAGCATGATGACCGCTGCGACCACGGCTCCTACAGCCGCGCCGATGGCGAGGGTGCGAAGCGGGTGTTCGCGCACTTCGCGTACAACGAAACGGGTCGCCGCCCGGCCGCCCTGCACCGCCCTGCTGGCCACCTCGCCGGCTATCTCGCCGGCGGCCGGAAGGACGCGTTTTGCTTTTTCACCCAACTCGCTCATGCCAAACCGCTCTTGCCTAACCGCTTTTATCTGTACCCGGCCCGCCGGCCGCCCCCAGGACGCCTGATCAGGACGCCCGCCGTCGTCGCCGCCCCATCCACCGCGCAAGGCTCATGCCCCTAGAGGATCATGCCCGAACAGGATCATGAGCCCCGCAATGGTGCGCCGCCCGGACAGCAGTGTAGCTGTTTAACCTGACAGGCCGCGCTCTGCCCAGAAGACTAGTCGCAAGTTACTGCAAAAGTTCTGATCTGATCTGTCAAAATACATCCAGGGCGGGGGCCGGGGGATCGTGCGTGAGCGCACGCGAAGGGAGAAATGGCCGCCGGCCGCCCTGTCCGGCTGGCAGGCCCGGTCTTGGCGCCTGGGCGTCGGGAGCCGCTCCCCAACCCGCCAGCCGGCCGCACGGGCGCCGGTTCGCACTCGCGCCCGCCGGCGAATCCATGATAGTGCCGCCCATCCAGCGCTCGTGTGAGATGCGCCAGCCAAGCCCTCAAGTGGAGCCCTCCCATGGCGAAGAAGCCGACCGCGCGCACGGAGTTTGTCCTCGTCAATGTCACCTATGAGGACGGCTCGATCAGATCTAATCGCAAAGTACCCGCCGAGGCCCTCTCAGACCCCTATGACCGGGAGGGCGCCATCCGCGCCGCCATAGAGGCGCAGGACAAGGCCATATCGGAGCGTTCCGGACTGCCGCCGCTGGCGATCAAGAGCATTACGCTGGTGAAGTAAGGCGGGGCTTACTCGCCGGCTGACGTCGCGGCGCCGGTTGAACGACCCGGTCTTCTGTGAAAGCCTTTCCCCGAGGCCTGTTCCAGGGGCGCAAACACGGGGGCATCTGATGGCTGATCTTGGCACAACACAGATGACGCTGCTCTGGGCAAGCGTTGTCATCGGTATCGTTTACCTGCTCGCCGCCGTCCTGGCTAACATTTCCCAGCGGGGCATGGGCTGGGCGCTGGGGCCACGCGACGGGATGCCGCCGGAAGTGAATGCGGTCGCCGGCCGGCTCGACAGGGCCTGGAAGAATTATCTGGAGACCTTCCCGCTGTTTGCGGTCGCTGTCCTGCTGGAGGCCCAGGCCGGACACGGCAGCGGCCTGGCGCCGCTGGGCGCTCAGCTCTATTTCTGGGGACGGGTCGCCTACCTTCCGCTTTATGTAACCGGCCTGCCGCTGGCGCGCTCGGGCGCCTGGACTGCGGCCATGGCGGGGATTGTTCTGGTCCTGCTGGCCTGCCTGCCCGGCCTCTAGGCGGGCAGGCGTTCGTCGGGCCCATCCGGTTCCGCCGTCCCGGCAGGACGGGAGGGCGCTGGCGGAGCGTAGCTGTCAGGGCCGGGCCGGCCTGTTCCGCCCTCGCTTGCCAAGCCGGGGCGGATGGGTACATGCATCCGGCCTGTCCTCAGCCAAGCCGGGTATTGCGCCATGACCATCAAAGTCCGCTTTGCGCCCTCGCCGACAGGCAAGCTCCACGTGGGCAATATCCGCACAGCGCTCGTCAACTGGCTGTACGCCAAGGGCCAGGGCGGCGTCTTCGTGCTGAGGATTGATGATACCGACCTGGAGCGCTCGACGAAGGAAAATGAAGAGGGCATCCGGCAGGACCTCACCTGGCTCGGCCTTCGCTGGGATGAGACCTTCCGACAGTCGGAAAAGTTTGCCCGCTATGAGGAAGCCGCGGCGGAACTGAAGGCGAAGGGACTTCTCTATCCCTGCTATGAAACGCCCGAGGAACTCGACCGTCGCAAAAAGATCGCTCTGTCGCGCGGCCGGCCGCCGGTCTATGACCGCGCCGCTCTTTCGCTGAGCGAGGACCAGCGCCGTGAGCTGGAAGCGGAGGGCCGCAGGCCGCACTGGCGTTTCAGGCTGTCTGGCGGGCGCGTCGAGTGGATCGATCTGGTGCGCGGCCAGCAATCCATCGATACCGCCTCGCTCTCCGACCCGGTTCTCATCCGGGAGGATGGATCCTTTCTTTACACCATGCCTTCGGTCGTCGACGACATCGACGCTGGCATCACGCACGTCATCCGCGGCGAGGATCATGTGACGAACTCCGGCGCGCAGATCGAGATCTTCCTCGCGCTGGGAGCAAAGCCGCCGGAGATGGCGCATATGCCCCTCCTGATCGGAGCGGACGGACAGAGCCTGTCAAAACGCTTGGGTTCGCTCTCGGCGCAGGAACTGCGCCATGCGGATTTCGAGCCCATGGCGATCCTGTCGCTGCTGGCCAAACTGGGAACGTCTGACCCGGTTGAGGCGCGCAGCAGCCTCCAGCAGCTGGCCCTGGAGTTTGATTTTTCGAAGATGGGACGGGCGCCGGCGCGCTTCGATGAAAACGAACTCAGCGGCCTCAACGCCAGCATTATTCATCAGCTCGACTTCCAGACCGTCCGCCCGCGCCTCGCGAAGCTCGCCTATGGCGATCAGGCCGGTCCGGAGTTCTGGGACGCCGTTCGCAGCAACCTCGTCACGGTGTCGGACGCAGCCCTGTGGCTTGTCGTGGTGTATGGCGGCGGCCTGACGGGACCCGATCTCAGCGATGAGGACCGCCAGTTCATCGCAGAGGCCGGCCGGCTTTTCCCGGTCGGCGAAGTGACACAGACGACCTGGAAGACATGGGTGTCAGCCGTGCAGGCGAAGACGGGCCGGAAGGGCAAGCAGCTCTTCATGCCGCTGCGCCGCGTCCTGACCGATCAGGAGCATGGCCCGGAGATGGATCGCATGCTGATGCTCATCGGGGCAACCAAGGCGCGCGCGCGCCTCATACAGGCGGCCGCCTGAGGCGCTGAAGCATTCACGACACAACGGGAAAGGCTGATGGGCGGCGCGGGCGGGCCCCTCGCCTGGCGGCGGCGTCTTTAGGCTGCGACGGTTACCTGAAGGGCGCAGGCTTCAACAATCTCGGCCATGGCGGCGGCGCGGGCTCCCACGCCCCCTGTGATCACCGGGGCTGCGCGTCCCTGAATGGCCGCGAGGAAGGCTTCATCAGCCGCTGCGAGCGGATCGGGCAGGATGGCGGAGACATCGGCGCGGATGTCGAAAGGCGTCGTGTTCCTGACAGAACGCGTCAGGAAGTCGATTTCGACAACGCCGGAGGCATACTCAATGCGCATCCAGCGTTCGCGGCGGGGCGCACAGCGTGAGGCCGTGAGGCGGGCATGACCCCCGCCGGCGAACATCAGTTCCGCCGAGGCGTGGTCGAGCAGTCGTGTATGCGCCGAATGGCCCGAGCCATCGACGCCGCGGACGTCTCCGCCAAACAGTTCCGCCGTCAGATCGAGGTCGTGGATCATGAGATCGAAGACGACCGACACATCTTCGCAGCGCCCCTCCGGTGAGGCCGGGCCCATGCGAACGGCCTCGATACGCCGGGGGCGCTCACCGGTGGCGAGAAGACCCATGGCTTCAAATACCAGACGCTCCTGATGCCCGACCGACAGCACCAGATCCCGCTCCAGGGCAAGCCGCGCGAGCGCGCGGGCTTCCACCCCGGTGAGCGCCAGAGGCTTTTCCACGAGAACATGCAGGCCGGCTTCCAGGGCCTTGCGGGCGAGAAGAGCATGTGAGGAAGCGGGCGTGGCGATTACCAGCGCATCGCTCGCTTCGGCGATCGCTTCAAAGGAGTGAAAAGCTGCGCCGCGCCCAATCCGTGCGACCTGACGGGCGGCCGCCTCAGCGTTGAGATCACAGACGCCGACGAATTCCGCCGCATGGCTGGCGGCGAATTTCTGGGAGTGATAGCCGCCGAACACGCCCGCGCCGATCACGCCGAGGCGGACGGGGCCCTGATGACGGCCGACGACGGTGGCCGTTCTGGCCGATGTCTCGATCACTTTCACTATACACCCTCCCACGCCTTCCAGCGCTGAGGCATCACATACGCGAAGACCGGGAGTTCTCAACCGGCAGGGTAATCAAGGTTGGTTACAGTTCTTTTCAATATCTATCTGTTTGTTTTTGTTTCCCTTTAGGAAGGTCCGCCGGCCAGCTTCGTCACCGACCCGCCCGGCCTGCGCCGCCGGGGGCCGGGCGGGGCTGTCCGGGGGCCGGTGCGGAACGCTGGTTTTACTGGATTTACGAAAGCCAAATCAGTAACAGCGATACTGAGTGTCTGTCTGGCCGGCCCCCTTGCCCTCCGGCCCTGTCCGGAGGCGTGAGCCAGCATGATTGTTCTGTCCGGCTAGCCTCCCGCCCCGGCCCGGCCGTTGTCCGCGCGCCGTTGTGTCCACGTTCAATGTCCGCCGCACTGGTCGCGGCGCTATGTCAGAAAGATCTTTGCCTATGGCCCGCCTGTTCGACAGCTATGTGATGGTCGCCTGGAGCGCTGCGTCCAAGCCGGCGACGGGGGCCGATTCAATCTGGATTGGAGCGCTCACGCCCGATTCCCGCCTCAAGCTCGCATTCAAGGCGTCCAATCCGCCCACGCGCGCCAAGGCCCTTGAGGAGCTGGCCGACCTCCTTGGCCGTTGCCTCAAGCGCGGCGATCGGGTGCTGATGGGGGTCGACTTCCCGATGGGTTTTCCGGCCGGCGCCAGCCAGTCCCTCAAGCTGAAGGGGGAGCCCTGGCGGGCGATACGCGATTTCCTGCTGAAGGAAATGAAGGACAAGCCGGACAATACCAACAACCGCTTCGCTCTGGCGGCGCGGATGAACCGGCTCATGTCGGAAGGCCCCTTCCCCTTCTGGGGGTGCTCGAAGAAGGACGAACTCACCACCCTTTCGGTCAGGAAGTCGCGCGAGCATGGACCGGGCGATATCGGCGAGTTCCGGACAGTCGAGACGATTGCGATGGACACACGCAAGGCGCGGCCGCAGCCGGTATGGAAAATAGCCTATGCGGGCGCCATAGGCGGGCAGACCATGACAGGCATACCCGCCATGGCCCGGCTTGCCGAAAAGGTTCCCAATGTGAAGATCTGGCCGTTCGACCTGCCGCTGGCCCGCCTGGATAACGAGGGGCTTGGAGATGCGCGCGTGGTCATCGCCGAGGTCCTCACGACGCTGAACTCCGCCAGCCAGCAGGCCAGCGAGATCCGCGATGAAGCGCAGGTCCGCACGCTCTGCGAGGCGCTCGCTGAGCGTGACGTCAGCGGAAAGCTGGGCGCCCTGTTCGCGGGCGAGGCCAGGCTCACGGAGGAGCAGAAGCGCGCGGTGACATCCGAAGAGGGCTGGATCCTGGGCGTCTGAGGTCGCTTCTCCCCAAACCTGCAGATGGAAGAATCACCTGCGTGACGCTTTCTGAGGGGCGTGGTCAGGCGGTCTTCAGCCTTGCCAGAGGGAGGGGCCGGCTTGAGGCGCCAGGGGGAAGCGACGATCCATGAACAAGTCAGATCTGATACGAACGGTGGCTGATGGCGCCGATCTGCGGCACGCCGAGGCCGTCCGGATCGTCGACACCGTCTTTGACGCCATCACCGACGCCCTTCGAAACGGCGACAGCGTAACCCTGTCGGGCTTTGGAACATTCACGGCCAAGGAACGCAAAGCCCGTCAGGGCCGCAATCCGGCGACCGGCGCCCGATCCTGATTGGCGCCCGCACCAGCGTCACGTTCAAAGCGGCCGCAGCCCTGAAGGACCTGAAATAAGGCTGGCGGGGCGGCCCCTGACACGGCGCGCCTCAGTCAGCGGTGGGTGCGCCTGCAGCACGCACCAGAGCCGCCCGGCCTGTCGCCTCCAGAGCGATGACCTGTCCTAAGCCGGCGGCGATGGAGGCTATGCTGATGCCGGCGAAGACGCCCCAGACGCCGAGATTCATGCCGCCCGGAAACCGGTCCGGGCCAAAGGCCAGCCATACGCACAAAGGCAGCATGAGGACGATATAGCTGCCAATATGGATGAAGGTCGGCAGCCATACGACGCCCTGGGCGCGCAGCGCCATGGCGCCGACCACCTGCAGCCCGTCGAACAGCGTGACTCCCGCGGCAAGGGCGAGCATCAGGGCCAGCGTCGGGGCCAGTGCGCCTGCATCTGCGCCCTCAAGGCGCGCCTCAGGCCCCGACAGCAGCCAGCCGGCGACAACCTCGCAGGTCAGGGCGAGCACAACAGCAAGCACAAGCCCGACAACCACCGAGGCGACAACGCCCAGACGCGAGGCGTCCCTCACCCCTTGAACCTCGCGCCGGCCGAAGCGCTCAGCGACCCGCACGCTGGTGGCCGCTCCCATGCCCATATAGATCATGAAGATCACCCCCATCATCTGCACGGTGAGGCCGTAGATGGTTCCGGCTTCGATCGAGACCAGGGTGGCGATGACGTATGTCATGTTGAAGGCGCCCCATTCGGCGGCGTTGGCGACGCCCGTGCCGACACCGACCCTGTTCTGGCGCAGGAACTCTCCGGGCGGTCCCTGCGGCGATGGCCGAAAGCCGGGAGTGACACATGCGATGATCAGGAGAAAGCACGCCATCATGAATATGCGCGAACCCGTCGTCGCCCAGGCCACGCCAGCCGCGCCGTAGTGTGGAACGAGCATCAGATCCAGAACAAGATTGAGCACCACGGCGGACAGTGAGACCGCTGTGACGAGATTGGGCTTGCGCAGGGCCTCAAGGTACATTGAGCAGGCCATACCCAGCATATGTCCCACTGTTCCCAGCGCCAGTATGCGCATGCTCTCCGTGATCGGGCCGACAAGGTCCGCACTGAAGCCGAGGCTCTGCACCAGCGGCTCGGCCAGAACGAGGATGACCAGCGTCGCCAGCGCGGCGTAAAGGGCGCCCACCCACAGTCCGCGGCGCAGGATGCGGCCGGTTTCGGCGGCCCGCCCGGATCCGCTCAGTTCGGCGGACAGGACCGATACGCCCAGCATCAGGCCCATGCCGAATCCCATCGTGACGCCACTGGGCAACCAGCCATTGAGGATGACGGGAAGCTGGCCGGGCGCATGCTGGGCAAGCACGATCGCGTCCGTCAGGCCCATCAGCATGAACGAGGCGCGTGACAGAGCGACCGGCACGGCCAGCCGCGTCAGGTCAAGAATGTCTCTGGGCCTGGCCCAGGCGGGCGTGCGCAGGGGCGCCATCGGCTCATCTCCTGGCCCGCTCGGGTGCGGCCCTCTCATGCAGTGCGCCTGTCGGACAGACAGACAGGATCGACAGTTGAAGACAGACCCGCAGGTGCGATCCGGGCGCCAGACAGCGCCGGACAGCGATCAGCCCCGCACGTCCTGCCGGGCCATGCGCGGGGCCTTGTCTACGATCTGAGGCGGGCTGACAAGACAGGGCTGCGGATCGGCGCGCGGGGACCCCGAAGCGTCATGATCCCGTTACAGTGTGATCCGGGGAGGAGAGGACGCCGGACAGGGATCAGGCAGGCTGTCAGATATCCCTAACGCCGTCCTGCCCTCTGCCTCCGTGCGAGGCGATCTGCGGCCTGATGCGCGGTTCATCTCCTGCTCTCAGGGCCCTGCTCCTGGGGCCCTGCTCTCAGGGCGCTGCTCCTGGGGCCCGCGTCTTCGGGCTGTCTCAGCGTGAACAGAGCGTGGCGAGGCCATCCTCGCTAGTCAGGGTCATGGTCTCGCCCTCGAAGAGGAGATCCGAGACGGTTGAACGGCCATCTATGCCGGCCGCGATCATGGGCTGAATGGCCTGCGCGATCATCTCAGGGCTCAGCGCGACGCCATCAATGCTCGCCGAGCGGACATCAAGACGGGTGATCGTTTCCTGAAGCCTGCCGGATTCCAGTATCTCCCACGTTGCGGTCACCTCGCCAGCCATGTCGATCTCAACGCCTTCCGAGGGGCCGCTGAACGTGACCGGTCCGGACGCGGCGCCATCAGGTCTGTAGGTCAGCTCCGAGCGCCCGCTGAGCTCTCCAAGGCTCAGGGTGCAAACCCATCGCCCCGACAGGCGTTCAGCGTCTGAGACGGGCATGCTGGCGCAGGCCGTCAGCGCCACAGCCGGTAGGATCGCAACCAGGATCCGCATCATGATGGCTCCCCGCCTAACTCCGAAACCGCCTGTCTCAGCTTCCTGGGGTGAGCTTTTCTGCAATCAGGAAGGCCAGATCAAGCGCCTGCTCATTATTCAGTCGGGGGTCGCAGTGCGTATGGTAGCGGTCCTGGAGCTCGACATCCGTGATCTCCCGGCCGCCGCCGGTGCACTCGGTGACATCCTGCCCGGTCATTTCCAGGTGAATGCCGCCAGCATGGGCGCCATGGCCCTCGACCACGTCGATAAACTGCTTGACCTCCGTAAGGATACGCTCAAACGGCCGTGTCTTATAGCCGGAGCTGGTCTTCTCCACATTGCCGTGCATCGGGTCGGATGACCAGACGACGGTCCGCCCCTCTTTCTGGACGGCCCTGACGAGTTTCGGGAGACCGTCGGCGACCTTGTCTGATCCGAACCGGGCGATCAGCGTGAGGCGGCCGGGCGTATTATCCGGATTGAGGATATCAATCAGGCGTATCAGTTCATCCGGCGACAGCGAGGGGCCGCACTTCAGGCCAATCGGGTTATGCACGCCGCGGCAGAACTCGACATGCGCCCCGTCCGGCTGGCGCGTCCGGTCGCCGATCCAGATCATGTGGGCCGAGGTGTCATAGAACTCGCCCGGGCGTGTGGAATCCTCGCGAGTCATCGCCTGTTCATAGCCAAGCAGCAGAGCCTCATGACTGGTATAGAAATCCGTCTGCCGCAGGGCCGGCGTCGTCTCCGGAGTGATGCCGCAGGACTGCATGAATTCCATGGCGTCGGTTATACGCGCCGCCATCGCCTTGTAGCGATCAGCCGTCGGAGAGCGCTCAACGAAGCCCAGCATCCAGCGATGAATGTTATCAAGGCTGGCATAACCGCCCTGGGCGAAGGCGCGCAGGAGATTAAGGGTTGCAGCCGACTGCAGGTAGGCCTGCAGGAGACGCTGCGGGTCGGGCGTACGCGCCTCGGGGGTAAACTCCATGCCGTTGATGTTATCGCCGCGGTAGCTGGGCAGCGTGACCCCATCGATCGTCTCGGTGGGCGCTGAGCGCGGCTTGGCGAACTGACCGGCGATACGTCCGACTTTCACGACGGATTTCTTACCCGCAAAGGTCAGCACAACCGCCATCTGCAGGATCAGGCGGAAGGTGTCGCGGATATTGTTGGGGTGAAACTCCTTGAAGCTCTCGGCGCAGTCCCCGCCCTGCAGCAGGAAGGCCCGTCCTTCAGCCACCTCCGCGAGCCGCTGACGGAGCGTGCGCGCTTCGCCCGCAAAAACCAGAGGCGGAAAGGTCGACAGCTGCTGCTCAACCGCCGCGAGCTTTCCGGGATCGGGATAGTCGCCTGGAATGTGCAGCGCCGGGCGCGTCCGCCAGGAGGCGGGATTCCAGGCGCCGCCGTCTCCGGTTGTCATCTGCGCTGCCGGGCTCATAACGCCGCCTCCTCCATGTCCATCCGCATAAGGGTGCGAGGACCCTGATGAGCCGCCGAAACCTGCGTCAGTTGTGTCACTGGTCATTACATCTACTCTCAGGCCCGCGCACTAGGCGAGACGCTCCATGATCTGGACGGCGTTCAGGGCGGCGCCCTTGAGCAGCTGGTCTCCGGACACAAACAGCGCCAGAGACTGACCGCTGGGATCGGATATGTCCTCGCGGATGCGGCCTACGAGCACATCATTCTGTCCGCCAGACTCCACCGGCATCGGAAAATGGTTGCGTGCGCGGTCATCGACAACCCTGACGCCCGGGGCGTCAGCCAGAAGCGCGCGGGCTTCTTCCACTGACACTTTGCGCGAGAACTCGGCCGTGATGGCCATCGAATGGGCGCGCAGCACGGGCACGCGAACGCACGTGACCCCCACCCGCAGATCCGGCAAAGCCATGATCTTGCGCAGTTCGACGACGACTTTCTGTTCCTCGCCATTGTATCCGTCCGCGCCGATCGCAGTGTTGTGGCTGAAGAGATTGAATGCGTAAGGGTGCGGCAGGACCCGGGGCTCATACTGCTCGCCGCGCAGATAGGCCCGGGTCGATTCTTCAAGCTCATCCATCGCCGGACGACCGGCCCCTGAGGCTGACTGGTAGGTCGCGGTAATGACGCGCTTCAGACCGCCGGCCTTATGCAGCGGCCAGAGGGCCATGACCATGATGGCGGCAACGCAGTTCGGGTTTGCATAGATACGGCTGGCCGGCCGGATCAGCTCTCCGTTCACCTCAGGTACAACCAGCGGCACGGTATCATGCATGCGAAAGGCGGAAGAGTTATCAATGGCGTAAGCGCCGGCCTGAACCGCGATCGGCACATAGGCCTTTGAGACATCGCTTTCGGAAGCAAACAGGACGGCGTCGCAACCGGCGAATGCGTCATGAGTGAGAACCTGCATCTCCACATCGCGGCCGCGGAACTTGAAGCGCTTGCCGGCCGAGCGCTCGGATGCAAAGGCCCTCAGCTCGCCGGTGGGATAGCTCGACTGCTCGAGACAGCGCAGCATCTCTGCGCCGACGGCGCCGGTCGCGCCGACGACGGCCACCGTCCTTGCTGCGGCCGGGCGTGTCACGCGCGCGGCTGTCTGGATTGCCTCAGTCACGTGGCGGTCTCCTCTGGGGCCGGGAGACGGGGCCTTGCCTGCCCCGTCCGGTGTCCGGCGGGGCTGGTCGGCGGGCTTCTGGCTAAGTCGTCACAGCCAAGCGCGCCATCAGCCCCGCGGGGGCAATGGTTTTCCAGTAGCGCTTGAAAAACGAACCTGTCATGAGGTGAGGCTTCTAGGCTCATGGGCCCTCAGCGTCAACGCGCGCACAACAAAATAACACAGAGGCCTCATCGGCGCATGTTTGTGCCCCATCGGGCGCACCCCGGCCGACCCGCGGCCCCGGGATCGGACGGCGTCTGAGGCCGCCTGTCAGGCTCCTGCGCGAGGCCGGATAACGCGGGTGTTAACCGCCCGCCCGTGGCGCCGCGCGCCTCGCCTTTGCTATGTCCGGCAGACAGGCGGTGACCCGACGCCACTGGAGCCCCAGGAGAGCATGTGACAGAGGCCGTATCGCACGCTGGACGCCCACCGGCTGAACCCTTCCGGCCCCTCTGGATTGTTCTTGGCCTGATCCTCGCCATCTCCATCCAGTTTCTCCCGCGCCCCGAGGAGCTGACCCCGCAGGCCTGGCTGGTCGTCTCCCTGGTCGCCCTCATGGTCACCTGGTGGGTCAGCGAGGCCATACCGATTGCAGCCACCGCGCTTCTTCCCCTCGTCTTCCTTCCGGTTGCGGGCATATCCGACATCGGCGCCGCCGCTGCGCCCTATGCCGACAGAACGATCATGCTCCTGCTGGGCGGTTTCATCATCGCAAAGTCGGTAGAGCGCTGGGACCTGCATGAGCGCATTGCGCTCAACATCGTCGCCCGGGTCGGCGCCAGTCCCCGGGCGCTGGTGGGCGGCTTCATGGCCGCCTCAGCCGCCATCTCGATGTGGATCTCCAACACGGCGACGACCATGATGCTCGTCCCCATCGCCCTCTCGGTCAGCGCCGCCATGACGCTGAAGGGCGAGCGGGGGGGCCCGTTCACGGTGGCGCTGATACTGGGGGTCGCCTACTCCGCCTCGATCGGCGGCCTTGGCACCCTCATCGGATCGCCGACCAATATCATCGTGGTCTCCAACCTCGAGACGCTGCTGGGCGTCACCATCACCTTTCCGCAGTGGATGATGCTGGGAACGCCGGTGGTGCTGGTGATGATCCCGTGCACCTGGTTCGTGCTGACGCGCATGGGCGGTGACCTGCGCAAAGGCCTCGACGGGGAGAAAACCGGAACCGAGATCATCGCTGCGCGCAGGGCCGCCCTTGGCCGCATCACGGCGCCGGAACTGAGGGTTGCGATCGTCTTTGCAGTGGTTGCCTTCTGCTGGATCTTCCGGGACGCCCTGCTCGTCAACATTGACATCGGCGGGCTCAAGCCCTTCGCGGGCCTTACCGACCATGTGATCGCGATCGCCGGCGCTGTTGCGCTTTTCATGATTCCCTCCGGCTCAAAAAAGGAGAAGGGCTCAGCCCTGCTCGACTGGCGGACGGCCGAGCAGATCCCGTGGGGCGCGCTCATCCTGTTCGGCGGGGGTATTTCCATGGCGACGGCCGTTTCAGGCACCGGGCTGGCTGAGTGGCTGGGTCAGACCATGATGGGGGTCACCGCCCTGCCGCCGCTGGTCATCGTGCTCGCCATCACCACCTTCGTGATCTTCGCCACGGAACTGACGTCCAATGTCGCAACCGCCACCACCGTGATGCCCATTGTTGCGGCGCTGGCGGTCGCCAGCGGCATTGATCCGGTTATCCTGGCGGCGCCGGTCGCCATGGCCGCCAGCTGCGCCTTCATGCTGCCGGTCGGCACTGCGCCCAACGCCATCGTCTACGCCACCGGACATGTCAGCATACCGCAGATGGCGCGGATGGGCCTGGCTATCAACATACTCGGCATCACCATCATCACCGCCGCCTGCTATCTTCTCACCCCGCTGATCTTCCGCTGAGGCGACAGCGTGACAGGCGCGCTCCGGACGGGCGCGCTCCGGACGGGCGCGCTGTCAGGCGAGGGGCTCAAGGCTCACGAGCACGGCCCCTTCGATGGTCTGAACGCCGACGGCGGCGTGAACGAGCGCGACAACCCCATCGCGCGGGGCGCTTAAGGCGTGCTCCATCTTCATGGCTTCCATCACCGCCAGCGTCTGCCCGCGTTTGACCGCCTGGCCCGGACTTGCCTTCACCTCGATGATCTTTCCAGGCATGGGGGCGCGGACATCATCGCCGGCGGCGAGGCCCTCGATGGCGTTGGCGTAATCGGGACGGCGCAGGCTCATCGCCCTCCCCCTCGAGAACACGACCGGGCCGTCGCGCAGCATTCGGACGACGCCCATGACCTCTGAGCCGTCGATCAGGCCGGACACGAGGACGCCGCCGGGAAGTCCGGCTGCATCAAGGGTGATCTCAAAGGCCTCGCCGTCCACGCGCGCCTGGCCCTGCCCGTCTGGTCCGGAGGACAGAACAACAAGATGAGTGGCCTCGCCCGCAGCAAAGGTGAAAGTTGCGCGCGCCGGACCGCCGATGCGGAAGCCGTCGGCCCTGGCCCATGGGTCAGGTCCGCCTGAGGTCAGCGCGCCCAGCCCGGAGGCGCCCAGAATAGCCATGTCGGCCCGCTCGCTCTCGGACGGATCGGCCAGATCAGACAGGTGCGTCTCGATCAGGTCCGTTGTCGCCTCGCCCTTTCGGAAGACCGGGTGGTCCGCCAGGTTCGCCAGCAGGGCCGCATTGGTGAGGACGGGCCAGACCTCCGCCTCGCGCAGTCCCTCAGCCAGGGCGTCAAGAGCCTCATCGCGCCCGGCTGCGTGAGCAATCGCCTTGGCGATCATGCTGTCATATGTCGCCGGGATCGTGTCGCCTTCCTCTACAGCGCTGTCCAGACGCAGCCTGCAGCCCGCCTGATCTGCGGAGGTAAAGGCCGACAGGTCGAACGCCTCCAGCCGGCCGGAGGATGGCAGGAAACCGCGCGAGGGATCCTCCGCGCACAGGCGCGCCTCGACCGCATGTCCCTGAAGCCTGATCTCGGACTGCTGCGGCAGGCGCTCGCCTGCGGCCACGCGCAGCTGCAGTTCAACCAGGTCCAGACCTGTGATCATCTCGGTGACCGGGTGCTCGACCTGGAGCCGGGTGTTCATCTCCATGAACCAGAAGCCATCCGGCCTGAGGGGCCCGGATCCATCGACGATGAACTCGACGGTTCCGGCGTTACGATAGCCGACAGCCCGACCCGCCATGATCGCGGCCTCAGTCATCGCCTCGCGCATCTGCCCGGTCATGCCGGGAGCGGGCGCCTCCTCGATGACCTTCTGGCGCCTGCGCTGCAGGGTGCAGTCGCGCTCAAAGAGATGAATGTAAGCCCCGTGGCTGTCGCCGAAGATCTGCACCTCGATATGTCGCGGACTGTCGACAAACTTCTCCACCAGGACGCGCTCATCGCCAAACGCGGCCATCGCCTCCCGCCGGGCGCTGGCGAGCATATCGGCGAAGTCGCCAGCGACCTCAACCTTACGCATGCCGCGTCCGCCCCCGCCGGCGACCGCCTTAATGAGAACGGGATAGCCGATCTCTGCGGCCGCAGCCTTGAGCCGCCTGAGGCTCTGATCATCGCCATGATAGCCCGGGGTCACCGGCACGCCATGCCGGGCCATCAGGGCCTTGGCTGCATCCTTAAGGCCCATGGCGCGGATCGCCTCCGGCGGCGGCCCGACCCAGGACAGTCCCGCCCGGATAACGGCGTCGGCGAAGCCTGCGTTTTCTGAGAGAAATCCATAACCCGGATGGATCGCCTCTGCGCCTGTATCCAGCGCCGCCTCGATGATGCGCTCGCCCTTCAGATAGCTGTCTGAGGAGGGCGCTGCGCCGATCCAGACGGCTTCATCCGCCTCCCGCACGAAGGCGGCCTGCGCATCTGCATCCGAATAGACCGCGATGGTGCGAAGGCTGAGCCGCCGCGCCGTGCGCATGATGCGCCTCGAGATTTCGCCGCGATTAGCAATGAGAAGGGATGCAAACATGAAACAGAGGCTAAAACGCGAAGGCCCTGCGGGGAAGATCGGCTGCAGGTTTTATTGCCGGATAAGGCCTGCGCCACGGCAGCGGCCGATGGCCGCGCTGAACACCCCTCTGTCGCCCCCCGCCCCCTTCCCGCATCTGGCGGTCTGCGACATCACCCCTGAATCGCACCTGAATCGGACCTGAGGCGCGGGGGCCAGGCGCACACGGGCCAGGCGGGCCGCCTGAGGCCTACTGGCGCGACCAGTCCGGCTGGCGCTTCTCGAGGAAGGCTGCAAGACCTTCGCGGCCCTGAACGCTGACGCGCCGGTGCGCCAGCCGGCGCGCCGTCATCCGCGCAAGGCCCGCATCAATCACTTCACCGGTCACATCCGCCACCAGCGCCTTGCTGTCGGCAATCGCCGCGGGCGAGCCGGCATAGACAAGATCGGCATAGTGCTCGACCAGCTTTTCCATGGCCATCTCATCCTCCACCACGTGATGAATGAGACCCAGCCGTGCGGCCACATCCGCCTCGAAGCGCTCAGCGGTAACGAACAGCGTGCGCGCCCAGCGCGGACCCATGGCGTTGACAATGTAGGGCGAGATGGTCGCCGGGATGATACCCAGCCTTACCTCGGAGAACGCAAAGACCGTACCCTTTCTGGCGATGGCGATATCGCATGCAGCCGCAAGGCCGCAGGCCCCCGCCATGACCGCCCCGTGCAGAAGGGCGATTGTCACCTGCGGCAGCTCGAACAGGCCTCGCAGCATCTCGGCCATTGCGAGGGCGTCTTCCTCGTTTTCCTTCTCCGAGTAGTGCGCTGCGGCCTTCATCCATTCCAGATCTGCGCCGGCTGAGAAGACCGGCCCGGCGCCACGTATCAGGAGGATCCGGCAGGCCGGGTTTTTTGCAAGCATGTCGAAGGCGTCGGAGAGTTCGCTGATCACCTCGGCGTTGAAGGCGTTGCGCCTGGCGGGCCTGTTGAGGGTCAGTACGGCCGTGCCTTCCGGGGAGACATCCAGCAGAATGTGTTCATAGGCCATGACCGAACTCCTTTATCCAGCCTCCGGGCGGGAGGGTCGCTTCGTTAGCGCAGGACCAGCCTCGCGCGGTCAGCCTGATCCCTGTTTGACCTCTGTCACATCCCGGCCGGGACTGAGGACCGCCTCAAGGGCCGACCGGCGTCCGCCAGCCATCATGTGCCGCGTCACGCGTTCGAAATGGAGGATGAATTCGCCGATACGCTCCCTCTCGGGCGGCCTCAGCGCCCGCCCGAGGAGCCCCTCTTCCTGTTCGCAGCGCCAGCTGTGCACGATCCCGAAATCGGGCGCGCGAAGATAGAGGATGGCGTCAAAGCGGGCGAACAGGGAGGCGTAATCGTCCGCCAGACAGCGATTGACGGCGCTGCGCCAGAGGCCGGCCTCATCGCGTTCAGCCTCGAGGCGGTTGACGGGTCTGAGCAGCGCGTCGGGCGCCTGAGGGGTCGCCCCCAGGCACCATCCATCCACAAGGATAAGATCCGGCGCGCCGTCCATGACCGGCCAGTCGCAGCGCGCAAGCGGCTGGTCGCTGAGCTTATCAAAAGCCGGCAGCGGCGTGGGCTCACCCGCGCCTGCGCGACTGAGCGCATCCAGACAGCTCCCCATGAGGCCAAGGTCATGTGTACCGGGCGGACCGCGCGTGGCGAACAGGGGATGCACGGTGCGCGCCAGACGACCGCGTGCAGCCTGATCCAGGTAGACATCATCCAGAGACAGGCAGGCGATGTTGCGATGCAGGGACGCGTACGTCCGCACCAGCGTGGTCTTGCCTGAACCCTGCGGTCCGGCGACGCCAACGAGCGGTATCCGGCCGGCCGCCCTGCGGCGCGCCAGGGCGATCACCTCCTCGAGGGCGGCAAGAGCGGCGTGCCTCATCACATGCGCTACATCCTGAAGACGCCAAAACCTGCTTCGCGGTCGCTGGCGCGTCCATGAGGCGCATTCAGGGCCGCCGACAGCGCCAGCGACAGAACGCGGCGCGTATCGGCCGGGGCGATGACGCCGTCATCCCACAGCCGTGCGGTCGAGAAGTAGGGAGAGCCCTCGCGCTCATAGAGTTCGCGGATAGGGGCCTTGAAGCGCACCTCTTCCTCGGGCGGCCATGTCTGGCCTCTGGCCTCCATCGCGTCACGCTTGACGGTCGCCAGCACGCTGGCCGCCTGCTCGCCGCCCATCACCGATATGCGCGCATTCGGCCACATGAAGAGGAAGCGGGGCGAATAGGCCCGTCCGCACATGCCATAATTGCCGGCCCCGTAGCTTCCGCCGATCACAACAGTGAACTTGGGCACGCGCGCGGTCGCAACCGCCGTCACCATCTTGGCCCCGTCCTTGGCGATGCCGCCGGCCTCATAGCGCGAGCCGACCATGAAGCCGGTGATGTTCTGGACGAAGATCAGGGGAATTCCGCGCTGATCGCAGAGCTGGATGAAGTGGGCGGCCTTCTGGGCGCTTTCAGAAAAGAGGATGCCGTTATTGGCGAGTATCCCGACCGGGAAGCCGTTCAGCCGGGCAAAACCCGTCACCAGCGTCTCCCCGTAGAGTTTCTTGAATTCGTCAAACTCCGAGCCATCGACAAGCCGGGCGATCACTTCGCGTACATCATAGGACTCGCGCACGTCCTGGGGCACGACGCCGTTGATCTCAATGGGATCGAAGGCTGGATCGCACGGCGTCAGCATATCAAGGGCGATGCGCTTGGGACGGTTGAAGTTCCTGACAATGTCCCGGATCATCTGCAGGGCGTGAGCGTCGCTGGCGGCATAGTGATCCGCCACTCCTGAGCGCCGCGCATGCACGTCCGCGCCGCCGAGGTCCTCTGCAGAAATAATCTCGCCGGTAGCCGCCTTGACCAGCGGCGGGCCGCCCAGAAAGATCGTTCCCTGTCTGCGGACGATCACCGTTTCATCAGACATGGCGGGTACATAGGCGCCACCGGCCGTACATGAACCCATCACGGCGGCGACCTGCGGGATGCCGCGGGCGCTCATGTGGGCCTGGTTATAGAAGATACGTCCGAAATGCTCCCGGTCAGGAAAGACCTCACTCTGATGCGGCAGGTTGGCCCCGCCGGAGTCAACGAGGTAGATGCAGGGCAGACAGTTCTCCAGCGCCACTTCCTGGGCGCGCAGATGCTTCTTCACCGTGATGGGGAAATAGGCCCCGCCCTTCACCGTGGCGTCATTGCAGATGATGACGCACTCCCGTCCAGCGACGCGACCGATCGCCGTTATGAGACCGGCGGCGGGGGCCTCACCGTCATACATGCCTTCAGCGGCGAGGGGGGAGAGCTCCAGAAGGGGCGAGGCAGGATCGATCAGCTGCTCGACGCGCTCGCGCGGCAGGAGCTTGCCGCGGCCTGCATGACGGGTGCGGGCGCTCTCAGGTCCGCCGAGCGCCGCCCGGGCGGTCTTCTCCTGCAGCTCCTCAAGCAGGCGCTGCATCGCGCCGGCATTGGCCCTGAAGCGTTCGGAGGCCGGATTTAGCTGAGAACCAAGGCGCGCCATATCATCCTACATGCTGAAGCGATTCCGGGCATTAAGGTCACCTGGGGGTGGTGTGGCAAGCCACTGGACGGCAGTTGTGTTTTTCTCCAACCTTTCCTTCAAGGTTGGCGTGTAAACGTCATCCGGACGGCTTGCTGAAGGTACGCCGGCGGGGCGGCGGGTGGCCCCATCCTGCGGGCTGTCCGCACAGGAGATACCGCACAGGAGATACCGGACAGGAGATACCGGACAGGAGATACCGGACAGGAGATACCGGACAGGAGATACCGGACAGGAGATACCGGACAGGCGATGCCGCAAAAGGCATGACCTCCGGCCGGGCCGGGCAGGCAGACCCTGACGTGC
>Ga0169931_10002448_pt1 | contig 30296 bp, 15 predicted proteins | sample Kivu_15m_20L_FD_129675 | JGI IMG/M metagenome (GOLD analysis project Ga0169931, IMG submission 129675) | Freshwater microbial communities from Lake Kivu, Western Province, Rwanda to study Microbial Dark Matter (Phase II) - Kivu_15m_20L... | ecosystem: Environmental > Aquatic > Freshwater > Lake...
ATTCGAAAATGGAAAATCAGTCGCAAGATTCAACTTGGCAACCACAAAATCCTACCGCAAAAACGATGGACAGTACAAAAACATCACCGAATACCACCGAATGTTCGCATGGGGAAATCTCGCTGAATTCATTGAGCAATACGGCGAAAAAGGGAAGAAAATTGCAGTTCACGGAAGACTTGTCAACCGAACCTACGTCAATCCTTTGGGTGAAAAACGCAACTTAACGGAAGTGGAAATCAAACAAATCATTGGATTGTAAAATCAACCAAACAACAACTGACAAAAAAAAGGCGGATTCGTTGGAGTCCGTCTTTTTTCAAATAATACCAAATGTACCGTAGATTGTCGTACGTAAAATAACCTATGGTATAATACCTCCGCCGCGGTGGAATGACATTCAGCTATTTTCTAATCCGCTGCGGCGGAGACATTTTATGTCATCGTCGGTATAAGATCTGACAAATTAGAATTCATTGAGGATACCAAAACACTTCATACTTTGTTGTTCGACGTGGAAAAAAAAGTAAATGACCCGAAATTAATTGCGGAGAGTGAGGAGTATTCCATGAACCCATTTTTAGGGGAGGCTTAAAGTTCGAAAAGCTAATTGCTATCGCAATTTTGACTTTTTTATTCTCAAAAAAAAAAGCCAGTCTTTCGACCAGCTTTTCGTTCTTTGCGGAGAGTGAGGATTATTCCATGAACCCATTTTTAGGGGAGGCTTAAAGTTCGAAAAGCTAATTGCTATCGCAATTTTGACTTTTTTATTCTCAAAAAAAAAGCCAGTCTTTCGACCAGCTTTTCGTTCTTTGCGGAGAGTGAGGGATTCGAACCCCCGGAACCTCGCGGTTCAACGGTTTTCAAGACCGCCGCAATCGACCACTCTGCCAACTCTCCGCGACAAAAGTAGTAATAGTCGGCATTTAGACAAGTGAAACTCAAAAAAAAAATTGAACTGTATATGACCTAAACAATATCGTTATCAAATTAACAGGCTGATTTAAAAAAGTTTAATCCTTCTCAAATTGAATAAAAAAAATTCTTCAAACACCCAATATTGATCAAAAAAATGAACAATTCCGTCATATTCAAACGTGAATTAGTCTGAAATGTGATTGTAAAAACGGACATCCAATTTCATAAACCCACCTTATTGATAAGATGAATTAATTGTGACACAAAAAATCTTGCCGAATAGATTACTGCTAAAATTCACTGTTTACAGTTTTTAGTCTTTCCTAACGAAATTTATCACAATCCATAAAAGACAATAATCGCTTATCAAGAATCAATTTGCCTTTTTCTGTTGGCATCTATTTAAATAGACTTGAAAATTGTGAAATATGTCAGTGAAGTTGAACTAGGATATAAAAAGTTTTAGGTTGAAAATCCGGAACTCATTGATATGATTGAAATGCTAACTGGAAAAATTCAAAAAATGAAATTCAGTAACAACCCTTTACAAAATAAATTGAGATTACTGTAAAAAATTTTTCGAATAAATGAATCCTTTATTGGATTTAGCTTTGAGCGTTTTTGGAGCTTGATTTGGAGCTTCTTTTGGACAGCTTTCTTTACTCAAAACTTGCACAATTCAAAAATTATTACTAATATTGCACCATGATTAATTCATTAGTGTTTTATTTCATTCAATTATCATTATACACTAATGTTATATCTATTCATAATCAAAGCTTTATAGTCTTCTAATCACGCTAGGGTTTTACCCTTGGCGCTCCGCTTTTTGTTAACTTTTAATTTTTATTATTTATGACCAAAAACTGTCGTATGGAATTATTATGGATTGAAGCAAGAAAAATTGCTAAAATGACTATAAAGTCTGTCATCAAAAATATTGACCGTGATACACTGGAAGATATGGTGCAAATTGCGGTAATTAAAGCCTATGAAAAGTACGATATGTTTGACGATAAAAAGTCAAGCTTCAAAGTTTGGGTGTCATTTTTAGCAAAAAATACGGCAATTGATTATTTGAGGAAAAATAAGATGTGGTTGGGTAAAGCTGAGTGGGATGAAAATTTTTATATCTATGAAAATGAATGCTATATGGATATTGAACTGCTCGAAATTAAAGCAAATGAAGCTTATTTATCACTTCGTGAAAACGAAAGAAAATTAATTGAATTACGTTATTTGGAGGATCTTTCCTACAACGAAATTGAACAAATCACGGGTGTTAAAGCCAATAGTTTAGCAACCTACACCATGCGTGCGCGTCGTTCACTTCAATCTGAATTTAAACGTCTTTACGCTCATTCTGCGGCTTGAAATAAATGTTTTAATTAATTGAAAAATGATATTTTAATTTAAATACTTCATTTTATTATTTTATTAATTGGCCGAATTTCAATTCGACCTTGCGTGTCCATTAACAATTTTATTTGGTCGAAATAAATTTCGACCCTACTATTCACTTTTAACTATTAACTATAATCTGTATGTTCTCTCTTGATCAAATCGAACGCGTTTATTGCGAACTAAAAACAAACCCTTTTGAAAATAATTTTTCGCCAGAAATCGAAAATGATTTGAAGGGTGCTATGGACTATTTTAATCTTTCCCGCGAGGAAACTATTTTTATCATCATTATTTTTTGTCTTCAACTTATTGAGGAACAAATAGACCTTAAAGAAATTAGAAGGACTCTAAAAATCAACGAGTTTCAATTTGTAAAACACCGCAAACACCTTGATAATTTGGTGGCTAAAGGTATCATTGAAAAACGTTATAGAAATAGCCACATGCGTAGAAATGGCAGGTTTGAATTGCGACTTGTTGCCCACCTCTATGAGTCCATTCTTGGTGAAAAACCCTTTCCATCCAATCCTTTTCAAGTCCTAAATTCTGAGGTGGAATGGTTGGAAGCGGTTAATGATTTCTTGGACAATGATCTTGACTTTTTGGATATTGATGACATTTCGGAAGAATACGACCGGCTTTGTCAACGTTTTGAAAAAGGTGAATTTCAGGCGTTTATGCGTAAGAATCAGTTGTCCATTCAGCACATTTTGATTCTTATTCATGTCACATGGCAAAACTACCTCGGTGAGTCGTACATCAATATTGAAGATTTAGTGGGAAGATTGTACGAAACTCGTGTGAAGCGAATGGCAGAGTTAAGAATTATCAAAGAGGAAAATCATCCTTTGTTCAAAAAGGATTTTTTGGAAGGGAAACCGGGAAGGTTTGCGGAAAGTGTTGAAGTGCGCATTTCTGAAAAATTGAGAAAGGAACTGAAAGCGTTTGGGATAAAAATCGAACAACGTCAAAAGAAGGACACAACGTCTTTACAACACGATAAAATTGTTGAAAAACAACTGTATTTCACCGATAAACTCCACGAACAAATTTCCAAACTGGAGGATATTCTTAAGGAGGAAAACTACCAAAAAGTAAAAAATAGAATGCAGGAAAAAGGCATGCAAGCTGGTATTACTGCTATGTTTTTTGGTGCGCCGGGAACGGGTAAAACGGAATGTGTATTACAATTTGCTAAGAAATTTAAGCGCAATGTGATACATGTGGACATAAGTGAAACAAAATCTATGTGGTTTGGACAAAGTGAAAAACTCATCAAACGCATTTTTTCACAGTACAAAGAACAACTCCTTGACAGTGAGCATGCACCCATTCTTCTACTCAACGAGGCAGACGCCATTTTGGGTAAACGCAAGCAAAACGGACAATCCGGTACGGACAACACAGAAAACGCCATGCAAAACATTCTTTTGGAAGAGTTGGAAAAATTTGAAGGTATTTTAATTGCCACCACCAATCTTGCCGTGAACCTGGACAGTGCTTTCGATCGACGTTTTCTTTTCAAAGTAAAATTCGAAACGCCTACCGCCGAGCAACGTCTCAAAATCTGGCAAATCAAACTTCCCAACTACGACCCACAAGCGCTGGAACAAGCTGCCATCGACTTTGAACTCTCAGGAGGACAAATTCAAAATGTGGTGAAGAAACTGGAAATTGACTACATCCTCAACGGCACCTATCCCGATTCCAAAGCCTTCTTAACCCTCTGCAGCGACGAGTTGGCTTTGCAGAAAAAGACGAGAGGGGTGATTGGATTTTAGATATTAAACTAGTTAACAATTTTAAAAATAGATAGTTATGAGCAACAACAGACATGGATTAAAATTTTACCAAGTATTTAAATTTGGTGATGTTATTGGGGTTAATCAGTTAACCTTTGGAGAAGTTATCGGAACAAACATAGTTTCCGTTTTTGTTATATTTGCTATAATCGCATTAACTGGGACTTTCTTCCCTTTATTATGTTTACTATTACATTCAATGACTTGTCTGGCTGATTTTAGCACAGAAAGGTTCAAAAATAGAATCACGATAACACTACTTAGTTTTGTTGGTTATATCTATTTTATAATCGATTATTATTATGCATTTTTTGGTTCCAATATGATTCATTATGTGTTTGGTCCAGAAGCCCTGGAAAAGGTGGTTTATTATAACACTTGGGCATTTGTTATTAACCTAATATTATTATTTGGCGGAAATAAGTTTTTGGAATATGCTGGTGGGTTTATTTTAAATCTTGCCATATTCGTATTCTTTAGTTATCAACTACATAATATTGGTCAACCATTGATTAAAGGCGTTGCAAATCTTATATTTGATGAATATAAACCAAACATTGTTAAAGATTCACCTGAAGAAACTTATAATTATTCAGAAGAAGAAAGTTACGAAGAAAAATATTGAAACTTGAAGAAAAAAACGGTTTTGAATTGTCCCAATATTCCAATAAACTGTAATTTAAACCCGAATCAACCTTTATTTATTGAATTAACTAACCATGAAACACTCTCCCCACAAGGCTTTTGCTGAATATTTCGGTAAAGATGATTTAAAGCCGTATTTGTTTGCGCTTTCAAAAAAAATGGAAAATGGAAACCTTTGCATAAATACAAACGAACTCCCAAACTACCCCGAATTTTGGTCAGATTTTGAGGGAACCATTCCAAGTTGTGTCAAGTTTGATGTCAATTGGCCACTTGTAGGTAATTCGGCTAATCCAAATCAACCTTTTGTTTTTCACGACGATTTCTTGTACACAGGTCGAAGTTTTTTCTACGAAACAAAAATTATTGATAGGATTAAGGATTTGTCGGTTGTGGATGAAAACACATTAGAGAGTAGAAGAAATCACCTTATTGAAAACATAGATTTTTTGCGTGCATTCCACCAAAACAATCAGCAAACCGATTGGCAATTTGTGGCGGCAATTGTTGGTTATATGAACAATTTGACCATTGTAACCGGTGGTCCAGGAACTGGAAAAACAACCACAGTTGCTAAAATTTTGGCAACAATAAACACCCTAGAACCAAACTTCAAATTGGCTTTAGCTGCACCAACAGGGAAGGCTGGAACACGAATGAAAGAATCGTTGCTCAACACCGTAAATGATTCGCGTAATACTCATTTGAATCTAAAAGAATTAGTTGAAAAAGTTGAACCAAAAACCATACATTCACTTTTAGGAAGCAAAGGACAAGAATCCACTTTTTTCAAGCACAACGAGGAAAATCCATTGGACGCCGATGTCATTGTAATTGATGAGTCGTCTATGATCGGAGCCGCTTTGTTTGCGAAACTTTTAATGGCTGTTGATAATGGAAAAAGAATTATTTTTCTTGGTGATCCAAATCAATTAGCCTCAGTTGAAAGTGGAAGTTTATTTGGCGATTTATGTCGTGTAGCAAAGGAAAATGAAAATAAGTTCAATGCTTCCGATTTTGATTTGTTAAAACATTTACTTCCTGAGTCTTATCCACTCGATGAAAATGCGAAATTGACTACGCCAACAAGTGTTTTAGACGGAAAAGTGGTGCGTTTAACCAAGACGTACCGCTATGATGAAGGTTCACAAATAGATTTGTTTACAAGAGCTGTTATCGACGGAAAAGCAGATGAGTTAAGTGGAATTTTGGATATGGGAAGCGATTCACTACGACTGGATGAAACATACGATGATAAACTTTTTCAAGAATTTGTGATGGCTTATTCGGCTTACATAGATGAAAAGGATATTGCTGAGGCCTTGAAAAAACTAAACGATTTACGTGTACTTTGTTCCGTAAGAGAGGGAGAGCAAGGGATTTATGCCATCAATCGGAAAATTGAAAATGCGCTTAAAAAAGCGGGGAAACTAGAAGTGCGTGAAGGGTTTTATCACAACCAACCTATTATGGTAACTAAAAACACACCTTCAATTGGTTTGATGAACGGAGATGTAGGCATTGTTAGAAAAGACAAAAATGGTCAGTTACGCGCTTATTTCCCAACTACAAAAACACAAACTGACCCAAACCTTCCACAAGGAATATTGGTCATAAATCCAGTTTTGATAAACGATTGGGAAACCGTTTTTGCCATGACGATTCACAAGAGTCAAGGTTCTGAATTTGATGCAGTTTTGGTGCTTTTGCCCAATCAGACTACAAGTCGTTTGCTCACACGGGAGTTACTTTACACCGCTATAACTCGCGCAAAAAAACACGCTTTTATTCAGGCAAATTTAGAATTGTTAAAAGTGGCAACATCCCAACAAGTTCAACGCGTTTCTGGAATTAATCACCGAATTAAATCTTAAAGTTATGGCAATCAATACTTATTTTGGAAACGATCTTCCGCACTTAGCGAATCAACTTGCAAAAGATTTACGTAGTCAAAACCAGATTTTCTCTAAAAATTTTTTGGTGACTGGTCATCAAAGTACCAATGATTTCTTAGTTGAAGCAATCGCGCAAACCAATGGAATTGCTGCAAATCTTGCTTTTGTGCGTCCGTTGGAGTTGGTTGAAATCATCTACAAAGTACTTGAACTTACTTCTTCTCAAAATTTACTGAAACCGCATCAATTGGTTTGGGTTCTTGAAAGAGAAATAGCCTTGGCTTGTGATGCCAATCTAAAACCCTTTGAAACCATCAAAAAATACATCGACAATGATGCTCAAAAACGATTCACATTAGCGGAACAAATTATCGGTCTCTTTCAATCCTATCAGGAAGATTCACCAGAAATAATTACGGCTTGGAACAATAATACTGTTTATGAACGTGCTGATATTCAAATAGAAGACGAAGCTTGGCAGCGCTATCTGTGGACCCAATTAAAATCAGCTACAACTCACGACTTCTCCGATTTGACAACAGTTTATGAACGAATTAAAGTCGCTTTGTACCAACCGGAAAAACGTGATTTATTGAAAGAAAAAATTCCTTTTGTTGCCTTATTCGGTTACCTGCCATACACACCCGAATTACTCGATTTGTTGGTCATTTTAGGTCAACATATCAGTATTTCCATTTATTACCAACATTTTGAAGCGGGTTCAAACAGTCGCTTTTTGGAAAATTTCGGGAGTTTGGCAAAAAGGCATATTGAATTGCTCCAAAGATTTGCTCCCCAACGACTTGATGTTCAAAAAGACACAAATAATTCTTCCGTTTTAGCTGTTTTTCAAGAGCATGTTAAAAATCCAGATTCAATAAATACCAAAATAAATCTCGACGATTCCATTTCAATAAGCAGCTCTTACACCATCTCCCGTGAGGTGGAAGCTTTGTATCATTACCTCATTCAACAATTCGAAAAGAATCCGAGTTTAATGAAGCGTGATGTCTGTGTAATTGCACCGAATGTAGAAGCTTATGCACCTGCTATCGAAGCATTTTTTACCAAGTCTGCTTTACCTTTGGATTACACACTTTATGATACAAGCCATAAAATTCAAACTTCTCCTTACGCTGCTATCGAAGCCCTTTTTAAGTTTGAAGAAGATAGTTTCACTTCTAAAAAAATACTGAGTTTACTGGAGTTTCAGTATATCCGAGATGTTTTTGGATTTGAAGAAGACTTGAATGACTTGATGAAAGCAGTTGCTCTTGCAAATATTCATCTAGGTTTTGAAGGTGAAGTTGAAAATGACACCGAATTTATGTCCTGGAAATACGGCTTGAAGCGCTTGATTTTTGGTGCATGTTTACCTCCTTTTCAGGATAAAATTCACTTAGCGGATGCTACATTCGTTCCTGTTGATGAATTTGAAGAGAAAAGTGTTTTTCAATTGGTGCAACTTCAATCCTTTGTTGAAAAATTGAATTCTTGGATTATTGAACGCAAGAAACCGAGAACCATCCTTGAGTGGGTGCAATTCACAGAAAACGAAACAGTTAACGTTTTTATTGATTTTAAAACCTTTGAATTCAATCGCTTACAACGTATTTTAGGTGATTTAGCAAAGGTGGGCGAACTGCATACAGAATCAGTTTCATTTTACACGTTTAGGTATTATTTACTGCAACATTTAGCTGGATTAGACGGCGGTGAAAGAAAAGGTTATGGCGGAATAAAATTCATTGCTCCAAGTGCTTATCTGTCGAGTCCTGTGAAGTTATTTGCCTTTTTGGGAATGAATGGTAAAGACTTTCCGAGATTGTTAAAACACTTGAGTTTTGATCTGAGTTTACCCAATCGAATTACGAAAACGGAAATGGATAAAAACTTGTTTTTGAACATCTTACTTTCCACAAAGAACAAGGTTTATTTCAGTTATATCGGGAGAGATGTAAAGGATAATTCAGTGATTCCAGCAAGTACCGTAATCGAGGACTTAATCAGTGAATTGAACTTAGTTGTAAAAGATTTTGATGCCAAAAAATTCATTGTAAATCATCCATTACACGCTTTTAACAGCAAATACAATCAAACCGATTTTCCGCACTTGATTCAATTTGAAAGCAAGGATAAAAAGGCAAGTATTCTTCCGAAAATGTATTTACCCAAAGCATCCGATCCATTTGTTTGGGAAGTAAAAGATGGAAAGAAAGTGATTGATTTGCATACGCTAAAGAAATTTTTGGAAGACCCAGCGCAACATTATTTCAATAAAGTTTTAGGTGTTTACAACAACGAAGTTGGTGTTGATGTCAGTGAAGAAGAACTTTTTTCACTTGACGAACTTCAATCTTGGAAAGTTAAAAACGCCTTGCTTTCAGCTCAATATCAAGGAATAGAGAAAGAAGAAGTTTACGAAAAATTGAAGATAACAGGTCAGATTCCACTCGCTAATGTCGGTGTTGAAACTTTTAATTCGAACCTTAACGAGATGACAGGAATGTTTGAAAATGAAACTTTCCAAGAATTATTAAATCAAGAAATGAAAGAGGTAGAGACCGTTGAAATTATTGTGGGTGACTTTATTCTGCGAGGAAAAACAGAAGGAATTTATGATAATCGCTACACGTTTATTAGCGCCTCCAAAAACATAACGAAGCATCAAATGAGGGCTGTACTGCAATTTTATTTCACTTGTTTATCGAATAGTGCAGTAAAGGAAATGTTCTACCTCACTCCCGATTTAGCACATGGAAAATTGGTTCCACGACCAAACAATAAGGAAATGGAAGACATATTGGAATTGTGTTGTAATTTATTGGTTAATGGAACCGAACAACCGCTTAATTTCCTAATTAAATACTTTGATGACAGTGAGCTCCAAGTAGATGTTGAAGAATTTAAAATTGAAACAGCCAAGAAAGTTATTGGACCTTTGGATAAATACCATCCTTCTAATTTTTTCAAAAAAGTCAATGAAAATCAACCATTTACTTTAGAAAAAAATGTCGATTCTTTTACTGAAATAGCATTAATCGTTCGTCAAATAATCTCTCCTCTAAAAAACTAAAAAAATGCCAAATAAAACCCAGCCTTTTGATTTATTGAGACAAGAATTATCAGGGAAAAACATCATTGAAGCTAGTGCAGGAACGGGAAAAACCTATTCACTTGCCGTTTTAGTGCTGCGTTTAGTTTTGGAAAAAGGAATTCCTATCGAGCAAATTTTGTTGGTAACATTTACAGAGGCAGCAGCAGCAGAATTAAAAGACCGAACGGTGAAATTTCTACGAATGGCCTTGCATGAAACGCAAACTGTTGGAGCATCAGGAGACAGTACCATTCAACAAATTGTTACCGCTTGCCAACTAAATAGAACAGAGAAAAAAACACGTATTCAAAAAGCACTTTTGGACATTGACAAAGCAACCATGAGCACTATTCACAGCTTTTGTCAACGTACCTTGAATGAATTTGCATTTGAAACTGGACAAGTTTTTGGAAAGGAATTAGTGCCTGACGTAAGCGATCTTGTTAACCAGGCTGTAAATGACTTTTGGCGAACCACTATTACCACAAGTGACCTCAATTTTTGGAGGAGTTTAGGTCTCTTCAAAAAAACAATCTGGCAACAAGCGGTTATGGAGCGCCTGAACGGGAAAGATTTTTATGAGCCTTTCCTTGAAATTGAAAATCAATCCGAACTTGAAGAATATCAACGTGAAAAGCGCAACGAAATAATTGCTGATTTCAATAGTCGATTACATTACTTTGAATCCACTGTTGCTAACTATGTTAAACGTGGATATCCGAGAAAGCCAGCTTCGGAGATTGTTCGTTCAGGCGAACTTATATTTGATTATTTTTCAGGAAGTTCAGTGAGATTCGATTTCAATGACTTATTCACGGATGACGTTAAAAAAGTCAAAGATCTTAAACATATAAATCGCCACGTTGCCCATTATCAACTACAAAAAATCACTTCCGAAATTCTAAAAACCATTCGTTTCAAGTTACAAGAACGAAATGCGCTAACCTACAACGATATCATTGACGCACTTTATCAAAAAAACGAGGAAAAACGGCTTCAAGAATTGATGCAACAGAAATATAAAGCTGTTTTTGTGGATGAATTTCAAGACACCGACCCAAAACAATACGCCATTTTCAAATCCTTTTTCCAAGATAATGAGGAGACAATATTGTTTTTTATTGGCGATCCAAAACAATCCATTTACGGCTGGCGACAAGCAGACATCGCGACTTATCAATTGGCGAAAAACAGTCAGAATATGACTTGCTTGGAAATGAATGTCAACTACCGTTCAACCAAAGAGTTTATTGATGCCTCGAATCAATTTTTTAGCAACGTTCCAAATTCAAACTTAAACTACATTCGTGTCGAAGCGAAAAACAGAGACGATAAAGGTCTTCATACAAAAAACAATGAACTTGTTCCAGCTTTACACATCCAAAAAGACGTTGCGGATATTGAATTGAATCTTACAAACACCTTAAAACTACTTTTTTCGGAAACTTACTTGCTCAATGGCTCACCCGTTAAACCTTCCAATATCGCTGTGTTGGTCAGAACGGGTGATGAAGGGCACTCTGTAAAAAAAATATTTCAAAACCTAGGAATTCCTTCCGTTTTGCAAATGGATACCAATGTTTTTACGTCCGCAGAAGCAGAAGAACTCAAAATGTTACTAAAAGCAGTAATGCACATCACCAAAAGCAATACAAATCAAGTTTTACTTACGAAATTGGTCGGCTTAACTTTGGAGGAACTCGAAAAAGTGGACGATGATGTGGTGCTTCCTTTCTTTTACGAATTGCGAAGTACATTGGAGAAAGATGGAATTTTTGTAATGGTGAAACAATTCATGCAAGGCTTTGATTTGATTGAAAAATGGAAAAATAACACCACTTTCGGACATCAAAAGTTGGCCAATTGGCAGCAATTAGTGAACGTTCTACAAGAAAAAACACAACAAGACAACTTAACACCATCAGAACTACTTCGCTTTCTCATTCAAGCACAAAAAGAAGATGCAAAAGAGGTGTTCGCGCAAGGAATTGAAAGTGACGAAGATGCGGCGAAAATTATGACCATCCACAAAAGCAAAGGCTTGGAATTTGATATTGTTTTAGTTCCTTATTTGAATTTAGATAGTCGAGAAAAAGTAAAGGGAAATAGAATTTTTAGTTCTTTCCGACATAATGGGAAGTACTATGTTTCATTGAAAGGTTTGTCGAGTGACGCGAAAATCGCCCACGAACAACAAAACCAAGATGAAAACGAACGCATTTTGTATGTGGCTTTAACTCGTGCAAAGTACAACGCCTTCGTGTTCTCCAAGTCAAACGCGTTTTTGCTAGAACCTTACCTAAAAAACCTTCAAGACGCACACAACGAAAACATTGCATTTGCAGACCAAAGCGATGTTGACAGTTGGGCTGTTTTTAAAATCCACTTGCCAATTGAAAACGAGTCAACCAAAATAGAACGTAATTTTCCAGACCTCAATTTCGATGATAAATTTTTCAAAAAACTGAGTTATTCCTTTTTGGCGGGTTCCCATCAATCCCACGAAAAACCGAACGCGCAAAGCTATGAAGACAACAGTTATGAACAATTCGTTTTCAAGACATTACCCAAAGGAATGCACATCGGAAATTTGTTGCACAATATATTTGAGTTCATTGACTTTACCGATTCTTCATCTTGGGAGCAGCAAATCGAACGTTCAGTGCGCCAGTTCACACCGGGAAAAACGCAAGATGTCGCTTTCACGCAAAGTTTACTGCAATTGGTTGAACATACTGTTAACGCTCACCTCGAATTAAACGGACAAAATTTTCAACTCAGCCAAATTGCCCGAAAACAACGGGTTAACGAACTCGAATTCAATTTTCCTGTGAACGATTTCATTGATTATTCGGGTCTATATCATTTCTTCGACGAGGATACTTCTCGCACGCTTCGTATAGCTGGAAGTCAGGTAAAAGGCATGATGAACGGATTGATTGACATGGTTTTTGAACACAAGGGCAAATACTACATCCTCGACTGGAAATCCAATTTTTTAGGAGATTCTATCGCTGACTATAATCAAGCTGGAGTTGAACTGGCCATGAACGAAAGCAACTACCATTTGCAATACTTGATCTATGCCTTAGCCCTTGAAAAATTCCTAAAATCAAAAATACCAAACTTCAACTTCGAACAACAGTTTGGTGGGGTGATTTATCTGTTCCTTAGAGGTACTCGTTCCAATGAAAATTCTGGAGTTTATACACAAGTGGTTACATTACAAGAGATTAGAGAATTGGAAAGGGTATTGGGTGGTTAATGTGCTAATGTTTTAATACCTCCGCCGCGGAATGACATTCAGCTATTTTCTAATCCAGCGCTACGGAGACATTTTATGTCATCGTCGGTATTAAAGATCAAACTCCAACAAACTGAATTCAATTATCATCAACTCCTGACAAATATTTTCTTACTGCATAATGGCCCAAATAGATAAGTGGGGTTAAACTTAACGCAATGAGCAATTTGAGAATATAATTTGTTGGTGCAATTGTCATGAAATCCGAAAATTTCAGCGAACCAGGTAAAACAAAACCGATGTATAATACAATATAAGAATCGATAAGTTGTGACAGTGCAGTACTTCCCGTAGCTCTAAGCCAAATCAATTTATTTCCTGTTCGATTTTTTATAGCGTCAAATACGAAAGCATCAAGTAATTGAGAGACCAAAAATGCCACGATGCTACCGACAATTACCATTTGAGCTTGTCCAAAAACCAAATTATAACTTTCATTAGTTGCCAAATTTGACCCGGGAATTTCTACGGCAGGAAGTGCAATTGACATACTGACAATAATAAAACAATAAGCAATCAAACCGGCTGTTATCCATGAAACGCGTTTAACCACTTGAAAACCAAAAAATTCATTTAGCAAATCAGTCAAAATGAATACAATTGGCCAAGGTAAAATCCCAACAATTGTAGTGAATGGTCCGAAGGAAAAACCAGCTACGTTGAACGAAATTGGCACTTCTATAAGTTTGTTGCTTATTAATTCCGCGGTTATTGCATTAGTGATAAATAAACCGACTAAAACCACAAAAAGCCAAAGTCTTCGTCCGTTTAAGGTTGCTGTATTCATAGAGTGTCAACAATTTTTTTAGGATATAGTTTTCTATTCATAAGGTTCTGAGTGAAAAAGGAACTCCTGTTTGTCAATCAACCAACTCAAAACTCAACATCACACTTAGGTAGAAGTTTTTTCAATTTCGTTTTTTCAGTCGTACTCATTTCAACTTCAGAAAGAAAAAGATTTTCGAGTTTGCTTAATTTTTGGATTGTTTCGGGAATAGTTTTGAATTTGTTGCCGTCCAAAACTAAAGATTCCAAATTTGATAATTTTCCAATCGATTGTGGGATGCTAACAATTTTATTTTCTGCCAGTTCTAATGTGTTAAGTTTCTCCAAATTTCCAATAGATTCCGGAAGAATAGTTATTTGATTTTCGTTCAAGTAGAGCTCTTCTAAATTTTTAAGATCAAAAATGGAAGTGGGGATTTTAGTGAATTTGTTTTCGTCAAGTCCCAAATAAATGAGTTTTGTCAATTGACTTAAACAAGGAGGAAGATCTGAAAGTTGATTACCGTCCAATCCCAATTCTTCCAGTTGTGTCAATTTACAAATGGAATTTGGTAAACTTTTCAATTGATTTGACTCCAATACAAGTACCTTTAGATTGACAAGATTTCCAATCGATTTGGGAAGCTCATCTAAATTTTGATTGGACAAATCCAACGAAATGATTTTTTCAGGATTATTAAACGCATAAACCAAAGACTTACAAGATTCTTCACTTTGCGAAAAGAAAAATACGGGAATGAAAAGGAACTTAAAAAATAGAACGAGATGCTTCATTCCCGAATTAATTCTTTAGTTTTTGATGTATTGAAACAACCATTCATACAATTCGTCAGTTCGAAAAACGCGTTCCAAGTCACCGTGATCCGCTCCAGGAACAACTGTAAATTTTAAGTTTTTTCCGCCGTTGCAACGTTTTATTGCACTCACCATTTTCTGTGATTCTGAAAGTGGTACGGCCCGGTCTTGATTTCCGTGTTGAATCCAAATCGGAACATTAGCCAATTCACACGCTTCATTTGGATTTCCTCCGCCACACAATGCAACTGCTGCTGTCACCAATTCTGGATGTGCGCCTGCGAAATGTAAAGTTCCGTAACCACCCAAACTCATTCCAACAACGTAAACCCTTTTTTCGTCAGTATCAAAGGTTTTCTGAACGAATTTCAAAACACTTACCAATTTTTCTGGATCCCAACTTTCGCCTTTTGGTACTTGTGGAGCAACTACAATCGCTGGAAGTTTTCGCCCCTTCTCAATTTCCTTGATGACACCATATCTTTTTACCATTTCCAAATCGTTTCCGGACAAACTTCTTCCGTGTAAAAAAATCAAAACAGCAGGCTTAGACTTTAGTATTTCAGGTTCAGGTAAATGGAGGAGAAACGGATATGCTGCTTGGTTATAAATGCCTTGTAACTGTGCTTTAAACGGGCTATAAATCCACAAAACAAAGCACAAAAGAATAATTTTTTTCATCGGTCGCGAAGTTACCCCGAAGCTTTTGAGCAATCAATCGGACTTATCCACAATCGGTAAAAAGTTGTTCACCACAATTTCAATTGCTTACATTTGCTTTAAAATTAGAACTATGTCAAATAACTTATTGAAAGGTAAAAGAGGAATTATATTCGGTGCTTTGAACGAACAATCCATCGCATGGAAAGTAGCAGAACGCGCTCACGAAGAAGGTGCAACTTTCGTTCTAACCAATGCTCCAATCGCAATGAGAATGGGAGAAATTAAAAATTTGGCGGAAAAAACTGGAAGTCAAATTATCCCCGCAGACGCAACAAGTGTGGAAGATTTAGAAAACCTTGTTACGCAATCCATGGAGATTTTGGGCGGAAAAATTGACTTTGTTCTTCACTCAATCGGAATGTCTCCAAACGTGAGAAAAGGCAAGCATTACACGGAAAGCAATTATCAGTTTTACCAACAAACAATGGACGTTTCAGCGATTTCTCTTCACAAGACTTTAGCAACTTTATACAAGCACGATGCAATTAGCGAATGGGGTTCTGTTGTGGCACTTACTTACATTGCTGCTCAACGTATTTTCCCTGATTACAATGATATGGCTGACGCGAAGTCCTTACTTGAGTCCATAACTCGTTCATTTGGTTATCATTACGGAATAAAAAACAAGGTGCGTGTTAACACCATTTCTCAATCTCCAACACCAACAACGGCTGGACAGGGAGTGAAAGGATTTGCAGAATTCATCAATTTTTCTGAGCAAATGTCACCATTAGGAAACGCTCCTGCATTGGCTTGTGCAGATTATTGTATTACTTTGTTTTCCGACCTTACACGCTACGTTACCATGCAAAATCTCTTTCACGATGGCGGATTTTCAAACACGGGCGTAACCCAACAAGTCATTGATAAATTCAGCGAATAGTGTTTTATTTAGGAGGTTTACAGCCTCCTTTTTTATTCATTTTAATTACCATGAAATTCAATTTTCTACTTCAAACATTTGCTTTTCTATCGAGTAGTCTATTTTTTGCTCAACAACAATATCCAATTGACCCGAAAGTAAAACAACGCATCGACAGCGTTTACACGTCCCTCGTTAAGAAAAACAAGGTAGTTGGTGCAAGTCTGGCAATCGTTGATAAAAACGGAATCATTTACGCGAACGGTTACGGTTTTTCCGACCTCGAAAACCAAGTTAAAGCCGATGAAAAAACAGTTTATCGCATAGGTTCTGTTTCGAAAGTGCTTACCAATCTTGGCGTTTTAAGATTAGAAAATCAACGTTTACTTTACTTGGACGACGATATTAAAACTCACCTCACAGACCTGAAAATGGAGTCGAGATTTGAGAATAGTAACCTATTTCCGATTACCGAATTAATGTCACACACTGCTGGTTTCCCGAGTGATATTGCTAATGGATTTTTCTGTGATAATCCACCTTCAATGACTTGGGTAATCGAACAATTGAACCGTTCTGGTGCTACTTATCCGCGCAATTTCGTTTGGTCTTATTCGAACGTGGCTTATGGACTTTTGGGTGAATTAATTTCAAGAAAATCTGGTTTGTCCTACAGCCAATTCATGCGCGACAGTCTTTTTAATGTATTGGGAATGAAAAATAGTTTTGTTCACCCCGTAGAATCCGACCGTGCACTAATGGCGAAGGGTTACATCAAGAAAAATCAATTGATTGACGAACCCTTAATTCGTGACGAAGCAGCCGGTTTGGTACATTCAAATGTGACTGATTTTGCAAAAATTATCCAACTTTTTTTGAATGAAGGCAATCACGATGGAAAGCAAATAATCGACAGTAATTCCATTCGATTGTTGCAAATTCCGGGTTATCTTACAGACCTTTATCTTCAACCCTCGTTTAATTACGGTTTAGGATTGTTTATAGAAGAAACATTTTTAAAAAATCCAACGGATACCATTCCAATAAATTACATTTCACACGGAGGCGACACTTACGCGTTTCATGCCGATTTTGGATTTGTTCCTGAATTAGGTTTGGGGGTTGTTGTTTTGACGAATTCCGATAAAGGTAGGTCAGTGAACAGCGCCAAAAATCTTTTGAATTATTACTTGGATTGGAATCAAAAATCCAAAATTCTGGAAGTTACAGAGGTAATTAAAGATTTGGCTGAAAAGCGTTTGAGTTATGGTTTAGTTGAAAGTTCAAGAATTCCAGGTGCGTACAATTGTGGTGCTTTTGTTTTGGAAATGAACAGTGCAAAAAAAGGTTCTTTCCGTCAAGGTCCGATTAAAATTGTAATTAAACCAAAGAAAAACGAAGAAGCACGTTTCAACTTACACGTTAAATTATTGGGCTTGTTCAGTATAAAACTCCCTAATCAAGAAATCCAGTTTGTGGAGGTTGAAGACAAAGTTTATGTGCGTGGAGCGAGTGTGAAAGATGCACAATGGCAACATTTAGGGGTGAAAAAAATCGCACCGGAGATAAGTTCAACTTGGCTTTCAAAAATGGGAACGTATAAGACTGTTGGCGATACTTTTCCGTGTAAAGCTTGTGATGAAATCGACATGAACTTTTCAGAAGTAACACTCTCACAAAAAGGCAGATACATCATCGTTTCCGCGCGCGGAAGTAAAAAAGGAAGCATCATCAAATTATTTTTCGAACAACTTGACGAGAAAACTTTGGTTTGTGGAGGAACAGGTCGCGGTATGGGGGAAACTATTCAACTTTTACCTGATGGAAAATTGTTTTATCAAGGATTTGATTTAGAGAAGATTAAGTGATGATACCAGCCTCCTTAAAACAAGAATTATTTCAAAGTCAAAAAACTTTATCAAAAAAACATACTTTTAGGTCGAAATAAACGAATAGCGATGCACATTCCATTCCCGAAAAAAGGACTTTCTAAAGAAGTAGTTACCGAACAACTTAAAGGTAATCACCGCAAAGACGCCGATTGGAAACGCGGCAGGACGTTCTCCCTTGTTTTTTATCCAGGAGAAGAAGCAACAGAGGTTTTGCTCAATGCATATCGTGAATTTTTCTATGAAAACGCTTTAAATCCTTCCGTTTTTCAAAGTTTGAAACGTATGGAATCCGAGGTTGTTTCTATGACTTTGTCTTTACTGAATGCGCCTGAAAATGCAGCTGGAAGTATGACAAGTGGAGGAACTGAAAGCATCATGTGTGCCATCAAAGCAGCAAAGAAATTCGCCAAAGACAACAATAAAAGCCTAAAAAAACCAAACATTGTAATCCCTGCTTCCGCACATCCTGCATTCATGAAGGCAGCTTATTACTTTGAATTGGAAACGCGAATTGTGCCTTGTTCGGGTGATGATTTAGCTCCAGACATGAAGGTTTACAAAGAATCAATTGATGATAATACGATAATGATTGTAGGTTCTTCTCCTGCTTATCCTCATGGCTACATTGATCCTTTGTCTGAAATTAGTGAGATTGCTTTGGAGAAAAATGTTTGGATGCACGTGGATGCTTGCGTTGGAGGTTACATTTTGCCTTTTTTGGAAAAGTTAGGTGAACAAATTCCAGTTTTCGATTTCCGTTTACAAGGTGTTAGAAGCATTTCGTTGGATATTCACAAGTATGGATATGGCGCAAAAGGCTCATCAGTTGTTGCCTACAGAGACCGAGCTTACCGTAAAAAACAGTATTACGTTTATACAGAATGGCCAGGAGGATTGTATGCGTCGCCATCTTTTACAGGTTCACGTCCAGGTGGAGCAATTGCTGCAGCATGGGCAATTATGCACCATTTGGGTGAAGAAGGCTATTTGAAAATGGCTCGAGAAACACAAGATTGCGCGAAAAAAATTCAAAATGCAATTAATTCAACAGAAGGAATCGCTGTAAACGGTAATCCTGTAGGACCAATTTTCTCATTTCGTTCTACTGGAAAAATGGACATTTATGCTTTAGGTGATGAATTGACCAATCGCGGTTGGCATTTAGACCGACAAATGACTCCTGCTAGTTTACACCTTACTGTATCACACGGAAATGTGGCTTATGTTGATGAATTCATTGCAGATTTAAAAGAGTGTGTGGATAAACTTACTGCGGTTTCAGTTTCAAATATCGGATCAAACATCAAGCAATCACTATTGAACATGGCAACAAAAGTGCTACCAGAAAATTGGATTAGGGCGATGTTTAACAGTTCTTTAAGTAAGATTAATGATGAAAAAGCAGAGGTTAAAACAGCACCGCTCTATGGTTTGATGGGACAACTTTCTGGTTCTGGAACAATGGAAGACATGGTATTGGACTTATTAGATGCGATGCACACCACTGAAAAAAAATGATAACAACCTTCGTTCGATTTTAAATTGAGATTACCTGCGGTGCTTCTTGCACGGTCAGATTATAATAAAAGTCTGTTAACCCATTTTAATTTATTTTCTCGACATCGCTGAAGAGCCAGGATTGTAAATCAACTTAACAATTCCAGTGTAATCGTCAGTTATTATCGCTGGATCAGTTGTTACGGTTTGACCAAAACCAAATCCGATTAAAAAGGTGAATAGAAGAAATGTGAAATTTTTCATGGTTGAATTTTTACCAAAAATAACAATCAAAGTGAATTAGACCAATATTCAGAGTACTCAACAAGAGTTAAATTGTGATTTTGAAATCAAGGCAGTAAATTATTGCATTAATGTGCTAATTACATAATGTGCAAATTTCAAAATGTGCTTCCGCCGCGGCGGAGAATTAAATTGCTAATGTCCTTCCAAAAAACATCCTCCCTTCCACAATCAAATCATTTTCAGCTGACTCGTCGGACTTCAATTCTCAACTTTCCGTTTTCATTTCTCAATTTTCACTTCAAACTATGAACCCATTTCCCAGGTATATATGCAACAATCTGTTCATTATACATAGCCGTTGCAAAGGTCGCAGGTAGGAAAAATCGACCGCGATAAGCTGCAATACAGCGAACGGTGACCGTTTTCGTTTCTCCTGGTTTGAGGTCAAGGTAACTGTAAACTCGGTCATCGCGGAAGTCTTGGTATCGGATTCCATTTCCAGCTGAAAGTCCATCTAACCTTGCATTGCTGATTTCCCATCCCGCTGGAAAAACCTGAGACAAAGACAACTCCCTGTACATCTGATTTTTACTCGTGTTTCTTAGTGTTGTTTCAACGGTAAATTCTGTTCCTTGAACGATTTTATCCAAGCTTAACACATTTCCGTTGTTGTCCAAATAACGCAATTGCATGGCAAGACCGTTGAATTTTTCCTTTTTCTTTCCTTCCAATGGAATTCCTTCCGAGGTGAAGGTGACGTACAATTTTTTGGAACTCACATTATTCAGTTGAACAACTTTATTTTTCGCCAAAGAAGTACCTGTAAAACTCAATTTTGAAATAGCCTTGTTAAAATTGACGGTTTGCCAATCTTCATTTTCCAAGCGATAAGAAAAGGACGTACTGGCAAGGGCATCTTTTCCTACCGCCGCACTCAAAGCGATTAAGGCGTAAGCGGTTTCTTGTGTACTAAGCCAAGTGTCCGAGCGTAGTGTTTCCGCGACAGAATAAAGTACTTCACTGGATTTTTTGGTTTGACCAAGAAGTTCTAAGGTTTCCAAAATCATCGCCTTATCGCGGAAAGAGGAACCAAAAGTGCCCGAAAGTTCGCGGTAATTCGTGCTCTCAATCGGTAAGTTTTGTATCATTTTTAAAGCGGTAGATTTTTGTCCTGCACGGGTATATGCTGCCGCCAATCGCCATTTTGCCGCATGGGTTAAATTTCCAGATTCTCGTAAGCGGTTCATCGCTCCCATTTCGGTTTTTCCAGCTAAAGCGAGGGTATAAAGTCGATAAGCTTGATTGAGTTCATCACTTTCAGCTCGCCCGTAAAATGCACCCAAAGTCCAATTTTTTGCTTTTTCTAATTGGTATGCCACCCAACGTTCTTTCATGTTAGTTGGTAATTGAAAACCAGCACTTTCCGCTTCGAGAAGAAAATGTCCTGCGTAAGAACAAGCCCATTCTTGCTCGTAACTTTCACCCGGCCAATAAGAAAATCCACCATTTGAAGTTTGAAACAATTTTAATCGTTCCAAGGCTTTTTGAATGTTGTGATTGACTTCTTTTTTCTGCGATTCAGATAAGGAAGACAGGCTGCTGAGATACAGTTGAGGGAAAACTGCGGAAGTCGTTTGCTCCAAGCACCCATGCGGATAAGAAAGGAGGTAATTCAGGCGTTTTTCAAGTGCAATGGATGGCATCGTGGAAAGTTCAACGGTAATTTTATTCGTTCCACCCATTCCGAGTAATTCAAAAGGTAAATCCAATTTTTCGCCAGGCTTTAAAGTATGAACGGTGGTTTCCACAATTTTTGGATTGGACGGACGCACATCAATTTCCAAATCTTCGTATGCGCTTTCTTTCCCTGAAATTGCCTTAAGTTTCAACTTTCCAACTCCAATTTTTTTGTGAATTTTCAGCTTGAAAGTGACGATTTTATCACTGTTTTCGGTGAATGTTAATTGCTCTGTTTTCGAACCAATAACTTCAAAAAATTCATTGGTGGACAAGGAAACCGAAACATTTCTCACCTGATTTTCCAAGGCAAAAACCGTAACGGGTAAATCAATTTCTTCACCTGGGCCAAGCACGCGCGGAAGGGTGGTTAAAAGCATTAAAGGTTTGCGAACGAAAACGGTTTTTTCTGCATTTCCGTAAGCGCCTTCATTGTTGTGCGCCACGACCATAATTCTCACGGAACCAATGTAATTCGGAACGTTGATTTTGTGGTTTTTCTCTTGTCCTGCTTCGAGTGTAAACGGACCAACAAATCGCACCATCGGCTTAAAACGATTGGCTTTCGGACCTGCTCCATTTCCCCAAGAACCGTCACCACCAATGGATAAAAGGTTGTTCAATTTTCCAGCATAAGCACCGATAACTTCGTCGTACATATCCCAAGTTTTCACACCCAATGCTTCTTTCGGATAAAAAGTTGGCCAAGGTTGAGGAGTTAAAAATCGCGTTAAATCCAGTAGTCCGTCGTCAACGATTGCCAAGGTGTAGGTCATTTTTCTCCCTTTCTTTTCTTTTACTTTTATAGTTGCAACAGACTCTGGTTTAATAACTTCTGGCGCGAAAATTACAGGTTCGAGATGGGTTGTAGGGTCGTCAACACGCAAGGGAACAACTCCGTACATACGAATTGGCAAGTCGTTTTTGGTTTGGGAATGTGGCTGAATCATTGTTACATGGAGGTAGCAACTCGGCGCCATATCTTCGGTTGCTACGAATGAGCAGGTTGTTTCGCCTGCAACCGTTTTTACCCAAAATTTCTTCAATACTTTTCGGCTATTTTCAACTGAAACCAAGGCTCTTCCAGACTGTGGTGAAGGAAAACGCAATTGAATGGTTTCTCCTTTTGTGTAAAGGTTTTTGTCTGTTGAGAAATTGAGCATTTTCGCTTCTTCACTTTCCGAACGATTGCCGCGTTCCCAATAAGGCCAGTCGATATTTAGAATTTTTCCGGTTTGGTGTTCGCCAATTTCGTCAGTTACGGTTACCAAATAACGTCCATATTCAGGGTAATTGATGCGAAAATTGAAGTTTGCTTTTCCGTTTTTGGTGCTTAAAAGTGTGTCTTTAACAGCGATTGTACCCGAACGCGAAACAAAATCATTCAAATCTTCATCAGACCGTTCGTACCACCAACGCCATTTGAGTTTGTAAATGCGCACACGGATTTTTTCAGCGTTTTTTGGATTACCTGCGGCATCCACACTTGCTACTTCAAAACGATGATTTTTGTTGGTTTCGAGCGACTCATCGTAATCACTTAATTTCGGGGACTTTAGACCAGCGTATGTTTTGAAAGGAGAATAAATTTGCTGGAAACGGTCGATGCTGATATCTCCACTTTCCTCAAAAACTTTCACCACATATTTCGCGAGTAATTTGCCCGGTGCACCTTTTTCAAGTTTCATATTCAAATCGGGACGAGCCTCACCTTTCTCATTCAATTTTCCTTCAAAAACCGTGGAAATATCCGAGCGAAATGAACGCAAAGGTGAATCAAAAACGTAATCTTTATAATTTTTGAAAACGGTGTTTGACGGAAAAAGTCCAACAGTTACAGAAGCTTTTAAATTTCTCGCAATTGCGCCATGTAACCACCTTGCTTTCAGGAATGAAGAAGAATCCGAGTCCCCACTTTCACTCGTTTTGAATTCAATTTTTAAACGATTGGGTTTGATGGTTTCAATTTTTAGCGTTTTTGAAAAAGTTTGATTTCCAACCGATGCAATTGCAGTGTAATTTCCTGTTGGGGCATTTTCGTCTGTTGCCATTCTGAAATCATAGATTCCATTTACGTTTTTGGTTTTTGTTGAAGTGAAGATAGCTTGTCCGAAAGGGTCTTGAACTTCAAATTGGACGGGATGATTTTTGGGTAATTTCTGAAACCTGTCACCTAACATAAAAGCGAGGTACAAACTATCTCCGGGACGCCAAACACCTCTTTCTCCGTAAATAAAACCACGTACACCCGTTTCGTTCACTTCTCCATCCACTTCAAAACGATTCAGAGCATTTACGTGTCCGTCGCGCAATTTCAGGTAACCACGTTGAGCACCGAATTTCGCCACCATCATGAACGGTTTATCCTTCAGGTTGACAGTCATCATTCCATTTGCATCTGTTTTTCCAGAGGTGATTAAGTCTTTGGAATAGGTGTAAAACTCCACTTGTGCCGCCTCTACAGGATCAGTGGTTAGCATATTGTTTACAAAAACATGACCTTTTTTGTCGTCGTCCAGTTTGAAAATTAACCCCAAATCAGAAGCGAGAATGTTTTTGCTTCTTGCTCTTCCCGTGTAATAGTCAGGCGAACAAGGCGATTCATTGTTGTAGTAGGAATACCAATCATCAAATCCATCGTCAAAGTCGCCCCAACTTCTCCAAGTGTTTTCTGTCCAAAGATTTGGTTTTTCTTTCGTTTCTACTTGATTTTCAGATAAATCGCAACCACAATCAGAATCGTTAAGTTGAAATTTTAGACTTACTCTATAAATGGCACCGGGTTGAGGAGAAATTAATTCATTCAAATTCAAAACGTGGAATTGCCAAATTTGACTGTTGTAGTTGGACTCGGTGTTCAACTTCACTTTTACGGTTTTAATAACTTTTCCAAAACGCGTAAGTTCGTCCTCTCCGTCCAAACCATTGACTTGTAAAAAGTGGTGTACATTCTGCTCCAAAATCTTTACGATTCTAACATCAACAGACTTCAAACCAATGCTTTCAAAGGGAAAAATCAGTCCTTGCGAATTGGGTAAAATGTTTCCACTTCCTTTGATTCTTACGCTAGGTTTTGGGGCAGAAAAATACAAGTCTTCATAATGTTCGTTGGTCAATTTGTGACCGCTTGCATTTTCGATTCCTTTGTGGATTGTTAGTTTTCGGGTACCAGTGATACGATTTTTGAGGTAAAGCATTACTGTATTTTCTTCTACACTGAAAGTTGGATTTTCACCTTGTAAAGTAATAAGTCCGTTCAAATCTTGAATACTTGAAATCGGTTCAGAAAAATTGAGTTGAATGTATTGATCATCATCCTCATGAACATTCGCGCTTAACAAGTGATAATCTCCTTTTTTCGGGACTTTTACTTTTATTTCCCCATTGGAAAAAGATTGAATTGATTTTCCTGTCCATTTGATTATAACCTCTGAAACAGCGTCTTTTCTTTCGATGTCGTCAACGGTGAAACTCCACGAATTTTCATCATAATTTTTCTCGAATTGATAGTTTAAATTTTTCCCGTTTTGTGTGATGCTTAATACCTTTCGTAAAGCTGTAGAATCCTCAAAATCAGAGGTATGAATTTCTCCATTGAGAAAATAATAATCGAGGCTTTTGTAGTAATATTGACGTAATCCGTGGTCTTTTACAGAAATCACTTGATTGTAGGTTGCAAACTGAAAATGAAAAGTTTCGTAGTTCCGATGAACATTGGCAACCGCTTCCAAATTGAAATAGGCATTAAAAAATTGATTAGCGGGTAGCGGATTCCTAGGGCGAAATTCAAGCGTTCGTTCCCCCACCCAAAACACATCACCTTCAATTTTTGGTTCGAAAGTGAACAGTTTTTGAATCATTTTGGTGTCAATGTCTTTTAATTCCCGCATATTTTCAGCGTTCAATTCCACTTGAATGTAGTCCCGCTTACTTATCATTCCCGACGTATAGCCAGACACATAGTTGGCATAAAACGGGTCGATTTTAACAATTTCGGACTGTCCCAACTTACAAGCATTTAAGCCCATTAAAAGCACAACAATCAACTGGAAACGCACTAAACTTTTCATTTTGAATCAATTTTGAAACAAAAGTCTCGCTTGCATTTTGCTTTAAATAGTGTAATCCAATAGGTGATGAAACAATTTGGATAAGTGTGGAGAAAAAAGGGAAAAGTGAGTTTTGTCGTTAGGTTCACTTAAAAAAGGAAGTTTGCTCCAACGAATCAATCAAAATCGAAGTGGTGTACATTTTTTTCACGACTTGCGAGAGTTTGGACGTCCGTAAAGGCGGAGGAACTTTTCGGAGTAGTATCAACTATAGATTTTTACTATTTTTAGTGCTTTAGACTTAATAATCATGTCTTGGAAACTAGTGCTAATCAACCTCTAAAACAATGATTATTATGACTTTAATCTTAATTTTAAATTAATTTACAATGGATTTTTCAAAAAAGGTTGAAAAGCAATATTTGAAAAAACTCCAAACTTTATTTGCACTTTTAAATAAAATTCAATGAAAAACTGGTCAGAAAACGTAATTTGGAATCCTGAGACTATTAGACTTCCAAAAACTGAACAAGAAGTAAGAGACATCATTTTGGAAGCAAAAAAAAACAACAAAACAATTCGAGTTATTGGTTCTGGGCATTCATTTACGCAGTTATGTGAAACAAATCAGATTACTGTATCTTTAGATGAGATGCAAGGAATTATAGCACATGATAAAGCAAATGATTATGTGACTGTTCATGCGGGAACCAAATTATATCGACTAGGAGATGAATTAGCAAGCATAGGTCTTTCTCAAGAAAACTTAGGCGACATTAACAAACAAAGCATAGCTGGTGCTGTTTCCACGGGAACTCACGGAACTGGTTTAGGTTTAGGTAGTATTGCCACTCAAATAGTTGAAATAACTCTAATTGATGGAAACGGCGACAAACAAATTCTTAACTCCGAAAATAACCCCATTGCATTTCGCGCAGCGCAATTATCTCTTGGTACCTTAGGAATTGTAACAGAGGTTAAAATCCGTTGTAAAAAATCATACAACCTTGCTTTAGATATGAGGAAGGAAAGATTAGAGGATGTTCTTCAAAATTTAGAGAAGATTAACCGCGACAATCGTCACTTTGAATTTTATCTTATTCCTATGACTCCTTGGGTTCAAACTAGATACTCAAATATTGTAAATGAAGATGCTACCTACACTTCAAAATTCAATGCATTCATAAACGATATTGTCTTGGAAAATTGGGCTCTTCAGTTACTTTGTGAAATCAATCGTTTGTTTCCGAAAAGTGCAAAAAGTGTGTCTAAAACCCTGTCAAGATTTTTATCTGATGAAAGAAAAGTTCAAAAAAGCCACAAAGTTTTTAGTACTGTTCGCAATGTGAAATTCATGGAAATGGAGTATAATATTCCTTACATTCATTACAAAGAAGTGGTTAATGAAATGGTAAAAATGATTGAGAAAAACAATTATCAAGTTTCATTTCCTTTAGAGCATCGCTTCGTACAACAAGATGACATTTTGCTAAGCCCTGCTTACGGAAGAGATTCTGCCTACATTGCTTGTCATGTTTATAAAGGAATGCCTTACGAACGCTATTTCAAAGATTTAGAGTCGCTGTTCACGTCTTTTGACGGTCGTCCACATTGGGGAAAGATGCATACAAGAACAGCTTCGTATTACAGAAAAACATTAAAAGAATTCGACACCTTCATGGATATTCGTGAGCAAAACGACCCGAATCAAATTTTTGTTTCTCCATACATACGCAAATTGCTCGAACTGTAGCAAAATCCAATAAAAAAACACTGATTTAAAATTATTTCAACTCCTCCCCTCCCTTTTAAAACACGGAAGATTTCGGTGATATTATTTATTTCATTAAACTAACTAAAGGTAATTCCACATGTGAAGGAAATTCTTTGCTGCGATGAACTTTCCATGTTGGAATACTTTTGTGCATAACCGTGAAATGATCTTGGTCGGCACCAGCTAAACAAATTCTGATTTTATGTCCTTTCGGTACTTGATAAGAAACTGGCAATAAATCAAATTTCAAGTAATTTACTCCATCCGTTTTCAATGGTTTACTATCCTCACGCTTATAACTCCTGTAAGGCACTACATCTTTGTAAGGCGCTTCCTTGTTTTCGTTTATGGCATGAATTCCACGGATTAAACCTTCTGTGATGTAGTAAACTTTTCCGTTTTCATCCACTTCCTCCAAATACACGTGGAAATTCCCGTCAGGACTAGTGGTTTCCAAGTACAAATGAATGGTTCCGTGACCAGTAATTTCTTGATTTTCAGTCAATGGCGCACTTTCGTACAACAACAATTTCTTATCTCTTTCTGCACGATCTGGATAAACATTTTGTGTTTTCAACTCTCCTATCAAGGAAACCCAACGCGAGAAACGACCTGTACCAACCGTTGTATCAACCACGTAAATATCTTTTGCATCGGAAACTTCAGGTGCTTTAGTACTCAAGCTGTTTTTATCACCGAAATAAAAGGCTTGATTTTCTGCTTTCGGCGGCCAAGATGCTGTGTTTTTCCATTTCTCTTCCGTCATTGTAAAATAATGAATACGCGGTTCATTGTAAAGTCCATTATCGATACCTTTTAAGTGATAATCAAAGAATTTCAAGAACTCACCAACATGGCTAAACCCAGCTTTACAAGGACTTTCAGGCGAACAGTTAAAATTCCCGCCGTGTTCCCAAGGTCCAATTGTCAGTTTATTTTTTGGGTTGGTGTAATTCAAAAATTTGCGAATTGAAGCATATTGGTATGAACCATCAAACCAACCTGAGTAAAGATAAATTGCCGCACCACTTGCGTTTATTTGCTGATTGTAATAAAATGGACTAAAAATATCGGCATTTTTCGCAGCACCACTAGGAGGCGTATCATCACGGAAATTTACACCTTTTGCTGTATTGGCAACACTTTGATTGTTTTTATGGTCGCGGATTGCAGCACGAAAAACACGATTTTTACCTTTTACTTTTACTCTTCTAACTCCTTTCACTAAAATCCTCGCCAGAACACCTTTTCTTGGAATTTTATCGGCATCAAGTCGCGAGTTGTACATTCCCCACTTGTTTACGAAATGTTTGTGGAAAATCCCGCCAGGAAAAGAAATATCGCGGTAAACATCGTATAAACTATACAAATCTATTATCGCCTTTACATTGGGATGTTGGTTCACCAACAGAAAATTTGCAGTTGTCCCACTGTAAGATGCTCCCATACTGCCCACAATTTGATTGCTCCATTCTTGCTTAATAATCCAATCCACAATTTCAGATCCGTCTTTTGTCTCGTTTTCGTGCCAAGGATGCGGACGACTTCCGAAAGATGCACCTGAACCACGAGCATCAACATTTACAATGGCATAACCGCAAAACACAAATTCCTTTATTGCCTTTCCCATCGTTCCTAGCAGTCCATCAGAAAACCATTTAAAAGGCCAACGCAACTCAGGAGAACGCCAGTATCGAGTTTGATGAAGGATTGTTGGAATTTTCGTCCCTTTTTTTAATCCTTTCGGTAGATAAACATCTACTGCAATTTTCACCCCATCGCGCATAGTTACGTAATGTGTTTGTATGGTTATGTCCGTGTAGATTTTCTGTGAGGTATAATTGTAAGGTGCTGGACTTGAAATTGCGACATCTGTTGGCGCAGGGATTGTTGATTTTTGAGCTAAAACATTGAGACTAGTGGAAAAAAGAAATAAAGCAAGACAGCAAAGACTGCGTTTTGATAGCGTTAAAAAAAAGCGCATAAAAGTGGGAAATTTAGGTTAGAATTAAGATTCCCCTAAATTAGTAAGTTATTGACCAACTCTGAACTTGTAACCAAAAATTCTACTTCAAAATTCGTTGTAGTTCTTTTCGAACTGCTTTTGACTCTTTCAGAAAAGTGAGAATCATAAAATCGTGTGGTAATTTAGGGTACGAAAACAAGTGATTGTTTTTATTTAAACTTGTAAGCTTTTGATGAAGCAATTCACAATCAGGAAATAAAATATCATGAGTTCCAACGAAGGTAAATACAGTCGGAAGTCCAATTAAATCTCCGTAAATCGGAGAAGCATTTGGGGAGTTCAAATCTCCTTTAGACCACAACTCACCAAGTTTACGCAATGGATTGACGGACAGTGTCACATCATTTTTTGCCATTGGTTGAATTTCAGGATTAGTTAAGGAGACATCAAGCCAAGGTGCAAGCAAAATCAATGATGATGGTGCTTTAAAATTGTTTTTTTTCAATTGCTGAGCAAGCGAAAGTGCTAGTCCTCCACCAGCGGAATCACCCATCAAAAAATATTCTTCCGTTTTAACAATCCCTGATACAAGCAAATTTTCCATGAATTTTAGGGCGTCATCAGCTGTGTGATTAGGAAGCAAAGGATAATCAATGACTAAAATTCGAATGTTGTTTTCCAGACAAATTGTTTTCACAAATTGCCAATGCTGACGAAAAACATTGTGAACATAAGCTCCACCGTGTAGGAACACAATTGTCTTTTTAGGCGTTGTTTTTTTCGGGGAAAATTCAAAAATCATCCGTCCTGAAAAAACTTTTTCATTAATAAGAACCTGACTTCTAACTGATAAAGGAATTTTAGCTGGCTTTTCTTCTTTGAAGTTTTTATCCATTTTTAAAAC
>Ga0169931_10002450_pt1 | contig 30251 bp, 25 predicted proteins | sample Kivu_15m_20L_FD_129675 | JGI IMG/M metagenome (GOLD analysis project Ga0169931, IMG submission 129675) | Freshwater microbial communities from Lake Kivu, Western Province, Rwanda to study Microbial Dark Matter (Phase II) - Kivu_15m_20L... | ecosystem: Environmental > Aquatic > Freshwater > Lake...
AGCGCCCGCCACTCATTCTTGGCCATCTCAGTGGGCCCCACTCCTAGAATCTGAGAGTAGACTGAGATCACTTGAGGCAGATCCTCTTGAACGAGACCTGAAAGAATCAGGCATCCACCCGGGCCATTCCCATCGCCGCGCTTAACGCGGGAGCAGAGCGCCTGGCTAAACTGAATGAGCACGGGCCTCAGAATATTTGCAAAAACGACGTCGTAAGGCTCGTCGGCCGCCCCAGTTCCGACCCCACTGGCCCCCGCATCAGTCAGACCTTCAAAGTCCAAAGCGTAGATCACGCGCTTTTGAACCCCGTTGAGCTTCGCATTCTCGCGGGCATTCTCGACCGCAAGCGGGTCGATCTCTACAGCATGCACCTCGCCGGCACCTTTGAGGGCTGCGCCGATCGCTAAAATCCCTGAGCCGCTTCCAAAATCGAGCACTCTCTCGAGAGAGCCTCCGCCAGATCTCCATTCACTCATGGCCTGAAGGCAGAGCTGAGTCGTTTCGTGCGTTCCCGTTCCAAATCCAGCGCCAGGATTGAGGATCAGATGAGAGTCCGAACCAGACGCGATCCCTGTGGTTTCCCACGGCGGAACGATTCGTCCAAACCCGGGGACATCGATGCCTTTGAAATTCTTTTTCCACTCTGCATCCCAGTCCTGGGGTTCTTGTTTGCGAACCTCAATGACTTGGCAGCCTTGAATCCGGGAGAGCTCTTGGGCAGCGCTCAAGGCCGAAGCCTCATCTACAAAATAAAGCTCTGGGCTTTCGACTCCCTGGCCGCCAATCCAGTCTCTAAAATGCGGGGCTTGCGCTGAGTCGAGCACCCAAGATTCGGTCTCTAGGCCTGCTGCATGCGCTTCGTCGCTCAGCACCGTGCCTTCATGAACGCCCGTGAGGCCTGAGTCCACAAACTCCTGCCACACCCACGCAAAAAACTCGTCTCTGCGTGCGCGCTCTCCTGTTGGAAAGACCACTTCCGGTCGGAGCGAAAGCTTAAGAATCCAAGACGGTTCGCTCAAAAAAAGGCCTCAATCACACGGGAGGAGGCGAGAAATCTCCACCACCGCCTCCACCGCCGCCTCCGGAATCCCCTCCGCCGCCCGAGCTGCCACCACTGTTGCCAGCTCCGCCGCCGTTACCGCCTCCGTTGCCTGCTGAGTCGCCACGGTTTCCGCCGCCAAAGTCACGACCTCCGCGGTCATGCCGGCCTCGGCCGCCGCGCCTGCCCCGCCTGCCGCGTCTGCCACCGCCACGGTCTCCGCCGCGATCCCCGCGATCACCACCACGCCCCTCGCCCCCGCGAGTCTGGCCTTGGGGTTTACCCGGTACAAAACCGCCGCCTTGCTGAGACATCTTCGCGATGGCGTTGTCTTGAAGCGCCTGGGCACGAAGAAACGCCCTACGATCTTCTTCGGTCATCTCCTCATCTTGAGGAAGCCCCTCGTACTGCTGGGGAGGCTGAGTTCCTGGGATGATATCGCCCTGATAGAAGTAGTTTTGGGCGTTGCGACCCTTGGGCTTGTAATCGACGCGATTTCCGATCGAATCCGGATCCATCTCTTGCTGGCTTGAATGCCGGCCGCGATCGCGGTCGCGATGCCGGTTACGGTCATGACCCCGATCATGACCACGATCGTGTCCGCGCGGATGGCGCTCTCGCCCGCCCTCGCGCTGCTCACCGCCCGCGTGGGCCGGTGGAGCCTCGGTCGGCTGCTGACCTTCTTCTGCCATGAAATCTCCCGCATCCACGGGCGCCTCATGGCTCGTTGCACCTGCCAAAGCCTGGGATTGGCGCTGAGCATCGAGTCTCGCTCGAACCGCTTCGCGCTCGGCTTGCCGCTCCTTCTCGCGCTGATCGCGTTCGCGCTGGCGCTCGGCCATACGTTCTGCGCGACGTTCACGCTCACCCTGCTTACCGACGCGGTCCTTGGCCTTCGCACCGGGAGCGCGATCGGCGATCACTTCGAACTGCTCCAAATGAAAGTCATGCATCGCCTGCAAGAAAATGGGCTTACGGTAACGCCGCTCCAGCTGATCCAGCGTGTCGCGTTCATCGAGCGCCAAAAGATCAATCACTTCGGTGTGGGCCTGAACGAGCACCTTGCGAACATCGCGATCAATCCCGTCCCGCTCCACATCTCGGAGCACTTCGTAAGCCACCGTCTGACGGCTCTTGACGAAGCCCTTGCCTTCGCAATGCGAACAGGACTCGCACAGCATGCGCACCATCGTGTCGCGCGTGCGTTTGCGGGTCATCTCAATGAGGCCGAGATCGGAGATCTTTTGGATCGTAGGACGGGCGCGGTCTTTTTTGAGCGCTTCTTCGAGAGCGCGGTAAACCCGCTGCTTGCTCTCTTCTCGGTCCATATCAATCAGATCGAGAATAATGATGCCACCGCAGTTACGGAGCCGGAGCTGGTAGGCAATCTCTTGAACGGCCTCAAGGTTCGTTTTTACGATCGTATCTTCAAGGTTCTTTTTGCCAACAAAACGACCCGTATTGACGTCGATCGCGACGAGCGCCTCAGCCTGATCGATCACGATATAACCGCCCGACTTGAGCCAAACTTTTCGGTCGAGTGCTCGGGACAACTCAGAGGAAATATTGAAGTGATCAAAGATCGGCATATCGCCCTGGTACAGCTCCACCTTCTGGCGAAGCGAGGGCATAAAGTGCGTCACAAAGCGCTGAATGTCGTTGTACTGAAAACGCGAGTCGACAACGATGCGATCAATCTCTTCGTTGACCCAGTCGCGGATCGCACGCAGTACGGCATTGAGATCTTCGTAAACGAGAGCCGGAGCCGAGACGTTTCTTGCCTTCTCCTGGATTTCTTCCCAGAGGCGAGACAGGTACTCCATGTCCTGCTTGAGGCGTCTTTCGGACTGCTGCTTGCCGCTTGCCGTACGAACAATGAAGCCCAGTCCTGAAGGACGATTGCGTTCCACAAAGTCTCTGAGCCTGCGGCGTTCGTCATCGCGCTCAATGCGCTTAGAAACACCGACATGATCAATCGTGGGCATGCACACCAGGTGACGGCCCGGCAGACTGATGTGACAGGTGAGGCGTGCACCCTTGGTGGCGATCGGGTCTTTTGCGACCTGAACGAGCACTTCTTGCCCCTCCTTTAAAAGGTCCTGGATATTGACTTGTCCCCGACTCGAAGCGCCGCTGCCTGAGCCCGAGTGACCCGATTGAGAAGAACGCGATCCGTCTCTTCCCCCTCGAGATTTGATGCGTCTAAATTTATCGCGATTTTCGCGGAACTCGGGGCGTGAACCGCCGCCTTGGGATCCACCTCCCGTGCGAGCCTGTTGAGCGGGAGCGGGTGCCGTGGGACGGCCTGCAGCGCCCTCCTCACCCTCAGCGCCACCCTGAGGAGCACTGGACTCGCCACCCTGATCGGCCAGTTCAGAACGATCAGAGTCGACATAACCTTCGTCTTCCATCTGCTCTTGAAAGGCTTCGGGCTTCTCGCCCCCTGCCGCTTTTGCCGCTTCGCCTGAGGTGCCTGGCCCGCCACGATCCCTTGGACCGCGCTTGCGATTGCGTCCACCGCGACGGCCACGACGCTGACGATTGCCTCGCCCTCCAGAGCCTTCGCCGCCTGATGCACCCGGCGCTACGGTTCCTGAGGGAGCGTCGCCGCCGCCTTCTCCACCCCCGCCTTCGCCTTCGGCGGACATGGAGACGGGTTCGTCATCTTGGTCTGAATCTTGGTCTGAACTTTCTTCAGAATCTTCTTCAGAATCCTCTGGAGAATGCTCTTCTGACGCTGGGGCGGGAGCTTCTTCGGACACCGCTTCTTCGCCAGAAGTCTCATCTGGCGCAGCTTGAGGCTCACTGCCTGAACCCGCTTCGGAACCCGAAGAGCCTTCTTCGGCCTCCCAGATCTCGGAGTGCTGATAGACATCATCCACGTACAAGAACGCCGCTTTTTCGAGACCGATATCGACGAAAGCCGCCTGCATCCCGGGAAGAACGCGGGTCACACGGCCCTTATAGATGTTGCCAACGATTCCTTTGCCTTCGGCGCGCTCAACGAGAATCTCCTGAATCTCGCCATTCTCCATCAGAGCGATGCGAGTTTCGGGTAGCGACGCATTAATAATGAGTTCTGTAGACATGAAAAACCCTCTTGCCAATCTGGGGCGGAAAAACTCGTCCGCCTACCAAGCGAGGGAAACCATCGGCACGTAAATGATCGGAGTTGGAACAGGGAGAGTTGGAGCAACGGCGCCTACAGGCCCGGAATCCAACGATTTTTGGTAAACCCAAATGCCACTGCCTACCAGGAGACCCGCCACCGCCCCATAACCGAGGTTCATGAGGTGCGATCCAGGTTGTCCATAAAAAGGTAGGGTCGAGGCCCCTAACACCAATCCCACCGCTCCAGCGGTGCCTAAAGTTTCCTTAAAACTAACTTCGTTAAAACCGACTTCGTCTCGGCTTGCGGCTCGCGCTGTGCGCTCCGCTGAGAAACCCATTCCCAGCGTCACCGCCACCGTTAAAATCACTCCAAATCTTTTCAATCGTTTTTGTTCCTGATCCGCCTTCAATGCGGGCGATCAGCTCAGTTCCTGTTTCTTTAACCTGTTTGTCGAGACATCCAGGCATTATTTCTGGGCAATACTTCCAGGCAATACTTCCAGGAAATACTTCTGGGTCACTGACTGGGCTGGTTCAAGTGTCCTGTATTCAGGACCCGGCCACAATCGGAAGTTTTTGCCTGACCTTCCCTTTTTACCGGCTTAGGGGTAACGAACTCACCGACCCAAAACAAGGAAAATCTTGGAGAATCAGGCCCCATGGCCAGAACCGCCACTAGCCCGTCAGCCCTTTGGAAACAGTTTGAGCTTCAAGTCAGCCTGCTTCTTGAAGAATCGCGCCGCCAGGGCGGGCTGCCCGCCTACCTAGAGCGTGCAACTCCCGCGTCCAAGAAATCCAGCGGGCTTGGCTCCTTGGCTTCGAAAATTGACCACACGCTGCTCAAACCCGATGCCACGCGAGACGAGATCCTCGCCCTCTGCGCTCAAGCCTTGGAACATGGTTTTGCAACGGTTTGTGTTCAAAGCCAGTGGATCCCTGAGGTCGCCCCGGTGCTCCGCAAATCGCGTCGCAGCCCCGCTGTCAAACCGATTGCCGTGGTGGGTTTTCCTCACGGCGCCTGCCTCACGGCTGCCAAAGCGACCGAGACTTCGCTTGCTGTTCGTGCAGGTGCACAAGAAATCGATATGGTGCTCAATGTGGGCAGGCTCAAGTCCAGAGACTTTCAGTTTGTGCTCGATGACATTCGCGCAGTCGTTCGCGCAGCACGCGTGAAATCCAAAAAAATCCCCGTCAAAGTCATTCTCGAGACCTCTCTCCTCAGTGACGCTGAAAAAGTCGTGGGAGCCGTTCTGTCTGAACTCGCGGGCGCAGCGTTCGTCAAAACGAGCACTGGATTTGGGGGCGGTGGCGCCACGATCCAGGACATCAAGCTTCTGCGCTCCGTCTGCTCGCCTCGGGTCAAAATCAAGGCCTCAGGGGGCATCCGCACGAGAGAAATTGCAGAGTCCATGCTTCAGGCCGGCGCTGATCGCCTGGGTGCCTCAGCCAGTGTTTCGATCGTTACCGAAAGTCGTCCCGAGAAAATGACCCCCACCCCAGCCCAAGGAGGCTACTAAAATGTCCGCAACCCCGCGTACTCCTTTTGACCGAGTGATTTGGGTCGTACTCGACGGAGTCGGAGCAGGAGAGCTCCCCGATGCCGCTCAGTTTGGCGACCAAGGATCCGATAGTCTGGGCAATTTGGGTCGCGCTTTTCCGTCTAAAACAGGACGAAAACTAGCACTCCCCAACCTGGCAAAAATGGGCCTGGGAAACCTCACCGGCATCGACGGAGTGCCCGCGTGCCCGGCAGGCCAAGGTCACGGCGCCTTTGGTAAAGCCCGTGAGCGCTCTCTCGGCAAGGACACGACCTCTGGCCATTGGGAGATGGCAGGACTGGTCGTCTCAAAAGCGTTTGCAGTTTATCCCAACGGATTTTCACAAGAAGTGATCGATCGCTGGTGCAGTGAGAACGACCTCCCCGGAGTGCTCGGCAACAAGGCGGCAAGCGGCACGGACATCATCGAGGAGCTTGGGCTTGAGCACATGAGGAGCAAAAAGCCGATTCTTTACACGAGTGCTGACAGTGTGTGGCAAGTGGCGGCTCACGAAGAAGCCTTTGGACTCGAACGCCTCCTCAAGATCTGCAAATCGGCTCGAATCCTCTGCGACGAACTCCAAATCGGCCGAGTCATTGCGAGGCCCTTTGTCGGCAACCCAGAAAAAGGCATTCCATTTAAACGCACCTACAACCGCAAGGACTACGCCCAACTCCCGGATCGTCCGACACTGCTCGACCTGCTTGCGGATCGAAACATCCACACGCTCGGAATCGGAAAGATCTCCAACATCTTTGCAGGCCAGGGCATTCCTGAGAACATCGATACTCAAGGCAACACGGACGGCATTCGCGTGCTCATTGAGCAGATCCAAACGCGCAGAAACCCTGGTCAGCTTTTGTTCTGCAACCTCATCGACTTTGACATGCTCTACGGCCACAGGCGCGACGTAAAAGGCTATGGCGAGGCCCTCGAAGAATTCGACCGCGCTCTCCCCGAAATCCTCAGTGCAATGACCCCTCGCGACCTCCTGATTCTGGCCTCCGACCACGGCAACGACCCCACTTACCGCGGAACGGATCACACGCGAGAGTACATCCCGGTGCTGGCCTACAGCTCTGGAGTCCCTTCAAACGGCCGAAAAGGCGCACAAAACCTAGGGATTCGCGAAGGTTTTGGAGATGTGGGGGCCACCGTGTTTCATGCTCTTACCGGAGAGTCGATTCCAGCGAGTTCACAGCTTGAAGGAAAGTCGTTTCTCCCCGAGATGGGGATTTCTGTGTGAGCTGGTTTAATCCTGTCTCGATCATCGAAAAAAAGCGCGACGGATTACCCCTCTCGCGTGAGGAGATTCGGGGCTTCATCGAGGGTCTGACTCAAGGCCTAGTCGAAGATTATCAAGCGACTGCTTTTTTGATGGCGACTTATTTCAATGGAATGACGCCCGAAGAGACGGTCGCTCTCACCGAGGCCATGCTCGAGAGTGGTGAGCGAGTCGACCTCTCGTCCATTTCTAGAATCAAAGTCGATAAGCACTCCACGGGTGGCGTCGGAGACAAAGTATCGCTCATCTTGGCGCCTCTGGCTGCGGCCTGTGGGCTCGTGGTGCCCATGATGGCAGGTCGAGGTCTGGGCCACAGTGGCGGCACGCTCGATAAGCTCGAGTCGATCCCAGGATTCAAAGTCAGGCTCTCCCAGGCCGACACGCTCAAGGTCCTGCGAGACGTGGGCTGCGTGATCATCGGTCAGACCGATGCGATTGCTCCTGCCGATAAAAAGCTCTACTCGCTTCGCGATGTCACCGGCACGGTGCCCTGTGTACCGCTTATCTGTGGTTCGATTCTTTCCAAGAAACTAGCCGAAGGAACCGACGCGCTCATTTTGGATGTCAAAGTGGGCTCGGGCGCATTCATGAAGACCCTGCCTGAGGCCAAGAATCTGGCTAAAAACCTGATCTCGGTAGCTAAAAAAATGGGGCTCTCTGCTCGCGCGCTCATCACCGACATGAATCAACCCCTAGGCTACGCCGCAGGTAACGCCATCGAAGTGATCGAGTGCATCGAGATCTTAAAGAACGAGAAACCCTCAGGCCATGGAGACCTGTCTTCGACCGATCTCCGGGAGCTCACGCTCCACACCTGCGCCCACATGCTCGTGCTCGGAAAAAAAGTAAAGTCGCTGGCCGATGGGCGAAAGCTCGCGCTCACCAAACTTCAAGACGGATCGGCTTGGGAGAAGTTCAAGCAAATGGTTCAGGCCCAGGGCGGCTCCACGGCCTGGATCGAGAGCCCCCCAACAGAGGCTCTCTCCCCGGCTCGAATCGAATGGAAGACTCGAAAACGCGGCTACATCCGACGCATGGACACTGAAAAACTGGGTAAAATCCTCGTTGAAATGGGAGGCGGAAGAAAAAAAGCCTCCGATACTGTGGACCCAGCAGTGGGATTTTGGATGCACCACAAGCTCGGTGACTTGGTCAAAGCGAAGGAGACTTTAGCCACGGCCTTTGTTTCTAAAAAAATGGGGCCAAACCACTTGGCAGAAATTGAGACGGAGTTTCTCTCAGCCATCGAAATCAGCCCCACTCGGAGTAAGGTCCCGCCCCTGATTCACGCCCAAGTTCTCTAGTGCTTTTCAAGACTCGAGCACGCGTGTAGGTTGAGGGCCTCATGCCGACCACCACCCTTTACCCCCGAATTTTGGAGGCCGTTCGAGCCATTCAGGCCCGCACACCGATCAAGCCTCAGGTAGGAATCATTTTGGGTTCAGGTCTCGGTGCGCTCGCCGATGAAGCGCTCGAAGCCACCCACATTCCCTACTCAGAGATTCCGCACTTTTATGGCACCACGGTCGAAGGCCATTCGGGTCAACTCACCGTGGGCATGCTCCAGGGGATTCCTGTGGTGTTTCTCCAAGGCCGCTTTCACAGGTACGAAGGCTACCCGATGGACGAAGTAGTTTTTCCGACTCGAGTGATTTGTGCCCTGGGGATTCACACGATGGTCCTCACCAACGCCTCAGGAGGCGTCAACACGAGGTATCGCCCGGGCGACATCATGTTGATCGAAGATCACATCAACCTCATGTACGATAATCCGCTCATGGGGCCCAATATTGCTGAGCTCGGCCCACGCTTTCCGGACCTCACCGAAGCCTACAGCCGGAGCTGCCTCGATCAACTCGAACACACTGCAAAAGAACTGGGCATTACCACCGCAAGAGGGGTTTATGCAGGGGTGCTGGGTCCCACTTACGAAACACCCGCCGAAGTCCGGATGCTCCGGGTTCTGGGAGCTGACGCCGTGGGGATGTCCACCATCCCTGAGGCCATCGCGGCCAATCATTTGGGGGTGCGCGTGGCCGGCGTGAGCAGCATCACTAACCTCGCTGCAGGCCTCTCTGGCCGTAAGCTCACCCATCAGGAAGTCGTCGAGAACGCCAAACTTGGGGCTGGAAAAGTTCAGAAGCTTCTGCAAAATGCCCTTCCCCGACTTGCAGACATTCATGCTTAGAGGAACTTTATGAACCGACTTAAACCCTTAAGTGCTCTCTCTGCCCCTCAGAAAGAGCTTTTTGAGACTGCGAAATCCGCCCGAGAACGCTCCTATAGCCCTTATAGCGGACATAAAGTGGGCGCAGCGATCCGCATGAGTGATGGCCAAATCTTTTCGGGCTGCAACGTCGAGAACTCTTCGTACGGGGGCACGATCTGCGCCGAACGCGTGGCGATTCAAAAAGCCGTAAGCGAAGGCCAGGTCAAGATCGAAGAAGTGATGGTAGTGACCGCCTCGACCCCTCCGTGGCCCCCCTGTGGAATGTGCCGGCAAGTGATTGCCGAGTTTGCGGCCGAGTCCTCGATTCCCCTCCACACGGCGAACCTAGCCGGCGAACACGAAAGCTTTCAGTTCTCGGAGATTTTTCCGCGAGCCTTTACCCCGGGGCACCTGCTAAAATAAGGCTCAAGCCCGTATGAGAGCCCTTCCTCCCCAAGCTGATTTTTGGATTCGCGACGCCTGGGTCGTCACTCAGGACCAGTCACGTCGGGTCTTTCGTGGCCATGTGCACGTCGTCCGAGGTCGAATTACCAAGGTCGCGCAGAGTGCTCCTTCAAAGAGTTCCTTAAAAAAGGGAGTACGGGTGGTGGATGGGTCAGGCTGCGCGCTGATTCCAGGCCTCATTCAGACTCACGTTCATCTCTGTCAGACTCTGTTTCGAAATCTTGCGGATGATTTGGAGCTCCTGGATTGGCTCTCCAAACGGATCTGGATTTTTGAAGCGGCTCACACTGCAAAGACCCTGAGAACCAGCGCTGAACTGGGCATTCATGAACTCCTGAGCTCTGGAACCACCACGGTGCTCGACATGGGGACTGTAAGGCACACGAGCTCCATCCTTGAGGCTGTGCGCGACTCAGGGATTCGAGCGAGCGTGGGCAAGTGCCTGATGGATCACCCCGAGACGACCCCGCCAGGACTCCGAGAGAGTACTCGCGATGCCTTGGCCGAGGCGCGAGCCCTTTTTAACGAGTGGAATGGCCGAGAAGACGACCGCATCCGCGTCTCGTACGCCCCGCGTTTTGTGGTTTCGTGCACCGAAGCCCTCTTGAATGAGGTCGCCAAGCTCTCTCAAGAACAAAAAGCCCTCATTCACACCCATGCGAGCGAAAACCTCAAAGAGATCGAGCTCGTCAAAAAACTCGTGGGCTGCGAGAACGTCGAATACCTGCACCAGATGGGACTCACCTCTCCCAGACTCGTCCTCGCTCACTGCATTTGGCTCAAACCCCACGAGATGCGCATCCTGCAACGTACGGGCACTCACGTTGCCCATTGCCCCTCCTCAAATCTCAAACTCGCCTCGGGCATTGCTCGCGTCCCTGAGATGCTCGAACGAGGCATCAATGTCGGGATCGGCGCAGATGGCGCCCCTTGCAACAATCGCCTCAATGCCTTTGAAGAAATGAGGCTTGCAGCCCTGATTCAAAAGCCTGGCAATGGGCCCAGATCCATGCCCGCTCAGACCGTGCTCGATATGGCCACCCGAAATGGCGCAAAAGCCCTCAGCTGGTGGGATGACATTGGTTCGATTGAAGTCGGAAAAAAGGCGGATCTAGCGCTTATCGACCTCTCAGCGCCCGAGAACTTCTCTCCAGTAGACTCGGTTAAGAAAAAGGATCAACCTGAAGCCGTGGTTTCCTCTCTAGTGTACGCCTCTCTCCCTCAGCATGTCCGGGCCACCTGGGTGGGTGGAAGGCTCGTGTACTCTCAAGGCAAAGTGCAGACCCTTTCCAAATCGCGGCTCGTGACTCAAGCCCGAGAAGCTCAAAAATGGATTCTGGGAGCGGTAAAAGGGGGGGCACGATGAGTGACGAAAAACCCCAATACACCCCCTGGGTTCAGCGCGCGTGCTACCCGGATCTCTTTTTTAGGCTGCTGGATCCGGCGTTGCTGATGAATCCCAAGACCCATGAAATCTTGGAGGCCAACGATGCCTCTGAGCACGCTTTTGGCGCTCCAAAAAAGACACTCGTCAAAGCCTCGCTTATGGACTGGGTCAGACCTGCACAACGCGAGGAGTTTGCCCAACAGATCCGCATCGCCATGCGCCGCTACCACCCCCGCGAGGTGGAGTGCGAAATTGTCAATCAACCAGGGGGCTCGGAGTACCGGCTCTATCGCTGTGCGCTCTGTCAGCTGCAGACCGAAGACGGCGAGCTCATTCTTCAACTCATCGCTCGGGACATCACGGACGAACGCGCAGCCCAGGAGAAAAACAAGGCCTATACCGAAGAGCTTCGTGTTTTGAATCAAAAGCTCGAAGCCCTCTCCACGACCGATGAAATGACTCAGATTGCGAACTTCCGCTTTTTTAAACAGAGACTCGAAGAAGAGCACCATCGGGCGATTCGCTTCTCGCACCCCTACTCCCTCATCTTCTTCGATTTGGACTATTTTAAGGGCTACAACGACCGGAACGGTCACCCAGCGGGGGACCGGCTCCTCAAGGAGTTTGCCACCCTACTTAAAGCCCAAGCCCGCGAAACAGACCTGCTGGCGCGCTATGGGGGCGAAGAATTTGTCATTTTGGCGACCGAAACTCCCCATGCGGGATCCATGACTTTTGCCGAGAGAATTCGCGAAACTGTGGCAAAACACCCTTTTCCACACGGCGAATCCCAGCCCCTGGGCTTCATTTCCGTCAGTGGGGGGGTAGCCACCTACCCGGACCACGGTAAGACGACCGAGGAAGTCATCCAGGCTGCAGACGAGGCCCTTTATGCCTCCAAAAAAGCGGGGCGAAATCGTGTCAGTTCGGCACCTTAGACTGTTGACAGCCGAATAGCCTTGGGGCAAGTTACGGCACCTATGTACGCAGTCATTGAAACCGGTGGAAAGCAGTACCGCGTCGCGCCTGGCGATCTTCTCGAGATCGAAAAGCTTTCGGGCGATGTGGGAACCAAGATTAAATTTGACCAAGTGCTTTTCGCAAGCAAAGGGGCAGCTGAAAGCGCCCAGATTTGGCTTGGAAAACCTTACTTGAGCGGCGCTTCGGTAGAAGCCGAAATCGTGGGCCAAGGCCGTGGCGACAAGGTGCTCATCATCAAGATGAAGCGCCGTAAGCAATATCGCCGCACCCAGGGCCATCGTCAGTTCCTCACCCAGCTCGTAGTCACCCACGTGGCCAATGGCGCTGGCGAAAAGATGGAGCTCTCGGCAACCGACAAGGCGGCATGGCTCTCGAAGTTCAGAACCAACCTTGCTCCTAAGGGACCTGCCCGTACGGCAAAGACCCTGGGATCCAGGACTCGCATGGCAGCTGCAGCCGGCAAGAAAGCCGCTGCTCCAAAAGCTGCTGCTAAGAAGGCAGGTAAGTAAGTCATGGCACATAAAAAAGCCGGTGGTAGTTCCAAGAACGGTCGCGACAGTAATCCAAAAATGCGTGGCGTGAAGCGCTACGGTGGCCAGATCGTCAAGGCCGGAGAAATCCTGGTCCGTCAGGTGGGCACCCAGTTTCACGCAGGCCGCAATGTCGGGCTAGGGCGCGATTTCACCCTTTACGCCATGGTGGCTGGAACGGTGAAGTTCGAGCGCTACGACAAGACTCGCAAGCAGATCTCGGTCTATCCGGCCGCCTGATCGACTTCGGTTTTTTGCGACTTTGTTCATGACGTAGTTTTGCGAGAGCCAGCCCGAAAAGCTGGCTCTTTGCACTTTGTAACCCTAGGGCTCATTTGTGAGATTCATCGACGAAGCCAAAATCAAAATCTCTGCGGGCCGGGGCGGACCAGGCTCCGTGAGCTTTCGTCGTGAAACCTTTATTCCTCGCGGGGGCCCGGATGGGGGCGAAGGCGGCGCCGGTGGCGACGTGATCTTTCAGGCGACCGTGCAGCTGAGCACGCTCCAAGACTTTAGGCTCAAGCGCGAGTACCGCGCAGGCAATGGCGAGCATGGCAGTGGCTCCAACAAAGCGGGCCGTGACGGCGAAGACATCACCCTCCGAATCCCCGTGGGCACGATCGTTCGTGACGAGGACTCGGGCGAGATCCTGGTTGAGTTCGAAGTAGACGGTCAGACCTGGGTCGCTTGCAAGGGCGGGCGCGGGGGTAAGGGCAACGCGCATTTTGTGTCTTCTACTTTTCAGGCGCCTAAGTTTGCTCAGCCCGGCGAAGAGGGCGAATTTAAAGAGATCAAACTCGAACTCAAGCTCCTCGCCGACGCTGCGATCATTGGGTTTCCAAATGCGGGAAAATCCACTCTCATTTCGCACATCAGCGCAGCGAGGCCAAAAATTGCCGACTACGCGTTTACCACGCTCACTCCCAACCTCGGAGTCGTGTCGGTCGATGAATACAAAACCTTTGTCGTAGCCGATATTCCTGGGCTGATTGAAGGCGCTCACCGTGGTGCGGGCCTGGGTCATCGCTTTTTAAAGCACATTGAGCGCACCCGAGTTTTCATTCACCTGATTGATGGAACGCAGCTCCTTGAAGATGTGACCAAGCCCGGCGACGACAGCTTTGAAAAGGGCATCGCCCAAGTCGTCGAACGCTATAGAACGATCCGAAACGAGCTGGGGCTTTTTAACGAATCGCTTCTTCATAAGCCTGAAATTGTAGCCATCAATAAGCTCGATCTGTTTGAAAGTGACCCGCACATCATTGAGCGCGCGAGAAAAGCGCTGCGCGATCGACTCACCGAAATTCGAGGGGTTCACCCCGATGGCAAAGAACCCTACCTCCTCTCCGGAGTCAGTGGGCACGGGATCAGGGATCTGGTGTCAGCCGTATTTCAGCATGTCGAAGCCGGCTGGAAAGAAGACGAGCGCCAGGCTCAGGGCACGCCCAAGGTCCGCCTCCCCGATGACGAGGGACTCCAGTGATCGCAGTGTTTGGAGGGACTTTTGATCCTCCCCACCTGGGCCATGCCGAAGCCATACAAGGCGTGTTTGAAGACCCAGGTTGCGAGCGCCTCTGGGTGCTTCCTTCTGGAAATCCTGTCGGTAAAACGCCAAGCCTTTCGGCCCAAAAAAGGCTGGAGCTCGCACACTTGGCGTTTGATGATTTGAAAACCCAGGGCCCTCTTGAAGTCCTGGATCTTGAAGTGCGCTGGGCCGAACAACACACTGGTGAAATCTCCACCACTTGGAAGATCCTCCCCGAGCTCGAGCGCAGAGCCCAGGGAGAGAGCCTGGCCTGGGTGATTGGCACCGATCAACTTCTGAGCCTCGAGCGTTGGGATCGTTTTCCTGAGGTTTTGACTCGCATCCACTGGATCGTGCTCGAGAGAGCGGGGCTCACGTCTCAGGGTGGCGAGCCCGACGCCATTCAAAAGCTCCTGGGGCGCTGGCAGAGCGAGGGCCTCCTGAAAGCGGGAGGAAAGCCCGACCGAGGGGGCCGCGCAGGATTTACGAATTTGAGACTGGCCTCCACCCGCGCCCGGGCCGTGAGCTCCACCCAGATTCGAGAGAGCTTTGCCCGAACGGGCAAGCCCCCCGAAGGGGTTTTGGACCCCAGAGTGGCAGCCCATTTGAAGCTTCATGCGCTGTATGGTAGCGCCTAATCCACCTCGAGGACCGGACATGACTCCTACCATTAAGCCAGAACTGCAGCTCAATGAATCCAAGGCCCGAGCCCTGGAATGCGCCCGGGCTGCGATCGACAAAAAGGCAGAGAACCTCAAGCTCCTGGATCTCTCCAGGGTCTCCGGATTCACCGACTATTTTGTCGTGTGTAGCGGAATGTCGGATCGCCAAGTTCAGAGCATTGCTGACTCTGTCGAGAAACACCTGCGCTCTCAAGGCGCTAAGCCCCGAGCCTTTGAAGGTTACGGCGATGGCCGGTGGGTGCTCATGGATTACGGCGATGTGGTGGTGCACATTTTTCAAGATGCGCTGCGCGAGTACTACGACATCGAAGGACTCTGGGCGGATGCTCCTCGCATCGCCATTCCGTCGGAGTTTTACGGCCCAGCGGCTAGCCGCACCAACTGAGTCTCATGCTTCGGATCGAAGTCCTGGCCTTTGGTAAACTTCGGGGTCCGGGCCTCAGAGAGTCGGCTGACCATTATCTCAAGCTCTCTCAAAAATTCATCCAGCTCTCCGAAAAAGAGCTCAAACCCCTCTCCGTACCCGATAAGAGCGAGGCCACGCGGCTCAACATTCAGCTGAGAGAACAGGAGATTTTAGAGTCCTCTCTCACCGCGCGCTCGTGCCTCCTTTTGCTCGATGAAGGCGGAAAATCGCTCTCCACTCAGGGCTGGGCAGAGCTCCTCTCCAAGCTCTCGAGCGAGGGATTATCGACCCTTCATTTTGCTCTCGGAAGCTCGCTTGGATTTTCAAGCGAGCTCAAAAAAAAGGCGCGAGCAGTGCTCTCACTCGGTCCTCAGACCCTACCCCATGAGCTTGCGCGAGTGGTGCTCTATGAACAGCTTTTTCGAGCCTCCTCCCTCAACGCGGGTCATCCCTACCACGTGGAGGGATGACCCATGATTCTCTTGGTAGTGCTTCCACTCCTGCTTGGTACTGTGGCACGAGCTACCGAAGTGGCCACACCCGAGCTCATCGTGAGTGCTCAGCGTGCTCCCACTCCCCTCTCCCAAGTCACTGCTTCGGTGACTGTGATTTCACGCGGTGAAATCGAAAAAAGCGGAAAGCGCACGGTGGCCGAGATCCTGCGCGACGTGCCGGGACTCAGCCTCGTGAGCCAGGGAGGACAGGGGCAACTGACTCAAGTTTTTTTTAGGGGTCTAGGCTCCGGTCAAACGCTCGTTCTTTTAGATGGGATTGAGCTCAATGACCCCCTTAATCCCGAGCGGTTCTTTGATTTTTCAAACTTAAGCTTGGCCGAAATCGAAAAGATCGAAGTCATCCGCGGCACTCAAAGCGTGCTTCAGGGCTCCGATGCAATCGGTGGGGTGATTCATCTGACGACAAAAAAAAGTAGATCCTCTGCTCGACTCGCCACTCACGGCAGTGTGATGGGAGGCTCTTACGGCACGCTGCAAACGCGCGCCCGAATCGAAGGCTCTCAAGAGGCCCTCAGGTATTCGCTGGGAGCTGAGCGACTCACTTCAAGTGGGTTTTCGGTTGCTGCTCGAGGTGCCGAGCCAGATTCGAGAGAGCTTGTGACCTTAAGCACTCACATGGCGCGAGTCTGGGATGAGAGTTCTGAGACTTCAATCTTAGGTAGATTTTCGTTTTCCAAAAATGAGCTCGATGCCTTTGATGGCGTGCAAGTGAGTGATGACCTCTCGTATGTCACCCGAGAGCGCTCTCTCCAGCTGAGGGCCCAGCACCTCACCGAACTCTCTAGCACCTGGAGGCTCACGCTGGCCCAAAACCTAGGACGAACAAGCCGCGTGAGTGACCATCCTCCTCCCTCGCTTGGAGTGCCCGATCGCCAGTTCTATCAAAGTGACCGAATGAAAACCGAAGCCACGGCAGAGTGGCAACCCAGCTCGACTTGGGGTTTTTTATTTTTGGCAGAGACCGAGCGAGAGTCGGGAGATTTTTCGGAGGGCTTAAGCCTGCAGCAAGGCCTTTGGCAAGCAATTCACTCTCTAGCCTTAGAAGCGAGGCGCCACTCGGAGCGCTCGTCTACGAACTTAGGGCTCCGAGGCGATTGGAACTCCAAGCAATCCATCGGTGCATTGAGTGCCCGTGCGGCAGAGCGTTTTCAGATCTTGGAGAACTTAAGCCTCAAGGGCTCCTTGGGCACGGGCTTTAAATCCCCCACCCTCTATCAGCTCTATGTGGATCTGGGGGCTGGCTTGGGTGGAAATCCGTTTCTGAGACCCGAGCGAAGTGCCTCAGCGGATCTGGGTGTAGAAATGGAGATCCGAAAACTGGGGACCTCGTTTGCGATCATGGTGTTTCGGACCCAGGTGCGAGACCAGATTGAATTTCTAGGATCGCGCTACACCAATCTCGGGCGAACCCTCACTCAAGGAGTGGAGGGCTCTGCGCAGTGGGTGGGACCCCAGGCTGGGGTAAGGTTCACGTCGACATCGCTTTGGACTGCTAAAAACGAAATCACAGGGGCGCGCCTTGCCCAGCGTCCTCATTTTCAAATGAGCCTGGCTCCGGAGTGGCGGCCCAGCTCTCCGCTTCGATTCGAAATGCCGATTCGGTTTCAGGGACGCAGACTCAATGGCGCTCCAGCAGTGAGCCTGCCTAGCTACACGCTCCTGGATCTTGGGATGAGCTGGGAGTGGAGCCCCGCCCTCACCCTGCGCGCCAGGCTCGAGAATCTGCTCAATCTTCAGTATCAAGAGAGCCTGGGCTACGGGACTGCGGAGCGCTCGGGATTTTTAGGAGTGGAGGGGAGTTTGTAGGTCAAGATTTTGACTCTTGGCCATTCTCATTTCCTGCCCTAAGCTGCTCGCTGCTTTAAGACAACCTCAACAAAAAATGGAGTTTCTCAATGAAGGGTTTTTCTCAGAAATTGGCTCTGGCTGCTTTCGCAGTCGCATCTCTCTCGACCTCCGCATGGGCTCGCGGATACGGCGCTGCAGGCTGCGGCTTGGGCTCGATGGTTTTTGGATCCGGAAATGGCATCGTGCAGGTTCTTGCTGCAACCACGAACGGCAGTTCGGGAAGCCAGACTTTCGGCATCACTTTCGGCACCTCGAACTGTGGCGGTGGCGGAGCTGCTCCGACCATCAAGGCATTCATCGAAGCCAACCGCGAAGCACTCGCAAACGACATTGCTCGTGGAAATGGCGAAACCTTGAACGGCCTCACCCAACTCATGGGCTGCACCAAGCCTGCTCAAGTGGGCCCCATGCTCCAAAAGAGCTACAAGACCATTTTCCCCAACACCCAGGTCAGCGCCTCTGACATCGAGACTTCGGTCACCCCGATCGTCAAGGCTAACTGCTCATGATCGTTTCCCTTCGGGGAGCACAACCGGGTCGGGCCTCGCGCCTGGCCCGGTTGTTTTTTTTATTCACGCTCTCGCTTCTGCCCTGTGCTGGCTTTGGACAAAGCGCCCCTCCCGTCCCCTCCGAGTGGCTAAGACTCCTGCATTACCAAAAGAGTCTCACTGGAGCCTGGATCAACGATGCGGGCCCCCAGTTTTTCATCACCGAAGCGGGTTCGAAAAACCCTCAGGCCGAGCTCGAAGCTTCGATTGCAGAACTCAAGCGGCCAGGGAGTGACTTTCACTGCAAATTTCCGGCACGAGCGATTCTTTTATACAGAAGGGATCGCACGCTCCCCATTCGAACCGGGTCTTGCCCCGAGTGGGAGGGATTTAGAAATCGCCTCAACGCCACAGGCGTATCGCTCGTCTTCTCCAGTTACTACCTCAACAATCCCGCCTCAGCCTTTGGTCACTCTTTTTTAAGAGTCCATCGAGGCAGACGCGCGGGCGAAGCTCACAAACCCGCCGAGCTCTTGGATACTGGGATCGGCTACGCAGCGACCGTCACGACCAGCAATGCGATCGCTTACGCTTTTTATGGGATTTTTGGACTCTTTCGAGGCGATTACACAGCGCTCCCCTACTACTACAAAGTGCGCGAGTACGCCGATGCCGAGAATCGTGATCTCTGGTCCTATGAGCTAGCACTGAGTCACTCCGAGCTTGAGCTCCTCGTAGCTCATCTCTGGGAACTCGACCGAGCGGAGCGCCGCTACTACTATTTTTCAAAAAACTGTTCGTACGAAATTTTGGCGATCTTAGAGGCGATCTTGGATCCTGAAAGGCCTGAAAGCGGGCTTTTGGCGAGGCTCCCCTGGTTTGTGATCCCTTCGCACACGTTGCAGTCGCTCACCCAAGAGCCAGGCCTTGTGCGCTCCATTGACTACAGGCCCTCCCTCCGAAAACAACTCGAAGCCAGACTCTCGCTCCTCGCCCCAGAACAAAAAAAGCAGGCCAAAAACTGGAAAGAGATCGCAAGCGCTCCGGAGCTTGGCGCACGAGTGCTCGATGCGAGGCTCGACTGGATTGACTTTGATCACTTTGAGGATCTCGTTCGTGAAAAACCCGAAATCTCCGCACTCAAACAGCAGGCCCTCGCTGCAAGAGCTCAAACGGGCGTGGTGCTGCAAGAAGTCCTGCTCCCCTCGGATGTGGGACCCGATCCCTCTCAAGGCCATCCTCCGAGGCGCGTGCAACTCTCTTTGGGCAAAGTAACCAGCGGATCGTCGTTTGCAGAGCTCGCCTTCAGGCCTGCTCTCCAAGACCTCTTAGATCCAGTAGCGGGATATCCCGACTCAGCCAGGCTCGAATTCACGGAGGCTGCCCTTCGAGTCTCGGATCGCGTGAGGCTTCAACGCTTCTCTCTGTTTCGGGCCCAATCCCTCACTCCGATCAGCCTCGTGAGGATGGATCCCAGCTGGAAAGTGGGAGTCCTGCACGAACTCCCCCAGGGCTCTCGCATCGAGGCTTCGGGGGGACTCACGCTCCCCGTTTTTGGGGCAAGAGTGTTCGGACTTGCAGGGGGACGACTGGGAGGAGGCACGCTCTCCTCGATTCGGCCTGCTGCAACGCTAGAGCTTGGACTTCATTACCGCTTGGGGGATCGCTGGGCGCTTCTGGCCTCCTGGCTAGGACTCACCTCCGCCCAAGGCTGGAGCGAGGAGCTCCAAGTCTCGGCTCGACTGCATCTCACCAGACGTGTGAGCATTGGCGCTGAACTCAGAAATGGACTGGCATGGCAGGCTCAAGGTTTTTTCTATTTCTAAAAGGTGCGATCCTCGCCATCAGTCCTTGGCTTTTTTCGTGCTCAAGCCTGCTCTATCATCCCACCCACCATCAGCACTACGTGCCTGCTCAGTTTGGCGTGCAGCCCGAAGAGCTTTGGATTGACGGGCTTCATGCTTGGAGGTTTCGAGCGACTTCGGGGCAACCCCAGGGGCTGGTTCTGTTTTTTCATGGTAATGCAGAAAATCTCACTTCGCACTTTAGTGCGCTCACCTGGCTCCCCAAAGAAGGCTTTGATTATCTGATCTTTGATTACCGGGGCTATGGTCAATCTCCAGGCAAGCCGACTCCAGAGTCCACCGTACGGGATGGGATCCGCGTGATTCGCTGGGGCCTGTCACAGCGCCTGCCGCTCATTCTTTTTGGGCAATCGCTGGGAGGCGCCGTACTTCAACGCTCCCTTCAAGAGTTTAGGGATCCAGAAGAACTCAAAGCCATTCGCCTGATCACACTCGAATCCTCCTTTAGGTCTTACCAAAAGGCCGGCCAGAAAATCCTCTCGCAGTCTTGGATCACTTGGCCGTTTCAGTGGATTTCGCACCTGCTGCTTTCTGACTCCGAGGCTCCCAAGCTCCCGCTCCCCCGCGGCCCTCGCTATGCGATCCTGCACGGGACTCACGACCGGACCATCTCTGTAGATCTCGGAGAAGAGCTCTTTCATCTCGCTCCCGAACCCAAAGAGGCGTGGGTCGTGCCTGGCGGCGGCCACATTCAGGCCTTCTGGATGCAGACCCCAAATGGAGCCTACCCCTACCGCGAGCAGTGGCTTTGGATGCTCCATGAAGTGACTGCACATGCCTCAAGCAGCGCCAGCAGCGAGCGCCCTGAGGGATTGGAGCTTGAGCTTCCGTTTGAAGTAGGAAAGTCGTTTGAGGTCATCCAAGGACCTGGCGGATCCTTCTCTCATCAAGGCGAGCAGTTTCAGGCGATTGATTTTGCGATGCCCGAAGGCACACCCGTTCTCGCAATGCGCGGCGGCCAAGTCGTCGAGGTTGTGGATCACTGGAGCGAGGGCGGCCCCTCAGATTCACTCGCACTCAAATCCAATCGCATCCTCATTGAGCACTCAGATGGAACCTTGGCTGAGTACCTGCACTTCAAAAAATACGGCGCACTCGTCAAGAAAGGCGAGCGCGTAGCTACCGGATCCCGCATCGGGCTCTCGGGCGCCACCGGATTTGCAAGCGAGCCGCACCTGCACGTGAGGATCAATACGCCGAATGGCTCGGTCCCGATGCTCTTTAAGACGGGAATAGAATTTCCAAGACCCTTGCAGACCGGACAAACGATCACTCGACCAAAAAATTAAAAAATCGATCGGGATAAGGCTCGTTCTTGAGAGTGTAGTGCCACCACTCTTCGGGAAGGTTTTTAAACCCAGCACTCTCCATGGCGCTCTTGAGCTTTTGACGATTGGCTCTGACAAAATCCGAAAGCCCCGTCTGCTCGGTATGGGACTGTTCGTCAAAAAAATCATAGGGAGTCCCCATGTCTAAACCATCGATCGTGAGATCCACGGTGCTGCCGCGAGAATGACCCGATTTTTCTGCGATATAGCCTAAACGAAAGAGATCCTTCTTATCGACTCGGGGATAAAAAATGGCCTTTTGCTTTTGGTCAGACAGGTCCTTGGCCCACGCCACAAAATCATCGACCGCCCGCTGCGGGCGGTAACAATCATAGACTCGAAGGCTAAGCCCACTCAGCTTGAGCTGAGCCTGAACCCGCACAAGAGCCTGAGCTGCCTCGCGCGTGAGCCAGCACTCAGGTGCCAGGTAACCTTGAACGGGCCTACCTAAAAAATTATCGGAGCCCGCGTATCGAATTTCCTGGGTCACAGAGGGACCCACCTCGCGTAGCCTCACGAGGGGATGGGATCCGAATCGGAGCGCCTCGGTTAAAAGAGTCATCGCTGCCACGGCAAATAAAAAATAGGCAAAGATGCGCTTGAGTTTTGAGGCCTCTAACTTGGAAGCAAACCGTGAAGAGAGGACAAGCCCCAGTGCTGCAAGAGCGGCAAACACCCCCCAAGAAAAAAACCAAGGCGCAAGTGCCTCACTCCAGCCACTCCAAAGCCCCATGGCACTGTTAGCGACAATCACCAAAAGAGACGTCGATGCAGCGATCCGAAACGGAAGCCCCGCCCACTCCGTCAGCATCGGCACAATCAAAAACCCACCGCCTGCTCCTAAGAGGCCTGTGACGACACCCACTCCCGAAGCGCGGAGCATGAAGGCTGTCGCAGACAGAGTTTTTGCCGTTTTCATGTGCGAAGAGGCCAGCATGGCGCGAGCGACAAAAAACACGAGCACCGAAAAACCCAGCATCAGCAAATAGTCCAGGTGCGAAGGGATCAGAGGCACCAGCCATTTTCGGGTGAGCCAAACCGCCACCATCGAGGGTGCTGCCACTCGCATGGCCCAGGCCCAATGGAGCTCTTTTTTAGGGTAGGCGCGAACGAGCCCCAAGAGCCCCACCCCACCGACGACTCCGAGGGAGAGGACTGTCGCCACTTTGGGGGGGACTCCAAAAAAATAAACAAAAATGGGCACGGTGATCGTGGCACCCCCTGCTCCCAGCACTCCGAGCACGGCTCCGACTGCGAGAGCAGAGAGGTACCCCAGTCCGATCAGGGACGCCGTCACTTGAAGTTCTCAAAGAGCGATTCTTTGAGAAGCCTGGGCGCCGGCCCGCGGTACGCAGCCGCCTCAGGAACCCACACCTCGCGGGACTGAGTGAGCCCGGTGTTGACTTCAAGCTGCGTCTTCCAAGAACTGATTCGGCCCTGCCCGTCATGCCCGGGCAGAAAGATCATTTCAGGCTTCACTGCGGCTTTGATCTTTTGAAGGCTATCAAAGTGAATGGCGGCATCCCCTCCAGGGAGATCATCTCTCCCCGTATCTCCGTAAAGAATGGTGTCGGCTCCACAGACAAAGGGGCCCCAAATGGGGGTTAAACTATCGGGAGTGTGTCCGGGAGTGACGAGCATCGTGAGGGGAGCCGCATGACTGTAAAGCTCCACGTCTCTCGAGACTCGCACCTGAACTCGCCTGCTGGGCGCTCTTTCATGCATCACGAGGGGCGCTCCTGTGATCTCAGCAAGCCAGGGGGCCGAAGTGATGTGATCGGCATGCGTGTGCGTGTCGATCACTGCAATCACTCGAAACCCTTTGGAGCGAAGCTCACCCCAAAGCTTTTCGAGGGCCGCCTCATCCCCTTGAACGGGATCCACAAAGACGGCCTCCCTGGAGGGCTGATGCATCATGAGCCAAGAGAGGTTGTCATCGTTCTGGATCAGAGTGAGCTCCCATCCCGAAGGAAGCTTAGATCCATCCTGAATGATTTCTGAGAAGGGCCTCACTCGCGTCACTGCAGCCGAACTCATGATCCACTCCCACAGGTAGCCGCCTTGACTGGAGTCTCACGATTCCAGGGCATCTTTTGGAGGATGAGCGCCATTCCGCAAAACCCGGTCGCTCCGGCTACGGTGAGTCCGGTTCCGACAAAGAGCGGGAGAAACACCCAGCTGGGGTCAGCGAGCCAAGTAAGGAGAGATCCCACAGCGGTCATGAGACCTGCTCCGACCTGCACTTGACGCATGATAGGGAGCCTTCCTGCGCTTGAGCTGCCTTCGGTGGGTTGTCCCTGGCGTTTCCACTCAAGGATTCCACCTTCAAAAATCTTAGTTCTCTCGCGTGGGAGAAGCCCTCTCGCCACGAGCTGCTCCGTGGCAAGCCTCGCTCGATTGCCGCTACGGCACATCACGACAAAGTGACAAGCTTGAAGCGGCTTTAGGAGCCCTGGCGCCAAGGCATCGAGCTGCGAGAGCGGCAAGTGCATTGAGCCTGGCACGCGCTCGGCTTTGAACTCATCGATTTCGCGAACATCTAAAACTAACTCCGTTCCACTTGTCATAGTTTCTTCTCCTTCTTATTTACGTTTTACAAAAAAGGTTCTTGAGCACTTCAAGCAGCTCTCCCACTCGGGGATCGGCAATCCGGTACCGCACCATCTGGCCCTCGCGCTGAGCGCTCACCCAGCCCTCGGACTTGAGCCGCCCCAAAAACTGAGACGTGAGAGACTGTGAAAGCCCACTCGAACTCATGAGCTCTGACACCGTGCGCCCTCCTTGCTCCTCTGCACCGGCAAGCTCACAGAGCAACAGGAGCCGCTCGGAGTGGGCGAGCGCCTTGAGGAGCGAAGCGACTTCGTCGGCCTTGGAGCGCAGCTGAGTGAGGGGCGGGGTGATTTCGGTCTGCATAGATATTAGCTTATTATGTTTTTATAATGCTTTTTGCAAGGTTTTTTTAAACCCTTGGAACAACGGGGTTTTTGACACCGAGCAACCTTGGTAAAGTGAAGCCGTGATCTACTCCGGTAAAGCAGTCCTCATTGTGCTCGATGGTTTTGGGATTGGGCCCCACTCGCCTTTCAACGCGATCGAAAATGCGAAGATGCCCTTCTACCGCGAGCTCCTGGCCAAGTACCCCCACTCCCAGCTCCTCACCCATGGCGAGGCCGTGGGACTGCCACCGGGAATCATGGGCAATAGCGAGGTCGGCCACACCACGATGGGAGCAGGACGGATCATCTACCAAGACCTGACCCGCATCTCGAAGTCGATCTTCGATAAAACTTTTTTTAAAAACGCCGTCCTTCGCGCCACGATTCAAAAAGGAGCCGCGACCACGGGACGAGTGCACTTGATGGGGCTTCTCTCGGATGGCGGAGTTCATAGTACGATCGAGCATTTGCTCGCACTGCTGGACCTCTGCCTCGAGCTTCAAGTGCCCGAAGTCTGTGTGCATGCTTTTTTGGATGGCAGGGACACGCCACCCAACTCCTCCCCCAAGTACATCGATCAGTTGCTCAGGCACCCTGCTTTTTTAAAAAACGCGAGACTCGTCTCCTTGATGGGTCGCTACTTTGCGATGGACCGCGACAAGCGCTGGGACCGAGTCGAAAAGGCGTACCTCTGCCTCACCGGAAAAACCCAAAAAGCAGCGCTCCCGGGCAACACCCCGCTGGAGCGCGCTCAAAAGGCAATTCAAAACTCCTACGACTCGGGCAAGACCGATGAGTTTGTGGAGCCCATTCTCCTTGAATCTGACCGAGAGATGCGAGCAGGAGACAGCGTCGTCTTTTTTAATTATCGAAGCGACCGAGCGCGAGAAATCAGTGCTGCTCTCACTCAGACTCAGTTTGATGGGTTTGCACGGGGACCAGCGCTCGGACTTTCTGCCTACTGTGGCATGACCGTTTATGACGAAAAGCTAGGCATTCCAGCTGCTTTTGGACCTCAAAACCTGGATCACCTCTTTGGCTCCTGGCTCGAAGACCGAAAGCTCAAGCAGTTTAGAATTGCAGAGACCGAGAAGTACGCGCACGTGACTTTCTTTTTTAACGGAGGAAGAGAAAACCCCTTCGTGGGCGAAGACCGAGTGCTGGTTCCCTCGCCCAGAGATGTCGCTACTTACGATCTCAAGCCTGAGATGAGTGCCTTTGCGGTAGCCGATGAGGCAGCCGCGCGAATTTCGAAGACGGACTACGATTTTGTCCTCATGAATTTTGCTAATGCCGACATGGTGGGACATACGGGCAACTACTCGGCTGCTATCAAAGCCATGGAGACGCTCGATCAATGCCTCTCCAAAGTCATCGGAGCAGCCGAGCGTTCAGGCTACCACGTGCTTTTGACCGCGGATCACGGCAATGCCGAAGAAATGTGCGACAGCGAAGGGCACCTGCACACTCAACACACGCTCAATCCTGTTCCTGCCATTTGGGTGGCACCCGGATCGGCGATCGCCCCCAAATCCTCGCGCATCCCTCTCAAAGACGGGACGCTCGCTGACATCATGCCTACCCTGTGTAACCTCATGAACCTTCCTGTCCCTCCCGAAGTGACCGGAAAAAGCCTGATTCCAAGCTGATTTGACTAAAAAGGAAAACTCCATGCTCTCCATTCCCCAACTCCAGCGCACCCGAGATTACAAGGCCATCGCCGTGCTCACGAGTGGCGGTGACGCCCCCGGCATGAACGCCGCGATTCGAGCCGTGGTTCGCTACGCGCTTGCTCAGGGGCTTGAGGTGTTTGGAGTGACGAAGGGTTACAGCGGTCTCATCGAAGGCGAGATGCATCCCATGACTGCATCGAGTGTGGCCAACATCATCCAAAGAGGGGGAACGATTCTCAAAACTGATCGCTGCCCTGCTTTTTTAAAGAAATCCGTGAGACAAGAAGCGGCTAATCTCTTGCGCCGAAAGGGAATCGACGGACTGGTCGTAATCGGAGGAGACGGCTCATTTAGGGGCGCCCATTTGCTCGAAAAAGAGACGGGATTTCCGACGATTGGGGTCCCGGGCACCATCGACAATGATGTCCCTGGCAGTGATGATACGATTGGGTTTGATACGGCCGTAAACACCGCCATTGATTCGATCGACAAGATCCGAGACACGGCAAGCTCGCATGACCGAATTTTTATCGTCGAAGTGATGGGTCGAAGCTCGGGCTATATCGCCTCCCAAGTGGGCTTAGGGGGCGGAGCCGAAACAATTTTGGTCCCTGAACTCAAGATCTCGGTGCCCGAGGTGGCTCGCACAATTGAGCGGGGACTCAAGCGCGGCAAATCCAGCAGCATCATCGTCATGGCCGAAGGTGAAAAGCCTGGGCTCTCCTACAAAGTGGGCCAGGCTCTCGAGAAGCGGGGATACTCCCCCAAAGTCTGCATCCTCGGCCATACGCAACGGGGTGGGATTCCGACAGCCCATGACCGGCTCATCGCCTCGGCGATGGGAGCCTCGGCAGTCGCCTATCTTTTGGCGGGCAAATCTGACGCGATGGTGGGGATTCAAAAAAACGAGATCAAATTGGTCCCCTTTAAAGCCATTTCCGAAATCAAGAAGAAGCTCAATCTCGACATTTTAGAATTGGCCCAGATTCTCGCCACTTAACGCACTGCTCTGGCCTTAAAAAATCGACCTAGGTCAGGCCCGACACACTGAACCTCTTCGCCCCAAAAGCCGATACTAATAAGGATGGTTTCCGGGCTCTGTGGCACGTCTGTGGTCAGGAAGGGAACGCTCGCTCTTGCGGGCGTCGCTCTGACCGTTTTTTCTGCCGCCTGTCTGCCGGGTGCAACTGAGAGTTCGAGCTCCAGTCAGTACTTCAAATCCCCTCCAGGCCAAGTGAGTTACCTGGTCAATCCCGCGCTGTACTACCGCAACGCTGAAATCACACCGAACACGATTCTGAGTTCAGGTGCGGTCGACTCGGTCGAGATCACTCCCAGTCTTCCAGCGGGGCTGACTCTGGATCCCGTAACGGGAACGCTCTCAGGAACCCCAACCACACTCTCTCCCTCGACCGAGTATCAAGTTCGAGCGATCAACGGTTACGGTGTGGGATATGCGCGCCTCGTTCTTCAAGTGGGCAATGTCGCACCCACTCCGAGCACCGGCACCACGATCTTGATCGGAAACGTGGGCAGCGCTCTCAGTATCCCCGTCTCGCTTCAAGGCGGAGTGCTCGATCACTGCAGCACGACTCCTGCCCTCCCCCAGGGAGTGACACAGAACACGACCAACTGCTCGGTCTCAGGAACTCCCACTGCCTTATACCCCGCCACAAACCTCACGATCTCGGCCCACTCCGACATGGAGAGCAAATCCGTGGTCGTCTCACTCCAGGTCCGGGATCGTCCGCCCAATATTTCTTACTCCAACCTGCCCTGGTCTTTTGTTCGTGGAAACGCGATCACGGGAATAAACGCCAGCAACTCCGGCGGAGCGGTCACGAGCTGCGCTCCGAGTTCTAGCCTCCCTACTGGGGTGATTCTTCTCGCCAACTGCTCACTTGGAGGAAGACCCACAGCGCTCACTTCGAGCTCTGTCTACTCGATCACTGCAACCAACAGTGGCGGCACTTCGACCACTCCCGTGACCCTCTCGGTGATCGATGAAGCTCCGCAGCTCCACTACAATGCCGACCAAGGTGGCGTGACCTGGACGAAGGGAACCTCGGTCAGTCCTTTGGTCGCTGTTGTGGATCATGGAGCGATCGATAGTTGCTCAATTTCACCCAATCTTCCCACAGGGCTCACTCTCGCAAATGACTGCACGATCTCCGGAAACCCAAGCGCAGTCCAAGCCGAGACCACCCACACCGTGACTGCCACCAATTCAGCCGGCACCGGGACCACCAGTCTCAAGATCACGGTCAAAGATATTCCTCCCGCGTTTTCGTACGCTTCGACTTTTCTTAATTTTACCAATCGCCAAACCATTCCTGCTGTGACCGCCAATCACACCGGCGGCACCAGCGTCAGCTGCGCTTCTAATCCAACCCTGCCAGCAGGATTGTCACTCTCCAATAACTGCTCGATCTCTGGGACCCCAACTGTTGCTGCCGCGCTGCGGACCTACTCGATTGTCTCCACCAATAGCGGTGGCACGGGTACAGTCGCCGTAAGCCTCAAGGTCAACGAAGTCCGCCCCGAAATCAGCTACTCGCCCGCGAGCCTCACCGCGACTTTGGGTCAAGCGATCTCTGCGGTCTCAGTCACCAATGCAGGTGGAGCCATTGCGAGCTGCTCGGTCAACCCCGCTCTCCCCGGGACTCTGGTGCTAGGAGCGGACTGCTCGATCACAGGGACTCCGATTGCGATTTCAGCCCAGACTGTGCACACGATCACCGCCACGAATTCGGTGGGCTCGAGCACCACCCCTTACTCCATCACCGTCAATGATCGCACTCCGGTGATCTCCTACTCGGGGACTCCCCGAATCCTCACCGTTGGAGAGACCCTCTCCACCTGGACACCGATCAACTCAGGAGGCACCATCACCAGCTGCAGTGTCACCCCACAGCTCCCTGCAGGACTGGACCTCAACACAACTGATTGCTCCATCACTGGCTCTCCCACGGCTGTCACCGCGAGTGCCACCTACTCAGTGAGCGCCACCAACACGGGAGGATCTGGCAACACCACGATCCAGCTCACGGTCAACGACGTTCCGCCCCAGATTCAATTCTCCCCCGCACAGCGTACCTTTACTGTGGGGTCTGCACTCACCGCATTTGGTCCAAACCGGGTGGGAGGAGACATCACTCAATGCACAGTCTCTCCGGATCTCCCAGCTGGACTATCCGTCACTGTCTCTACCGGAAATTGCTCCATTAGCGGCACACCCAGCGCCATCGCGGCCGAATCTGGCTACACGTTTACAGCCAGTAACTCTGGCGGAAATAGCTCGGCCATCCTCTCGCTCCGAGTGGTGGATCAGCCTCCGACTCTGAGTTACGCAGGGTCTCCGTATACCTGGACTCAAGGAACCGCGCTGACCGAAATCGGAGCCACGAATACCGGCGGAACGATCACGAGCTGTCAGTCCCACCCCCTACTCCCCTCAGGCATCTCGCTCTCCTCAGGGTGCGCGATCACGGGCACACCCGCACAGCTCCAATCCAGTCAGCCGTATACGATCACTGGCTCCAATACGGGCGGCTCGGCCAGTGCTGTGGTTTCGATCGCGATCAACGCCGTCGTCCCCGCTATCAGCTACACTCCAGACGCTCTCACCGCCACTCGCGGAGTTGCGATCCAGAGTCAGCTCGCTACCAACTCGGGCGGGGTCATTACGGGTTGCACCATCAGTCCCAGTCTGCCTGCGGGGCTTGTGCTGGGATCCAGCGATTGTTCCATCTCAGGGACTGCTACTGCTCTCCAAACGACAGCAACGCCTCACACGATCACAGCGACGAACTCCGGGGGCTCGGGCAGCGCCACGTTTACTTTAACAGTCAACGACGCCGCACCGGTGATTGCCTTTAATCCCACCTCGGTCGTAGGCACAAAAGAGATCGTTATCGTGACTCAGACTCCATCGAGTACCGGTGGAGCGATCACTGAGTGTACGGTAAGCCCCAATCTTCCTGCCGATCTCAGTCTTGACCCCAACACCTGCGCGGTATCCGGGAGCGCAAGCGCTCTCCATGGGCCGATTCTTCATACCATTACCGCAACCAACTCGGGTGGAAATGGCAGTGCCACTTTACTGATCACCATCAACGATAGCGCACCAGCAATCAGTTATTCTCCTTCAACTCTCACTGCGACCAAGAATGTCTCCATCACTCCCGAAGTGACCGTCACGGCAAGCGGCGGCACGATCACCGGATGCTCGAGCAATCCGAGCCTGCCTTCGGGCCTCACTTTGAGCTCGGCTTGCACCATCTCTGGTGCCCCAAGTGCGATTACTTCTCAGGGAGTCTACACGATCTCTGCCTCCAACACCGGTGGATCGGCTTCTACCCTCTACACGATCACCGTGAACGATGCGGCTCCCGTGATCGCTTATGCCTCAGGAAGCGAATCTCTGGTGGCGACCCAGG